>Ga0209700_100107_pt1 | contig 118152 bp, 71 predicted proteins | sample SiratroredBW_FD_187528 | JGI IMG/M metagenome (GOLD analysis project Ga0209700, IMG submission 187528) | Root nodule microbial communities of legume samples collected from California, USA - Siratro red BW (SPAdes) (version 2) | ecosystem: Host-associated > Plants > Roots > Nodule | place: USA...
TATATATATATATATATATATATGAAAATGTCAATTATTGAGCTTGATTTCATGGATATAGAAAAGAAAGCTCTGTCCTCCATAAGAATTTTATCAACTTAAATAAGAATGTTTTCTTGTGTTCAACAAAAATAAAACAAACTTGTTTTCTTAGAGCTCACTCATACTTTCCATCCTGCATCCATATTATTAGTGGAATACTGTAAATATATCTTATTATATAAATGGGAAATATTTGTTTAATAATAAATATCTAAGAGAGCAAAGCTTTGCTAAGATTTGTGTGTGTACTGTATAATATTCCTTGCCCTTTTTGTCATCAAAACCAAGTTTTCAAAGGCATTAATTTGGTATTTGATTATACCATTTCGTTCAAGCATGGGAGCCACCCCCTTCACTCCTTGTCGAACTGCTAAATATTGCTTGATCAACAACTCTCACCAAATATTCTCAAATTGTATTATCCATTACACTAGTGGTTCAAGACTTTAAGAGATCTAAAGCGAATTAAAAAAATAAGGCATTTTTAAAAAAATGGTCATCACTGTTTATCTTTTTAGTATAATTTTAAAATTAAATATTATTTTATAATTTAAGAGTAAAAGTGAACACAAACTCTTTCTCAATCAATCTACGATTCCAAATCTCCAAATAAAGACATGCGCATAAACACAACGTATGGATACGCATATAAATACACAGTATAAAATAATTTTTTAAAATTATTTTAAAAAAGACCTCATTTTTTTTAATTCACTTTAGGCCTCCTAAAGTCTTGTTTATATTTCTAGTATAATTTTAAAATCAAATATTTATAATTTTATAATTTAAGAGTAAAAGTGAACACAAAGTCTTTCTCAATCAATCTTTAGCGAGGCTCGAGGTCTCCCCAAATAAAGACATACCATACGTTGTTAATGCATAGATGAACACGCACATAAATGCACAATATAAAATGAAACAAATTTAAAATTGAAAACAAATTGAAATAATATTATGAGAGAAAATATGTCAGAAATAAAAATCATTACATTCTTTCTTAACAAATGTCAATGTCAATCTACAATAATACCTATACCCTAATTTCTTAAATGAATGAGCCAGAGTTACCTATTAATTGGCAATTCCTTAATCAATTACATAAAAAAAGACTTTCTTTGTCACAAGGGTCTTAAGACAACAATGAATAATTCTTATTCCTAAACGCAATCATTTATTAGGTATTTTAATTAAATTCTAGATTACAATGGATATTTTAAATATCCCAAGAATCAAATATCAAGTCATGGATGATTACCACAAATCAAAATAATGACATTGAAAGAAAATACATATATATGAATATGAAAATTAATATTGATTACATGAGAATTCAGTTGGTTACATCTAACTCCGAGAACAATGTGTTTAATTCCTCATAGTCATGAAGAGACCAAACATAGCAAATGAACAATGAAAAAAGATTATTACACCAAGGAATCATAAAGTTATCTTTCAAGTCTGACTTTTTCTTCTCTCTAGCTTCAGTTATCTTCCAAGTCTGACTTTTTCTTCTCTCTAGCTTTAGATGCCTAACCCTAGTGCAGGGAAACATTTAAATAGATTAACTTCAACAATGCTCGCATCCAACTCAACTTTAGTGGCGTCAGATGCAATTCAGAGATCCAGTAGCTCATAGCTCAACTGGTGCTCGACCTAACTTCAATGGGACTAGGCACAATTTAAGGGTCCTACTCTTGACATCTTTAGTGTTGGGCGCCAATTCTAATATCGGGCTTGGGTTAACTCTCTCTTATATTTTTCTTCTTCAATGGCTCTAATCCTTCTTCTTCTAATTTAATACTTCTGGTTTAATTTTTTAAACAAAATAATAGAAATTAGTATACAAATTCATTCTCAAAATCCTAAAAACCTAATAAAATAGGTAATTAAGTTGATTCTAAACTTTGAAAGAGTTGATTCTATTATAAAAATTAACCCAAAAATATTATAAAAATATATACAACCTTAAAACTTAATCAATTGATAAAAAACTAGATATAGTTACGTCTAAAGATGAACTAATACAAAACATACAACATAAATTCTTATTTTTCTTGAGCTTATTATATTTCGTTTTATTAAATTTGAACTAAAAAAGAGTTAAGGCTTTTATAAACTAAGTTTTTTAAAAGATTTTAACATCATGTTAAAACTTGTGTCTATCGACCATCATCAAATTCAACTTTGCAAAAACTGTTAAAAAATTCAATATAAATTCAATTGTCCTTTTTATATATTTGACATATTTTTATAGGTATTATTTTTACATGTTAAATTACTTCATTATAACTAATAATTGGAATTTAATTTTAAAAATTATTGGTTTAAATTACAATAATATTATTTACCTACATCATTTAAATAATGTAATACAAAAAAATATTTTTTAAACAGTTTTTTATTTTAAATTTTAAATTTTAGAAAAAGCACTAGCTAGTTGCCCAATTAAAAACAACAGTCTGACTTGCCAATTTTTGGGCGGAAACTTCCAACACCACATCAAATATGACCTGCACCCATAATTTTTCAAAAATGCCAAATCTACGCTTACTATGTTTATTTGAAAAAAAGGAGATGTAATGGTAGTAGAAGTTGCTGAATTGTAATTTCAAAAGCCATTTTCAGTGTTGCGGAAAGAAAATTCTAGAATGTGTTTCCGAAAAAGGTAATCCGGTCAAAAAACGTAATTCGGAACACAGTTACAGAATGGAAATCTGTAATGGTTTTGAAATGGGAGTTTGTGTTTCGAATTAAGCTTTCTAGAACGGAAAATAGTATTCCGAATTCTTCATTCTGGAAGGGAATATTTGTATTCCAGATTCCTCGTTTCGAAAGGGAATATTTGTATTCTGGATTCCTCTTCTGGAAGAAAATATTTGTATTCCAAAACGTGCTTTTTGAAATTGAAAACTTGCATTACATTTGGAGTTTGTAAATGAAATTGGATTTTGCATAAATATCATAGATGTAGGTTTTGCATGAACATTTCAGATGAGTTTGAGGATAAGTGTAATTAGATAATTGTAATATATTAGATAATGAATGTAGAGCCCATGAATACATCAAATCATTTAATATTAATATGATACAAAACTATTTACATTAGGTTGCAATCAAACAATTGTAATGTATTAGATAATGAATGTAGAGCCTATAAATGCATCAAATTATTTAATATTGATATGATACAAAACTATTTACATTAGGTGAATTAACGAAGTGTATTTGTTAATCAAACTATTTAATATGTTTATGTAAGTATTTACTTGGAATAATTTGTCTAAGTGGGAAAGAGGGATTGGGTATGACTTTGGGTTTGTTATTGTTATATTAAGGTCAGATATAATGAAAGGACAACGTGGAAGGAAGACATGTATTATTAAGTTGTGAGAGAGGAGGTAAATATAAACTATATAAGAAGGACTTACATCTTATTGAAAGTGGAGGTGGGAAATATGATTGTCCTTTAGATTGGGAAGAAAACCCGTGACAGAAGATGATGAAGGATGGATTATACAATTACTTTATGCCTATCATAATCATGACTTAATAAATATATTGGTAGGTCATCCATATGTTAGTAGGTTAACAAATGAAGAAAAAACCATTCATATAGACATGACAAACAGTGCAATGAAGCCTAGAAATATTTTACTAACATTGAAGGAGCGTAATGAGAGGAATGTGACAACAATAGAACAAGTTTATAATGCTATGACTGTATATTGAAGAACACGAGGTCACAAAACTGAATTGCGACAATTGATGATGTGCTTGTATCTTCTTTGGTATAGATTTAATGAGGATACGAATGTACTGCAAGATTTATTTTGGAAACACCTAATTCAGTTAAACTATTGAATTTATTTAATATTGTATTGATGATGAATAGTACTTACAAAACAAACAAGTATAGGCTCCCATTATTTGAGGTTGTTGGTGCTACCTTTATAGGGTTGCCATTTTTCTATTATATTTATTTTGGTGGAAGCAAAACGCAAGAATAACTTTGTGTGGACCCTTGATAGACTTAAAGGGTTGTTTATGAGAGGTGATGTATATCCTAAGGTAATAGTTAGTGACAGGAATATTGCTCTAATGAATGCAATTGCAATTGTGTTTCCTAAAGCTTGTAATATTCTTTGTCAATTTCACATTGATAAAAATGTCAAAACAAAGTGGAAAATGATAGTACACAAATTTTTGCTAACACTTTGTACCATGAAGAATTTGATACCATAGTTAATCAATTTGACCTTCCTGGAGAATGTGCTTAGGTATTTTTTGGGAGGGCTTAAACATGATATTCAATGATGGTTAGGATGTTTCACCTTACTCTAGTGATGAAAGCTTTTACTTTAGCTAAACTCTATGAATATGCAAACTAAAGGGGAAATACGGTTACATTCGCAACTTTAAAGCAATTATAAACCCTTGATTTCTGTTGGGAGAATCCAAGGGGGAAAGCGGGGAGATCAACAAGAATGAGAACTGAGCCAAACCCACACAAGGGAATGACGCCACCTTCAACCCAAAACCTTAAGGCATTAGGTTTGCGGGTCTTCTTTTTTATGTGTTGCTCAACTTTCTCATTCCTATCCAATGTGGGATTTCGACTCACACTTGAATATCTAACAATCTCCCCCTCAAGTGTGAGTCCCTCCTCTACCACATTGATACACTACCCTCACTTGTACCGCCATTCACACACTTATACGGGACACGCTTGCCTGAAATCACCATCAGAAAGACTTTCGATACAGGGTCAAACTATACTCGCCCAGGCCGCAAACCAACGGCTCTGATACCACTTGTTGGGAGAATACGAGGGAGAAACTGGAAAGATCTCACAAGAATGAAACAAGAGCCAACCCATATAAGGGAATGACGCCACCTTCAACACAAAACCTTAAGACATTAGGTTTGCGGGTCTTCTTTCTTACATGTTGCTCAACTTTCTCATTCCTATCCAATGTGGGACTTCGACTCATACTTGAATATCTAACAATTTCTTCAAAACCTACAAGCTACTTTTGTGGTGAACCTCACTTATGAGCATAGCTTGACTCCCAAGAAGGTCCAGTTACATATTGTGGAAGTAGGAATGAAGATGAGGATCCAGAGACAATGCAATCAGAGGCATTAGTCAAAGATTCTTTATCTGTGGGAAAATATGGAGAACCACACACTTCTATTAATGCCCTTACTGGAATTACAGGTTTTAGAACAATGAGGATTACTGGTACTTACAGTAAAAAAAATAAAAAATAAAAAAAATAAAAAAATTACACATACTCCTTGATAGTGGAAGTACAAAGTTGCTAAGAAGTTAGGATGCCATATAAAAGAACTGAACTCTTTACAAGTGACTGTAGCTGATGGTAACAAAATGAAGAATAAGGCCTTTAAAAAAAGTGATTGGGTCCGGCAGCACAACACTTTCCGACAGACGATGCTGATACCTTTGATTTGTTGTGACACGGTCTTAGGAATTGAACGGCTAGTGACACTATGAGACATTATTTGGAATTTTAACATGTTGTCAATGGAGTTTACTGTTGCTGACAGAAGACATGTTCTCAGAGATCTACCTAGAGCAGTGTAAAACCGATTAGAAATCAGCAATGGATAAAACAATTTTGAAAGGTGTGCACATAGCCACGGTACAAGTCTGTCAAGATGGTGGACTCTTATTGCATAATAACAACCCATGCCACTCACATCAACATCTGTGTTGATTTCAGAATTGCTGAATCAGCTTCAGGATATTTTTGAAGAACCTACTCAATTAACTCCTATGAGAGAAGGTTTTAATCGTAAGATTCCTCAGTTGCAAGGTATTAATCCAGTAAATAAAAGACCTCACAGATAAGCAGAAAATCTAAAGGACATCATTGTTAAAGTTGTTCAGGAGATACTGGATTCTGGTTTATGCAGACAGCTGCAGTTCTTCTGCTAGTCCTGTTGCGTTAGTTGGAAAAAAAAGACGGCTCCCGGAGATTGCGTTGATTATAGGGAGCTTAACAAGGATACAGTAAAAGACAGGTTTCCAATTCCTTTAGTAGAAGACCTCATGGATGAGTTAAATGGTTCAGTTATTTTTTCAAAAATTGACTTGAGGGTAGGTTACCATCAAGTGAGGATGGATCCAGTAGATATACACAAAACTGCATTCAAGACACACAGGGGTCAGTCATTATGAGTATTTGGTCATGCTATTTGGACTTACAAATGTCCTAGTTGCCCACCAACTTTTCAAAGTTTGATGAATATTGTTTTCAGTAAATTTCTCAGAAAATTTTTATTAGTTTTCTTTGATGATATATTGATTCATAGCAAGAATGATGATTTTTATTACTTGGTTTTGGGACTCACATAAAATGAGATAATACGGTCATGACAATATGAGAATTAAGAGAAATTTACCACCAAGAATAATGATCACTTTGAAAAAAAGAATGGTGGCAGAGCTCAGGATGGAGAAACTTGTAAATCCGATGAAGATTCAGTTGAAGGAGAAAGCTCAAAAACAAGGAAGAATCTAAGGGGAGATCACTAATCTTTGAGGTCTTCGGATGTTGGTTCAATTGGAAAAGAGATTCACAATGTTTCCTTCAATTTTGTAGTTCATCTAGTTTTGTTGGAACTACATGTACTCAGTTTAATTTATAATTTTGTAAATTTGGACAGATGTATAGTATGAAGCACAAACTCTAACAATAACAGAGGACATGGCACCGACATTCCAACACTAGGACACAACATATGCACCAGAAACAGAGATAAAGCGAAGCTCAGATGAAATGAAGGCAGTACCATGACCAAAGATCTAAATTTAAAATCATTATTTTTATATTCACTTTTAAGAAGATGAAATTACGTCTTTAAGAAGTACTCTCATTTTCAAACCAACTTTTTCAGTTTCAAATTTATTTCATCATGATAACCATTCTCACAAAAAAAACGAGGCACTATTTTTAATATTTGTATTGTATTTCAAATTGAATTTTCTAACAGTTTAACAATCTTAGTGTGTCTGTCTAGTGGGATATGTCTACTAAAATACTCCAGCCATATGGAACTGTAAATCGAAGTATGAGTTGACAAATTTGTTTTCAACTAGACAAATAATAGGAGTATCAAGGGCGCATTGTACAGGTCTCAGTGTTGAAAACATCTACAACACGGTTATCAAATAAGGGAACCCCGTACTTCAGAAGTTATAGATTATCAGAATCAAAATGGGAAAAATGAACTATCGCTTTGAAACAAATTGTAACCTCCAACATACATACCCATTCTTATGATCTTCTAGTCAGGAGGGTAAAACGAAACACAAAATGGCAGTTTGCATCTAGTTTTTCGCACAATTTTTGTTCAGATATAAAACCAAAGAATAAGTTATGGTACTACAACAGGAGCAGGAGCAGCAGATAGTCAAAACCTGATTCATTCAAACAGGCTTATCTTATTTAGATTCTTTGAACACAACATGGCGCTTCACCTTCGGATCATACTTCTTCAGCTCAAGCTTTTCATTCTTCTTGCTTTTCTTTATGGCATAAAAGAATCCAGTTCCAGCCGTTGAAACAAGCCTAATAACCTTAGACCATGACCACAAGAACAACAAAAACAATATGCATACTTCGTTATCCAGATCAACAAAGCAAGCAGTTAACAAATAAACAAAATGTGAAAAGAAAAAGACACCTAACTATGACAAATTCACTAGTAAGAAGTTCTTTATGGCATGGTACTAAATAAAGGGGAAAATAATGGTAAATAAAAGGACAAAACTAGTATCCTGTACATCCAAAAATCTCACATCATTTAGAAATCAAGTAAGGGTAGTTTATAACCAATATTTTTCTTTAAACCCACCAAAGCTACCTTTTTCAAATAAAATCGTGATAGAACCACAAGGTACCAGAGTGAGCAATACCTTAGATGACCTGACCTTAACTATTTCTGCGGACTTAAGTAGAAACATTAAGGACCTAAAGTGTAAAATTGCTTGGATGACCTAACCTTAACTCTATCCGCAACTTAAGGTCGAAACATTAAGGGCCTCAGCCACTCTTGACCCTTAAATGTTGCTTCTACTATTATGAATTACTAATACCAAACTTCAATTCCAATAGGAGAGTCTTAGTATAGTGATGTGTTTATTTATACTTAACCTCACAGAACTAATTATATATTATGATATCATAATATCTCTAGTCCAAGGAATCTCCATAAGAGAGCAACACAAACAACACATGCAATCCTGTATCTAAGTTCTGTTCTAGATGAAAAACAAAAACAGTGAGGTGTAGCAAATGCAACAATGAATGGCCAATTGATTCACAGGTAAAATTTGTAGAAATGGGAGCTAGCTAGCTACCTTTTTCTTACTTTTGGCCATACAAACAACAGGAGAACGCGTTGGGCGGGAAAACATGTCCTTTGACAGGTAATCTACACGCAATCAAGCATCCCCACCAATTCAGTTGGGTGTTAAGTTAACGATAAAAGGGTTTATGAATTTGCATTACCTCTGGAGAAAAGACCATTGGAAGAGAAAGAATTGAAGGGCCTGAAATTTGAGGGAAGAAGAGTGGAAGAAAAAGGAGAATGATTCACATTGAAGACGGAATTTCCTTTACCACCAGCAACAGTGAACCCTGAAAAAACATGAGTTGCTGCACTCGCCATTTCTCTGCTTCTTTCTCACCTTACAGGATAAGATAAGGGTAAGCCACAACAACCTTTGCCTGCGCCTATTTAAGGATGTCCACTCTATATTTTTGTGTAATTTTAGAATGCATAAAAAAAATCATTATATATTTGATAATTCAATTAATCAATAGATTGGTAATTCATTTTTTAATTTTGATAAAATAAAAATAATATTAATTAACGATATTATTTAATTATAAAGTGGTCAGGGAAAATACACACGTTAAGTTAGTAATAAAATAATATATTAGATTAAAGTTGCTTATTTTTTTGAAAAGTAGATTTAAGTTTTTTTTTTTATTACGGATACGCAGATGACTGTTGTTATAACTTTTTTAGTTATATTAAAAGTATGAATCATCTATCAAGTTATTGATTTTTTTTATTATAGATTTTTTATTAACTAAACTCAAATTTAAAAATTAATTTATTAAAAGAAGCTCTAAAAGCTAGAAATTAACAAGTAAATCACCACAAGAAAGACACTAACATTTATAACTTTTTTGCTGTTACACCTAAGATGCAGTCAACTTATGACCACAACCTCGTAATTAACCACTAAAAATTTCTCTTAATCTCTAAAATACAACAGTTCTGAATGGCATAAACATCAGCTCCACAAAAAGGAACAAAATGGCATAAACATGATCATTATTACTATTATTGTTGCTATAGTATGATCAATTGACCACCCTGCAATTCGTTCTGATCTCCCCATTGGTCCCAGTGAGAGGACTGATGTTGCCCATCTTCACCATGGCAGCAGCAAAATCCCTCAAAAAGGCAGCATTATTGCCACTGTAGGTCCTCACAAGGGCATCTTGGGAGCCACCATTGAAAAGCTCTTGGTCAGATTGGAGAAGGCCACGTTGGTTGACAAGGTCAGTGTAGTAGTTGTTGTCAAAACGGGTTGGGGTGAGAGAGTCAAGAGGGGCAAGGTTGGAGTTCCCTCCAGAGGTAGGACAATTGGCACTTCTTGAGGTGGCAAAGTTTGGATCAATGTTGGTTTCATTGTATATGCGAGTTCTGAAGAATTGGCACTGGGCTTGGCCTATTGTGTGCCCTCCTGAGAGCACGGTTAGGTCTCTTGCTGTTAGACCTTTGGCTGCAAACATGGATGTGAGGGTGGAGAGGTTTGAGGTTGGTCCAGGGATTTCGTTGTTGGCTGCACTCTGGCTTGCTGTTCTTGCATCTCTTCTTCCTAGAGGCACTGTCCATGAGGGTCCTCCCAGCTGCAAGATTTTCAATTAGTTGAAGAACACATTTTTATAGTACTATGCTAATGGATGCTTTCATATTTTGTTGAGTTTCACTACTCATCTAATATGTTCTTTTTCTGATTCTGTGTGATGATTTGTTGCTGCTCTTTAAATCAATAGTTGGACATACCAAAAAGAAAAAGGGAAGTATTTCATAAGATTATAGAACCCTTAATTTTTATAGGGTACCATACAAACAATTTCTTCACAAAGATATAAGGTAGGTATGGCACAAGAACCTTGATTTTTGTTTTATATAATGATTTTTTTTTAGTGTGTGATGTTTTTGCGTGATACTGGATGCCCCACCACTGCATGATGATAGCTAGAAAAGTGAAACCGAAAGTGGGGGACATGATTTGAAACCAGGCTGGTGCTGAGGAAAATGGAACTAAAGAAAGACTTTTGTTGTGAGAATGACTTCACATTAGAATTTCAGTGAGATCAGCATGCAAACAGTCTCAACAGGGGAAGGAAAAAACCTGCATATTTTATATTTTACTTTCATTTTGTGTGCATAGTTTACGTTCACTGATTTGCTAACTATGTTAAATAAATTATTCTAATTGGTTGTTTCCTATTCCATGCATCATCTTAAAGGTTTATTTTTTGTAGAACCCTTCTTATTTTAGAAGATAGTGATATGCACAGTTTTTTGTGTTAACTACTAATTTTGTTTGCAGGGTATAAAATATAAAGAATTGGACTCACCAGCACTACTCCATCTCTTGTGGCAAGTGCTAGAATATCAGCACAAGATACAGTGGCATTGCAAGCAGCTTCAACGTTGGTTTTGATGGTGTCAATAACTTCGAAGCCCCTCGCTGAATTTCTGTTAGGAAATGCATTTTTCTCTCCCGTGAATGTTGCAGTGTCGTCCAATAGAATTGATCCATCACAGCCCTGCAAACAAAGTTTTGAGCCAACTCAAAAAATGTATAACTTGAACCTATTAGACTTCATTGGCATGTGCTAGTTTATAGCAACACTACAAAATAATCCAAAAAACTCATTTTTCAATGCAACAAAAACTTTGGACATGCAGAAGATAAAAGGGTAAATTTGGCTCCACAAAAAGTGTGGTTAGATTGAAAGTGCAAAGAGGGGTGTTTACATTTACAAAGCAATCATGGAAGAACAAGCGAAGAATAGAGGCACCAAGCCTAGCTTCTCTGGCAATGGCTTGGCTCATTGCACTGCGCACTATGGGTTGAAGGTTGGGGCAAGTTCGAGCATAAAAGGTGGGAGAAAGTTGTGCATTGCAAGAAAAGACTAAGAGAGAAAGAATAGAAACTATAACAAAGAAGGGGTTGTTAAGGGAAGACATGTTCATAGCAAGTTTGAATAGCTAACAAGGCTTTTTTTGTGTGGTGAGTTGTGAAGTGGTTTTAGAAGAAGTGAGCATGCATGACATTTATAGGCAAAGGGTGTTATGCATGCAAAGAGATAGAGAGAGTTAGATGTGAGTGAGAAATTAGAAATGGAAATATCGTGTCTTTGATTGTGTTTGGTTCAATTTTCAAACTTGTCTGCTCCTACTTTACTTAGACGCGTTTTGCTTTTCTCTATTGGGAAAGATGAAAGGAAGAAAAATTGTAAAATGAAGACAGAAGATATAAAGAGTGGTTGACTTGCTCTGAATTGACAAAGCATGAAAAAACAAATAGTTGTAACATGTTTTAAGTAGTACGATCCCAGAGTTGGATACAACTTTAGTGTTTACTCTATTTGAGTTCTTTTTATAAGTATTACTCTATTTGAAAATTGAATTCCACAAAGCCCACAATGTTCATGGCTCACGTTTAAATTTTATTTTTTTCTTTTTTAAGAAATTAATCGCAATAATATGTGACTAAAATTTCAAGTTTGAGTTAAAAATATACTTATTTTCCTTAACAAAAGCGCGTTAGCTTTTATGAGCATAGTATTTTGAAGAAGAAAAAAAAAATTAAAGATCTAATAACAATCATATTACAAGCATTAAGCACAATAAACATTACAAGTCTATTAGTAAGAATTTTTATTGACTGAAGCATATTTAAGAAAAAATTATCCTTTCAAATGATGTTGTTTTACTTGACTCAAATTCTTTTGATTTAATGTTGTTTTAGGCATTAAAAAAACACTTTATGTATGATAAAAACTTTAATTAATGTAGATTTATACAGTAAAAAATTATATAGTACGATATTTAGTGTAATTTATAACTATGTAATATATAGTTCTTTCTTTTATATCAAAATAACTCTTGTTTATAAATGTTCAATAATCTATAAATAAAGTACTTGAATAATATTATCGAGTAAATAAGTAGTTATATTTTGGAATTTAGAGTAATCAAAATAACTCTAAAAATACTGTTTTTATTGAGTCCGGGATTTTTAATCTAAATATATCTTACTTTTATTATGAATTATTTCCCTTATTAACAAATTATAAAAAATATCAAATATATATTTCAAATGCCTTATAAGTGCTTAGTTATATGTTTTTATTTTGATTTTTAAATATATATAACTATTTAAGTTATATATTTAAAAAAAATTATTAATGAGGGTATTGATTTATCAATTTTTTTTAATTTTTTTTATTTTATAACTAATATTATAGCACCAAAATGATGGATTCATCAAATTATGTCACTTCTCCTTTTTGTTAAACTATTTTTGGTCATAGTTTTAATTATTGATTTACTTTCTATAAAGGAGATATATGATTATTGTTACTTTACACATCACTTATTCATAGCTTTTTTTATGATTAGATAAAGCTTGTTATGTGTGGTAGGTACACAATAAAACATTAAAGTATATTTTATATTATGCATTGGCGAACAAATAATACATGTATATATTACTTTAAATTTACGAATTTAATTTAAAAAATATGAAACCGTCGTAATCATTTTAGTTGAAAAAATAGAAGTTGTTTTCCCATTAAAAAATGCTGACTTTTAATCATTACCGCTTTGCTTTTAGGATAACCCATTTGCTGTTCAGTTTGACTACCTCTTACTTTGTCTAATGCCTGTGCAAGTTCTTGTTTAGTCTTGTTCTGTTTTTTTCCCTTTATTCTCAGATTTTATTAGGATTTAGAAATGCTTAAGTGGTGTAAATGGAATATCTATGGATTAATTTACGTGTGCTCTAAGTTTGGATGTTAAAGAGAGAATAAACACAAAGAAAGTATATGTTTAATAGATTGATTAATAAAGTTTTAAGAGGTTTTATGAGTTTCTAATAATTTTTTTTAAAGAGGGCTAGAAATATTTTTATTTTAACGTAAGTATTTATGTTTGACTTTTTTTATTAATAGGATAGTGTGATTATTATTATTATTTTTTAACTTGTCGATTAATTTCTTTTTTTAATCTTTAATTTTTTTTTATTATCACTCAGCTTTTATTTTAATTTTTATTAACTTTAATTTTTTAACTTTAATCTTAACTATATCATCACTCTGTTTTCATTTAGTCTAAACAGATTGACTAAGTAGAAGGTGTAAAGTGCGTGAGAAGTTTGTTTCGAGAATCCAAAGTGAATAAATTGCATTAGTTTAGTCAAAAACAGAGTTGTCTTAAACAGTTACCTTAAAACTTTGAGTTTTGAAAACACATTTCACAACCATTTGCTAACCATAGTTAGTTGATATAGCAAAAAAACAAAAATAGTCCAAAAAAACTATTTTTTTTTCAATATTAATATAAAGCAAATTACAGTTTCAAAAGTTGATGTAAGTGTTTTGCAAACTGTGTGATTTTTTATATAAAATAATATCTGCATATTTGGATAAATTTATCCAATGAGAGAAAAATAAGAAAAACAAGAATTCGTTTTTGAAATTTTTTGAAATTATCTCTATAATGGTAAGCTAATTTTATATTTTCAAGAAATTTTATTTATTTGTCTCTTCTACAAGTATTTGTGGAGAGAGTATTCATATTTGGATAATTTATCTCACCTTATATTAATAAAATATTTCTTTGTATATGTAAGTAAAAATCAAACTCTGATTAAAATGTTTGAATTGAAGAATTCAATTATATACGAAGTGTCTAGAGATTTTACTGATAATAGATAATACGATTTGAGAATATTTAGTGAGAGTTGATATTTAGTGAGAGTTGATAAAGCAATATTTAACAGTTCGGCAAGGAGTGATGGAGTGGCTCTCATGCTTGAAAGAATGGTATAATCAAATACCAAATTAATGATTTTGAAAACTTGGTTTGATGGCAAGAAGGGAAAGGTATATTATACAGTAGACACACAAATCTTAGCAAAGCTTTGCTCTCTTAGATATTTATAATTTAACAAAATTTTCAATTGATATGAATATGTATTTACAGTTTGGAAAATGGTAATGACACTAATATTTTTTTCAAAAACTAACATTTGAAAGATTTTTATTAAAATATTATATATTAATAAAATAATAATATATATTAATATTAAATGGAAGTTAAATATAAATAATGATATTAAAATACCTTTACCATTCTTCAGATGCAGAATGTATTTGAGTGAACTCATTGAAATCTCACAAAAGTTACTAGTAAACACATTTCTAGCTATTGTCAAATTATTGTAAGACAGTGGTCCTTTAGTCTACCTACCCCATAATTATTATTAATTTAAAAAAAAAAAAAAAAACAAAAAAAAAACCAAAAAAAAAAAAAAAAAAAAAAAAAAACAAAAAAAAAAAAAAAAAAAAAAAAAAAAAAAAAGAGAGAGAAAACAAATAAATGGACGAGCCACCATGCAAAATTATAAATTACTAACAAGGAAATTAATTATATACTGATAAAAATAACAGAGTGGGTTGCTTAGTTTGTGAACCTTAGAACGTTTTATTGGATCTCTAAAGAAGTCAAAAACAGTTTCTGGGGGGAGTGGAACCCGAAAAGAAGTGGTGGCAATGAATATAATCATGGCATTTGATTGAGTTGAGTTTGTGTATTTCCGAGCAGCAATCCTAATATTGGTATTCTCCTCAGCTAAATGATCAATGAAGTCTGTCTTACTTGACATGTTTAAAATTCCATAGAAGTTTTTCACCATTTGATGAGAAAACTTCATCAGATTTTTCCTTCCTCCAACAGTAGTGATCACTGAAAATTCATGACAGATATAGTATTAATTAGGGTTGCATAAATATTAATAGGTTTGGAATAAAGATAGAAACAAGAACCTCCACTGAAGTCATAGTTAGGTATGCATTCAGGTTCAGCACAGGTAAATCTTGCACACATTCTTTGAAGTTCCAAAAGCCATCTTTCTGCTCCGTATGCAATATTATTATTAACGATATCTTTGTATAGCTGATGCGTTTCAATCTTCTCATCCACTTCCACATGTTCAACCCAAGAAACCTAGGGAAAGAATATAATATTATCATTCAACATGGAGTAAACTGAACAATAATCAATAGTAAAATAAATTTGTATAAACTAAATCATTAACATTTAATGATGTAATAGAATTTTTCGTAATATAGCAGCATACTAGGTGATGACAATGCATACTCACCCAGCACAACTCATTTGAAATTTCATTAATCATGCATCCAGAGGGAAACCTCCAATACTTATGATTGTTGTTCCCGTTGGTGCAGTCAACCGAAACATCTACTATCACCCATGAATTTGCTTCAAGTTGTTCGCAATAGCGAAGGAAGCACAATTCCCGAGATGGAACTAAAGGAGAAAGAACATGCATCTCTTCACTCATCTACATAAGCAAAACAAAAAAGAGGCATGTAAAATTGAAATGTAACAAAGAAACTCATTACATAGAGCAAGGTTTGCAAGAGAATATACCAAAAACAAAGCTCCACTTCGATTTGTACCATTGTCAAGTACTTCGATTGTGCGTGCTTTTGTAACGATTGTTGAGAAAAGATTAGCCCAATTTTCCTACAGATAAAAAGAGCATGATATGATTATATAAATGGAGAGACAAAGAGAGATTTCAATGAACTATTTGCAAGTGAAATATTAAAGCCATAAGTACTAACCGAGTTCATGAACATCTCAACTAATTCCAGTGCCCTAGTTCTCACAACTCGTGAATCCTTTGAGGATTCTACACGGGCTTGGGAATTCTTGAAGTGATTAATCCTCGGAAAGAATGTTCCGTAGCTTTGAAGATTAAGAACAAATCTTTGATCATTTGAAGATCTGACCCATATGGGCTCCTTGGTGCACAAAAGCTTAATTAACTCTTCCTTAGCAGCCACTGCAATTTGTTGCATCATTGTTCTTTCCATTTGTGTTATTTTGCTCCCAGGGTTGGACATGGTATCTTCATCTTGAAATGAAACACTCATTGAGCCACCTCGATTCATACGAGCACCATTTAGTTTCAGATAACTTCCTGGTAATGGACCACGTGATGAAGATCCCCTCAAAAGATTGTAGTCCTTGTTTAGGTCTAACATTGGTTTATCCATGTACTTTGCTAGAGTACTAGATACCCTGTCATGCTGAAAAAAAAAATCAGAAATAAACATGAATCATATACTGCAGTAATAAAGAGTTATTCAAAGAAATAATTCATGTAAAAATCAATAAAATTAGTCACTAAACCTCTTCTCTAAGACGAGCATTTTCAAGACGAAGCTGTTCCAGAGAACGTTGACGTTTTTCATCGACATTTGATGGACCTCCACAAGATGGACAAATTATATTTTTGAATGCCTCTTTTAATAAGAGGTTATCGTGACGTATCTTTTCATTCTCAATACGAAAGATACTGTTATTTGTTCGTTCAGTTTGAGTCTTGAGTCAAACAGATGCAAATCAAACAGATGCAAAATGGTTATTATCACTAAACTTTTGTTTAATAAATATGAAATGAAAATAAATAAATATAGTTATTACCTTTATTTGAGTTCTCTTATTCTGAAACCAAAATTTTACTTGCTTTGGATCAAGTCCAAGTTCTTCAGCAATTTGGCATCTTGTGGTTTTTGTTGGATGTGGACACTTGCGGAACATTCTTTAACTCGAAAATAAATATCACAGTTAATAGAGAGTATTGCAAGGTGAGTTGAATGACGAATAGCCCTAAAAAATTGACACAAGCTAGAGAGAGAGAATATGCTATATGCTATATATAGACACAAGACAAAGACATCAACAAGTATCTAGAATGTAATTCATGTTTTCTAATTTAACACTAATCATCAAGGTATTTTAACACTTAATTTTTGAAAAGATGACGAAAAAAAATTCATGTTCAAACTAACAAGTGAAGTGAAATTTAATAATACTTGTACAATTAAAAATATAGAAAAGGTGGAAATTATATATTGGTAATTGGGAGAAAAAAAATATAACTAAATTATCAATATTCAATTGGGGGAAAATGAACTATCATTCGGTATTAAAGGAAGGGAACATTTTATTGACAACATTCATATTCAAAAAAATGAAAAAGAAGTATTTAAGTGAGTATCTTTCAATTAAAGGCTTTCTGGACATCCAAGTTTTTTACAACATAGCGTATTAATTCAATAATAAATAAATAAAATATTCAAGGCTTGGAACATTTTAAGTGTTGACACCATAGCATGTTAAAAAAAATATTTAATCCATATATAGATGGAAAAGATATGCGACACTAGTGATGGTAATTGAATTTAAAGTTGTAAATATTCATTTATTGTAATTTAAGTTGATTAAGAAAACTCATTTTGACCACATACTTTAGTCATTAAGATTTTTCCCAACAACATTAATAACTAGAATTAATCTATTTTTTTGAAACATTGGCCAATGAACCAATCGGTTCCGACTCAATTATAATCTGTTCAATTAAGTAAATTAAGGTAAAGGGTTTAACAGCCTAATCCAACCCACAATTATTGACAAGTTAGACGTATAAATACAATGTATTCAACTATTTAATCGCTTTTTTTGTTTCAAAATGTTTCTAAACCTTACTAATATAAAGGAAATGAATTATATTCCAAATTTTTAAACTCATGTTTTACGAGATCAAAAACAAAAGAGTCAAAATGATATCAACTCACCTCGTTGTATTGGGTACCTACTACACAACAAAAATGTGGAGACAATTTCCCAAATTAAAATTAATAAAGAAAATTAAAAAAAAAAAATCACGATCTTAAATCCAAATGTCTCTTGAAAAAAAGTTGATCTACAAAGCTTCTTACTTTAAAACAACTAAACAAAGCAAAACCAAAACCAAACCACAAAAAATATTGATTTTCATCATAAACACACAAATAATTGAAGTAGATCAAAACTGCACAAATTCTATGATATAGGAAGAGATCTCTAGGTATCAATGGTGGATCTTGTGGTATATAGGGTGTAGACTGAGAAAAGGTTAGCCCTTTTTACAAATCTTTCTTGATTAAAAGCTTAAAAATGAATAAAATAAAGAACTTGTTCACAAGTAAAACTCATCTTACTCTTCAAGCTTCGCTGTTCTATCAGCGTTGTGACCATGGTAGGCCTTTTTTCCTTTGTTTGAGTTCTTATTGTGCTTGTGATTATGATTGTGATTATGTTGATCATCCCCAGATCCACCAGCAGATCCCATAGGAAAATCCATTTAATTCACCTGCAAAAGAGACTAAACTTCTGAGTTTGGTTCTGAGTTTGAGGTGATTATGTGAATTGAAGAAGGGACTTTATAGATGCCAATTTGCATGACCTCACACTTTGCATTTCAATATCACAAAAGCAATAAGAAAATAATTATGAGACTTTTACCACCTTTTCCTTGTATTAATGGTGAACGGAAATTAACATCATCTTACAACCTAGGAACAGCTATATGGTGTAGAAAAAAACAAAATTACAGAAATGAGAAAAATAAAAAATGTATTAATGAATGAAAAAAAACTGTAACGGATGGTTTTTCTAGCCTTGCATTTGTGCCAAACACATGACAACTCATCTGCATGCAAAAGGAGAAAGAACAGGGAAAATGTGAAACTAAAAGACAAAAACTCACTGAAACTGAAATTTGCACTTGGTGAAACGAGGATTTGGTTTGGTTTTGTGTTTGTGGTGGGGTTGAGTTTGTGCTTGCACTTGTAATGTATTGGAATCTTTTAATTTAATGTTATTGGCTTGAAGGAAGTTAATGCTGAGGGCTAGTCAAATTGAAAATGTTGTAAGCAATCAATATGTATTGTTTTTCAGGATTTCTTTTATTCATGTATTGCGATAACTCATTAAATGAAGCCTTTATTTATATTGGTTTTATTATATGATATTATATACTTGGAGTAATTGTCTTCGGAAACATTAATTTAATTTAATTTATGATATTTATTGAAATAATAAAAATTGTAAACCGAAAAGAAAGTCATAAATGTGATGATAAATCAATTAATAAGTACTGACAGTTATGCGTATTACAGAGAAATTAAAAGATAAGAGTGTAAAACAGTTTTCACATTTATTTAATGATTGTCAGTATGACTTTTAATGTATTTATTATAAGTTAAATGCTAATTAATGTTTTTAAGGGTGTGTTTGTTGTAGAAAAAAAATGTTGAGTAAATAAAACAAAAAAAGTTAAAGAAGAAAAATAAAGTAATAATAGATATTTTTTAAATTAAAAAGTAGAATAGTTTGAAAATTAAAGTTTTAAGATTATTCATTTAAAACCAATATTATTTTATTATTTTTATGTATATTTATTTGAAAAGGTTTGAAAAATAACAAAAACTCAAGCCTCTAATAACCAATCATAGGAATCATATCATTTATTTATTGTATTTTATTTTTTAAGACTTTTTCTTTTTTTTTTTTTTTTTTTTTTTTAGATGAATTATTCCAACCTTTATTAATTGACTGGGTACGTCTATAAACACTTTCAAGCGTTGAGGTTCGTTAAGATTTAAATATAAAAATAAATATTTAATTTTATTAACAATAAATACTTTGAATTTATTTTATTTATAGCATTTTAAAGGAGTTTTAACTAAACTTATATTTAATGTCCAAATTGACTTCATACGCGGAGTGATTAAACATGTGATTATTCATAACGTAAATTACACAGGGAGATCTTATCACTTAAATTTGCTACATATGCAAATATAATCTATTACAAATGTAATATATCATATTAGGTTTCACGAGGTTTTTTTTTTTTTTTTAACAAAGAAAACAAATTGTGTGAGGCCCACACAATTTTTTTCATTTCTTCACAATTTTTCTTTACCAGACTATTCACCTTTCCTTTATTCATTTCGCCTTCTTATTATCTCTTTCTTACCAAAATCATTTTGATTAAAATAAAAATAGAAAAAAATATTTTGTTATTAAAGTATATAGAAATATTTTTTTTCATCATTCTTTAATGAGCTTCCAAATCACAACAAAATTATCATACATGAGGGTTTGTTATTAATTAACCAAATGTGTTAAGTTATTTTATATAGAACATAACTATTTTTCTTTCTCATATAGTAGAAGAAAATTATTTTTCAATAAAAATTAATATTAGAAATAAACATTACATCAATATAAAAATAATATGTAAATATCAACCCTTTTTCTCAACTATAGTTGGATTAAAGGTGTAACATAATTAAAGATAAACCAAAAATATAAGCATGCACTGACAATGTAAATTTAGCATATAGTGTAGTATAGTTCAAAGTTTTACCCAATCAAGCTTTACAACACTGCTTCGTCCTTCAAACCAAATTATATTTAACATGCTATGATGTACTTATAAGTATAATTTTAATTACATTTATAAGTTTTTAATTACGACTCTTTTCAACGTAATTAATAATAAATTTATTATTTTAATTAAGATTCATTTAATTGGATTTATTTAAACCTTAATTTTTATTTTTGTTAATATTATATTTTAGTGCAGTAGAGGATTTAATAGTTACAAACAATATTAGATGATCTAATGGTACCATTGAAAAGATAGATAGTTGGAATAGACAGTCTAATAACAGATTTTCATGAAACGTATATTACTGTAACTGAGTCTAATTAAGCAAAATTTCAAATTATTTCTTTAAATTAAAATAAAAATAAAATAAAATATAAGTGAGTGAATAAAATATGAAAAATATTATAAATAGATTTGAAAACAAATATTTTACACAAGATACAAAGAAATATAATTTATAATTAACTTCAAAACAAAATTTGAAAATTCTAAATATTAAAAACTTAGAAATTATCAATAAAATATCAAACAAAATATATTTTTAAGATTTTTGAAAAAAAAACTTATAAAAGATATAAATTTCAAGGGAAAAAAGAGTTTTACTGTGACTGTAGAATATGAAAGTAGGAACACATTTTAGTTTTCTTATTTGTCTAAGTTGAAATATTTTAGTTATACTTTCTTATAGAGAGTAAACTTTTTTGGATTAATTCTATTATAAGTTCAGGTTGAATTATGAGATTTGGTACAGTAAAATTCATTCTTAAATTAACGGTTCGTATTTCGCTGTTGATATTGATTTAAATATATAAGAAAGGAATTGTTTTTAAATGCTTTGTTTATTGAAAATTTAAATATTTTTTTAAATTAGAAATATTAATTAATTTACTGGTTTTAATTAATCTTTTTTAAATGTTTGTTTGTTGAAAATTTAGTTATTTTTTAAATTAGAAATCGTAATTAATTTACTGGTTTTAATTAATCTTTTAAATGCTTGTTTGTTGAAAATTCAATTATTTTTTTAAATTAGAAATCTTAATTAATTTTCTTAGTTTTAATTAATCTTTTATACAATTAATCAAGAGTTAAAACATTAAACTCTCCATTGTATAGATTAAGGAAGAATAGGGAATTCAAAGAGATTACATAACAGAAACAAATATATCATATATAAAAATTAAATAGAATGGATGCATTTTCTAATTTGTCTCCCGCTATAATATATAATTTAATCTTAAGCCTATACGCTTATGTTATGATACATGCATGTCAACTTATTAGGTGATTTCAGTTTAGAAAAACTCACTTAGTTTATATTGTTTATTTTTTTTATTAAATTCTTGATTTTGAATCTCCACTATCCATAATATAAGCGACGATTAGTTTAAAACGGACAATTATTTATGAAAATTATTAAATTTAAAAATTATTTACAAGAATAATTTAATATAAAAATTATTTACAATATTAATTTAATATAAAATTATTATGGAAATAATTTAATATTATTTTACTATACCAAAATTTAAAATTTATGAATAATTAAAATTATCAATTTTTTACAAAAAAAATGGCATGACACTTATTTTAAAAAATAAATTAATATTTTATTCATTTAACGTGGAGTATATTTTAGATTACATATTTTAAATCGTACAACTTGAAATGTGTTTCTAAATTATGCACACAAAAATTAAAAATTTTGCAATTTTAAATACATTATTTAATTGCATATTTTAAAGTATATTTTTAAATTAGAAAATATAATTTAAAATTTAGTATTATTTTGAATTGTGAAATTCAAAATGAATTTTTTAGTTTCAAATTATATAATTTATAGTAGATTTTTGGATCTGCATCCCAATAATTTCTAACTTCACCTATATAATTTTTAAAATAACTATTTTATTCTTTAAAAAGACGGATTCTTGATTTTTTTTTATTATGAAAATATTCTAAAAGAAGTTTTTTAGAATTTTTAGAATACAGGATTTTTGTAACAGAATTTCTGAAACATAATTTCTTAAACAAAATTTTCATGAAATATATTATGAAACGTTTAAACTTTTTGAGATATATTAGATGCTTTTTAGAATGGATTTTTAAAAACATGTTTTAGAAAAAAAAAAACTTTTTAGAGTATATAAGATGTGTTCCAAAGCAGAATTTTTAAAATAATTTGGAAACATATATAATATATTGTTGAACAAATTTTTCGGAACAACTTTCTCTCTCTATTCTTCTTCTCTCTGTAACAGAGTGTAACGGCAACAAAAGAAGATATAATCGAATAGCTGCAATAGCAACAGCCCTACGAAAGATATTTTAGCCTTGCTCTTAGTGTAGGGGTACAGTTGGCAACTATGGGCTACAGGAAGTAAAAGTTATTTTTAAATTATACGATCCAAACTGTTTTTACCCTTAAACCATTGGAACTTTTCTCACAACCATGGGACTTTGCTCTTAGTAAGGGGTGCTAAAAGAAACTTTAACCCAACCCAATACAAGTAAAAAGCCCAAACTAGTCTGTTTTCTGAGTGCAATTGTCGTTTCATTATTGCCAGAAACAACGAAGCACGTTGCTGAAGTAGAACCTCTGGATCTCTCTATCTTTCTCTCTGCCATGGAGTTTCGCGTTTCCGTTATTTGGAGCCTCTTCCTCGTTGTCTCCTTCTTCTCTCCTCAAATCAGGGTTAGTTTCTCTTTCTCTGTAATCTCTTCAATCTGGCGAGCCCGTACGCACTCGATGGTGGTTTCGATCTAACGATTTCCTCTTTCTTTTATTCGGTTTTTTGTGTTATCGCAGGTTGAGGCTTCTGGTTCACTCACCTTCGTTGATAGTTCCAGTCATCAATTCCTTCGTGCCAGATCATCAAACGATCAGGTTCGGATTCCTCTTTTATCTCGTTTCTGCATTTTATGTTACCATCCAATTCAACTCGCTGACCGATGCGAGACATCAGTCGTTTATTTCAATACTGTTCTATCGAACATCGATTTTTAGTTGATTTCGAAATTTAGTGCGAACAATTTAGAAAAGATAAATTAAAATCCGTATTGGAATCTTGTGAATAAATCATGCATATGAGCCTTCGGCCTTGTCGTTCGTTAGTGTTGGAAACGTCGGGGGAAGTGACACTTGACGAATGAATACGAACTCTCGTTATATGTGATGACTGAATTGCAACATCTTCTCTTGTTTATATTGTATGATTGGGCGTCCAATCTAAATTCTTCCAAATGATATCTTTATAAGGACACAATTTTAATTGTATTGCTATAACTTATATTATAATTTTATCTTCACATTTGTTCATTTTGGGGGAGATTGATTTTTGTTGAATTTAAAGTTGAATATTCTCTTCATTTTCATCTTTTCCATGTTCCCCTTATTTTCACGATTGATGTTACTGCATTCTGTTCAATGCTTAAATCAATAATGATGATCTCACTGGATGGTACAATTCCACTTTGCAGCAACCTTCATTGTTGCTTCAGGATGTCAGCGCTGCTGTGTCAGTTTTGCTTGGTTTTGCTCCTCCTTCCACCCTTTCAGCTGCCAGCTCATCCAAGGTCCTTCGAAATCATTAGTGGTGTTCTGTTTTCACCACATTAGTCATGTTACGTGATACTTATAATATAGGTTGACTGATGATAATATTATGTCTTTCTGCAGTTGAATGAGGTTCTGAGTCCTAACCCATTCAAGAGGCCTCGTGCTGTATTTTTGCTGGAAGTGAATGGAATCAATGGTCTCTGGCCTTGGATTAACTATAATCATCAATTTCTATATTATGTTCTCTCTTTCACAGAAAGATAATTGTAATGAATTGTGCATGCAGGTCTTGGGAAAATTGCCCAGGATAGTCCAATGCTCAGCAATTCATTTTGGAGTATAAATTCAGATAAAGTTGACATTCGACTCCCAGGTGAGGCTTTAAAATGTGCATTTTGGAAAAGAAAGAGAATATAATGAAAATGTTGGTAGGCATTTAATAATTTTTTGTAAGAAGCGTTTTATTTTCATTTTGTTTTTAATTTATGCAGATGAAAGCGATGTTTCTGTGGTTTCTTTGGATGATCAACTGGAAGACTGGACTGACAAAGAAATCAGTGATTTTGTTAGTTTTGATTTATATTATACATGTATGAGCTTTTCCACATTATCATGTTATATGTGAAAATGACGTTGTCTTGTTTTCTTAGTCATCTTTGCTAGCTGGATCATATGCTCCTGATGCCTCTGTGCCATTAAATGGAGTGCTTTCCATTCCATTGGCAAATGGTGCCTCAGTGAATTTCCATATGTCAGAGGTATGATGAAGATTTTAAGGCATTTTATCTGCTTACACGTGAAGTTGTTAAGACTGACTGGGAGGTTTCCACATATGTGTGTTTACAGAAGGCCGAAAGGATGTTTGTTTTGGGTCTTATGTCTCTTGTGCGTAATGTCCAAAGAGCAATTCAATTGCATGATGATTTATCGCAGAGTACAAAGAGTCCTGCCGAGCTGTTAACGGGATGCTTCAATGGCATTAAAGTATGTATGCCATTTTCTTCTTCACTCGTTTTCTTCTTCTTTACCTTTTTTCCTTTGAATTTCTGGAATGACAACTTGCACTATACACACGGAAGAGTTAGGGGAAGTTATGACAGTTGTGTTATTAACTGCTACAGAAAACAGATATGTATTAGGCACTTTAGGATTACGTGTAGAAGATAACGCAGTAATTAGTTCCGTATTACAAACTGTAGGATGGCAGTTATGTGTAACCAATAACTGCTGGCAATTATGTATTAGGATAAAGCTACATTACTGTCGTAAATTCATAGTTTCCATCATTTTTATGTGCAACATTATCTGCTATATAGTGGTTTATTGGCTTTGCATCATTTTCCACAATATGCACAATTACAATAGAACAATCAGCAAGACTGTTTAAATGGCTGCATTCTTGGCCAGAGTGTTTAAATGCACAGTAACAATATGTGAAACTGAAGTGCATTCTAAAATGCTACTTTTCAGTTTCAATTTAACAGTTATCTTATTCTTAAACTTCATAACTAATTCAATTGAATTGGGTTGGGTTGGGTTTGACCCAATTATAAATGAAACCCAACCCAATCTAATTGGGTTGGATTGCGTCAAGTTGAGTCATCTGTTAACCCGAGCAGTGAACACCCCTAGTGATGTACTTTGGAGTACAAAGAGAGTGGTGACATTTTCTTTATGCTTTCATTGCAGTGGTGCGAAATCCTTTGTTCATATCAATCTGCGATATGTGTTCATTGTTGTTGCTATTGAGATGAAATTTAACTTTTCTTTTTTTTTTTTTACTAACATGAGCCAGGTTTTGCAAGAGCAATATGAAACTGAAAGTATTGCTGAGCATGGAGTTGAATTGCTGTATGCAACTTTGTCAAAGATAGTCAGTTCATTGCAAGAAGCATATGAAGGTGACTTTTTCGGGTTTAAATAATGCTGTATGATTTTGATTCTAAATTAAAGCCTTGCAATATTGGCAATGATTTGCTTTAATATAGAAAACCCGGTCAAATAACTAGCAACCTCCTAGCTAATCATTCATTCTTCTGATCATCAGATGTCGACAATATTGATCTAAAAAGTTCTTTTGCTTTATTTTAACCTGTTAATGATCAATTACTGGGCAGGTCAAATTGTTGGAATAATCTACTGTCATGTGGCTACTACACAAGAATTGGAAAAGAAGTTTGATGTAATCTTTACTCCTCGCCATCCTGCTCGATGGTTGGCAGAAACAAGTGCACTGAATGCAACATTGCCAGAAGTGGTGTTGGTTAGGAGAACCCTTGCTTGGGTAACTGGAATTATATTGCTCGTTTCAACCCTTATGGGGGTAAGTATTAGATAAAATAAATAGTAATATTAAAATAATATATTTAGATAAAAGCATGGAAAATTGAAAGAAAACACCCTTTGTGTTTGGTTTAAAATATCATCAAGGTCTAGCTGAATATTGGAAGAATTTTTATTTTGATTACAGCTGGGACAGGGTAATTATTCAGGGAAATCCAGTGGGTGCTATTATCAGAAGAAGTGTTAGTTTCTTTCAATTAGCCAAGGGTCTCTCTTTAGAAAGTATGCCTCATATGTGGGATAATCAATCACGCAAATAGGTCCTTTAGGATCCGTCATTTATACAATGGTGGATAAGTAATGTTGAGATTGATGTATAATATTTTACTAATTTATTTGTTTGCTGGCAGATATGCTACCTCCTGAATATGCCGCTCACAAGGGACACGCTTCTATATTCTAATGTCAAGCTTGATTAGGCATGGATGCGCGAACCAAGGCCAATCTTTTCAACCAACGAAGGAGAACCCGGGTGCCGTTGAACCTTGTAATTGGGGGTCTTTTTCTTGATGCCTCTAATCTGTGTGCATGGTTATATTATTGTTAAACCATTATTTACTTGTGTTTAATGGACCACCGGTGTAGCAAATTATACTCATGAGTAATTGGAAACTAGTCCAGTGAGTCAGGATTTGGGTCTAGAGAATAGGGGATTATTGTATTAATGTTTAAATGTGAAGCACTGTACCCCCTGTTTAATCAGGGCGGGTCTAGATAGTCATAGATGTGTGATTATTCCAGCCATTTACAATAATGGGCGTAAATTGTGATTGACATTTTGCTCCAAATAATTTCAATTTTATTGTAGAATAATGAATTTTCAGATAGACATTGTTTATCTTCTCGTTTCTAAATAACAAACAGCTTTATTTTCTCGTAACACCAGCCCACCATTTATGACGTTCCCTTTCCACTTCTATACGGTCGACCATTGATTATATGGACGGTATAATTGATTAAAGTAACGCATTAGTTCATTTAAATGTGGTAAAATTTATTTAAATTTATTTTACTCATTATTATAAGAATTCATTCAGTTAATAAATATTTTATTGATGGATATCCAATTTATCAAAATATAGGAATTCATTCAGTTGATAAATGTTTTATATACAAGAAACAAACATTTAATTGTGACCAATAAAATTAGTTAACTTAGTTTTTATTAATAATATTATAAATTTACAATTTATTTCAAAATATCCTTAAAATTAAATAATTTAAATTGTACTTATGTTTCAATGATATTGCTTATGTTGTGAAAACTCCCTTTTTAATTAGTAAGGATAACTTAAATTGTTGATGACTTATAATAATGGTGCAAAAATAAATTAACAATGATCGCGTTTGAAATTATTACATGTGTTATATTAAAAAATGTTTATATTTGCTTATTATATACATTAGTTTTCAGTAACACATACAGCTGAAGTTAAAATAAAAAATAGACTTTCAAATAAATTCTTCACATATTGCCTCTTATTGTATCAATCATTTAAAATTATACATATTCTACATTAAAGTCATCTCACTGTATTTCAAAAATAACATGTAACTTTTTTCCTTTTAAGTCATGGATATCAATATTTAGATTATCTATTATAATATGATTTATTTGACAATTAAAATATCTTCAAACTTTGAAAATAAAATATTATGATAACATCAATACTTTTAATTTTAATACGTACATTAATTTGTGCGAGAGCATAAATATTATACTAGTTTCAAATAAAACCAATTTTAAAAATCTAAAATAATGAAGAAATATAAATGAAATTATGTATGCATCTTTAAGATTTTAGGACAGAAAAGTTACAAAAACAAATGTGCTAACATAGATTTTGAAGAACTAATATAAACAATAATACAAAAAATGTTAAATCTTTTTATCTACATTTTCTTCTTTTCCTTAATTTTAAAATATTCCTTTTGTGCAAATTACAAGCTTGCATTCTGGAAGCGGAAGTAAGCAAGCATGGTGAAGAAGAAGTAGAACCCAACCAACACTATCCCATTAACCCCACCAAACCCAACCACAAATGAAAACCCCACACCTCTTCCATCTCCGCCGCCGCTTCGCCACAAAGTACACCGCCAGGATCACCTCCTCCGCCCCCACTGGCCGTTCCCTCGCGGCGGAGGTGACTCCGCCGCCGCCCCTCCCCTCCGACCCGCGAGGCTACCTCCTCCCCCGCCGTGACCTCATCTGCAAAGCCACCCAAATCCTCCTCTCCCCACCGCCCTCCTCCTTCTCCGACCCCTTCTCCGACCTCTCCGACTATCTCCAATCTCTCTCCCTCTCCCTCTCCCCTCTCGAAGCCTCCGAAATCCTGAAAGCCCTGAAGAACCCCTCGCTCGCCCTCAAATTCTTCCATTTCTGCCCCTCCCTCTCCCCCGATTTCCGCCACGAGTCCTTCACCTACAACCGCCTCTTCCTCATCCTCTCCAAGTCCACCAACCCCGCGCGCTTCGACCAGGCCCGCGACCTCCTCAGCCACATGCACCGCAATGGCGTCCGCGGCTCCATCTCCACCGTCAACATCCTCGTCGGCTTCTTCGGCTCCGGCGAGGACTTGGAACGCTGCGTTGCGCTGGTCAAGAAGTGGGACCTCAGACTCAACGCTTACACCTACAAGTGCTTGCTCCAGGCCTACTTGAGGTCCCGGGATTCTTCTACTGCTTTTCAGGTTTATCTGGATATGGTTAGGCGTGGCTATAAGTTGGACATTTTTGGCTACAACATGCTTTTGGATGCTTTGGCCAAAGATGAAAAGGTTTGCACTTGCTTTCTGTTCTCCTTTATTTCTGGTTTTTCTTGTTGATTGGATTAACTACTCTAACACCCTCCAAGACACTGTAAAAACTCCTAAGAAATTTAAATTAGTCTTACCATAATACAAAATTAGTAGAATTTGTACAAGTTGTCTTTTCTAAATTTTCATTTTTAACTTCTAGAAGCAGACTTTAGAAGTTTGCATTGGCATGTTGTTCTGCAGACTCTAAGATAGGTTTGTATCAATAGATGATGAACATCTAATTGACATCCACTAGTGTTGTAAACTGCTTTTAGAAGTACATTTTACATCTGTTGCTCCTGTTTGTCAGTTATCATGTGTATGAATTGTTTTGGCAGGTGGATAAAGCATATAAAGTTTTTGAGGATATGAAGCGGAGATATTGTGAGCCAGATGTGTTCACTTACACTATTATGATCAGAATGACTGGGAAAGCAGGCAAAACTGAGGATTCACTGGCGCTTTTCCAGGCAATGCTAGCAAAAGGCTGTACTCCTAATTTGATTGGTTATAATACTATGATTGAGGCGCTTGCCAAGGGGCGAATGGTTGACAAGGCCATTCTGCTTTTCTCTAAGATGGTGGAGAATGATTGTCAGCCTAATGAGTTTACGTACAGTGTGATTTTGAATCTTCTGATTGCTGAAGGGAAGCTTAATGAGCTAGACAACATTGTGGATATATCAAAGAAATATATGAACAAGCAGATATATGCATACTTTGTTAGGACTTTAAGCAAATTGGGTCATGCTTCGGAAGCACATAGGTTATTTTGCTACATGTGGAACTTTCATGACAAGGGTGACAAAGAAGCTTGTATGTCCATGTTGGAGAGTTTATGCAGTGCTGGCAAAATGACAGAAGCCATAGACCTTCTGAATAGAATTCATGAAAAGGGTATAACCACTGATACCATCATGTATAATACGGCATTCGCAGCCCTTGGCAGGTTGAAACAAATATCACATATTCATGATCTTTATGAAAAGATGAAACTGGATGGCCCCCCACCAGATATATTTACGTACAATATTTTGATCTCCAGCTTTGGTAGGGCTGGAAGAGTAGACATTGCTGTTAAAATTTTTGAAGAACTAGAGAATAGTAATTGTAAGCCTGATGTCATTTCCTATAACTCTTTGATCAATTGCCTTGGAAAGAATGGGGATATTGATGAAGCTCACATGAGATTTAAAGAGATGCAAGAGAAAGGATTAAATCCTGATGTTGTGACTTATAGTACACTTATTGAGTGCTTTGGCAAGACGGATAAAGTTGAGATGGCATGTAGATTGTTTGATGAAATGCTTGCTGAAGAATGCACTCCTAACTTGATCACATATAATATTTTGCTTGACTGTCTTGAAAGGAGTGGAAGAACTGCTGAGGCAGTGGACCTTTATTCAAAACTTAAGCAGCAAGGTTTGACACCAGATTCAGTTACGTATACTGTGCTCGAGCGATTGCAAAGTGGTGGACATGGGAAGTTAAGATTTCGGCGGCAGAATCCTATTACTGGCTGGGTTGTTAGCCCCTTAAGATGACAGAGGAACGAAGTAATTGTTGTACATTGTGCGTACTCAGGTTTCTTCTAATGCTCTTTAATCTATGACAGCTGTGTGGTTGAGGCCAGGTATTTTGTGATTATGGCCATAGATGAACATGGTTGCAACCAGTCAACAATGCTTGAAGTCCTATGGTTGTAGCATGCTCCAGAAATGGTAGACTAGCATGCTTGTTGGGTAACAAACTCCAGCATTTCTTCATTGGGGATTTTGGACTTTGCGCTTGGGAGTTCAATGAAGAAGGGTATCATTCTTTGTGGGGTCTGTTTCAAGTTCACATAATACCAGAGACGTCATCTTAGGCAGGGTTTCCCATCATCCTTGGTTTTATATTGGTGATTCTTGTGCTTCTAGCCATATACCAACTGATTATTTAGTTATATCAAAAGCTAATAGCTTGCATCCTTCAAGCATAATTTTTTTTTCTCAAACTGAGGATGTTATTGTATAATGTAAATCACAGTAATTGAAATGAAATATTCGCCCGTTTTACACATTCTCTTTTGTACTAGTCCATCTTTATAAAATATGTTTTCTTAAGTTAGTAAAAGTCCGTTTGCTGCTATGCTTATTATTTTGTTTCAAAACTCATCCAAACCTTTTAAACATGCGTCAATTCAAGAATGGATGCTAAAGCTACAATCGTAGCATTGCCACAGATAACAAATCAAAATTACTTAACTAACAGCCTGTTTGCGAGCGCATGGTGAATTAATCAGTAAAAGTATGCTTACCTTTAAAAGTAAAACATCTCTACATTGTATTTCTTAAGGTGATTTTTGGTTTCGACCATGTAAAATAAATTGCATACCAAGTTGGACCTTCCCATATTTTAGAAAAAAATCATCCAATACTTCTTTTTTCATTTCAAAAAGGATAATCATTACATTCCATATTATCCATTTGAGAATGAAAGCCAAGTGTTCGATTAAATTTTAAAGATATGAGAAAATAAGATATGAGAAAATGTCCCTCGTACTAATCTTTAAAGAAGTTGAAACAACCATATTCGGCATATCTAATGTGTTTAAACAGAATTTCATAAATTTGCTGAAGGACCTTGGCTGCTTTTTGGAGTTCACATAAGTACCTCCCCCTGCATAAGGATTGCGATGAACACAATCTAACACTCAAGTCCCACAAAATAGTTGATGATTCATACAATTAAAAATAAACTCTCATAAGTAGAAAGCCCCCTTTTTTATAAAAAATAATTACCAAACAATGTTACTTAAGGATGTAAAAATGAATTTAATTAAAAGGATCTTAATAGTGATGGTGCTGATAACTTCTTATACATCATTTTAATGTAGTGAATCTAAACTTAATTGCTAGTCGAAGTAAGATTTTCAATAATCATATGAAAAGTTGTTAATTACTTAAAAACCACATAATTACATTTATATCCTAATTTGATATAATTTCGTTTCTAACAAATAATTTGTAGCTCTTATTTTGTTAATCATTATTAACACACTAATTGGCATTAGTCCATACAAAATCGTACAAATTTTAAGTTTTATGTAATAAAAACATCTAATAAATGGTAATATGTTTTAACATGTGTTAAAGACACTCATTAAGAAAACATTTTCCCTATTCTTACAAGATTTCACTTCACTCTCTACATAGAGGTTTCTCTCTTTACAAGTTTCCTCAATGCCCTTTAGTCATGAAACTATTACTTTATTAGCCACGGAGAACAAGTACATACGAGCACATACGAGCAAGCTTATCAGAAAAAAAAAATTATGGTCCAGCAAATGCATAGGATGCATTTATTAATTGATCAAAACTAAGATCACCTACTTAGGCAATCGTATCTGTAACATGAATCCAACAATAGTTACATGAACTTGAAATGATAACCTCAAGCTATTAATACCACCTAAATCTCATCATGCGAATTGCCCTAGACTTTCCCAAAACTAAGTTGGTAGCTTACAAGAGATAAAGAGAACAATGGATTGAAGCATCATCTTATGTTCTTGGCTTCTATGTCCTGAAGTCTCAAGGTAACTGCTCGCCTGTGGGCTTCAAGGCCTTCAATTTCAGCCATGGTAGCTACATATGGCCCAAGTTTTCTTAGACCCTCCTCTGTGAGAGACTGCACAGTTATGTACTTCATGAAGGAGTCCAATGACACACCACTATACATTCTTGCATACCCATAAGTAGGAAGGACATGGTTTGTGCCGCTTGCATAATCACCAACGCTCTCAGGAGTCCAAGGCCCTAAAAACACAGAACCTACAGAGGCAGTGACAAACATTTAGATCTAGGATTCTTGAACTGTCATGCCATCAGAAGGATACAAAATAACATTATCAAAAAGGAATTTGACCCTCTAAGAAATTGCAGACACAAACAAGGAATAAAAGCCCATCAACCCCCAATAAAAAAAGCAACAAAAGGACAATCCATAGGCAGCAGTACCTGCATTCTCAATAAAACTCTCCCACTTCTCTGCATCCTTCACGTTGATAATTAGATGCTCAGGTGCATATAAGTTTGAGAAATTGATAGCCTGAAAGATGTTAAGCTAACTTTTACTTTTGAAAATCCAACAATAATGTTAGGTGAATTGAGACATAACATAGCACGTGAGAGGAGATTCAGAACATAAATATAGATTATTAGTTCATTGAAAATAATTAAAGATATAATTCAGAGAAAGTTATGACATATCAAGAGATTATCTTAACATTTTTAAGAGGTGCATAATAAGTTATTTTGTATTTTTAGGGTGTAGCCATCTTTCTTATTCTTCTCTTGGCAATGAGAGTGTGTTTGGGAAACCACTGTAGGGTTTCTAAGATAATTTGACTACCTTATATGGCTCCTCGACACAGGTATAATCAATATTATGCATAATCACACTGACTGTGCAATGTGTAAATACAGGCACGTAAACCTAACAGCCTGGTCTAGTTATTCCAGAGAAATTGCTCTCCCTCTCTACCTTGATACTTCTTAATCCGGATACGTCACTCTGCTTTTAGTAGGTCAAGAAAGAAACAAGATAACAGGACTGACCTCAAGCATATCACGTGCATACACAATAAAACTGTGGCTCAGAGCTTTAGTGGCAAACTCGCCTCTAGGAAGACTCTGGCACTGCTGGCTGAGTTCCTCCTGTATAGCATTCATATCCACACCATCTCCGGCAATCACAAGAACAACCTGACTATCTGGGCCATGCTCAGCCTGAAAATTGTGATTAGAAGATATACATAGGCAGTATACAAGAAGCTTAAAAGGTTACAAATCATCTTCAAAGTATGCATGCAGGCAAAAAGGGATGATTTATCAACCTCAAGTCATATCTTGGCAGTATGATGCAGAAGCATGCCTGTTTGAGACTTTGAACATTATAGTAATTTTTTATATACTGTTTCTAATCAGTGTGATTTTGAAACCCTAAATCTTCAATTAATTATTATTTCCTATATGTCCCATGTATTATGAGTTCACTCTATATTGAATTTTGAAAAACTAACATTATTATGTAGAAACTAGAAATAAAAGCTTCTAGAATAATGTACAAATTACACTAGAACATGAATTTTGCTTTAAAGCTGATGACAAAGAAAGATTAAAAATTTTCAGAATGAATGACAGTTGGTGAATAATGTTTTGCAAGTAAAGAAAATAGGAGTTATTTTAAAACTTATTAAACCTGCGAAAGCAAATCAGCAGCTACATGAGAAGGAACTGCATGCTTGTCTGCAATGACCAAAACTTCAGATGGGCCAGCCGGCATGTCAATTGAAATCATGGCTTCACTGTTCTGCAGAAGACTTTCAATAGGTAAAGAGATGAAGAAGATTTAAGATTCAACAAACGAAATGTATTAATGAAAACAGATCGTATATTTTAATGTAATATAAACTTGGTTACTTGAAGTATCATTTTTGCAGCAGTGACATATTGGTTTCCAGGGCCAAAAATCTTTTCAACCTGCAAATTTCATTACATTCACAATTAAAATTAAAATGATCAAACAAGTATGAAGTTTTTTCTAGTTACATTTTAAGTACAGTTTAGTCACAAGATTACATAATCCATTAAAGGGGTGTTATGATAAGTTTGATAATCTATTATGGAATGAGTTTCACTATATAAAATCATGAATAAACATGCTATTTGAGCATGATATACTCAATTACTAATACAGAGAAAACAAATAATAAGGGATAAAGTTGAATCCATTAAATATAATGGAGAAGCAAACAATAAAGATGGGTCAAAAAGAGGCTAGCCACCTTTGGACAAGTTTCAGTTCCCCAAGCCATAGCAGATATGGCCTACAATGAAGAGAAATGGCATATGAATCACGGTCTATTTATAAAGAATGATACAAATATATAGAATAAAGATAAATCACGATAGTAGATTCAGATGACAAAACCAGATAAATGTTATCTTATACTATCATGCTTCAAACCTGTGCTCCTCCAGCTTTGAGAATGTGAGTTACCCCAGCCTTCTTTGCACAATACAATACCTCCTGCAGAAAAACATTGGTCAGAACAAGAAAAACGTCATAACTACAACTTTCATACAAAATAGACAAACACCTTGCATGTAGTGCCATCCCGAGTTGGAGGATTTGCGAGAACAATAGTTTTACATCCTGCAATTTGTGCAGGCTGGTATACAAAATAATTAACCATCAGCTAAATCGGGCAAGATAAAAATCAAATACACAATATCAAAATTATACAATATTGAAAGACGTAAGAAGTACTGAATATTATTCAACGTACAACTGCAAGCATCAAAGCTGTTGAAGGTAATACAGCAGTTCCCCCTGGAACATAAAGACCCACGGAGTTAATACTTCTTGCAACTCTTTTGCATTGGACTCCCTGGGATTTTCAGAAAACTCACATAAATTGGGTAATAAAAAGAACCCAAGAACAAATAAACATGTAGGCATAATAACCAAATGACATGACATAAAAATAATTTAAAAAAAATTCAAAAGGTAGATACTTAAAAAAGACAGAAAAAGTACATAATCACAACTGAAAAAGATAATATATCCATTTTATCTTTCCAGTACTAGTATTATTTAACTATTACTAGATGCTGCTGCAAGACTTAGCTACATTAACTAGATCATACCACCGAATATTTCATATTTTGACTCAATAACACACAAAAATAAGTTTAATTATCCTCAGTGTCAATGCAGCCTTGAAGAATCATTAAGCCCCTGATTGTCCACCCAACCTAGTCAGCCTATAAGCAAGAGCATAGTCATACTTTCATGTTCTCAACACTTTTCTCAGGTGACTTCTGAGCAGAATGAAATGCATAAATATTGTCGTAGGCAACATCAAAGGCTTCCTTAATAGGAGGATCAAGCTGCAAAACAAAAGGCACAAAACCAAGAATATAATAAGTGCCCCAAACCAACATCACTTAAACAGAAAGTGGATAGTAATAAAAGGCACATCTTCAACCAAAAAACTGCGAAATAGTTGAAGATGAATTCCTAAGCATCGAGAGACTTTCTGTTTTTACTTTGTTCATTACTTTTCAAAAATTTGTATTTGAAATAGTTAAAGATCAATTCTATGCACTGATAGAGTTTTGTCTGTCAACCAATCTAGGTAGAGTTATGAAGTAGTTTTTACAAAAACTCAATAAACTTATCATGCTGACAATTTCTAACTGGTTGACAGTGTTTTCACTATTTTCTATACAAATAGTTGAAAACAAGAAATACAATACATTTTTATAATTAAAAGTAGAAGCAAAATAATGAAAACAAAAACTTTTTTTTTTTTTTCAATTCAAACATGACCTGACAATGTATGCATATTGAAACAAACATACCACAGGGTCAGGGAGCTCCGAGACAGCCTCAACAATCTTCTCAAGTTCAACTTTGTCAAACTTTGAAGTATACCTACAAAACCCAAAGGTGAAGTTAAATAAGCAAAGAACGTAAGAGAGCACACACAAACAATAACAAGATCATAGATGACATTCAAAGAAGAAAGAGGCGTACTCTTTAACTGCAACGTCCCCTCTTTTGTGAACATCATCCACAATGGGGTTAACCTGAAAAGGGGCAAGAAAAGGAAAAATTTTGAGAATGACCCATCTGAAAGGAAAGGGAAAGAGGATAACCCATTTCTCACCACACTGAAAATTGAAGAGAAATCGATGCGGGGTCGGCTCTTGAGGCTCAGAAGCTCAGAGGGAGTGAGTTGGGACAAACGATACGAGTCGATAGAACACCGTACTACAGTGGGGCGCGTAGCACAGAAGCGTGGCCTAGTGTTTTGGATTCGAATCAAAGAACGGTTCCAGTTAGAAGCTGTAAGCGCAGATTCCATGGTTGGTGGAAACATCGTTGTTGAATTGTTTCTGTGGTCGGAGTTGGACTGACTGAGAGAGACCACTCCGCTATGTTCGCTTGTCTCTTCGCTTCCGTTTAAGGTTATGAGATGATTAAGTTTTAAACTAATTATAATGGATGGTGTTTTAGTGGTGATTTTTTAAGTATTGATTACAGAAATTTAAGCATTGGTCAACTTGGAAAGTTTAGAAAAAAAAATGTTTTAATTTTATTTTATATGAAAATCAAAGAATGTGTAAAAGTTTTTTAATTTAACTAAAATTTACTGATAGTATAAACGATTATTTTGTTATTCAGTTATGGGTGAATACATAATTAAAATTATTAATGTTATAATAGTCATTCTAAGGGTTTAATTTTAATACATCGTTAATATGAAAAATTATATTATTAATTAATGAAAATCACTTTAAATAAAAAAAAAATGATGGTGGAATGATTTCTAATGTTTTTTCACTGTAAATGTCTTACAGCAAAAACATATCAAAATTAAACTTTCACTTAAAAAAATAAGAGCTTGAATTTGTTATCCAAAAATCGATTGGGCATGATCTCCACATAAAAACGTTTTGATTGAATGCAAATTAATATTAATAAGTATTGCACGATAATTTTTTATCAAAAAAGATAACTAAATTTCATCGTTTCAAATTTATGTAATTTAATTGGTGGTTTTTATACAATTTAATTTAAACACATTTACTGTATGAAACTATTTTCTAATATCATTCCATTGTAAATAATGTAAAAAAAATATACCCTAAAATAATTTATGCATGGCAAGTATCCTTGACGGAAGTCACACTTCCGCGTAATTTAATCGTCACATTATGCTTTTTTTTTTTACACTGTTATGTTTTTTTTAATTTATTCTTAAAGAATTCAGTTTATTTAGTCCTCAACAACGCCAAAAGGAAACGCTACAAACAATGAAAAAGATACTGAAATCATCAAAATTGCATGGTTCTGTTCTTACTGGTTATGTGAATTGTAAGAAAAGGTATAAAAAGTGTTTTTTCAGAGAATGTAGAAAAATCAATACATACTAGTTTTCTTTCATTGATTGTGAGAAGGATCAGTGCATAACTTTTAGTAATGATGAACTCAAATTGAAAATCAAGCAAATATAGAAGTGTACCAGAACAGAAGTAGTCATTCTTCCAGTTTCAATACACCAGGACAAACTATGGAAAGCATGCAAATATTTTACAAATCCTAATATAGGAACAAAGAGAAGCACATTTTTTTTATTGATTGTAGAAGTAGCAGTGCATAATGTCAGTCAGTAATGAAACTAGAAAATTGAAGAACAATCTGTGAGTGTACCAGAAATAGGCACTCTCTTCCAGTTTCACTACAACCAGAGGCAACTATTTTACAGAATTCTGGCAGATGAACATGGATTTACAGAACTTATTACAAATAAAACATGCGTTTGAATGAAAGAATAAGCTACAGATGGACAAATTCTTTCAATAAATGTGATCCATGATCCTGTAATTAAACCAATAACTCTTAACAGTGTGATCCTTCTCCATCCATAAGATCCTGTATTTAAGCCAACAATGTAATCCTTCCCATCCATAAGGATACTTGTGTAGAGACAAATAAATCTTAGACAAAACGTGGGGTTTCAGGGAGAAGAGTAATATCCTGAAACACCTGTAACCTGCTTCTCCTTGTTAGCTTCTTCTCCCCAACTAATGAGTCCCGGATTTCCAAGTTTGAAGCTTTTTTTGGTGATTTTGATGTGCAAATGGAATATGCTGATTCTGAACTCAGTTCCGGGTTGAAACACAGAGAACGCCTTGCTGTTGGATTCCTTGACAAAATGACACTCCCAGATGCATAGTATCCATCTTTCTGTTCCAATGATTCATGTTTTTTGCTTGACCATTCAGGCCGATTCTGTGGCCAAGGACTTTGATAGATTATGTTGGAGTCTTCATTTTCATCATTAAAAACTTCTGCACCATCCTCGCCATCAAAATTGACATATCCACTAAAGAAGCCATTCTCTTCGTTTTGTTCTTCTTCTACTATGTCTGCCCAACTCTTCTTCTCGTATGGTTTTCCATTTCCTGAAGCAAAGTCATCGGTACCATTCTCAACCATGACATGTGATTCTGACATCATAGATCTATGGCTATTGTCTCCTGCAGCAGATTTCTCCTTCTCAGTAAACTCCACAGCTGCTTCTGTTGCATCTCTATTCTTTAGTATAGCAGGATCTTCCAGTGTACTTTGCCTCCACTTTAGTATACCATTTTCTCTTGAGTTTAGAGTCCTTGTGACATTCTTATCATTAGGAGGAGGAGTCCCAAATGAAGGTTTAAAATCTGAATGGAAATCTCCCCAAGCTTCCCTTCGATATCCATTGTTGAAGCCCCATGAACATCTTTTCGGCTTTGTGCAAGGAACATACAGATTCAGGTCTCTTCTACCAGGATCAGGGGATTGGTACAATCTCCTCCTGGCATGAGATACATCCCCCTCAGATGTGTCAGACTGGTTTTCTGTCCTACTCTTAACTCTATCAGAGCTCTTTCTAACTAAGTTCTCAGAGCCTAGTGAAGAGCACTGAGACAAACTCATCATTGATGCATTCTCTGATGATGATGTCTCTATATCAATTAGCATCTGAGAAGCGCGTTCAAATGATTTAACAAACGACTCGTCCATCTTTCTATTTTTTGTAGCGGTGCGTACTGCCTGGAGTAGAAACTTTGCTTCTTTGATCTTGTTCATATGCATCAAACATATTGCCAAATTGCACTGCTTGTTCCTATCAACCTCAAAAGACAATGCTTTTCTGTAAAACCAAATAAGGAATAGTTACTTTTCTCTCCAAAGTGAAAAAGATAAATCACAAAGTCCATTTTGATTGCATCTTAAAAGCTCACCGGTAATGTTCTTCAGCAGTTTTATAGTCTTCCTTTTGCAAGTAAGCCCAGGCCAAGTTGCCCAGTATCCTACATATATAGAGAGAAATTCAAAGTCAATTAAAGGTACAAGGTCAATAAACTTGATAAACTTGATGTAAAATGATAAAAGAACACGGATAAAAAGAAAAACCTAGATATCTCTTGCTCAGCAGTTATTTGAATCTTCTTCCCTTGTGACCTTGCTTGTTTTGTAGTCCTTCCCACAAAGGTTAAGCCATCTTCAATTAGCTTCAACTTGTGATGAAGCATGGCGATCTCCTCATCAACCCTGCCAGACCTCTGTATCAACAACATACATACAACAATTATAATCTTGTCTCAGTTAACGACACAAAAAACAGCCACAAAGAAAAGAGGATCCACCAGCTTTTACCTTAAACAGTTCAACCAAAATGTTGTCAAGAGAATCCTGAGAATCCGAAGGACAAAGATGACGGAAAGATCTGATAGCTTCAATTGCCTCATCTGACCTATTCAGTTGCTTCATCACCAAGGCCATATCCTTCAAAGCACTTTCAACGCGATCTCCGGCATTGATGGCGGCCCAAAACAAGGAAATTGCTCTTCCCGGATCCTTGTCTACTAACTGTGAACGAAAAATCAGATTAACAGTCACTACACAAAACCAATGAAAGAAAGAAAACAAACCAATGAATCCCTTTACAATGGCAAAACACTGTGAGTCTCGATTACTTAGACCCTCAAATTCCATCGTATTCATTAACAAAAAAGAAACAACAAAGAAACAAAAGAAAATAAATGTTACAAAAACTTTCTTTCCCGCGAAAAAAACCTCAAGACCAAGAAGTGAAGGAACAAGCAAGAACAACACGCACCCCCCGAAGAAGTAGCATCCAAATTCAACAACAAAAAAGGAAGAAAAAAATTACCTGAACTTGCTTGGCTTTTACGTAAGGAGAGTCCCCAGAAGGAACCTTGTGAATTATATGAAAAATATCACTTTTATTTGCGGAGTTCGGTGATTTCTTTCTCTCTGAAAATGGCACACTGGGAGAGCGCGAGCGTATGGTCTTCCATGGCGACGGCGGCTGCGGTGGCGGTGTCATGAAGCACCTCGCCGGCGAGCCTCTTTCAAACAGCATGGTGACAAGAAATCTCTCAACCAGATGAACAAGATTGAATTCTTCAACAGAAGAGAAGCCCACTTCCTCTTCTTCCTTCTAGTTGAAGGGTGTGAAGGCGAAAGAGAGAAAGAGAACCAATTTAACAGAGTGGGAAAAGCACAAACAGCAATGAGTGCTCAACGATAGAAAGTGAAAGGAAAATGAAACGAGAAAAGAAAGGTGAAAGAAAAATTTGTAAACGAAAGTAGCCGTTTTATATTACTAGCCGTTGGGATTATTGGGCCAGGGTTTTATCTTCTGTGTTTGGGCTTCAAAGTTGAGCCTAAATTACTTTTCAACTATACCTTCAGATTACGAAAATTGCTTCGTGAACCCCCATTTTTTAACCTACACGCCATTTGTGAATCTGCACCCCTCATTTTTTTTAACCTTCACCCATTACCTTAAATGAAATGACATAAATACTTTTAAAAGTCCATAATTAAAAAGTAGGTTTTTTCTTTTCTCCTTCTCCCTATCTTCATTGTACTGATCCATTGGTTTCGACTGGTTTCCATTGATCATTAACACCATTTTCATATGCAAATCGTTGTTGAAGAGTTATATGTTATGTATTTTTTTTCTTTTTTGTTTTTTAGAAAGAGTAATAAGAATTGAAGTATAATACATTTCAGAAAGTTAATTTCAAATATGAAATAGAATTACAGATCTAGAATTATATTTCTGAAATTATAATTTTCTATTCCGAAATATAGTTTTCGAAATAAAAATTAGACTTTTGGAATTACATTTATGGGATAATAATCACTATTCTTTTTTCAAAAATTACATTTTTGGATTACATTTTCCAGCAATTGTATAAACTTTGTTCCTAAAGTTATTCATTGTCCTAAAATCACATTTACTTCTGAAGAACACTACCATGTCCATCACACTTCACCGGAGCAACTCCTACTTCCACCTCCCACCTTCAGCCAACACGACCAAGGTGTCTTTCAATGAGCTCTTGCATTTGATATAAATCTCCCAAAAGTCAAATTTAGTATTTCATAATTTGGAGGATGCAGGTTCAAATTAAGGGAATGCAAAATACAATTGCCTTAGTAATTTATTATAAAGGTTCTCTTCTCCCTTTTCATATTAACACGTTGTATTTTATTTACTTTGAAAAGAGAAAAAAAAAAAACTCTCCTCTAATTATCTTTCGAAGGAGTAAAAGAAAAAGTTATTTTCTTTAAAATATTTTATTCAACATGCTAATATTCTTCCCGATCAATTGAAAACAGATCCCCTTAATGAATTATAGTTTTCACTGGAAGTTTTTTTTTCTTTTAAAAATCAAGTTAATATTATTACTTTTAAATAAATAAATTCACACGCAATCTACTGCTATAATTTTTTTTTATTAAAAGTTATTCATAACAATAGTTGGATAAACGTATAGTTCTACGTAATAAAAGATGGTGAACACCACTCTTTATATCAAAATGCCACCAACTAGTTATATTATTTGGATGAATGATCGCCAAGATTTAACTCTAGTTGATGACAGATTTTCGAAGATTATATATGTTTGGTTTAAACAATTTGCAATAATGGATGAATGAAAATTTGTAAAAAAACATTATCACTTTCTAAAAAATTTTACAACAATGTGACATCAAACTATTCAAAATTATACAACAGTCCTTACAGTTATACGTATAAATTTTTAACTATAATCATATACATACAATCGATTATATATATATAATTTACTATATCTTAAGTTTATAATATAATAAAACATGATAAATTTAATACGTATGATTGATTAATATTTTTAAAATATAAAATATTAAGATTAGAAATTTTTAGAATAATTTTCTATATTAAATTAAATAATATTATAAGTTTGTAATAATAAAAATATTATTATTATATAAATTCATTTTTCATTATAAATAATTATATTTATTTTATCAGATTATAGCTATGTTTTTATTATTATTAATTATTGTTATTTATTTTATCAATGATATTATTTAATATTTTTATTATATAAATTTATATAATATTTAATATGTTTATTTTTTTAATGTTATTTATTTTTATATTTACATCTAATAGATTAATGAGTAAGAAAATATCAACACCAAGATTAAGTTTGTTGTTGGAAGTGTGCTAACTGTCTTGCTCTCCAATCTTTGTTTAGAAGTGAGGACATAATCTCCTTTTGTCCATTTCTCTGTCTGCAGCACCTTTGTTTAGAAGTAAACATAATCCATCTACACCTTTTTTTTTTCTCCTCTACAATTAAGCTGCAGAATCAAACACACCCTAATAATATTTGTACATAAATATGAAAATTTAAATTTTTAGGTTTATAACATTAGTTTGCATGAAAAAAAAAATCCTTAATCCTGATATTAAAATTATTATCTATTAATATTGGGTTATATAAAAGCTTACTAAATATTACTTTTGAACTTAAGCTTATTCTACTCTTAATCTTTTACAAAGATAATCATGATTGAAAATAAATTATTTTTTCTATCAAATTCCAATCATTTTCTTATATCTCCTTCAAATTCTTGTCTATTTTTCCTTTTTTTCTATTTTTTATTATTTTCTCTTTTTTTATTGTTTATTAATTTTTGTTTTTTATTTACAATTTGATATCCGTCTGTGAATTATTCAAACGAAATTAGAAATTTACAAGTTTGAATAATTGATGAGTAATTATGTTCATTTACTTATCTATTAATAATCTTCTATCATGAATAATGTGTTACTAAACATGTTGTGACTTCTCAAATAAATTTAATATTTTTTTATAAAATTGTAATCATTGGCATAAAAAGAATAGTCCATAGTAAGAATCCCTATAATGTATTATTTTTCTGAGTCAAATGTGAAAATATTTAACTAATTATTGTGATAATTCAGAAAAATAATTAATGTTATTTTAGTTTACTAATCAAAATTTTAAAAATTAATTTTTTTAAAAAATTCTATCATAAGTACTTGATGTCAACAATGATAAACAGTTATCAGTGATCAAATATCAAAATGAAAAATATTTGTGGAATGATAATTAGTAGTTGCAATTTATATATAACTCTGGTGGCTCTTATAAGGGGTGTGATGATCTTATATGACCCAATTGTTCCTTTCAATATGATATTTTACATCTATATGTGATATTTTAATGGTGCTCGGAAAGTGGACCCCGAAGGTATTAATATAATATTAATAGTATAATAAGTGTATAATTAACTAATTAACTGATGAAATACCGTATGATATATAATAATGATAATGTGATAAATATAATTATTTCTATAAATTTCAATCTATTTATAATATTTTGAGTGGATGTTTTAATTAGATTAAGTTAGCTTAATTCAATCTAACAATCTTAATAAATATTGACTTTAACAATCTATTGTGTTTTATTAAATAAACTCAAGATTAAATCAATATTACAAAATTGGTTTCAAATAATTTTCTTAAACATACAAATGAAGATATTAAGTATAAAATTAGATATTTATGAGTAATTCAGTAAAAACTTGATAAAGATGACACCATAATTTTAATAAATATTTTTAGAATTGATTTTTTAATGTAACTTTCAAAAAGATTTACGTGAAACTCAATCTTACAAAATCAATTTATAAAACAAGATTTAGATTCTAATGATGTATTAAAAGTTTGTCATATCACTTACCAATATAAAATTATCAACTTTTTTTTTTTTTGCTTGTAATTATGTTAAAGGATTTTTTCTCTAATTAAAAATTTTAATTTTATATTTTATTTACTTTTATTTTAATAATATAATTTTATTATATTAACAAACATTGTAATATATTCTAATATTTTAATTTAAGTTTACGTTACATTACATATATAACACTATATATAAGTAGGATTATGTAGTATTACTTTTCATCAAACCTAAACCTAATCCGCCGCTCACAAATTAGATCTATTATCTTCGTTCATTCTTGTGTTCAACAAGGAGTAGCAATTGTTGTGAAGAGGAATCGTTCACACAATCTTAAATTAGATCTTATATCTATGTGAGAATTTCATAATCGCGGTGTTTTAGTGATTAATCTAAATCATTTGACGGTCAAGAGACAAAGTCGTAATTGTTCTTCTCAATACTCATCTTTCTCAATACTCATCTTGGTTCAAGATTTTGAAACTTCAAATTGGTAAGTCAAATCTCTCATTAATTAAAAAGATAATAGTAAAAATAGAAAAAAATAAATTCTTAATCTTCTAAAAAAAATAACACTAATATATTTTTTAAAACACACTATTTTCAAGGTTAATTGACTAAATAACATAATAAATTAAAATACTTACTTGTTGTTTGATATATCTTGTTTTGTGATTCAAGAGATAAGTGTACTATACTTTATAATTTTCAATAAATTTTAACCACTAATAAAAGAAAAGAAAATTCAAGAATGTAGTATTTGGTTTCTTAATTTATCCTTTTTAGCTTTCATCATAAATTCAAGATATATCATATTAATATTGAAAAATTGATCTATGAAAAGTCTTATTCCCAATTATAATAAATTCAATCAAAATTTTATAATTTACTTTGATTGATTGAAAATTCAATTCAATCCTACTTATTTTTTATTTTTTTTAAATGCAATCGAATCCATCCATTAACAAATTTTCATGGATGAATATCTTACCTATCCATAAAAATAATATTTAAAATTTCTTGAAAGAAAATTTTTAAAAATAATTGTTGATACTTTTAAAAAGGAATTTTTTGATAATGAAAAAATTGGTTAAATTAATTTTCATCTGACACAAGTAAATCATTGGTAAATAATAAATGAATGCTTAGTTATTCGTTTATGATTTTGATATTTTTATTTTATATATTTCTGTAATGAGAAAAATTAGATAATTTTAGTCATGAATAAAAGAATGAACAGTGAATGAATAGATTGTTTCTCACATGATTTGAAAAAAAAAGAAAAAAAATGAAAGGCAAGACTAGATAAAAAAAATAAAAAACATAAGTACCAATATATTTTATCTTATTTACTAAAGAATGAAATATGAATTTGACTTGTTAAAAACAAAAATTTAGTTTATCATTGTTTTATTTGTCCTTGATTAAATTTAAAAAATTTCTCATTATACTCTCTTTTTTTTTTTTTTTTTTTTTTTTTTTTTTTCTGCTTAGTTTTGTCTTCAGGTACATCTACAAATTCTCATATAATCATGAGTCCATGCACAGTACAATCAGGAGGGGAAAAAATAAAAAGAGAAGACATTGAAGAAAACAGAGAGGTATTCATGTAACTTTAAATCTATAAACACTCTCACAGAAGGAATATTCTGTTATATTCAATTTTTTCCTTTGTTGTGGTCAAGTTATGGTCTTGTACCTCTGTTAAAATGTCAAACCAAACAGTGTAAGAAAATGCAAAACCAATATCTCTCACGTGTCACAGTGAATACCCTTCTGAGTATTTTCCATGAAAGTCCTACGCTTTTCGTGTCCAGAATGGTCTAATGCCAGAGAAAGAAAACAGTGACCCTTGCCCTGGCGTAAGCGTCTTTTCTGCCACGTGTTATACCCTCACTCCCAAGCTGCTTAAGGAAGAAGTAGTCTCCACTCTTGTTTCCAAAACAGTAAAAACAGTGACACTGAATATGCTTCTGATTTTTTTCCATCGAAGTTTCACGCTTTTGGTCTTCCAAACCAAATGGTCTAAAATAAGAGTAAGAGTGACCCTCTGTCTTCGCGCGTCTTCTCTGCCACGTGTTATGCCTTCCTTCTCTCCCAAGCTGCTTAGGAAAGAAGTAGTAACTAACCACCGTTGTTTCCAAAAACCGTTAAATACACACTCACACTTCTCAGAAGGGAAAGCTTGAACCTTTTGCACTACCCATCTTACAGTGAGTGTCTTTTGAGTTAAGGGTTTAGCTTTTTTGCAGTTTTGCATATTGCATGCGTGGAAAAGGATCGTGTTTTTATTGGGGTGTTTTTCTTTCATTGGAATTTGAATGTAGGGTGATCGAGGAAACAAACAGACCATGGAAGAGGCACTTCCGGGGGAAATAGATGGCAACACACAGCAGCAGAACAATATTCGTGATGTTCTTCCATTTGCTAGAAGGTAAGTTTAATTCACAGATGCTGCTGTTAACGTGTCTCGTGTTGAGTGTGTACATTGTTGAATGTATTATTCTGTTGTTATAATCACTTTCTCGTTGTTCTTGATTGGTTCTTGTGTTTTGAGTAGCTATCAACTTGAAGCATTGGATCATGCTTTGCGTGAGAATACCATAGTGTACTTGGAGACTGGTTCCGGCAAGACTTTGATAGCGATCATGCTACTTCGCAGCTATGCTCATCATCTGAGAAAACCTTCTTCTTCTATTGCTGTGTTCTTGGTTCCCCAAGTTGTGTTGGTCTCTCAAGTACGTCACTTTTTCTCTGGTGATGATGATGCCTTTTGAAAATTTGAGATACATTATTTGGTGGTCTTGTGATGGATCAGTACTTTTGCTTAGCCTGTTGGATTCATTGTCTTTTTAACTTGTTACTATTCATTCACTTTAGCAATCTGAAGCTGTGAAAAAGCACACCGATTTAAAAGTGGGAGCGTATTATGGAGATATGGGAGTTGACTTCTGGGACGCTGCTGTGTGGAAAAAAGAAATGGAGATGCATGAGGTCAGCATTTTTGCATTTCTATTCTGACTGAAAGATGCCTTTGTTAGCCGTGTGAGCATGCTTTACTTAATCATAATCCGTCTGTTTGTGCCTTGTGTGGCATGTTCCTGTTACCCGAACATAGTTTTCTGCTTCTATCCTTATTGACTGAAGTGGAATAGAAGGCAAATGCTTTATTTTTTCTATCATTCAATTGACTTGAATATGATATTAATTTAGTCATTTGTTACTTTTAGTATGATGCTTTTGAAATTTCTTTTTCTTGTGCGGCATGCGTAATTGGTAATTACTGTTACTGTCAGTAATTCTTTTGAATGTATAGGTGCTTGTCATGACCCCTGCAATATTGCTGAATTGCCTGAGGCATAGCTTCCTCAAACTGAATATGATAAAGGTTTTAATAATGGATGAGTGCCATCATGCTAGGGGTAAACACCCTTACGCTTGCATCATGACTGTAAGTGTTATATAGTCTCCTTCTTTTCTCTCCACTGGTTTGCATCTTTGAATTTCTTACTAATTTTTATCGTGATACAATATGTGAACTTTGACTTCTTCATTGATATGTCGAAATATACGTTTAACCTTTCTAAGTCATTGTCCTTAAGATTCATTTTTTAGCCATTTCTTTTGATGAGCAATTTCAATAACATTCATAATAGCTAAGTGCTGTGTCAAGCAATTTCAATAACATTCATAATAGCTAAATGCTCTGCATCAAAAGCCGTGTGTCTGCCAAGAGTAATACAAAAAAACCTATCATAGCAAACTCAATGGACGTAATAAGGTGGCGTGACCTGATGCATGGCTTCCGAAAAATTGCTGTATCATTGATCATCTTACTTTATTACTTGAGACTATAATTTAAATTGTTGACTTTATTCAACAGTATCATGCTTTTTCTAATTTTATTTTGTTCTGTAAGAGTTGTAACTTTTTTGTTGGGGGACAATTACAATCATGTATTGTAAATTGATGTTTGCTTGTTATTCTTCTGCATCACGAGTTAGTTGGTATCCTTTGTAAGATTTGATTTCTTGCAGGATTTTTATCATCACCAATTAAAGTTAGGTGCCTCTGATCTTCCTCGAATTTTTGGGATGACTGCATCTCCAATTAAGTCCAAAGGTATACAGTTTAGAGAAAGTTTGTATGTCGTCGGATTGTCAGATTTTTTTTTTTCTTTCTCTAATGTTGGTTTCCCTTTCTCTTTTTCTTTTTGTGAATCCAGTTGGAAATTCTGAACTATCCTGGTCAGAGAATATTCAGACACTAATTACACTAATGCATTCTAAGGTTGCGTTTTTATTTTCTCCCTCTGTTGTACAATTTTATTTAGTTTCTTCTTTCTGTTCATGTTATTGTGTTGTTTGAGTGCTATCCACTATCTTCTTTATTTACTTGAAGAAATGAGACAATATGGTTGAAATAATTTATTCTTATGTGATTAATAATTTAATACTCATTTGTGCAGATGTGCTACCATATAGTCCTGCTATGTATTGTTTGTTTGACATCTATTTTGTAATGAAGGTATACACATGTGTAAGTGAAGCTGTCCTTGCGGAGTTCATACCATCATCGACACCAAAATTCAAGTTTTACAGGGACAGTGGAGCTCAATTTGCATTATTTGAAGACTTAGCATTCAAACTCAGGATATTAAAAAAGCAGGTGTGTACATTTAAGGATATCAGTTTTTGATATAAATTCGAACAGTTAAGAAAAAGAAAAATCACCACGTGTCAAAAATGGAACTGAGTCTGCTCCTTTATAAGTTCTGTCTTATTATCTTTCTGTATTTGTATGTTCAGAATCAATCTGTCATTTTTATTTAGTGCTACTCTCTTTATGTCATAGTTTGTTATTTCTTGAGTTTATTAACAATGGCTATTCTGCTTCGCAGCATGTATTGACATTAACAAGTTCAGATTTCACTCAATCAGCTGCTGAGTCTGCACAAAAAAGAATAGAAAAGATTTTTTGTGCTTTAATGTTTTGCCTGGATGAGCTTGGTGTTTGGTTGACTTTGAAGGTTCTCACCTTTCTTCTGCACAGATTTTATGACTCATGATTCTTCAAGGTTTCACAAATATAATTGACGATATGTGACAGGCTGCAGAGTCTTTATCATCCAATGAATTCGAATCATTTTCATGGGGACATTCTGGGGATAGAGTTGCCAAAAACTTTATTTTGGCTTGTGTACAGACACTGAAATCTTACTTACCATGCGGTAATTATTCCACAACCATTGAGAAACATGGTGAAATTTCAAGTATAAATATTTTGCTTGCATTCCTAGTATTAATTAATTTTTACACCATGCTTTCTTCTTGCTCAGGTCCTCAGTGGTCTATTGGCAGCGATATTAAAGCTGATGTGGAGATGGGGCTGTTGACCTCCAAAGTTTGCTGCCTTATTGACTCTCTACTTGAGTACAGGTTGTAATCATGAATTGGTTTCTTGTTAAAGATTTACGATTTGGGTCTGAAATCATGTAATATGGGTTATTTTTATGGATGTTCTGGCCTCTAGGCTCTCCTTGTCCTTGTTAAAACGGTTTAAGTTTTTTATTGGATGGTTAAGTGCCTTTATGGTTGGTCACTTGGTTAGATAGTGTGAAGTCTCATTTCTGCTTTATTCTTCAGCTCTGGATAGGGGTGTTCATTGGATGGATCTAACCTAATCTTAACCTGTCACAAAAATTCATTCTTCTGCTCAATTATGTCCTAACAAATAATTGGGCTACTACTAAGTTAACTCAGTATTTTGACAACTTCTACAAATTTGGATATTATATGCTATATGACAAAATTTGAAAGGTAGAGAACTGATGGATCTTTAGAATACTTGGACTTCTTTGAAAGCAATAGTTATGTGTTATGGAAAGTGTATAAAGTTGAAATAATGTTGAGTTTTAAAATGCTGAGACACTAGGTAGAGTTTGAGATAACATGAGTGTTAAATGAGCCTAGTTTGTGGAATCTAAGCCTGTTAGTGCTAGCTTCAGATTGGGATGAGTGTTGAACACTTTTCCATGTATTAATTTGTCACAAAGATCGCATTGTGACCTAATATGTTAAACTCCATTTTTATTGTGACCTTACTTCATTGATTTATTCAGAGTTTTTGCACTGTGACATAATATGTTAAACTCCGTTCTTTATTAATCTTTTTTAGATTCATTTCTCTAACCAGTTTACCTTTTGATTATATATTCAGTTCCAGTGGGATAATGCTATTGTTTTTGTTTGATTGAATGTAGTAAGCTTTTTTACTCCATCGTGATGATTAACTCTTTTATGATCTACTTTTTATTCTACAATTGCAGGGGTCTGACTGACATAAGATGCATAATTTTTGTGCAAAGGGTCATTACAGCAATTGTCCTTCAGGATCTATTGAATACCTTACTTCAAACAATAAATAGCTGGAAGACTAAATACATTGCTGGAAACAATTTTGGATTACAAAATCAGTCTAGGAAAACACAAAATAAAATTGTGGAAGAATTTCAAATGGGATTGGTATGCAAATTTCTTAAACAATCCACTGTATTGTAATAGCCAAATGCAGGTTTTATCTACAAAAAAAATTTGAATATGCAGGTTAACATCATTGTTGCAACTTCTATTCTTGAAGAGGGTTTAGATGTTCAAACTTGCAATCTAGTCATTAGATTTGATCCATGTCCTACAGTGTGTAGTTTTATACAGTCCCGAGGACGTGCCAGAATGCAAAATTCAGATTACATATTAATGGTTAAGAGGTAATTCCCTTTTACGATTCTCAGTATCATTATTGCTGTAGTACTTACCCCAGTGCTAATTATCAAGCTGAGAGAGACAAGATTATAGAGTCAAGTCTGAGATAAAATTCTAGACAAATCTATACACAGTTAAAGTAAATTTTCCCTAAACTCCTTTAATTTATTCTGAAATTGCAGTGGGGATTTAGCTACACGCTCTCGACTAGAGAAGTACCTTGCTAGTGGGAATATTATGAGGAAGGAGGCATTACGTCATTCTTCCCTTCCATGTGATCCTTTAGAAGCTGATCAATTTGACGAGGAAACTTATCGTGTTGCAAGTACTGATGCATTTGCAAATCTTAGTTCTAGCATCGGTTTGATTCACTTATATTGCTCCCGGCTCCCTGCAGATGGGTTAGTTACTTCGTTTCTTCCCTTATTACATGTTTGTTCTTCCTTTATTTTAGGAACGTGAGTCTTTGCATTATTCTGGTTGTTTTGTTTTTATATTGTTTTTCATCATTTATCCCATCTAGATTGAACTCTCAGGTACTTCAAACCATCTCCAAGGTGGGACAAAGAGACTGGAACATTGTATCTTCCTAAGAGCTGCCCTCTAAAGCCAATTCATGTAGAAGGTGACAGAAAACTGTTAAAGAATATTGCATGCCTTGAAGCATGCAAACAACTTCACAAGATTGGAGCTCTGACAGATAATCTTGTTCCTGATATTGTCCTTGAAGAAGCAGAAGTTGAGGAATTTGGTAACTTGCATGACCTATTCATTCTCCTCCTTCTATTACTGCCTTCCTTTAAACCTATGTGTTCATTTTGAATGAATTCCTCATAAAAAAATTATTGCAGGGAATGAACATTATGATGAAAACCAACCAATTTATGCCCCATTTGGATTGGTAAATTGTGTGTCAGATAGTAGTCACACAACATACCATTGTTATTTGATGGAGTTTAGTCAAGATTTTAGCTATCATTCATCTGTGCAAGATATTTTTCTTGCCATAAGAATTAAACTTGATCCAGAAATTGGAGGCATGCAATTTGATATGGATTTTGACAGAGGTAGTGTCTCGGTAAAGTTAAGATACAGAGGAACTATTAATCTTTCCTCAGATCAGGTATGTTGTCTTGTCCTTTAATTGTATTTGGCGTATTTGCAAGTGTTAAGAAAAGTCTTCGTATTTATTGTTTGTTTTTGTATTCCAGGTCCTTTTGTGTAAAAAGTTCCAGGTCACTTTGCTTAGAATTCTGATAGATAATTCTATGAATAAGTTCACAACTGGTTTAGACAAATGCTTTGTGAAAGATGATTTTGAGATTGATTATCTTCTGCTTCCAGCCACTGGTAAACGTCCAAATTCAATTATTGATTGGTTGATTGTTAATTCTGTAAATCCATCTAAAATTAGGTGTAAGTATCATCAACCCCACATAAGTACAAAAAGTGGTCTAGTTTGCACTTGTAAGCTACAGAATGCGTTGGTGTGTACTTCTCATGCTGGTGGTAAGATTTATTTCTATATCACTACTGGCATACTGGAATTGGACACAAACTCGCCTATGATGGTAAGGGATGAAGTTACTACATACAAGAAGTACTTTGAACAACAGTAAGTACTTATTTGTGATTGATGTTTATTCTCGCTTAATCCACTAGAGTGATCCACTAGAGTGTGTTATTTTTTTCTTCTCCCCAATTTTCAGTCATGGTATTCAATTGCAATTTGAACATCAGCGGCTTCTCAAAGCAAAACACAAGTTTCAAGTTAAAAACTACTGTCATGGACTCAGACAAGCAAAGGAAAGAGGTCTGACCCTTGATTATTCAATTTATTTATTTTATTTTGTTCCTTAATCTCTCCTTGGCAGAATTAGTGATCAATTATACACATTAAGTTTAATGTTGAATAATATCACTGAAATTATAGCCAAAATAGCTATAGAAAACCCTAGGAAACAAATTGTTTCTCTAGAAAATCGCCTATCTCAGGTAGAAAAATTAATTTCGGAATTAAATCAGGAAAACCCCGATTTAAAAGAAATTAAAGAAATTCTTTATAAACAATTAAAAGAACAAACTAAAATCCTAACCGATAGTCTAGGATGAGTTTGACGGCTGAGATAGCCGAATTAAATGAGAAGATTGATGAGATTCATCAAAGAGTTGTCACAACTCAAATTAGACCAAAACCAACAATAGGACCACCTATTAGATTTTACTAAAATGGATATCGACGCTCGAATCCAAGAAGTCACCGAGTTGCTACAACAGCTAAAGATGGTGAAAGAAGAAGACCATGTAATGGTAATTTCAACCGTTCAAGAGAACGAAGAAGATGAACCAGAAAGAGAAGAGTTCATCTACACATACTCTTCGGATAGCGAGTATGAAAATCCGGTCAAAGTAGAAGACCAACCTGAATCCTCCAACCATGGAAGGAAAAGGGAAAGATCCCAAAGGGATGAAACAAATTGGGAAACTAATCCTGAATTTGAACAATATGCTTTTGAAAGAGGGTATATACCTGGTAGGAAATACTCCAAAATACCAGAACCGTATCAACCTCAATCTAGGGTTATACGAAATAATTTACATCTTAACTTAGATTGTGTAACAAATGAGTTAGATGTATATCAAAGTTGGGTTAACAACATGTTGTTAGAAGCCCAAACAAGTCAATTCCTTAGTGGATTAGACAACCAGAGTATATGGAACTTTGTTGCATATAACACCTCTGGAGCAATATTCCATTTCTTAATGGGAAAAGGAACCATGGAACGATATATGTCCATGATAAGCGAAGCGCTGAACGCCTTCGATAAAGTCCGAACGTTAATAGAATTAATATTCTATGAGTTCTTTGGAAAAGATCTCCGTTCGCAAGGAGCAAATCACAGCTGAAAAGCAGCGAAAAGCAGAAATCCACCTAACCAATATCCAAATATGCGATATGTGCTTAGTGAAAAACTATATTTGCGAATATAGAAAATATTATTATCAACTTAGCGATGACCTTAAACCGGTCTATCTTAGGTTGTTTATTAATAAGTTACCTTACCCGGTAAACAAAATCATAATGGACAAGTTTAATGAAAACTGTGCCAATGGAAGTTGTGAAGATACTCTAGGAGGAGCTATTGACACAGTACGACAAGAAATCTTGAGTAGATGCCTTGTCAGAAATACCAATAAACAATCTGGTAAAGCAGTCAAAATATGCTGCAATAATGCTGAAGTACCTCAAAGGTATGGATGCCAACCAGCTGTCCAAAAACTACAAGCTAAAAGAAAGCCATTCAAGAAAGTCAGGAAGACTAAAAAGAATTGGCAAAGGAAGAGGCTTTTCAAAAGAAAACCTTAAAAACGCAAAACACCTGCGAAATATTGCCTACTGGAAAAAAGGATTGCAAGTGTTGGCTTTGCAAAGAAGAAGGTCACTATGCTAGTGAGTGTCCTCAAAAGAAGTCTCTGAAAAGAGATGGAGAACAGATAAGGATAGCCTTATCTTACGGATTGATTCCCCTCGAATCATATACCGAAGCTGAAAGCGTATATGAATACGATTTAGAAAGCTCTACGTCGGAGTAGTAGCAACGCGACTTTTATAACTATAAAAATCCAAAATACATATGTAAATGCATATGTAGACACCGGAGCAACAATATGTTTTGCCTCCGATGAAATCCATCTACCATGGAAAAAATTAGAGAAACCTCTAAGAATCAGTATCACTTATGCAACTGTACACGAAATATGGTATTGAGCTGAGATGACTGAAATATTAATCCAAGGATACACGTTTGTTATACCCACCGTATACAAACATAATTCAGGATTAAAATTTATAATAAGGAATAACTTTTTAAAGTTATATCACCCTTTTATACAAGAATTAACCTATGTGTCCCTTAGGACCCCGGTTAGAAGTGATCTCGGACAAAGATCACAAATAATTAAGATCCCAATCACAAGTAGTGATATGATCTTAAAATTTGAGATATTATAGTCTATATTAGATTGTTATCTCTACTTAAAGGTTCAAAAAGAAACCAAAACTAAAGTCGAACAAAGATGTATTGAACTTCTAAAACAAGCGAGTACGGATAACCCGCTAGACAAAGTCAAAAATACTAACAACGAGTTAGTAGTAATTAGACTTAAGGACCCATCACAAGAGGTGAATGTCCCAAACCGAATTCCTTACTCGAAAATAGATCGAGAAGAATTCGCAAATGAAATCAAGGACATGATTTCAAAAGGAATTATTCACAATAGTAGAAGCCCAAATTCGGCACCTGCTTTTTATGTGAATAATAAAAATGAGATTAAACGCGGTAAAAGGCGAATGGTCATCAATTACAAGGCGATGAACGAAACCACCGTTTGTGATGCTCATAAATCACCAAGAAAGGATTCTATCCTTGAAAGGGTAAAAGGAAGTCAGTGATTTTCATCACTTGACGCAAAGTCCGGCTACTGGCAGCTACGCCCAGCTGAGAAAACAAAGTCCCTAACAGTTTTTTCCTGTCCAGACAGTGGAAGTGCTTTAGGCCTTTATGAATGGAATGTTTTATCCATGATATTAAAACAAGCTCCAGCCATATACCAAATGTTTATGGAAGAAAACCTTAGCGGTTTAGAAAACTTTTGTTTAGTATATAGAGATGATATATTGATATTTACAAAAGAAAATAAAAACGATCATTTTTAAAAACTTATTATAGTTTTAGAAAGATGTATCGAAAAAGGATTAGTTTTATCTAAAAAGAAATCAGTGTTATGTTTAGAAACTTTTGATTTTCTTGGACTAACCTTTTCTAAAAATGGTGTATTAACAATACAACCAAATGTATTAGAAAAAGTTTCAGCTTTTCCTAATAAAATTTCGGATAGAAAACAATTACAGCGTTTTCTAGGATGTATTAATTACATTTCCAAACAAGGCTTTTCTTCCATAAACCTTTGGTATATGGCTGGAGCTTGTTTTAATCCCATGGATAAAACATTCCATTCATAAAGACCTAAAGCACTTTCACTGTCTGGACAGGAAAAAGCTGTTAGGGGCTTTGTTTCCTCAGCTAGGCGTAGCTGCCAGTAGCCGGACTTTGCGTCAAGTGATGAAAACCACTGACTTCCTTTTACCCTTTCAAGGATAGAATCCTTTCTTGGTAATTTATGAGCATCACAGACGGTGGCTTCGTTCATCGCCTTGTAGTTGATGACCATTCGCCTTTTACCGCGTTTAATCTCATTTTTATTATTCATATAAAAAAGCATGTCATTGATTTCATTTGCGAATTCTTTTCGATCTATTTTCGAGTAAGGAATTCAGTTTGGGACATTCACCTCTTGTGATGGGTCCTTAAGTCTAATTACTACTAACTCGTTGTTAGTATTTTTGACTTTGTCTAGCGGGTTATCCGAACTCGCTTGTTTTAGAAGTTCGATACATCTTTGTTCGACTTTAGTTTTGGTTTCTTTTTGAACCTTTAGGTAGAGATAACAATCTAATATAGACTGTAATATTTCAAATTTTAAAATCATATCACTACTTGTGATTGGGATCTTAATTATTTGTGATCTTTGTCCGAGATTACTTCTAACCGGGGTCCTAAGGGACACATAGGTTAATTCTTGTATAAAAGGGTGATATAACTTTAAAAAGTTATTCCTTATTATAAATTTTAATTCTGAATTATGTTTGTATACGGTGAGTATAACAAACGTTTATTCTTGGATTAATATTTCAGTCATCTCAGCTCGGTACCATATTTCGTGTACAGTTGCATCAGCGATACTGATTCTTAGAGGTTTCTCTAATTTTTTCCATGGTAGATGGATTTTATCGGAGGCAAAACATATTGTTGCTCCGGTGTCTACATATGCATTTACATATGTATTTTGGACTTTTATAGTTATAAAAGTCGCGTTGCTACTACTCCGACGTAGAGCTTTCTAAATCGTATTCATATACGCTTTCAGCTTCGGTATATGATTCGAGGGGAATCAATCCGTAAGATAAGACTATCCTTATCTGTTCTCCATCTCTTTTCAGAGACTTCTTTTGAGGACACTCACTAGCATAGTGACCTTCTTCTTTGCAAAGCCAACACTTGCAATCCTTTTTTCCAGTGGGGCAATATTTCGTAAGTGTTTTGCGTTTCTAAGGTTTTCTTTTGAAAAGCCTCTTCCTTTGCCAATTCTTTTTAGTCTTCCTGACTTTCTTGAATGGCTTTCTTTTAGCTTGTAGTTTTTGGACAGCTGGTTGGCATCCATACCTTTGAGGTACTTCAGCATTATTGCAGCATATTTTGACTGCTTTACCAGATTGTTTATTGGTATTTCTGACAAGGCATCTACTCAAGATTTCTTGTCGTACTGTGTCAATAGCTCCTCCTAGAGTATCTTCACAACTTCCATTGGCACAGTTTTCATTAAACTTGTCCATTATGATTTTGTTTACCGGGTAAGGTAACTTATTAATAAACAACCTAAGATAGACCGGTTTAAGGTCATCGCTAAGTTGATAATAATATTTTCTATATTCGCAAATATAGTTTTTCACTAAGCACATATCGCATATTTGGATATTGGTTAGGTGGATTTCTGCTTTTCGCTGCTTTTCAGCTGTGATTTGCTCCTTGCGAACGGAGATCTTTTCCAAAGAACTCATAGAATATTAATTCTATTAACGTTCGGACTTTATCGAAGGCGTTCAGCGCTTCGCTTATCATGGACATATATCGTTCCATGGTTCCTTTTCCCATTAAGAAATGGAATATTGCTCCAGAGGTGTTATATGCAACAAAGTTCCATATACTCTGGTTGTCTAATCCACTAAGGAATTGACTTGTTTGGGCTTCTAACAACATGTTGTTAACCCAACTTTGATATACATCTAACTCATTTGTTACACAATCTAAGTTAAGATGTAAATTATTTCGTATAACCCTAGATTGAGGTTGATATGGTTCTGGTATTTTGGAGTATTTCCTACCAGGTATATACCTTCTTTCAAAAGCATATTATTCAAATTCGGGATTAGTTTCCCAATTTGTTTCATCCCTTTAGGATCTTTCCCTTTTCCTTCCATGGTTGGAGGATTCAGGTTGGTCTTCTATTTTGACCGGATTTTCATACTCGCTATCTGAGGAGTATGAGTATGCGTAGATGAACTCTTCTCTTTCTGGTTCATCTTCTTCGTTCTCTTGAACGGTTGAAGTTACCATTACATGGTATTCTTCTTTCACCATCTTTAGCTGTTGTAGTAGCTCGGTGACTTCTTGGATTCGAGCGTCGATATCCATTTTAGTAAAATCTAATAGGTGGTCCTATTGTTGGTTTTGGTCTAATTTGAGTTGTGACAACTCTTTGATGAATCTCATCAATCTTCTCATTTTTGTCTTTTATTTGGACAATAATAAATTCTAGCATATCTGTCATATTATTTAACTGTGCGTTAAATTTATGATGCAGATGTGGTAGTTCTACAGGTAGAAAAATTTTGTTTTTCTTTCTTAATCAATACAAAAGTTGTTATAAACTTAATATGAATATGATTTGTATCACACTTTTCTATTAATGAGTATTTAGTTATCAATATCATGGTGCCAAATTATACTTGTATTATGTACCCAAATAATTGCAGCTATGTTTAGTACTTGTCTTCAAACACTATCCATATATTATCCAATCTGAATCTTAACTTTGTGTTTTCTGTTTCAGAAGCAAGTCAGGCCTTTGTTGAATTACCCCCTGAACTGTGCTCTATAGTAATGTCACCAATAACAGACGGTATAATTTATTCCTTCTCATTTATTCCATCAATCATGCATCGGCTTGAATCATTGCTTGGAGCTTTCAACTTGAAAAACATGTATTTGGATCATTGCACGGAGAATGAAATTCAAACAATCAAGGTTTGTTACAACTACTCATTGTTATATTTATAAATTATTATATTTCCATGTTTTTTCCAGAATTGACAATTTTACATCTTTCTGTCATTTGTCCTGAATAGACATTAGATCATTATTGTATACTTTAAATGTATTTATGTGTGTGTGTATAAGCAATTGTAGGAAAAACAATTGATGTAGAAAGCATGCCCTTTAGGCCTGCCCTTCTTTTACTCTCTTTTACCTCAGCCAATACACAATGAAGAGATTGAGAAGAAACTCGTTTGTATGAAATATTTTATGCTGCCATCTTTTGGTTAATTTGTATTAGTGTTCTTTGAATGTGTGGATTCTGTTTCTCGTTTTTCTTTTCTAGCTGTCTAATATTTAAAGATGTTTACACCAATGGTATTTGCATTTTACATTGTAGGTGTTGGAAGCAATCACCACAAAAAGCTGCAAAGAGGCCTTTCATTATGAGTCACTCGAGACTCTTGGTGATTCTTTTTTAAAATATGCAGCCAGTCAAGAGCTGTTTAAAACCTATCAAAATCACCATGAAGGTCTCCTTAGTGTGAAGCGGGAAAAGATCATATCCAATGTTGCTCTCTGCAAGTTAGGGTGCAGTTCTGGACTTCCGGTACTCTCTCTCATATATGTTTATTCCATCTTTTATCCTCTGCGTCTGTTATGAATACTGTCTTTCAGCATTTTTCATATTTACACTTAAAATTTTATTGTATGTTTTTGTCTTTATTCTGCTTTAGAAGTTCTATTTCTTTAAAAGTATGGCTGATTTCTTAGTCTGAATTCCTTATTCGTTTGATTGGCAGGGCTTCATACGAAATGAGCCTTTTGATCCTAATGTCTGGAACATTCCTGGTGATAATTCTGGAAGTTTTAAATGCAGAGAGTTGGTTACCAAGGGGAAAAAGAATTATGTTTGTGGAACAAGAAAATTAAAAAGGAAGATCGTTGCTGATGTAGTTGAGGCACTGATTGGTGCGTTCCTCAGCACTGGTGGTGAAAAAGCTGCATTGATGTTTATGGATTGGGTTGGAATTAAAGTGAGTTTTGATCAAATACCCTATGAGAGGCACTTTGACGTTCAACCAGAGAAACTGGTGAATGTGAGATTTCTAGAATCTCAATTAAAGTACTCATTTCGTGACCGTTCTCTTTTAGTGGAGGCTCTAACCCATGGTTCTTACATGCTGCCTGAAGTTCCTAGATGTTATCAGGTACATACTATAGTTATTATTCGTTATATGAAACAAGACAATGACATTAGCATTTATATATTGTTTATGAATGAACTTTCATCAATTCCATAGTGACATAGTAGTTGTCACATTCTTCATGATCAATCTTGTTTTCTCATATTCTTGTTAAGTTCTTTTATTTTAGTAATTTGTGAATGATATAGTCCCTTCCTTGCAGCGACTGGAATTTCTGGGAGATTCAGTCCTTGATTATCTGATAACTTGGCATTTGTACAATAAATATCCTGGCATGTCCCCTGCTCAGTTAACTGACATGCGATCAGCTTCTGTGAATAATGATTCTTATGCATGGTGCATCATGAAGCATGGATTGCACAAACATGTACTCCATGCCTCACAAGAACTGCATATGCATATTGCTGTCACACTTGACAATTTTGAGAAGTTGTCTTTGTCATCAACTTTTGGATACGACTCAGAGACATCGCTCCCTAAGGTTAGTTGTTAACATTTGTTTTATAGATTTAGTATTTGTTTGTACTTTCTGTGAGTTCTGCTGCACAGTTCTCTTAACTCAGATTATATCAGCTACAATGTGTTGATCATTGCAAAAACTCTTGAGAATTTTTCTATGGTTTGGTAGGTACTAGGAGACATTTTAGAGTCTCTAGCTGGAGCCATTCTTGTTGATTCAGGATATGATAAGGAGGTGGTGTGGCAAAGCATTAGGCCACTCTTGGAACCCCTTGTAACACCTAAAACATTGAAGATCCATCCCATCAGAGAGTTTTATGAAGTGTGCCAGAAAAGAAACTATAAAATTATACAAAATGAGGTGTCTCGCAAAGATGGTGTGACTAGTTACAGAATGAAAGTAGAAGCTGATGGGGTCATTCATCCATATGAGTATATGGGATCTGCTCTTAAGGACACAGCCAAGAAGATAGTCTGCAAGGAACTTTTGAATTCCCTGAAGGAAAGAGAACATTTGGGTAAACAAGTTTGAAACAGTTGTTATTATGCATGTACAAGGGTTAATCCTTAAGTTTGAAACAGTTGTTATTATGCATGTACAAGGGTTAATCCTTGTACATACATAATATTTTTTGTATAATTGTATAGGTGTAAAAAACTTGCTAATATTTGTTGGTTTTAAGCAAGTGTTGTAATATTAATATAATATTTGATTCAAGTTCTGTGAGAATTATTCAACAGCCCAAATAGTTTTATATACACTTTATGCAGTATTTCTCTTCTTGCCCAAAAGAACTTTTGGAATAAGTATTCTGGAATATAAGTTTAACATTTGGTTGATGAAATTTTTTACATGAGTGGAGATAATTGGGTTCCAATGTTTCAGTTATAAACATATCAGTATCCTATTTTAAGTAAAATGAAAAATGCATTTCTCAGAACTTATTAAAATGTGGATTGAATCTGTTATCTGATATGATTCCGAAATTTGTTTAGGGTTTTGATTTATTTAGAATTTGAATATTTTAGAAGTTTCATTTATTTTAATCTTTTATTTAAGAGGACATTAAATAATTTAGACTTTGTATTTATTTGAGATTTTAAATAATGTATGAATTAATTTATTTCTGAATTTTATTAAATACTTTAATATTTGTATATTTTTAAGATTTTTAATAATTTATGAATTTATTTATTTCATGTTTTTATTAATTAAAATATTAAATAATTTAGAATTTAATAATTTTATTTATTTCATGTTTTTATTTAAATAGGATGTTGTATACTTTAGGATTTATATTTATTTATAATTTTAAATTTTAAATTTTTATTTATTTCAGATATCATTAAAATAAGACATTAAATAATTTATGATCAGTATTTATTTAAGATTTGTATTTATTTAAAATTTTGAATAATTTAAAAAATTTATTTATTTCATAGTTTTAATTAAGTAGAATATTAAATAATTTATAAATTTTATTTATTTCAGATTTTTATTTAAGTAAAACATAAATAATTTAGGATTTGTATTTATTTAGAATTTTTAATAATTTATAAATTTTATTTATTTCATATTTTTTAATTAACATATTAAATAATTTATGATTTGTGTTTATTTAAGATTTTAAATAATTTAGGAATTTTATTTATTTTAATTTTTTATTAATTAAGATATTAAATAATTTAAATTTTGTATTTAGTTAGAATTTTGAGTAATTTAAAAATTTTATTTATTTCAAATTTTTATTAAAATAAGACATTACATAATTTAAGATTTATATTTATTTAAGATTTTGAATAATTTAAAAATTTTATTTATTTTATATTGTTATTTAAATAATACATTAAAATAATTAATAATCTTATAATTTTATCACAATTAATAAATTAATCATATTTATTTTTATTTAATAAATTATGATTTTATAAATTTATTTACTAAAAAAATATTTATCAAATAATATTACAAATTTTTATAAATTTTATCTTACTTTTTATTGTTGTTTTTATTAATTAAAAATATATATTTTTCACTTACTTTCTTTCCAAATTTACTCTTTTTCCCTACCTCAAATCTAAACATTGTGATTTGAAGCAAAAATATTCTAGTCAATGTTGACTTCATACTAAAATATGTGATTTTGCACTAATCAAAGTCCATCAGGAGACAGATATGTTGGAGTCTAGATATGTTGGAGTCCGATGTTTGTGTGTGTGTGTTTTTTTTTTTCCAAAAGATTCGGAAACAGAAAAGGCTAGCTACAAGTTACCTTAGTAGCAAGCATGAGTAGAAAAACAGTATATTCCCTTCACTAAAAATTCTTCAAATACAGATAATATTCATAAAAACTTCTTAATTATGCTTGTTTTTGAATCATGGTTTAAAGTCTTGTATTTACTGACAATTAAGTAAATAAAATAATGTATATAAAAATTCTTATCTTACTAAAAATAAAAAAATTTGTAAATTTATTATCAACAATAATTTTTTTAAGGAAAATATTACTATTGTTAATTTGAAGATTTTATTATTAAAAAGTTCTTTTAAGTTTATTTTTTTAATTTGAGATATGTTAAATTACTTGGCCAAAATGACTTTTAAACTGGATTTTTGATAAGTATTTTTTTTTTGTTAGTTTGTAACTGTCTTATTTATGTTGGTGAAGTAATGACGAAAAAAAAAAAGAAAAGAAAAAAAGGATTCCATACAAGATTGGTTAAATAGGTCACTTGGTTGAAACTTTTGCTAAGGTTATTAGGTTAGTTTTATTTAGCTTAGTTGTTGTTTTGTAGTATCTGATACATTAAAAATACACTAACATGAAAATTAACGACCAAGCTAAATTAACTTAGGAGAATATATAACTTATTAGAGAAAAAATACAATAAAATGACAAAGTCATTTGAATTTTAATGAATTGTTACGTATTTTTTTCATTTATTTCTCTACTACTAGGAATTGCTTTTAGTTTAAGTTCATAAATAATAGTGCTTCACTTTATGCTTATCAATTTTTGTTATGTTTTGTCATTAGAAGCAATGAAGTGATTATTTGTGTGATTTCTTACAGTGTCATCAAATCAATAATGTGAACTCAACTAGTATTTTAACAAACAAATGCAAAAAAAAATTCATTCTAAATTTTTTTTCCAAAATGTTAAAACTTGTTTTTAAAATAAGTAGTCTAAAAGTCATGTTAAAAAAAATAATCATTTTAAAATGTTTAGGTTATTGTGATGCACTTACTTTGAAATTGAGAGGATGCAGAAACATTGAACATTGTGTCTGAGTCAATGGATAAGGGGTCAACAGTTACGTTTGAATTATGTGTTTGACTCTTTATTACTTAAAATGCATGCATGAAACATCATTGGTTAACTATTTAAATCTCTCTCTAATAATAAAAAAGATTAAGCCTTTACTTAAATTGAATAACAAATAGAATAAAAAATAGGTACAAAATAAATTTGTTTAACTTAAATATAAAATAAATAAATATATTATTTACAAAACAATAAATAAAACTTAATACTTTAATAATATTATGATATAATAAAAACATCGATTGACATAATTAATTACTCGTGTACAAGGTGGGTCAACTTTTTTTTATAATAATAAAATAAAAATATATTATGATAAAATTAATTAAAAATATCACTGAAATTCATATTAAAATTTTAAAAAATTATATGCATAAAAATAATGATATATCTTTATTAAATTTTGTAATGTTTATAATTATATAATAGTAATATTTGTAAATTTTCCATTAAAATGAAAGTAAAATTATAATGAGATATTTATAGAATATTTTAATTTATATTTAAAATATTATTATTATAACTACATAATAAAACGTTTTCAATTTTTATAAATAATTATTTTGGACAGTGAATTTTTTTTGACTCGTGAATATGCAGATAAAAAAGATAGAAAAATAGTATATATATATATATATATAAGTTTATATTTATTATGTTAATTTTAAAATGAACATTTTTTACTTTAACTGCAAGTTATAAAGCAAATGGGACGATATAAAAGTTATAAGCTTGAAATTCCAAAATTTACCAATATTCTTACTTCCCTTTCAACCTCTAACCCAAAAATAATTAGAAAACTAATATAAATTTGAAAAGCTAGTCACTAAGAGAAAGTCACATCAACTTTAAAATAAAGTTTAAAGAACTCACTTCTAACTAGACATCATATTTTTATTGTAGAAACATTAACCTGTTTTCATTACATTCACTTTGAGGTGTCTTTCTTCTTACAAGATCATGAAAACTCTTTTGTGCAAAAGACTAAGTTTTCATTTTGAGTTTTAATATTTTGAAATGTTATTACTATAGACCTAGATTGTATTTTGAATGATACTTTTAAAAATTTGTTTATTATCTAAGTAGTAAATTTTCATTGGCCTTGTTGTTTTGGAAGGCATGTTTTATATTCTTTTAGTAAAATTTAAAATATTTTTTAAAATAATAATATTTTATCTGTTTAAGATATAAATATTTATTTATTTTTTTGTTATTAAAAAAATACTTACACGTAAAAAAAAATCCTGAATATAAAATTCAAAAATAATTATTATAAAAATCATTAATTTATTATGTATAACAATATAATAATTAAAAATCATATAAAAAGTTTTAATTAAATTCATAAAACTTATTAATTATTTATAAAATTCATTAATTATAATCCATTAACTATAACAGTGTCATTATTTTTTTCTCTCCATTATATTTATATTTTTCAAATTATTTACATCTTCCTGTAATACACTGCACCACATATTACTATTATATATTTTTATTTACTTTTAAAAAATATACAGAAACAGACTGTCACTAGGATAACAGGCTGTAAAATAATTATTCTAATTAAGGTATATCATTATTTGTACTACTGTGTCACATCTTAAAGTTTTTATCCATTTCATAATGCTATTTTTTTTCTGCATTTTAAAATAAATTTTAGAGATTTTAAATGTATAAAGAAAATGAAAAATCTATTCATATACCTAAATCAAAGTTCACTCATTTACAAATACCATTTTACTTTCATTTTATTGTTTAAATTTAAAGATTATCTTGGTGGTCTCTTTATTCCTCTACTCAACTTTTTCTTTTGCATAAAACATTTTTCACAGTTTCTTTGTTCAAGCATGTACTCCACAAGTTATTTCGCTCTGCAAGTTTTAGAGAAAAGAAAAAGAGAATCAGGGGTACATTAATCTCTTTTCTCGCTTTTCTCGCCGTTTTTTTTTTTTTACAAGATTTGTTCTTTTGTATACCAAATGGTAATGGTCCAATGTGAATGTCTCTAATGCTCTGTTTGATTTGGAAAATCTGTTAACTACCCACATGCACTAACCATCTCACTCTCACTTCAAAGAGGGGAAAGCTTGAGCCTTTTTGCACTACCCTTAATTAGATCATTGTTTGTGAGTTCTTTTTGCTGTTTTGCATCTTCTGTGACTGTGAGAAGGATCATTTTTGTGATGGGTGGTTGGAATTTAAATGTAGGTTGATCAAAGAGGAAAAAAACTATGAAAGAGGTTCTCTCAATGGAAATGAATACCCATTCCCAGCAGGGAGAGATTACTCGTGATGTTGTTCCATTTGCTAGAAGGTGAGTTTAAATGCTGACTCATTGTTAACACCTCTAGTGAGTGTTTGCATGGTTGAATAATTCATTGTTATGATCATCTCCCTGATCACTGATGTTTGATTGATTTTTTTGTTTTTGTTTTTCTGTAGCTATCAACTTGAAGCATTGGACAAAGCTATTCGAGAGAATACCATAGTGTACATGGAGACCGGTTCAGGCAAGACTTTGATAGCCATCATGCTTCTTCGTAGCTATGCTCATTATCTACGAAAACCTTCTCCTTTCATTGCAGTGTTCTTGGTTCCCCAAGTTGTGTTGGTCTCTCAGGTATGCCATTCCCTATCTTATGATGCCTCTTTTGCAAATTTGAGATGCATTATTTGATTGCCATGTGCTGGTTGAGGATCTATGGAATGGATCACTACTTTCACGGTGTTTTTTTGTTCTTCTTTGTTATCTTTTAACATATTGCTGTTCACTTGTAAATTTAGCAAGCTGAAGCTGTGAAAATGCATACTGATTTGAAAGTGGGAATGTATTGGGGTGATATGGGAGTTGACTATTGGGATGGTGCTACCTGGAAACAAGAAACGGAGAAGCATGAGGTAATGGTTTTTTCATTTTTATCAAGACTGAAAGTTGCCTTGAATATGAAGCGTATATATTACTTTTAGTATGATGTTTCTGTCATTTATTTTCTGTATGGTGGATGGATAGTTGGTAATTACTATCACTAATGCTTTTGAATGCATAGGTCCTTGTCATGACTCCTGTAATATTGCTGAATTGCTTGAGGCATAGCTTCTTCAAACTGAATATGATTAAGGTTTTAATAATGGATGAATGCCATCATGCTAGGGGTAAACACCCTTACGCATGCATCATGACTGTAAGAGTTATCTCCTCTCCATCTTCTCTCTTAACTCGTTGTCTTTGAATTTCTTTCTAATTCTTGTTACCATATGTTTGAGTTGTGCCTTCATTAATATGTTGTTATACGCTTTCTATCTTTGCCAAGTCTTTGACCTTCATTTTTATTGGGTAGTACAAATACAAAGAGTGTAAAGGGGGAAACTAAACATTCCTATGCACTGATAAAAATGACATTTAGGTCCACTAATGGATTTTCCATTTGAAAGACTTTTTACATAAGATTAGCTTCTTTGGGCATTGAATCAAACAGTAATGCATGCATTTTGTTAGGCCTATGAAAGTAGCTTATAACTTTCGTATAGTTTTTACTGGCTTATTTGAATAATCCTCACTGAATCTTATCGAAATAAGCTTATGTGATAAGCTGTTATTAATAACCACTTATTGAACTCTTCCCCGAAGCATGTAGTGTGCACACATCCTTGGAAACTGTTTAATAAAAATGACATTAGGCCCATTCATGGATTTGCCATTTGAAAGAGTTTTTACAAATATTAGGCTTCTTTGGGCATTAAATCAAACAGTAATGCAGGTGTTTTGTTAATATGAAGTAGCTCGTAACTTTGTTATAGTTTTTGCTGGTTTATTTGAATAATCCTCACTGTGAATCTTATCAAAATAAGCCTATGGACAAGCTGTTATTGATAACCACTTAATTGAACTATTTCCCCATGCATGTCATTGGTTGCTACATTGTCACATAATTGCATTAAATTTATGTTCGTAAGTGGTCTGGACTCTGAACTACTTCATTTACCAAAGATAATATTTAAAAGGACTTGATATTGAACACAAATTCCTCAGATGTAATAAGGTTGTGTTGTGCATCATCTTGTTTCTTCATCCTGTTTTGCTATTATTCTCCTTTGCTCTGACAGGTGTTGGTAATAGGAACCGAAATTATTGAATTGTGTTGCTTCTGTATGTTGTACATTATATATTCATCAATTCAGAGAATAAAAAAGAAATTTATACAATAATTTGATTTTAATTTGTTACATTTTTGTTATTGAAGGAACTGATGAGCAAGTTCCCTTTCATCAATGGTGGTCACCGCCAATCCCGACTCCAAGTTAAAACAATTGAAAAACCTGGAAAGGAAGAAATTTTGTTTTGCATTTTTCGCTGGAAAATTTTGGGAATTTTCAATTGGCCTTTGCTATTCCTGTGAACCTAAAAGCAAGAGTTTGCAATTTGTGAATTGAACCTGCAAGAATTGCTTCTAATTTTTATTTTTACGTCTCAATATTGTCTATTTTGAGTGAGTTCCTAATGGATAGGATAGAATGATTGAAATGATTTTACAACAAGTTTTTAAAATTTCAAAATTAACAAGTAAAATTAAAAAATCAACTGAAACTGGATATAGTTTTTAAAAATTTGAAATATGAAAACTATCCTAAGCAGGGGCTTACTCTGTGATGAGATACTGATTTGAATTAGTGATTTTGTACTGTAGTAATGTGCTTTTCTATTTTTATTTTTTTTTCAGGTTTGCAGACAATTAGTTAACTTTAATTTTGTATTATAAGTTGCTGTTCCCTTATAATGTGTCTGCATCATGAGGTTCTGTTGAGTTACTTTGTTACCTTTTTAAGAGTTGATTTCATGCAGGAGTTTTATCATCATCAGTTAAAATCTGGTATCTCTGACCTTCCTCGAATTTTTGGGATGACTGCATCTCCAATTAAGTCAAAAGGTACACAACCAGAGAAGTACATGGTCCTTGCATTGCCAGTTTTTTCTCTCTAATTTTGAATCCCCTTTTTATTTTAATTTTTTAATCAGTTGGAAATTCGGATTCATCCTGGTCAGAGAATGTTCGGAAACTAATGACTCTAATGCATTCAAAGGTATCTTTTTTATTCTCGCCCTCTTTCAAACAGTTTTCCTTGCTTTCTTTCTTCTTATGTTATTCTGTTGTGTGTTTGCGTTGCTGCTATTTTCTTGGTATAATTGTATAAACTTGTTGAGATTTAAAGATAATCGCATGTAGATACATTATAAAGATTATTGATATGGTCTCCATGACAAGTTTTATTGCAAGAAGTATAATAAGGACTAATTATATTAACTTATGTGTTGTCTTATTGACACTTTATACTTATTTCTTGCGCCAGTTGTTTTCTTAGCTTTTAGAAAACACTTCTATGTTAAAAAGTCTAGAGGTATTGTAATGTCTACCTATGCTTGAAAGTTATTTCTCTATTTATTTCAAGAAATGAGACAATATAGTTAGAATAATTGATTCTCATGGCATTAAAGCTCGTTTGTGCTTATGTGAAAACCATTTTGCTAAAACATTTTGAAATGAAGGTATATACATGTAGTGAAGCTGTCATCACAGAGTTCATACCAACATCAACGCCAATATTCAAGTTTTACAGGGACAGTGGAATTCAGTTTGTATTATTTGAAGAATTGGCATCTAAACTCAAGATGTTAAAAGAACAGGTTCGTACACTTAATGATATCAGTTTCTAAACATGCTCTGAAACAACTAAGAAAAAGAAAAAATTCCCCATGTGTTACAAGTGGAAATATGAGTTCCACTTTGTCATCTGTTTTATCAAGTGACAATTTGTATTTGAATCAATTCCCAGTTTCTAGTCCTATCATCTTCCTATATTTAATTATTTGTCAGAATCACGATTTACTTTGTAGCCGGTACTAAGTTATAAGCCATAGTTTATTATTTCTTGTTGGGTTATTAACAGTGGATATTCTGTTTCTCAGCATGAACTCACTCTAAAAAGTTCAGATTTCACTAAATCAGCTGCTGAGTCTGCACAAAAAAGAATAACAAAGATTTTTTGTGCCTTAATGTTTTGCCTAGATGAGCTTGGTGTTTGGCTGGCTTTGAAGGTTCTCACCTTTCTCCTGCATAGACTTTTTGACTCTGGACTGATCACGGTATCATAAATCACAATTGTCAATTTTTTCTTGTGTGACAGGCAGCAGAAATTTTATCTTCCAATGAATTTGATTCATTTTCATGGGGACACTCTGGGGATAAAGTTGTCAAAAGCTTTATTTTGGCAGGTGTACATATCCTGAAAAGTTACTTGCAATGTGGTAATGATTCTGTAATCGTTGAGACAAATGGTGAAATTTTAATTATAAATCTTTTTCTTGCATTCTTAGCGTTAATTAATTTTTACCAATGTTTTCTGCTTGGTCAGATCCTCAGTGGTCCATTGGTGACAATATTGATTCTGATGTGGAGATGGGGCTGTTGACCTCCAAAGTTTGTTGTCTTGTTGACACTCTACTTGAGTACAGGTTATAATCATGGATAGGATTCCTTAATATTTACCATGTTATGAAATCATGTAATGTGGGTTATTATTGTGGATTTTCTGGTTTCTAGACTCTCCTTGTCCTTATTATACTAGCCTCTATGGTTGCTCACTTGTCATTTAATTTTTAGTCTCATCTTTCTCCTTTATTCTTCAGCTCTGACCACCGGGTGTCCATTGATGGATTTAACATAATGATAACCTGTCCCAATATTTGATAATTCAGCCTATTAAAGTTGAAAGAATTTGAAGAAAATAGATTGTATTCTGAAAATGAATTCAGTCAGTACAAAAGGGTTATGTATCAGCTATTTATAGCTGTACAGATAGGGCAACTGAGCACTAACCAATTGTAATGAACTGAGATTTAGACAGAGGATTTCGATAATGCACTAACTGAAAATCTACTGCTGAACAAGTATTATACCATATCAGAGTGAGTAATAAAAGATCTAATCGAATATATCTTAATACATAGGTTTACATTTTAACAAAATACAATAGTGTCCAATAAGAAGAACAAGTATACATTTCGAATAGAAATAAAATGGAAAATTCATATAAATATCTAAGTTATATGTTTGGTAAGATAGTAAATTAATAATAATTGGTAAAATATTTATCCTTGTGTTATGCTTGTTAAATATGTTTTCATTTATGTTAAAAATATTATAAATTAAATTTTCAATTTTTTGAAAGATACATGTTAGCGTAATGTTTTGAAAGATACTCGTCAATCACTAGGATGAAACTGGCTTTGAGACCATTTTTGTTATAGACTGAGGGAGAGGTATTCAAGAAATGAGTCATGATTCAACTACATAAGAGAACATGGCACCATTTTTAACCCGAAATTTTAAAGTAATATGATTGAGTCTTTCTCTTTATATATTGCTCATCTTGTTCATTTTTTATCTAATGTGGGACTCCAACTCACATTGACAGGAGACTTGATCAAATTATACCATATAAGTAAATGCAAACCTTACCTTACAAGTCAATCTTGTAAAATAGTTAGGCTTAAATTCACTTTTTAAGATGAGTAGTGATGTAAAAGGGGAAAGGGTTACCCTTGGATTGATGTCGAATGAGTGAAAGTCGTTGTGGACGACGACACTTAAAGATAATGACATTGTTAGTAGTCTCACATTTATTAGATTAAAAACTTGGTATTTTACTTAAACTTAAGCCTTGAGACTCTCCTACCTAATGGACTAGTCTATTTAGGTGGACTATCCTCTTATGCTAGGTTCTTACAAATGGGTGTTAGAAAATTCTGCCTCATTGATTTGTTCACGAAGTTCTTGCATTGTGTCCTATTTTTCTAATCTTTATTGTACTCTGTCCTAACCTAACCAGTCGATACAGTCCACTATTTGGATTGATTGGTTGTATGTAGTTATAGTGGGATGAGGCTAGTGGTGTTTGATTGTATGTCGTGATCTTTGTTGTGCCATTTTGATAATATTGTTAAATCTGTTTGAAGTATCGACTATTTTGCTACAATTGCAGGGGTTTGACTGACATCAGATGTATAATTTTTGTGGAAAGGATCGTTACAGCTGTTGTCCTTCAGGATCTATTGAATACCTTTCTTCCAAAATACGGTAGCTGGAAGATTAAATTCATTGCAGGAAACAATTTGGGATTGAAAAATCAGTCTAGGAGAAAACAAAATGAAATTGTGGAAGAATTTCGAACGGGACAGGTATCTTGGTTTCTTAAACAATCCACTGTATTGTAATAACCATATGCAGTGTCTTGTCAATAAAAAAAGGTAATGTGCAGGTCAACATCATTGTTGCAACATCAATTCTTGAAGAGGGCTTAGATGTACAAAGTTGTAATTTAGTTATTAGATTTGATCCATCTCCCACAGTGTGCAGTTTCATACAGTCCAGAGGACGTGCCAGGATGAGAAATTCAGATTACATATTAATTGTTAAGAGGTATTTGTTTCCTACATTACTCCCTCCTCAGTATCAATACTACTCTGGCAATATGGAAGAGACAATCATAGCATCAATTCTGTATACTTCACTAATTGAAACAAATTACCCCCAAACAATCTTGATTTTATTCTGAAATTACAGTGGGGATTCAGTTACATGTTCTCGGCTAGAGAAATACCTAGCTAGTGCAGATATTATGAGGAAGGAGTCGATGCGTCATTCTTCCCTTCCTTGTGATCCTTTTGATGATGAAGAATATGATGAAGAGTCTTATCGTGTTGCAAGCACTGGAGCCATTGCAAATCTTAGTTCTAGCATAAGTTTAATATACTTGTATTGCTCACGGCTCCCTGCAGATGGGTTAGTTGGTCCATTTTATGCTCTTATTGCATGTTTTTTCTTCCTTCAGTTTGATGTACCTAAGATATGCTTTCTTTTGTAAATTTCTGGTTGTTCTGTTTTGTTTTTATCCTGCCCATCATTTATCCCATCTGGATTTAACTGTCAGGTACTTTAAACCAACTCCAAGGTGGGACAGAGAGACTGGAACATTGTATCTTCCCAAGAGCTGCCCTCTACAGCCTATTCGTGTCACAGGTGACCAAAAACTCTTAAAGAATATTGCATGCCTTGAAGCATGCAAACAACTGCATAAGATTGGAGCTCTGACAGATAATCTTGTTCCTGATATCTTCATTGAAGAAGCAGAGATGGAGGGATTTGGTAGGTTACAAACCTTCTATTCTTTGTCCTTCTATTACCACCTTGCTTTTTAAATATTTATTCTTCAACATAAAATTCTTTCTGTCCATCCAATTCTCTGAATGGCATCCACATCAAACAATTTCTTTCAGGAAATGAACATTATGATGAAAACCAACCAGCTTATGTGCCATTTGGATTGGTAAATTGTGTTTCAAATAATAGTCGCACAACATACCATTGTTATTTGATGGAGTTTAGTCAAAATTTTAGCTATGATATTTCTGTGCAAGATATATTTTTGGCCACAAGAATTGAGCTTGATCCAGAAATTGGATGCACACAATTTGATATGGGTTTTGACAGAGGTAGCTTGTCGGTGAAGTTGATATACAAAGGAACCATTGATCTTTCGCCAGATCTGGTATGCTGTTTAGTTGTCCTTTAATGTAACCACAATATTTGCAAGTGTTAAGAAAATTCAATGTATTTGTTGTTTGTTTTTGTTTTCCAGGTTCTTTTATGTAAGAAATTTCAGGTCACTTTGCTTAGAATTTTGATAGATAATAGTATGAATAATTTGGCAATGGGTTTAGACAAAGGCTATTCGGAAGGTGGTGTTGAGATTGATTATCTCTTGCTTCCAGCTATTGGTAAAGGGGAAAATTCAATTGTTAATTGGTTGGCTATCAATGCTGTGAATCCATCTAATATTAAGTGTCAGTATCATCCAGATATAAGGACAAAAAGTGGTATAGTTTGCTCTTGTAGACTACAAGATGCTTTGGTGTTTACTTCACATGCTGTTGATAAGATTCATTTCTATATCACAACTGGTACGATGGAATTGGATGGAAACTCACCTATGAAGCTAAGGGATGGTGGAGTTACTACATATAAGAAGTACTATAAACAAAAGTAAGTAAATTTTTGTGATTGATGTTTATTATCAGGTTACTTTATCTACTCGAGTGTGTTATTCTATTTCTCTTTCCAAATTTTCAGACATCACGTTCAGTTGCAATTTGAAGATCAAAAACTCATTCAAGCAAGACACAAATTTTCAGTTAAAAATTATATTCATGGATACAAACAAGGGAAGGAAGGAGGTTGGACCATGTATATTTAAATTTATTTATTTTATTCTGGTACTTGTTCTCTCCATTGTGGAATTTGACCAATGATGATCAATCTTTGTTGCCCAGAAATGCATTGTTTTTCAATAAATATAACAGTTTTGCTTCCAGTAGATATAAAGGGGGTTGATTATGCCAATGAATCTTAAAATTACGGTTACCTGTAGCCCAAATCTATTGAAGTAGATTTTTCTGAATTCACCTGCCACTTTATGCCTTCTGATTATAATTGGAAGGAAATCTGGCTTGTTAGTTTACTTATTTCTTCTGAACAGTTTTTTGGGATTAAAACGGCCTCTGCTTCTTTGGTTAGGCTATTATTCTTAGTTGTTACCTTTGTATTGGCTTGCTTGTTTTTGAAAGCTAATGTTATAATCTTGATATGAACCAAATTTGTATCTGCAGAGTCTGCTTCTGTTAACAATAATTTAGTTATCCATGTCTTAATGACTAAATTTATTCTTTTCCAAACTATAGCTGTATTATATGTTCTAAAAAGTTGTGGCTGTGTTTAGTGCTTGTCTCAAGCACTGGCAATATGCGATCTAATCTGAATCCTAACTACATGTTTTCCATTTCAGAAGCAAGCAAAGCCTATGTTGAATTACCCCCTGAACTGTGCTCTATAGTCATGTCACCAATAAAAGAAAGTATCATTTATACCTTCTCGTTTATTCCTTCAATCATGCATCGGCTTGAATCATTGCTTGCCGCTTGCAATTTAAAAAAGATGCATTTGGATCATTGCGCACAAAATGAAATTCAAACAATCAAGGTGTGTTACAATTGTTTGTCATTACAATCTAGACTAGTTTATTTTTTCTATCCAGAATGGGTTTCTGCTAATTGTTCTTAATAGAAAAAAATGTACTAAAATTATATTATTTGACTGCAACTTTTCTTGTACTCTCTCCTCTCTCTCTCTCTCTCTATATATATATATATATAAGCTGTTGGGTAAAAAATTGACGTAGAAAGCAGGGCAATCAATACACAGTGAAGAGATTGAGAAGAAACTTGTCCGTGTGATGTTCTCTGAATGTTGATTACTTTTGCTATTGCTATTTTGTCCAGTTTATGTAGAATTTTATAGATATTTCACCAATGGTATCTGCAACTTACATTGTAGGTCTTGGAAGCAATCACTGCTACAAGCTGCAAGGAGGCCTTTCATTATGAGTCTCTAGAGACTCTTGGAGATTCTTTTTTAAAATATGCTGCTAGTCAACAACTTTTTAACACCTATCAAAATCACCATGAAGGTCTCCTTAGTGTAAAGAGGAAAAAGATAATTTCTAATGCTACCCTCTGTAAATTAGGGTGCACGTCTGGACTTCCGGTACTCTCCCTCTGTCTCTATTTTTTTTTTTGTCCATTTTTTGTGCTGTATGAAGGTACAATTAGCTTCGGAAGGAGGGAGGTTGAATGAAACTTTAGAATCTTTTTGAGGCGGATGAAAAATAAATTGTCTAGTAGATTGCCTAATAGATAGTCTAGTAGAAACGTTTTTGTCAGATCGTAAAGTAAGAATTAAGCATGAGCAACAACAAGAATAACAAGTGATGAACACAAGAATTTATCACGATTCACCCAAACCTAGCTAGATCTAGTACCTTTAGTAATTGCTTAAGAGCTTCCACTAACCAACACACTTGCTGCAACGAGTGCTCTCACCTTTCCTGGCTACAATGAGTATTTTCTCATCTTTAGGTTATAACGAGTATTCTTTCCTCTCTAGGTTATTATGAGTTTTCACACCGCTCTATATCTTAACCTCTCTCTGAAATTAAGAACTCTGAAAAAGAAAATAAATAACATTCTCAAAGAGAGCACAAAAAAAGCTGATAAGAGTATAATTTCACAATGTAAAAGATTACAATGGTTTAAGACTTAACCCAAAAGACTAGACACTCACTGTAACTTTGGTATTGAAGATCACTTTATCACCTTGAATTGCTTGGCTTGTTCTCACTCTCCGTTTTCCACTTTCAATCCCTTCATGTAGATTTTTGAATTTATCCTTTGACATTTGAATTGGTTAAGTTTGGATTTTCAATTATTCAAATTGTTTCCGTTAAAAAGTTTCACAATATATTAAAAAGATATTTGCAATATACATTTAGAAAAAACATAATCTGAAAATCTTTCTATTTCAGATAACACGTGATACTAAAACCAGTTATCTTAAATTTTCAATTATTCAATTCGTTTCTATTTAAAATAGATTTGGAGATATTCACAATATATTAGAAAGATATTCGTAAGATTTAATTTGAAACAAATTTGTTTAGGAAATGATAGGTTTTAGAGATGTACAAAAAACAGGTTTGTCGCATATTCAAATATTTTTGTTTTTGGACACAATATCTCTTTGATTGAACTACTTTTAGCTTATATATGTATTTAGAAGATTTTGATTTTCACATGTAACTAGTTCAAACAAACTTGTTATGCATTCGGCACAGTTCATCAAGCCGTCTAATATGAACAAACTGTAAACGTTCAAAGGGTATATTGTATACTGCAACTGTACTGATTTTTGTTAGAACAAATAAACCATTCAATTAATTTTTATTATCATCAAAACATAAATTCCATATATGACGGTCTAATGGGTCTAGTTTGTTTAGGAGCTCTACTTGTCATAAGACCGTCTAATGGGTCATAGACTGTCTAGGAGGTTAACAGACTGTCTAGGTAAATTGTTTAGGCTCTCAACAGTCTCCCCCACATGATTTTCTGGTCATCATCTAATGGGTAATAGACTGTCTAGTAATAATGTCTATGGGCTTAAATAGATCGTCCAAATCGTCTAGAGTCTCAACATTATAAATATGTTGTGATGCTTCCTTTCTGCATTTTTAAGTTATATTATGGTTTTATTGTATGTTTTTACTTGTATTCCAGTTTAGAATTACTATTTCTTCAAATGTAGGAGTCTTAAACCTTTTGATTGGTTGATTTTTTAAGTTTGATAATAGATTATAATTTTAAATCAATTAACTGGTTGCAATTGTTTGGATGATTATCATGTTTGTTTGTACTAGATTTTGTATTTTATTAGTGAGCATTGTGAGCTCCAGAATTGAGGAAGCCCAAGCTGATTAGGTTTTAGACCACAATCTAAGTGGGCCCAAGACTTGGGTAGTCTATTGAAAAAGAAAGCAGAGCAGAGAGATCTGCTCCCTAGTGGTGCAGACATGTGAGTATGCTGAGTAAGCATATGGAAATGGTACAGTTGTTGGGTAAGAGACTGGCATGGAGTGTAAGAAGAAAATTGTTGAGGGTGTAAAGAGAGCTAGGCTCTGGGCTGGTGAGTCTTTTTTCCTTGCAAGAGCCATGGGGGCTTTTCCAGAACTTATGAAAGATTAAATTAAAACTTTTATAATTCTTACAAGTAATTTGCTCTCTAATCAGTAATGCTTGTGCAATGAGGAGTTGATTGTATTACTTAGTTGTTCTTTGATCCATTCTTAAATGAGTTTATATGGTTGTAGAATTCTGAATTGCTTATCATCTTGAAACATCAGAATTCTTAATTCTGCATTATTTTGATTTGCAGTGTTTCATACAAAATGAGCCTTTCGATCCTCATACCTGGGCCATTCCAGGTGATAAATCTGGAAGTGTTAAATTGAAAGAGTTGGTTAGTGGTGGTAAAAAAATTTATGCTATCGGAGAAAGGAAATTAAATCGAAAGATCATTGCCGATGTTGTCGAGGCACTAATTGGCGCCTTCCTCAGCAGTGGTGGTGAAAAGGCCGCTCTGTTGTTTATGGACTGGGTTGGTATTAAAGTGAGCTTTAATAAAATACCCTATACGAGACACTTTCACATTCAACCTGAGAAACTGGTGCATGTCAGTCATTTAGAATCTCAATTGAAGTACTCATTCCATGACCGCACTCTTTTAGTGGAAGCTTTGACCCATGGTTCCTATATGCTGCCTGAAATTCCTAGATGTTATCAGGTATTTACTGTAGTTATTATTCATTATATGGGACAAGAGAGGGACGTTAGCATTATTTATGTATGAATGAACTTTTCACCAACTCTATACAGACTAGCCTATTAAATAGTAATTGTACACATTCTTCTTGATAAATCAATCTTTTTCTCATATTCTTATTTTCGATTCGTTTAACACAATTCATGAATGATATGCCCCTCTGCCTGCAGCGACTAGAATTTCTTGGAGATTCAGTGTTGGATTATCTCATTACTTGGCATTTGTACAATAAATATCCTGGCATGTCACCTGGGCAGTTAACTGACATGAGGTCAGCTTCTGTAAATAATGATTGCTATGCGTGGTCTGCTATTAACCATGGGTTACACAAGCATGTACTCCATGCCTCACAAGAACTGCATAAGCATATTGCTGTTACACTTGCCAATTTTGATAAGTTGTCTTCATCATCAACTTTTGGATACGGGTCAGAGACATCACTCCCTAAGGTTAGTTGTTAACATTTAGCTCATAGGTCCACTTGTTTATTATTGTTTAGTAGAGTGAATGCTAATCTATATTATTGCTGCCAGTGGTGTTTTGAATAGAGCAAAAGGCTCCTTGAATGTGAACTTCACTGAAATTATGCATGCTTTATCGGGTGTATCTATTCTATAAATTCCAGGGTGGATAGTGCTTACTCCTGCATTCTATAGACAAGTTTATTACTTCAGAGGATCCTTGAGAATGTTGAGCTAACTAAATAAATTCTCATTATTGTAGTGGATAAACCTTTTAGAGAAAGTCTTTTAAGTGATGGTAGGAAAAGTTACCTGCATTATGGGTTTATTTAGCAATAATATTTGGTATGAGTTTTCTTATAAAAGCTGTTATGAGTGCCTAATAACCAATCGTGGTTGGAGAGGGGGAGGTCAGCGTATTGAACTAGTTTTTCCTATTCTTAACTAGTTGAATGAAAATCCGTTGTTTTTGGTGCAGGTTTGTCCTGATTTTCTATTCTGTTTTCCATTCAATTTTGGAGTAGCTTTATATATCAGTTATTTAGTACTCCAAGTTGTAATCCATTTCCTTGTTTCCAAAACACGTGGAATGTCAAAGGATATTCGGTTACTATACTAGTGAATTAAACCATTATTAGTGTATTTGAACAAAATCTTGCAAACATTATTTCTGTGTCTTGACTCAAGTTTAAACATGTAGCTGCTTTATTCCCGTCTTTGACAATTTTATAGATGTAATGTTAGTATATCTTTCTGTGAGTTTTGCACCGCATTCCATTTTCTGTCTTAGATGTTCTGCAGCAATGCGTTAGCCCTTACAAAACTCACAAGTTTGTTCCTACTGTTTGGTAGGTACTTGGAGACATTATAGAGTCCCTGGCTGGAGCAATACTAGTTGATTCAGGGTACAATATGGAGGTTGTGTGGCAAAGTATAAGGCCACTTTTAGAACCCCTTGTCACACCTGAAACCTTGAAGCTCCATCCTGTCCGAGAGTTGAATGAACTATGCCAAAAAAGAAGCTGTAATATTATGCAAGAGACTGTGTCCCGCAAGGATGGTGTGACTACATACAAAATGGAGGTAGAAGCTGATGGGGTCATTCATCAGTATGAGTATAGCGGTTCTGCTTTTAGGGACACAGCCAAGAAGATAGTCTGCAAGGAAATCTTGAATTCCTTGAAGAAGGTTAGGGGGTCACTGTAGGTTGTAATATTTGTTTATATTTCTTTAGTCTTTGTTTTTGTGCAGGGGTAGGTAAATAGGCATGTTAGTATGATATAGATATTGGCCAAGCTAATTTTGAATAGTTTCATATACACGTCCTTCGAACCTATTTTAAGCAATAAATGAGAATTCCAGTATTTTGATTAAATTTAAAAAAGAATGGTTCGTGATTTGAACAACCGTGACCATAAAAAATAGTTTGAACATAATCACTGCAAAACATTTATGTGAACGCGTTCACGCTTTTCATAAAATTTCATTTCCACAAGAAATAGAAACAACTAAGGTAAATACAGTAATATTTGATCATATCAAAATTGACCTGCATAACAAAATTGAATTGAGTTTACATAAGTATGATGTAGTAAAGGCAACACAACATAATAATTTTTGTTGCGCCTTTCGAGGGATGACATCAGAAAAATGGGTAAAAATCTAATCCCGAGTCTTTTCCAATTAGTTTAGCATCAGCATAGCTTCTACAAACTCAATAATTAATCATTCATAACATTTATCCGGTAAAGAAATAGAAATTTTATTATTCGGTACAGAAATATATGGAAAGTATATGTAGAAGGGTATACTGCTTACATATTCTAATAATTAAATGATTGATTGGATTGTCTTAATACTATGTTAAGATATACTATTAAGATATTTTAGTTTGTTTTTAATTAGTTGCATGTTAATAATTGTTAATGGTCTTAGATTTTTGTTAAATTATTCTTTTTATAAGCCTAAAAGTATAGGCATTTACTTCGTTTTTAATTATCCATGATAAGAAAATAAAAAAAAAATCTTTTGCTACTTTATTTAATTTATCTTGTCTTCCAATAAATTCCAATAAATTTGGTATTTAGAGTTATTATTAATTTTTTGGACAATTGAGTGTAACGTGAGGTAGAATCCATTGAGTTTGAGTGGGTGTTTATGTTTAAGGGATATACAGACATTAGGGATGACAACATTAGGGATTTCTTCTCCTTAACCTTTCATACCCATTTTTATTGGTGATAAATATGAATGGTGGAGCACCAAAGACACTCCTCAAATCATAAGGGTTATGGGTTTGTAGAAATATTAGGTCCCATTAAAGTAGAGAAGGAAAAGCTAAAAAACTAAGGAAGAATGATGTCCAGGCATTGATTATCCAATGAACAGTTATGACACTCTTTTCTCAAGAATTGCGGTAGTTCCACATCGAAGGAAGCATGGTGTGGCTTGGAGACCTTGACGATAAAGAATGATGAATCACTTACTAAGTTAGATATTGTAATTACTTGTTTTATTAAATATGAATTAGATAAATTTGAATTAAATTGAATGAATGTTTATGTATGGTATGATATAATGTCAATGTTTGTGAATGATATGGAACAATAATCGAAACATAGTATCTTTAGGAAAGGAGATAGTCATGTTGATATTGTTAGGACATGTATTGTTTGAGGATTTGATCAATAAAGAGGTATCCTGACTCTACTGGTACATTGAAATTATACGGATAAAGATTACTAGACAGTGAAAGTCCATGTAACCAAGTTTGAGGTTTGAAATATGAGCTTACCGAAATAGGAATAAGACATATAGATCAATCCTAATCATATGAAAATTGTACCTTAAGTTTGAAGTAAAAACTAATGAGAACAGAATAAATGATAATATGATAGATGTAGGCCTCTTAATCTAATTCAATTGGGGATTAGTATAATAAATTATAATTATTATATATATTTGATAATTGTAGTATTATATATGAGATAAAATATAAGAATTTGTTGTGTTTGTATCATATTTGAACTAGATATTTAAATTAATAATATTATCTTTAAAAACCTCCAACTTGCTAATATTTTATGTTTGTTTTTTTTAAATAAAAAATGATAATATATTACATGTGAACAAATATTGTGGATCCATGTAAAATTGAAAGATAAGTTTTATTTTATTTTATAATTATATGAAGATATTTTTATTAAATTCTATAGGAAAAAATATATTTTAAAATAATAAGATGAATGTATGGATATTTAATATATGTTTATTATAAAATTTTTCTGTGATATATTTGTGAGAAATATGAAATGTTACAAAATCAACCTTAATTTAAATCTGATTAACTTTTAAATTTTTGAAACAATGTTTTGACCCATTCAATTATCGATCGGGTTTTAAAAAAGTTAGTGGTCTCATTCTTCTAAGGATAGTTATGGAGTATACGAGTCACTTGAAATTCTGTATTGTTAGTGGTAACATACTGTAAAAATGCCCAGAAAAATCATAACAATTCTGAATGAGTGAAGTGAAAAATTAAAAATTTAGGTTTGGCTTATCAAAATAAACAATTAGTTAAGCTTATTTCATTTACTTAATTAGTCTAACGAAAAGATTAGCTCGTTTAGAAACAAGAAATTTTAATTGGACCTGTATTTATAATTTAATTGCTTTTGTGATTTTTTTTCTTAAACTAATTTTTAAACCAAGTGCATTATAAAATATTTAATACTGGATAATTAATAACCTACAATTAGAAATATAACATGTGATATGTTATTGAGAAGTCTGTGTAAGTTTATTATAATGGTCGAACTCATAAAATTTAAACTTCACTTATTTAAAAAATGAATCCAATATCAAACTTGAGTTTTTTTTCTTGGTGTGTGTAATTCACAAATAATTCAAACTATTTTACAGATCCACGAAAATCACATATGGATACAATGAGATATATAGAAGAGATTTGTTATTTAGGCTTTAGAATATGGAAGATTTTTATTTTAAATTAATATATCGTTATAATACCCTTTTATCTTGAAATAACTATTAATTTAATTTTCACTTGCTGTTTAAATGCTTTGCAAAGTAAAATCAACACACAATCATATCTTACAAAAAAACCAGCTAATAATATATATACACAATCTTCGTCAAGAAGAATGTTGAATGTACTTGTATAATACATTAATACTTACCTATTATATTATAAATCACAGTGCTGGCTCTATTTTATTTCTCTTATTCATATAGATAATATAGAACAGTGTCTTGGATCCACTTCCAAAACGCCATCATAGATATGATTAAGACACAGAAATTTCAAAGGTTGTGTTGATGTGGAAGTTGTTCAGCCACCAAGATGTAGAAAAGCCCCATGACTCCAGAGTGCATTTGGGTGTTGTTGTATCTAACCTCTAGAGTTAGGGTTTCACCATCCTTTATTTTGATACTACCTGCTTTAGGATAACAAGTGGACATTCCTACAACGTACCCTTTCTCATTCCCTGTTCCATTTCCATTTCCATATTTTGGTATTGAAGAACAAATAACTCCCCCATCCTGAATTATTTTCACACCAAAAGTTCAAAGAATTAGTTAACATCTCACAAGTTATTTTCCATTGGGGTATAAACATCTTACAAATCAAGTTGAAATGATGGGTTCAAAGAAACAGAAATCTAATTTCCCACACAACTACATGGAAGACTACCTTTCTTTTACATTTGCTGCTCAATGTTGGAGTTTTTTCTAAAAAAGTTGTATAATTTTGTCCATTTATTATCAAAGTGAATAAATTTTATTAATATGAATAAATTGTGTCAACAAATAAATTGACACAACTTTGATTCCATCAAAGTAAAGTTATAATACAACTGTGAAGTCTTGTAAAAGATACACGACTTCATCTTATTTAAAAAATATAAAATCATGTTAATATGATATATTTTTAGTTTGAATTTGACATGATTATTAAAATAAAAAGAACATTTATGTGCCATACTGACACAAGTTTATTTTAACCAAATCAAAATCCTTCATGCATATACATCTTTTCAATAAAGTCGTAGCATGACTTACCTATTAAGATAATAAAAAAATTACCTATTTTAATAATAAATGAACAAAATTGATTCACTCTACTAAATAAAACCGAATATTGAAAGATTGCATTAGAAGAAGCAAGCTAAGTATGTAGCAATAAAAAAAGATTGAAAAGAAAATTACTAGACAATGAACTAAATTCGACATGAATTTCTGAAGTTTTATCGTAAGTATTATGTGTAGATCCTCAGTTGAAGTCAATGACATGAAAGAACAAAGTGGTGGGAATCTAGAATTCCTTTTAATTTTAGGGTAAAAGTGTACGTAGTACCATTATGTTTACATAATATTTGCTTACTTAATGTGACTAGATAGAAAGAATATTGATCTGTTGAGAATGAAAATTGTAGTTATTGAACAGCACCTGTCCATATAGAGCTGAAGCAGTTGCACCTGCGTGTACATGGCCAACACCATATATCACATAACCACCAGTTTGCATTGGGAGGCTTGTTTTCCTTACATCAATGCAAGCACTACTACTGTTGTACCCTTTGCTGCAAGATTCAACCTGATACTCAATCTGAACCAAATATACAAATCCTTTGTTACTTACATCTAATAAAATTATACCTGGATTCTTGGATTTGCTATTCAGACATATACAAGTGAACCAACTATTCTATACTCCTGGCAGAACATTTTTTTTTTTTATACTTTCAGGCCTTATTTTGAGAACAGATATAATAGGATATTCACACATTACCCTTTAAATATAAAAGAAAAAGACTTTTTTCAGAATACTTTGTAGGTTCAAAGTCCATGTAGAAAAGTAAAAGATACCCCTCTCATTCACAATTATTCATATTCTATATTTTTATTGTATTTTAGAACTATTGTTCTTCTAGAAACAAATTTCTTTCTAATTACGAAACTATCTTAACTAAAATGAAACTATAGATGAAATAAAATAATAATGCAGTTTTAGTCAATAAAAGATTAAATTTTATACCAAGTTGTATTCCAATCTTAAAATACTTTGGCATGAAAAGAGCTGGTATTTAACAATAAAGTCAATGTGTAAAATTAGCATACAAAGAGAGAGAAATAAGTGTACTTTACAAAAGCAATCCATGAGGCGTTATTATATAATTCTTGAACCTAACTTGCAGAGTAAAGTAATCTTTCAGCATATGTTTCTACAGAAATAATTCACTTACCTTGCAAGTATGCTTTGGACTCATTCCTTTGGACACATTCAAAACATCAGTCACATCAAGTATATAAATCTTAAGGGGCACCACATGGTTATCCCAGTTGATCCACTTCACAGTGTATTTCAGATATAGGCTTCTCTTTGGACCCTTGAAGCCTTTCTTCAACCTGCAGTGAGAATTATCAGGGCAACAATCCAAACCTCCTTTGTAATATGGACTCAAAGGTTTTCCATTCTCATCCTTTGTAACATTATATAGGTCACATCTGCACTCAGTGCACCCCATCCTATCTTCCACACCCCTTGTGTCAATGGCATGCACATTGATCAACCACTTTTCCTCATAACCATATGGAATTTCTGAAGGGTTTCCAATTTCTATCCCAAAAGGGTCTGGAATATCAGTGGCAGTTCCTCTTGTTTCAGATCCAAGCCCAAAATATTGGCCAAGAACATCTTCCTGGCACAAGCCACTGTTTCTCAACTCAACAATACCTGATTGGTTATTACTGTGTGACACATTTTTAGGTTGGTGATATTTTACTACAATCCAGTGGTGGAGATATGTTTCTTGGAGAGATACTGATTTCCCTGCCTCATCAACCACTTCAGCATTGAAACTCTTGAGTGCAATATGGCCTCTTGGAAAGTCAACATCAAAATACAATTTGTTTGAAACTGACCCTGGGCCCAGCTCAAACTTGGGTGATAAAAAAACTGATGTTTTTATGTTGTTCTCAGGTTTCCCCAGAGCAGTTGAGTATGTTGTGCATGACACCAAAAGTAACAGTGTCCATGAAACCACCCAATTTTGAGTTACAAATCTCATGTTGAATATCTGTTAGCATGCATAATCTTTTTCAGCTATATATAGTTAACTATAAATAAATTTAAGGAAAGTTTGGTCATCTTCAGCAAGTCACTAACCAAAGTACAAAACTAAAACAAAGATCATGCATACCAGTATATTTTAAAAATTATATTTCTTCTCTATTAAAACTCAGAACAAAATAATAAAAAGACAAAATTAATGAACAAACAGAAGCAAACCATGTTAGCTAATTTTGATGGTGCATCAGAGACAAATGGGTAGTGATATTCAAGTTTCTGAGAACTTTTTATGACAGGTGATTGTAAAGTATGTGGCAAGAAGTGGATAATAGTAGCAGTGGAAGATGAAGGAACATACCTCAGATTTGTTTGACAAGAAAGAGGAGTAACTAGGAAATGATTGTTCAGCTACAGTGGTTCCATTGTTAACCTTCAGCAAGATTCATATAGCAATAGATGGAGTGTTGTGCTTTGGTATGCTCTAAGCGATGACGTTTTCCAAAAGCATACATAATGAATTTAGATAGTTTATGTTTCAATACTTTTCATAAAGTAAAAAATATATATTGTTAAGAGTGCGAATTTAGGAATGACACAGCAAGAGAAAGGAAAAGGCATTGACATCTTCAACATTGTTTTCTTTGCAGAAGTAGTGATCCAACATTGATACTAGAGATTTATTTATTGTAACTCATCCTTTATATTCAATAAACTTCTTCAATATATTGCAATTTTCTGTTTATAGAAAATAAATAAATTATTCCATAATAACTTAGGTAAAATATCATTATAAATTTATATATAATTTAATAAAATAAAAGGATATATTGATAATTATGAAAAATTGTTTATTTCATAATTATAAAATGTTAACCAATTTGATAAGAGTTGGTTAAAAATATTATTGATAATAAATAAATTAATAAAGATTAGTTATTATAATAACTGATAGTAACTAATTTGATAAGTATTAATTATATAAAAATAGAGTTTTGTCTTTGCAGTATGACAGTTCTATATAGTATACCATCAATAAAGTGTGTAGAGAAAAAAAAAATGACTGAAAGAGATAGACTGAGAGAAGGAGATTGAAGTGAAAGAGATAGATTGAGAGAAAGAGATTAAAGTATAATTGACTGGATCTCTTATAGATCAAGATAAGTCTCTCAAGCCTCTTTCACTATCTTATATTATATGAGAATCATATATTCTAAGATCTTGTAGAATATTGTATGATTGATTATTCCTAATTATATTTAAAATTACATCTTAGGATAAAAATTATCTCTAGAGGATTACTTTATTTGTAATAAGGAAAATTATAATTATATAATATTACCGTTAATTTCAACTTTATAAAATATTTATTTGATTATGAGTATTAATTAATATTTATAGAAGATTATTAAACATCATGAATATTATTAAAAGTTTAATATATTTTTGTCTTTATAAATATATGGAATTTAAATTTTAATCATTGAAAAAATGTTTACTCCTACCCTTGAACTTTAAAAAGTATTTTTAAATTTTTAATTTATGCACAATTAATATAATTTATAGAAAACTTAATTATAAATGAATATCGAAGAATACAGAATTCACTTGTGATTTGCAAGGGGAATTTCCTGGTATTAAACACAGCTGACATAATGATGTAGTTCTTTGAAGTTTACTCGGTTTTTCCCTTGTCACTTTCTTAAATTTTTGTTTTGACTTTTCAACGACAAATATTGTATTTGTAGTAAACATCTCATCAATATGTTTTCTGTGAATTCAATTGCGATGGCCTTGAATATGGACTTATTCTGTCTTTAATATATCTGTTATATTTTCTGAACAACACATCACCATATATCATATGTTACATGTTTATCTATCATAGATTAACTTCTGCCAAATATAGCCTTACGCGAGATTGCATCTCAAGAGAATATTAAGAAACTCTTGTATTCTTTTTGTGCACAGAAACTCTTGTGTTAAATTATTGAAAAACATTGTTAATTTTAATTCTTAATTTTAATTTAATTCTTTTTTATTATATATATATATATATATATATATATATATATATATATATATATATATTTTAAAAACGCACTTAATATAAATATTTAAGTTTTTAATTAACTAATTTATTTAATAAAATAAATTAAAATAATAAGAACTTAAATGATAAATGTTGATGATTTAAATTATAATATTATTATATATTTATATATTTTAAATAATATAATGTAAAAAAAGTTATTTTTGTTTAAGTTATTATTTATTTTATTTTTTTTAAAAAAATCAAGTGTTAAAAAATAAAATTTAAGTCTAATTCAATCTATAAAATTTAATTTGTTTATAAGATGAGATTTGGGATGTATATTCTTTATGAGAGATCCGGTGTGATTTCAAGAACCCAAATATGTGATTCTTGAAGGCATTGTATAATAGTATAGTTTCATCACCAAATCTTATAAAATTTAATTTATTTATAAGAATAAATTTAGGATGGATATTCTTTGTGAGAGATCTGGTGTGATTTCAAGAATCCAAAGATGTGATTCTTGAAGGCATTATGCAATAGTATAGTTCCATCATCAAATCTTATAAAATTTAATTTATTTATAAGAAGAGATTTGGGATGAATATTCTTGTTGGGTATCCAAGTGTGAGTCTAAGTGTAGAAATGAGTAAGTTGAGCAATATATAAGAAGAAGACCCATAAACCTATTGCCTTAAGGTGGTGTCATTCCCTTATGTGGTTTGGCTCATTTTCTCATTCTTATGAGATCTCCCCACCCCGAAGGTTCGTGCCGACTTGACACTAACCAGCTCATACGAGATGGGAAGTGTAGGAAAGGGACTCTCACGTGAGGGGGAGATTGTCGCATTCTTATGAGATCTCCCTGGTTATGTCTCCTCGGATTCTCCCAACAATTCTTTGTGAGAGATCTGGTATGATTTCAAGAACCCAAAGATGTGATTCGTGAATGCATTGTACAATAGTATAGTTCTATCACCAAATCTTGTAAAATTTAATTTATTTATAAAAAGATATTTGGGATGTATATTCTTTGTGAGAGATCTCTGTGATTTCAAGAACCCAAAGATGTGATTCTTGAAGGCATTGTACAATAGTATAATTCCATCATCAAATCTTATAAAATTTAATTTATTTATAAGAGATTTGAGATGAATATTCTTTGTGAGAGATCTGGTGTGATTTCAAAAATCCAAATATGTGATTCTTGAAGACATTGTACAATAGTATAGTTCATCACCAAATCTTATAAAATTTAATTTATTTATAAGAAGAGATTTGAGATGGATATTCTTTGTGAGAGATCTGGTGTGATTTCAAGAACACAAAGATGTAATTCTTGAAGGCATTGTACAATAGTATAGTTCCATCACCAAATCTTATAAAATTTAATTTATTTATTTATAAGAATAGATTTGGGATAAATATTCTTTATGAGAGATCTGAAATGATTTCAAGAACATAAAGATGTGATTCTTGAAGGCATTGTATAATAGTATAATTCTATCACCAAATCTTATAAAATTTAATTTATTTTTAAGAAGAAATTTGAGATGAATATTCTTTGTGAGAGATCTGGTGTGATTTCAAGAACACAAAGATGTGATTCTTAAAGATATTGTACAATAGTATAGTTTTATCACCAAATTTAATAAAATTTAATTTATTTATTTATAAGAATAGATTTAGGATGAATATTCTTTATGAGAAATCTAGTATGATTTCAAGAACACAAAGATGTGATTCTTAAAGGTATTACACATTAGTATAGTTCCATCACCACTGATATTGAAAGCTGAGTTTAAACACGAGTTTAAACACATTTCAATCAAAGAGGTGAAGCATTGCTCCTCGCACCCGGAGATGTTATTATATAATATCTTCGTGAATTAATCTGACCTAATTTTCTCATAATTTTAATTTTTATTAAGGAGCTTTTTCTCAAACATCAGAATGTGCCTATTATCAAAATGTTATGACTTAGAATGTATATTCCCAAAACTGAAATCAAATTGCTTCTATTCTTGGACCACCTCCAAATTGTATACCAAATTAATGTTGTTTAGGTTAGACCGTTGCTGATCAATCTTAGTATTTGATGAATGCCTCTCTTTGACTTGGTAAGATGTACGGACTCATGAAAGGATTTGGAGTCATATGTCGCAAGGTTTGCTTCTCTAATTTTTTGTCGCACTGGCAAGTAGTCTTATGTATGGCACGTATTTTTTTTGTGTAAATAGGTTAGGATAACCTCGTTGCCCTCATTTTATATATCTTTTGTTGCTGAGAAAAAAAGAATTAGAGGATTTGGAGTCAAAATGGATAAGGTGAGGAATGAAGAAATAACACACCACCTTCAGTGCTTGAAGGATGAGTGCAACGTTGATTCACCACATAAAGTTCTTTAGATAAAAATATAAATTAAGAGTATTAAACTCTCAATGTATTTAAAATCTCATAAAACTCTAATTTTTATTCAACTCAAGTGGTTAGAATACAAAGAGAAACTCTTCATTTATAGGGTGCAGATAGGATTCAGGAAACTTACTAAACAAACTCATCCAAAGAGGAAGAACCCACCCTGTGGTTGTGAACTATGAAGGGTGATGTGTGATGGGAGTACGACTCTCTCATTAATGAGGTGGGTGCATGCATCTTCCCACTTCATTTTTTAACACTCTAGACTCTTTTAGATCCTTCTAGAATATTCTTCATCACAATAAAAATCTCTAAATTTTTTACAGGATTAATTATGCTTCACAATCTCTTCTTCTAGCTCTCTTGTCTTACTTTTTGTTACCTTCCTTTGTAAGCATTCTATTTCTTCTTCATTTATTTCGTTTGTTATATTCCTGTAAGAACTCTGTGATGTTTCTCCTCCATCCAGGCCTCCATCATCTCCTTAAAAAGCTTCCTCCTCATTCATGACCTCATCAGTCTTCTCCAAGTGTCATGTTGCCTAATGCTATATATATTTTCTCTCAAAACAACAACACTGCACCTACAAGAAATTGGTATCCAGATTCAAGAGCTTATTTTCATGTAACTAGAAAATCTCAACATTCATCAACTTCAAGTTGTTACCAAATCTTTATTGGAAATGGTCAATGTTTGTCTGTACACTTTTTTGGTTCATTTTTTGTTTATTGCTATATTTTTATTTAGAGTTTTCTTTTCTTTTATAAAGTTTTGATAGAAATCATAGATATTTTTCATAAAGGTATGGTCCTATTTGATCAAGGTGAATCAGTGGTTCCTTACTTCTCATTCAAACAAAGTATATCAAAGACTTACTACACAAGGCCAATTATAAACTATCCAAAGTTGGGACATATATTCTTCTTGATGTTACCTTTTATAGGTTAGTCGTTAAGCCCTCTAATATGTAACTATTACTAGACCTAAAATAAGTTTTGGAGTCACATTGGATGACATTAAAACGTATTCTTAGATACCTAAAAAACACTCCACACTTTCTTTACATGGTTCTAGCTAGTAGTCTCGATAGAACTCCTTCAAACTTGATCATGTCCTGAAGGAGAATATAAAAGATTGGTTCGAGCTACTTCTAAAAATATTTGGATTGAAACTCTGAAGGAATTTGGAATTTCTCTTCTAATTCCAAGAATATATTGTTATAATCAGAGTGCAGTTACCTTAACTCATTATCCACAACTTCATGGTCGTAATAAACACATGAAAATTGTTCTTTTCTTTGTAAGGGGGAAAGTTCTAGCAAAACAACTCACAGTCTAACAAGTACTGGCCCAAGATCAATGTATTGATGTTCTTACCAAGCTTTTATTATCTCCTACACAATTTTTTATAATATGAGACAAACTCAAATTGATTAAGCAATCATACCCACCTTGAGTTTTTAGGGTGAGGATGACTGATATATGTGTGTGTTGTATATATATATATGTATATATAGGAATGCAGTTCTACAACTACTTTTATCACTGTAAATTATGTTACAGGTCAACAGACTATAACTTTGTTAACCAGTACAAATACTAGAACGCTTCCTGTAACAGCAATAATCAGTTCGTTTTATCAATTATCTTCCTTTATCATTGTAAATTATATTACAAATCACACTGCCAGCTTTATTTTGTACCATAACATATTTCACTTATATATGTAGATATCCAAGAATAATGTCTTGGGTCCACTTCCAAAACGCCATCATAGATATGATTAAGACACAGAAATTTCAAAGGTTGTGTTGATGTGGAAGTTGTTCAGCCACCAAGATGTAGAAAAGCCCCATGACTCCAGAGTGCATTTGGGTGTTGTTATATCTAACCTCTAGAGTTAGGGTTTCACCATCCTTTATTTTGATACTACCTGCTTTAGGATAACAAGTGGACATTCCTACAACGTACCCTTTCTCATTCCCTGCTTCATTTCCATTTCCATATTTTGGTATTGAAGAACAAATAACTCCCCCATCCTGAATTATTTTCACAGCAAAATTTCAAAGACTTAGTTAACATCTCACAAGTTTTTTTACATTGGAGTATAAACATCATACAAATCAAGTTACAATGACATGGGTCCAAATTGAAAGTAGTAAAAGAAGCAGAGATATCCTATTCCCAACAACTATATGGAAGACTTTCTTCCTTTTACATTTGCTGGTGAATGTTGGAAGAGTGCATTAAGAGAATCAAAAGAGGTCTAGCAATAAAAAAGATTGAAAAAGAGTCATTACTGGTAAATGAACTAAAATCCGAAATAAATTTCTGAATTTTTATCAGAAGTATTATGTTTAGATCCTCAATTGAAGCCAATGACAAGAAAGAACAAGTGGTGGGAATCTAGAATTCCTTTTAATTTTAAGGGTAAAATTATACCTAGCACCATTTGCTATGATTATATAATTTTTGCTTATTTACTAATTTGACTAGATAGTAATGAAGTTTCATTATTGGTTGAAAGGTAAAACGAATTACGAATTCTCACACTATGGTATGGCGCTACGTAAGGTTGATGAAGATGAACGGTGCACAGAACTCGACGGCATTGTCCTGCTTTATGTACTTCTTGGCGAGATTGAGGTAGAAGAAGAAAGGCTTCTTAGTTTTCGAATCCTGAATTCGAATTATCTTCTTGCCTTTCTCTTTGACGGCGTTAATGTTGGCGTTCATGTTCGTAGGAGCACCCTCCGTTATCTCTATCACCATTTCTCTCTTAGCCGCAGATTTTGCAGTGCGCTACTATCACTGAAATCCTTCTCCACCAACAAATAGAAATGGATTATCTACTATGGTAAGAAAGTATTTATAACCACGTATAGAAGTAATACAAAAGGTCCCCATATGTTACCAGATCAAATGAATCATGAGTAACATAATCACTACTGGAAAACCAGTATATGTTGTTTTGGATAATAACAAGGATAGCAAACACTTATTCTATTATATTGAATATTTGTGTCAAACATCTATATCACATGTTTTGAATTTTAGCATACTATTAACACTACATTGGCCGTCTTCTCCAACAATGAGGTATAAGCCATCGATAAGGCTAGCAAGACCAACCATCTTCGACGAATGGATAAATGTCACATAAAGGATACTCACATAAAGGATACTCATACGTTGAAGATGGTTGGTCTTGCTAATCTGATCGATGGCTTATACCGCATTGTTGGAGAAGACGGTCAATGTAATGTTAATAGTATGCTAAAATTCAAAACATGTGATATAGATGTTTGACACTATAGGTTGGGACACCCTTCTAACAAGGTTTTAGATCATGTTTGTAAGAACAATATAGATATTCAATATTGTAGAATAAGTGTTTGCTATCCTTGTTATTATGCAAAACAACATAGACTGGTTTTCCATAGTAGTGATTCTGTTACTCATGATTCATTTGATCTGGTAACATATGGGGACCTTTTGTATTACTTCTACACGTGGTTATAAATACTTTCTTACCATAGTAGATAATCCATTTCTATTTGTTGGTGGAGAAGGATTTCAGTGATAGTAGCGCACTGCAAAATCTGCTGCTAAGAGAGAAATGGCGATAGAGATAACGGAGGGTGCTCCTACGAACATGAACGTGCTCCTACGAACATGAACGCCAACACTAACGCCGTCAACGAGAAAGGCAAGAAGATAATTCGAATTCAGGTTTTGAAAACTAAGAAGCCTTTCTTCTTCTACCTCAATCTCGCCAAGAAGTACATAAAGCAGGACAATGACGTCGAGCTCTGTGCACTGTTCATCTTTATCAACCTTACGTAGTGCCATACCATACCGCAGTGTGAGAATTCGTAATTCATTTTACGTTTCAACCAATAATGAAACTTCATTAGATAGCAAGAATATTGATCTGTCGAGAATGAAAATAATTATTGAACAGCACCTGTCCGTATAGAGTTGAAGCAATTGCAGCTGCGTGTAGATGACCAAAACCATATATGACATAACCACCAGTTTGCATTTTGAGGCTTGTTTTCCTTACATCAATGCAAGCACTACTACTGTTGTAGCCTTTGCTACAACATTCGACCTGATACTCAATCTGAACGAAATATATAAATCCTTTGTTACTTGGGGAGAGCTCATATTGAGTGGAATGATGTGCCTAACTAATCTTGATTAGGATAGACTCTTAATAGCTTCAATACCACATTTAAATTATAAAATTTAAACATAATTTAATGTCACAAAATCAGTTCAGTAAGATGATGTTTGTGTCCATATAATATAATTTGGACATATTTTTAGAGGATGTGAGATGTTCAACATATTTTAATCCAAAATAAATGTTTATTGAATCAAAAGAGTGTGTATTTAATAATAAAGTTTAGTACAAAGAGAAAAATAGGTGTTAATATAATTCTTGAACCTAACTTGCAGAGTAAAGTAATCCTTTAGTATGTTTCTAGAGAAATAATTCACTTACCTTGCAAGTATGCTTTGGACTCATTCCTTTCGACACATTCAAAATATCAGTCACGTCAAGTATATAAATCTTAAGGGGCACCACATGGTTATCCCAGTTGATCCACTTCACAGTGTATCTCAGATATAGGCTTCTCTTTGGACCCTTGAAGCCTTTCTCCAACCTGCAGTGAGAATTATCAGGGCAACAATCCAAACCTCCTTTGTAATATGGACTCGAAGGTTTTCCATCCTCATCCTTTGTAATATTATATAGGTCACATCTGCACTCAGTGCACCCCATCCTATCCTCCACACCCCTTGTGTCAATGGCATGCACATTGATCATCCACTTCTCCTCATAACCATATGGAATCTCTGAAGGGTTTCCGATTTCTATCCCAAAAGGGTCTGGAATATCAGTGGCAGTTCCTCTTGTTTCAGATCCAAGCCCAAAATATTGGCCAAGAACATCTTCCTGGCACAAACCACTGTTTCTGACCTGAACAATACCTGATTGGTTGTTACTGTGTGACACATTTTTAGGTTGGTGATATTTTACTACAACCCAGTGGTGGAGATATGTTTCTTGGAGAGATACTGATTTCCCTGCCTCATCAACCACTTCAGCATTGAAACTCTTGAGTGCAATATGGCCTCTTGGAAAGTCAACATCAAAATAAAATTTGTTTGCAACTGACCCTGGGCCTAGCTCAAACTTGGGGGATAAAAAAACAGATGTTTTTATGTTGTTCTCAGGTTTCCCCAGAGCAGTTGATGAGTATGTTGAACATGACACCAAAAGTAATAGTGTCCACGAAACCACCCAATCTGGAGATACAAATCTCATGTTGAATATCTGTTAGCATGCATATATAGTTAACTGTAAGTAAATTTAAGGAAAGAGTGACATCTTCAGCAAGCCACTAACCAAAGTAGAAAACTAAAACCAAGATCATGCATACCAGCATGTTTTAAAAATTATATTTCTTCTGTATTAAATCTTAGAACAAAACAACAAAATGACAAAATTAATGAACAAATAGAAGCAAACCATGTTAGCTAATTTTGGAGACAAATGGGTAGTGATATTCAAGTTTCTGAGAACTTTTTATGACAGATGATTGTTAAGTATGTCGCAAGAAGTGGAAAATAGTGGCAGTGGAAGATGAAGGAACATTCCTCAAACAATGCGGTAATTTGGTTGACATGAGGGAGGAGTAATTAGGAAATGATTGTTCAGCTACAGTGGTTCAATTGTTAACGGTGAACAAAGATTTATATAGCAATAGGTGGAGTGTTGAGTGTTGTGCCATGGTATGCTCTGAGCCATGACGTTTGCCAAAAGTATGAATAATGAATTTAAAGAGTTTATGTTTGAATGCTTTTCATAAAGTAAAAAAAAAAAAAAGAAAATTTGAGTGCGAATTTACTAATAATACAGCAAGAGAAACGAAAAGGCATTGACATTTTGAACAATTTTTTCTTTTGAAGAGGAGCGATCCAACATTAATACTAAGAGATTTATTGTAGCTCATCCATCATATTCAATCTACTAAACTTCTTTAATGTTCTAATCAGACTGCAATTTTCTATGGATAAAAAATAACTGCAGAGGATACAAAACTATAAAAATACTTTGTTTTTAATAAAGAAAATTATAATCATATAATATTAGGGTTAATTTCAACTTTAGGAAATATTTATTTGATTATCTGTATTAATTACTACTTACAAAAAATAAATAATTGAACATTATGAATATTATTAAAAGTTTAATATATTTTTGTCTCCATAAATATACGGAATTTAAATTTTAATCATTGAAAAAATGTTTACTCCTACCCTTGAACTTTTACAAATTTTGAGAATCATCACGTTACTGCAGCTAAAATACAAAAAAAAAAAAAAAAAGTTTATCGATCGGTTAGTGAATATCGAAACACCAGCAACTTTGAATAGATTTGATCCCCTTTTGTGAAAAATGTGTAGAGGGTTACAGGGATGCATACTGTGCGGAAGAGCATGTGACACTACATACAGTGGAGAATTCAAAACAACAGAGTCAGTGGTCCCATTTTTCTATTGAATAATTTTACTTTGACACTGTATTACACCATTTCACTCTTGAATTTTATAATAAAATATTATATTTTAATAAAATAATATTATTTTTTAATAAACAATATTATACCATTTTCCTCCTGAATTTTATAATAAAATATTATATTTTAATAAAATAATATTATTTTTTAGTGTTAAATATCTGATGTTAAACTATCGTCTCCCTTTTCTATTCCCTACACACCCAGGTACAAAAGTTCTGCATCTTTTGGTTTGGCCAAAACCAAGGTCCCTTACCTAAACCTTACCAAAACTAGAAAGAAAGAAACACAATAGCAAAAGCAAAAGCAAAACACCTACAAATATTTTATCATCATCATTTCTTTTCCTTCCTTTATTAATTCTACACTAAGTACCTAACTCCTGCAGGCAGATCAAGTTTCTGCTCATTGTCTCATTATACAAGAGTAAATGTTACTTGAAGTTTTTTCTGAATACTACTATCTTCAAACTTCTTAAGATACGCATTTAATGTTGTTTTACTTAGTATCTTTTGTTCTTGATTCCGCTTGATAACAAAATTAGAATGAATTTAATAAAGCTCAGGGTATGGTACAGTGCAACTTTACTTGGAACAAGTCGTGCTCCTGCATCTCCAACGCTCGCAAGCAACTGCAACTGGCTAAAAACAATAAACACTGGTTGTTTGTTAGAATTGGCAAAGACTATTAACAAATGAAAAAAAAAAATTAATAACAAGTAGCAGAGTAGAAATTTTTAAACTCTTGAGTGAGGTTGAACTCAAAGGTGGATACAATAGCAAGAAAGGAGGAGCTTGGAGGTGACGGAGAGGCGAAGGTCGCCAGAGAGGAGGGAGGTGGTGGCGGTGGTGGCGGTGGCGAGGCGGAGCGGAGCGGGATAAAGGATTTGAGAGATTTGGGAAGATGGAACGACTTTTAAATTTAATTTTAATTTTTATATTTTATTAAAATTGCCGACAGATTCACCATGTTTACCGGCAGATCCAATTGTGTCGGAAAAAAAATCAATTGAGAATTGGAATTTTTTTTGCAGTGAACATACAAAATTTTCATGCAGCATGGTTGAGCAATTTTGAGACTTGATGCAATGAAATGCCTATTATTGTTTAATTTATACACAATTAATATAATTTTAGAAAACTTAATTATAAATGAATATTGATGAATACAGAAATTTACTTGTGATTTGTAAGCGCAATTTCTTTGATTTTTACTCTGTTCTTCCACTGCCACTTTCTTTACTTAAATTTTTGTTGACTCTTCAATGATATATAATGTGTTTGCAGGACACATCACATCAATATGTTTTCTGTGAATTCAATTGCGATGGTCTTCAATATGGATTTACTCAATCTTTTAGTTTTAAATTTATAACATCTTTTAGTTTTGGTACATGCATATGCATAATGTGTAATATTTATTTAAAGAGATGTTAATATTGGCTTCAACAAAAAAAAAATTAAACTCAGATTATACAAATAGTTGTCACTAATTGACAATTTAGTAAGTCATTTACACCTTTTGACTTCGTGGACTAATGTCATGGGATAGTATTAGCCACCCAGGGTGAGTTTGTGTCTATTTTTTAACAACTTTTTTATGTTTATGCGGTTTTCATTTATTTAAAAATGAAGCTGTTTTCTGTTTTTTTTTTTAAATAATCTTGGGTCAGTTTGATTGTATTTATTTTATAAAAAAATATTTTTTAATAAATTCATTGGTTAAGTGCTTTTTTTTTCTGTATTTGTACAATCCGTTCATTTTAGAATATTATCTACTTTCTAAAAGAAGTGTGTTTTTAGAAATTGTTTATTCAAACAATGAACTTTAAATTTAAGTAAACTGATTAGATAAATAGTTTTGTTTTTAATTTATAATTTCAAAAACACTTATATTGAGTTTAATAAACTGATAAAACAAAACTAAATATTATGAAAGAGACATTGTTGAGACATGACTCAGCAACAAATCAAAAAAGGGTGATGGCAGCTAGTTATAATTTTGCTTTATTTATGTACTTTGACACATTGTTAAATTTGAGTAATTACAGTAAGTTTTTGTTTCACACGCTTTTGTTACGTAAATTATTAGATGTGTTCATTTTACTATTTTAGTTTATTCATATAGTCCTTTTTCATTTCATTTTGCTTATTTGAAATCAATGCAAATATAATCAATGAGCTTGTACATACTTGAGGACTGGTTTTCTTTTATTAATATAATTTTACAAAACTAAATTGATAACAAGTAAAATTTTTAGATTAAATTGATATTAATTACTACAATCAGGAACTAACCTCGTATTTTGAGTGAAAATGAAGTATAAAAAAAGGTAGAAAGATAAGTTTTTTCTTAGTCATTACATATTTATTCATCATAAAAATAAAAATTAACATAGTTAGAGATCTTAAGCATATAACTATAGCAAATTTATTAATCTTTTCCATTTTTAGGTAATTGGTTTAACTTTCTCTTATAATTTTCTTAAAATTTCATTTTTAGAGCATTAATATTAAGTTCTTCCCATATGCTCCATTTTTCGGCTCCACTTTGCTTTGTCCCCAACACAGTTAAATAAAATATTTGTTTGAAGGAATAAATAAAATAATTAAAAATTAAACATTAAAAAATAAAGAATTATGATATGATGGTCTGAAAGGTGGACGATCTTGTTGTCATACAGCGTCAACAACATTCAATGATTGATTCGTACTTATCCCTAAGTTTTGTTTTATCCTTTTTCAGATTAAAATTTATAAATTACAATAAATTATTAAATAAGGATAAGAATTCATAAAACTTTAGAAAGAGTGTATTGAAAATATTATCTCTTATATTTTCTGTAAAAACAAAATAATAGTATTAAATGATAATTTATTTCTTATAGAAGGGATTAGAAAGAACAGCCTACAAAAAGATAAGCTTATATAAACTTTAACGTAGAAATTGACACAAAATTCAAATGTCAATCTCAACAAATCGTGCTGACATTGAAGTTTGTTTCCTACTTAAATTGATCTTATATTAAAGCATGTGGTACTTTGTTCCACTGTGAGTGTCTCATTTTATTTGGCAACCAAAAAAGGTGTCACAATACGAAATTGAACTGAAAAACAAAAAACACAGATACAAAGGGTATCTATGGCGATTTGCAAGGTGAAATCTTTGCTTTCTCTTTCGAAATGTTTTTCAATACGCACTTTCTGTTCGGCACAGGCTTCCCCTCGTCAGCTGCAGGTCTCTCTCTAATTTTATCATTTATTTTTGCCTTCCTAAGCTGAAATTGAGTATGTAAAACACTGGAATGTGGGCATGAGTATGTACCCTTTTGTTTGACTTGTTTCTTGTTAAGTTTATCCATGCTTTGTAAATTTTCACTTTCTCCTCGTTTATGCACTGCAGAATATTGGATTCATTGGACTTGGAAATATGGGGTCCCGAATGGCAAATAATCTTATCAAAGCTGGATTCAATCTTACAGTTCATGACCTGTAATCTTTTAAGCATTTCCTGATCTTATCATGCCTTTGTTTTTAAATTTGTATTCTGAGAGTACTATAGTTTTTCATTTCATTTGTAGGGGCAATTCATAAAATATAGATGTTTGGGACATGGATTTGAGAGTATGATTCATAAGGGGAGTTTGAGTTAATGGCACAGTAATATTTTCGGTGTTTGTTTGGAAGCTGAAAGCTACACTACTGTAAAACTAAACTTATTGGCCATTAAAGAACTGTTGAGAAGATAAAAGTAAAGATTAGGAATACACTTATATTACCTAAAAGATGTCAGCAACTGAAAAACGAGCCACGAGTGTCACTATCTGTAGGGAAATTGAAAATATAAAATTAATTATGCATTCTAATATTCTTGGATCATCCTATAGAATCCTTAAGCTGCTTACTCTGTTTTTATTTGGGCCTCCATCCCAGCCTTTCAGTTGTTTCAAATTTTACTCTTTTAAGCAGAATGCCTGTGGTGTTTTTAATTAAATTTGTTACAAATTGGCAGAAACTCTGATGTTCTCGAGATGTTCTCTCGGATGGGAATCCCCACAAAGAAAACACCTTATGAAGTTTCAGAAGCAAGTGATGTTGTAATCACAATGTTACCTACTTCTGCCCACGTGAGTACGGTCATTAGTTTCAAAAGGCATTCCCTTACATGTGAATGCATTACATCTTCCATGGCTTCAGTTTCTTGGATAGTTCTTCAACAACTTATTATTTGAATTATGATTTCAACTTTTCTGTAAACTTGCTCAGATTATAAGACTGTTAACTTCTCCATATAGTTTCTTTGGTAAAAAGAAATTGAAAAATGTTTGATGTAACCTGTAATGCTGTCATATATGCAAAAAAGTGAAGGCTTCTGATTCTGTAACATGATGAAACCTAATATTTTCTCATTTTTTTCATCAATTCTTCCCTATTTAACCTAGTGTAGCACATTAACCGAAATAACATAGGATTTGTAATATATATTTCGAGGCATATAAATGAACTTATTCAATAGTCAATCCTCGTGTAAAATTATTGTATAGTCTGATTGTATCCTTTCTGCCATTTAGTTTTAGCTTTATATAAATGGTGGCGTCAATATTTAAAGCAGACTGCCTTGAATTGTAAACTGTCATTTAGATTAACAGTTTTCTAAGGTGTGCCCCAGAATATCTCATTTAGCATATTTCAAGGTTTCAATGAATTGTCTTAATGCTCCCAATATTATTATATGACTTTGTTCTGATACCAAAATAACATCCATATTTAATTTAAGTAGGTGATTGATGTTTACACTGGAACAAACGGTTTGCTTCATGGTGGAAAACTCCTAAGGCCATGGTTGTTGTTAGATTCATCCACTATTGATCCAGAAACATCAAGAAATCTTTCTGCTACAGTTTCTAATCATATTCTAAAAGAAAAGAAAGGTAACATGAGGTGAAATGTCAACCAAGTAAATTATTGTAACTTGAACTTCCATGTATGAATTTCTTAGTCCTTTTAGCACCATGGAAATTTTTATCATACTCATTCATGATAATTTGTTGCTAATGGAAAATCCTTGACCATTTTATTAAACTGTCTTTTTATCTTGTGTATATGGCTATGCTATCCAATTCACAAAATTCTGGTATTTGTCTAAAACTTCAGTCATTGTGTTGCATCATGTTCCTTCAACTTTTTAATTGATTTTGAAGTTGCTAACAGATCTCCAGTTAAGGAATGTGTAAAATTAGCGTAGAACTACTACAACCTAACTGATTCCAAACTGAAAATTGCTCACCACTTTCTTTTGCGTTCAGTTGCCTAGCTTTTAGCATCAGATTTTCGCATTTGATAATCAGCATTGGTTTGCAAATAGATTCAAATCTGTATTCATTTTGAAGATGGGTCTTAAATGAAAGTATAGGTGTTAGATAAAGTCTTCTAGAGTGTAAGTTGTCTTGTTATATTCTTCTTTATGAACGTTAGAGGGGTTGTCAGAACATCCTCCTGGTCTATCATTTCGAGCAATTTGGTCGGTTGTTGAACAATTCACTCCATAATGTTGTGGTACTATTATATATTGTGTAGGTGATTGGGAAAGACCTTTCAAGTTAGATGCTCCGGTATCCGGAAGTGTAACTGCAGCTGAAGCTGGGACTCTCACTTTTATGGTATTGCTACTGTTTTATTATAACATGCTGAAAATTTACAGAAAACTACAATACAATTGTACCTTAACGGCCATGTGTTTGATGCCAGAAACCAAACGAACATTGTATCACTAATTTTTCCAATTCCCATTGAAGATGTTAATTTTTAGAGTAAACTCCCAATTTGGTGTTTGAAAATTTAGGGACATTAATTGTAGTCTCAATCTGTTCCAAGTTTACAATAACTGTTGGACTATTCTGGTGTCAAAAAAAATTATCATTGAACCAAATTGATGCTCTGATGACCAAACTAGGAGTTCACTGAAGTTTAGTGTGTTCGTTCTCAATTTTATGTTAAATTTTGATTATAGTCATGTCATAATATTATTTATAATGCATCAAAGGTACGATTGGCTAATTGAAAAAGGCTGTAATGTTATGAATTGGCCCTGGGAATGGGGTAACACTGCTAAAAAAGTCATACAAAAAATTGTAAGTTTTTGTCAATAAATTGAGTAATGAACATGTAATGGAACTTCCCCAGGTTGGTGGTCCTGAGGAAGCATTTCATGCTGCAAAACCCATACTCTTTTCAATGGGTAAAAGTGCAATACATTGTGGTGGACCTGGAAGTGGTTCCGTAAGTTACACATTACTTATTGATACTACCAAATGCCTGTTTAACTGTATGTCACGTATTAGTGTTGGGTTTTGTTATTAGGCAGCAAAAATCTGCAATAATTTGGCTTTGGCTGTGAGCATGCTGGGAATATCAGAAGCTCTGGCTCTAGGCCAATCTCTAGGTGTTTCTGCTAGCACGTTGACAAATATATTTAACTGCTCCAGTGCTCGCTGTTGGAGTAGGTATGTGGCTCTTTTTTATCTTGACTCAATGAGACAATTATCTGCTGAACTATATGGGTTTTATCTCCATCATTAACAAAATGTGGTAGCAAAGATTCTTAAAGACCTTAGAGTTAGTAACTGTCATATTGAAGATATAAAGGGATCGGTAAGGAGTATTGTTCCCCTAATGCAAATGAAAGTACCATGAAATTCAACAGGACATAATGTTGAAGTACATCTTCTGAGAGACACATAACTAATTGCCTCACTGCAAAGGACATGTTCCAAACTCGTCTTTGGTATTTTTTTCCTAGAAAAGACAGTCCTCGTATCTGTTGTCTTGTTATATTCGTTGAGACCTTTTACTTGTAGTTTTCTCCTGAAAACGAAAATATGCTTCCTTTTTCAGCAATAAATTTTTCGTATATAGATTAGTTCATAAGCTTTAAGGAATTTTTTAGAAGGTTAAAGCTTTGGTTTTTAGAGTATCAAATTAATAGGTTGTGGTTGCATGAATTACAGTGATGCTTACAACCCAGTTCCTGGGCTGATGGAAGGAGTGCCCTCTTCACGGGATTATATAGGAGGGTTTGCATCCAAGCTTATGGTAAGTAACTGATCCTTAACTCTTCTTGCACATGTTTAATTTGGGTAAATGTACAATTTGGAAATCTATAGTATGAATAGTCATTACATAGTGATCATTTAGACCTACTAATAGATTTCAACAGTACAAGCTTGCGAAATGCATTGCTAGGAGGGACAAGCTCAAGCCAGGGCAAGGACACACAATAAAAAGAACGATCAATCTTTTGTTTATACTGAAATTTATTTGGGAGAATTACAAAAAGAATTCTCATGATCTTTATACATTTCTCAGGATCCTTTCTTACAGTTTTATTTTGTGAAATATGATGTTGGATTCCATACTCAAAAACATGTATAACTTAGTAAAGACTTTTATAACAAAAAATTGTTTCTAGACTGAATGTAAAGTCTATTGTGATTATTTCTTTTTCTTTCTGTGATCAATTTGATTATTTATTTACTTTAAGTTTTATAAACAAGTGTGTAAGTGTTTGCTGAAGTTTGATTTTTAGGTTCTTAAAAATAAGTCTAATTAATTGTGTGTGTGCTCCAGGCTAAAGACTTGAACCTAGCAGTAGAATCAGCTAAACTGGCTGGATGCAAATTCCCCCTAACATCACAAGCTCAAAAGATGTAAGTCCCTCTTCTTCCATGTATAGCCGTGGCATTTCATGTACAACTCTTGCTGTTAAATCCACTGGTTAAAATTGAAGTGGTTCTGGAACTTAAAATATAATATGAATGTGTTGGTTAAGCATTAAGGTGCAAACAGTTTTTTTTTTACTAAAGCAAAACAAATTATGTTTTTTTTTTATATAGATAAATCAATTCATGTTGAATATGAAGGCCATTTAGGGACACGGCTCTATCAGTTTGCTTCTTTTACTAATTATTTTGTTAAATAATTGGTCACAAAATGTTGGATGAGATTCTGTTTGTATTTCCCAAATTCATGAATGTTTGGTCCTCATAATTCAATAGTTTATCAGGAATGAATGGGAAATTTTATCCGATCTGTATATACTTTATATACTAGTTGTGCTTGAACTACCACTTTCGCGTTAGGCAATGACATGCCATTTCCGTTGCAACGAAGTAATATCAATTACTATCTTACTGACAAATTAATATCCAAAATTCAATTCATTAATATCATATATCTGTTAGCCCTGATAATATGAAGTATAAGCAGTTTATTTACTAATGAACTTTGTTTAGTGCAGATATACGGAGCTCTGCAGCGATGGCCATGATTCCAAAGACTTTTCGTGTGCTTTCCGTCATTATTACTCAGGCAAGGACGAGCCCCACGATCAGTAAATTAATAAGTTGGTTGTATAATTGCATACGTATATTTCCCACGAAGTCCAATTGGGCTCAATTAAGTTGTAGAAACAGTTGCAACTTGACTTCAATAAGAAAGAACTTGTGAATCGAGACAAACAAATAGTAAAGCGCAAATTCTAAATGCTATATTAAAAAAATACAAAAACGAGCAGCAAAATTCTAGTTCAACTGACAGTTTACTGACAAATTCCATTTACTCTAATTGGGAGAAAAAATAACGACAGTCAAAACTTTTCTATAACAAAACACTTAGGCCAACACATCAACCACACAGTATTTTGCAACATTAAGCTCCAATCCTCTCCTAAATCGTAAGTTCCTCGGTTAGTTGGTTCCTTCTGCAAAACATCCAAAAGTAAAGTTACTCGCGGACGAGGTTGTGGAGGGGGAGACAAATCTTTTTCAAAAATAAAATAAATAAGCTTGATACGGTACGACAATTGTAACTGAATATAATTAATCACACTAGTTTGAAATTAACCTTATTTTAAGCAGAAGGAAATGTTTCATTAAACCATTGAATTCTAATATAGCTAGTTTAAATTAACCTCGCGTTAAAGTAATTATTACCTGCAAAAATTATTGACAACTTTCAGTGCTTTCCTCCATGCTTGGATTTTGAGGGGATTTTCCCATATGCCTTGAGCCTGAATTCTGATAACTTCAAATTAGCCCCTTGTCGCCTTCTCTTGGCTTTCCTTGATAAATTATCCGTATTAATAATATTTGATTCTTCTAGGCTTGCTTTTTCTTTCTCCACAACACTTTTGGATGAAGTTTTCTTGCCAGAATCAACCTTTGACTTCTTCCTTTTCTTCTTATCCAAACTTGCTGCACGTAGAAGCTCCTTAGCCCTCAACTTCAGCGCGTATCTTTTTTGTTTGCTTAGTTTCCATCCTTCATCGCGGTAGGGAGCAAGCTTTTTCAAGGAAACATATTGATTCAATTCCTTTTCATCCATTAATAGTATCTCTGAGGCACTCAGGCCAAATCTAGTTGGTTTTGTTTTAGCATACTTGAATCTTGTCTTCAGGTCCCCTATTGTGTCCTCGTAATCTAATTTATAGTACTCATCCATCATTGCCTGTCTTGCCTTCTCCAAAAGTGCTGTTTTGCGCTTCCTCTTCCGGCTACCTTCCTCAGGAGTCTTCTCTTCTTCCTCATCTCCTTCTTCATCCCCTCCTTCTGGGAGATCTTCATCACTGGTATTCTCAACCTTTTCTTTCAACACTTTTTCCCTTGCAGATAAAAACCCATCATTAGATCCGGATGCATCCCAGCCTTTAGGAAGCCCCAGTAATTCATCCTCCTTTTCAAAATCTGGCTTCTCAATGTCATCGTTGTCACTACAAAAGTCAGGGTCAGCATCCTCTGCATTATAATATTTATCGTCAAATGCCTTCTTCATCATTCTATCATACTCCTCTGGGTTAAATTCCTCTTCAATTTCTGCCATAGACAATGGGATTAGATCATCATCATTGATCCCAGCAGTCGCCATTATCTTTTTAACCTTCTCCTGTATCTCCTGCTTCTTCAAATTCTTTAAATGCTTCAACTCCTCCTCCCTCTCCTTTTGTGCTATAGCCATTCTCTCCTCCTTGCTCTTTCTCTGCTCTTTCCTCGTATTTGTCTTCTTCCTCACTGATCCCTCCACTTTTCGAGCATGACCCAACACCCTATCTCCTGGATTTTCCTGAAATCTATACTCATATTCTTCCTGTCTTTCGAGCTCCATCTCATCCTCAGAAATCTCTTGCAATTCGTCCTCTCCAACATCTAAATCCTTCCCACTCTTGTCAATCCACATTTTGTTCATGAAATAGCTTCTCAGAAACTTAGAATTTTCATTTGATTCTACATCTCCACCAAAATATTCATCCACCTTCTCCTCAAGTTCCTTCTCGTCACTATCGACTTTATCCTCTTCATCCACCTTCCCCTTTACAGTGAAAAACTCTTCTTCACCATCCTCCAAACCCTCCTTTTCTACAGCTTTCAGAAAAGCCCTTTTCAATTCCTCTTGCTCGTCACTATAAGTCTTCTTCCCATCTTTATTAACAAAATGCTCTTCCTCGGAAGGCATTACCTTCTTGGCCTTTCGCTTTCCCCTTTCATCTATTTCCTCTTCTTCATGGCCAAAATCTGCCCCCTCCTCAATCAAATGCTTCGCCATCACATCCTTCAAATACATTGGCTTTTCACCCCTTTTATCTTGTGATTTAAAATTCTCCTCCTCATCACTTTCATCATCACTGTTATCATCGGCACCAAAAAGCCTAACATCCTTTTGCTTAAGAATAGGATCTTGTTTCTTCACCTTAATTAAGGCATCGAAGAACTCCTTGTCACTCTTTCTAGAATTAACAAGTTTCTCATAGTCATCATCATCCGATGACTCAGACTCAGAGTCTTCCTCGCCTCCAGAATGCGAGGGTGAAGGTGAATCAATAACACCCTTCTTTTTTAATTCCTCAAACCGCTGGAGGTCCTCCCGCTTCTTGTTGTGCTCAAACTTGCGAGCATACCCCTCATCTATCTTGATTTTTGAAATGTCATCATTTTCGGAATCACTGCCATCAAAAAGTTGAAGAGGCATTCTCTACACAGTGTGACAAGGCTAATCACTACAAAATTAATCTCGCCAAAATTACAGATCCCCCAAAGATACGCTCAGCATATAATCTGAAATTTCCATACATACATACCCCGAGCATTGCGTTAATACAGGAAATTTGGCAAAAGCATGCAGCAGAACTAGTAGAGGATCAAACAAGAACCCGAAAAAATAGAACTACAATCCTCTGATACAGTAGTACATTGTTTCAAATTTGCAGGAACATAACACTTTTTTTAACAGAGATATTTGTTTTCATTTTTCATTTTTGTAAATATTAAACACAATTAACATGTTTGGTGTAAGGAACATCATCAAACAGCTAGAATGCAGAACAGGGACATGAAGAGATGAAATCACCCACAGAGATAAAATACAGAGTAGCAACATAACGAACACAAATCCAATAAAGGGCACTTGCAGTGTGGTTTGGAAACTAAATAATTAAGTACAGAACAAAGGATAAGGGTATGAAATTTATTGTAATCGAAGTCACATGACAGGGAATCCAATACAAAGAACAGCATAGAGACAAAGCATTAAAAGTTTAAATTGCAATAAACGTTAATCCGATTAACATAATCCTAATAAGAAAAAAAATATAACTGTGAGTTGACAATGGACGCACCGTAGATGGCTAACTTGAGACGCCGGAAACGGAGCGAACACTGCGGAGAGGGGTTCTAAAGAGACAGACTTGCTTCTGAATTTCTCATGCCCCACCCAACCCTAATTTGTTTTTTATTTTCTTAATCTAATTGGTCTGACCCGACCCGACACCACCCACCCACACCCGACCCAATAATTTGTTTTTGAAACACAGTCGAATTTACTAAACTATGACAAATTTTCCTTACTTAAATGAATGTTATGCAAGTGTTTTACGACAACAACAATACCTCCTTCTCTGTTGGCTCCTTGTTGGATATGTGATAGCTTCTCAAAGTCATTTCTTAGTACTCTGAATATCACCTTTTTAGAATTAGAGTAGGCAAGATATAAATCAAAATTTAAAAATATCTTAATTAAAATGAATGAGTTTGTATTTATAGACGTAATAGTGAACTTAATGAGTTTGAATCTTGTATTTTATTATTATGTTATGATTCTATAACATAATTAGTTATGAATAATTATGAGATATTCAGTTGTTATTATAATCTAGTTGTGCCGTAGTCAACCGTATAGTATATATACTATTAAATAATTTAATATTTTATTATTCTTTTATATTTAATGAATTTTATTATCTAATCTTTTATATACTTTTTAATTTGTATACATTTTACCAATTTATTAAATTGTAACGCATGTTAGAAATGTCATAAAAAGTTGAAAAAAATTAAAAATATAAACCACTCCTTTCATTACATCTTTTAAAAAACTACATGGTTTTCTCATTTTTTTCTTCACTTTTCTATGACACATCAGAAGAAGACGTTATACATTTAATACATTTGATTGATTACATAAAATTAAACAAATATAAGTGAAAAAAAAAAAAACATAAAGATCATTAAATAAAGATAATTAAACTGTAAAATATATATTTAAAAATCACGTCCAGGTCTATATGAATAAATAAAAGTAATTTAAATCTGTGAAAATTATTTTTTTTCGTGTTTTTTCTTAGTTATTTATTATTCTGAATACGTTTTTTATCCTATTTTCTTTTATAAATTCTCATATATATTCAAATGTAATGTGTACTTTTCATACATTTTTTCTTCGATAAAATTACTGCACATCTGAAGATGTTAGAATTTATGATTTTTATGTAAATTATAATAGGGAAAATAACTCACAGTTTACGGAAACTCAATGAGAATATGTTTTTCAATTTCCTTCTTCTTCAGTCACATTATTTAATTTATTTTTCTAACACTAGGGGATTCTGCATCTTAACAGTGTTCTCTTGAGCTAACCTTAGAAATTTTGAAGATAAAAGGAGTACTTTTAATTAAGAAAATTATATTATATTATGTTTATAAAATAAATAAATAAATAAATTATTAAGGAATTAAGTTTACATTGAAATATGAGTTTCTTTTGTTATCAACTAGTCACGCTCGTGATGTCCTCGGAATACGTGTGCCCTAACTCGTCGCATTAGGGTTTTTTTTTTATATATTAGGAGTAATTTGGAAATATATTTCAAGCATAGATAAATTAAGAAAAATAAAAGAAACGTTGAATAAAAACACGATTATAATTTACAATTTTGGTATCAATCTGTGAAATAAAATGACTTTTTTTATATTTTAAAACAGTAAAACCAAATTAATAAGATTCAAAATAGTTAATTGCACATTATAAACTAAACTCACGAAAATAATTTTTCAAACATCGATTTACTTAAATTTCAATTTTACAATACAAATAACTAGACAATATACTTTGAACAAGTTTCTAAAATAACATCAAAACTAATGTGTTCGAAAATCTTTTGAATTAAACAACGAATTGTCTTCAGATTATTGCATAACAGTAAATAACTGTTGCTTATAATCTCCACAAGCAAAGCTTGAATTTCACAAACCATGACTTCCACAACCATGGTGATTACATAACAATACAGCATCGTGCTATGGTACTGTTACTCATTGGTGTGGCACTCAACTTCCTGAAAGTGAAAACCAGTAGAAATGGCTGAGAACTATGCCAACATCCTTGGAAATCAACTCTTAAGATCAGTTAAATCAACTAAAATGTGAATTGTTTGTACAATCTAACTACACAGAATTAACCATTTCAAGACAAATGATGATTCATAACACAAACCATTTCAAGGCAAAATTAGATGGTCACAACCATCAAGTAAAATCCATGTATATGCATTTGGCACATGCCCCATTTTTACAACTAAAAAATGGTTAATACAAACATGTTAAAAGGCCAAGCTTTGAACAAATATGAGACACTAATGAGACATTAATCCCCACATCATGCCAAAGTTAGCATGAGCACACTATATAGAAGAAAGATCTTCATATATAGTTTTGATGCCAGGCCTTTCAGAAACTGATCGAATGCATCTCATGGCTATTCCCAGGACCTCCTTCATTCCCTTTTCTACCACAGGATTGCTCATTTCTTGCATCAAAGTAGCATCAAAACATTCTGAGCCTCTGCCTTCTGCCACACGCACCCTCACCCAATCTGTAAGATCAACACCTCCCTCCTCACTAGATATCACATCACCAGCACACCTTCCAGTTAGAAGCTCCAAAAGTATCACTCCAAAAGCATAAACGTCTGATTTGAAGGAGGGCATTGGCTTCTTTGAGGCAGCTAACTCAGGTGCTCGGTAACCTAAGACTCCAGCATCAAGAATCTGCTCAATGGTACCTGCCTGAGTCATGAGCCGGTGAAGGCAGTAGTCGGCAACGCGCGCATTCATATCAGTTGTGTCTAACAACACATTTGTGGCTTTGAGGTTGCCATGAGGGACGGCACGATCAAAATGGAGATAGTTCAGGCCACGTGCTACATCAACTGCTATTTTGAGTCTCTGGATCCAAGTTAATGGTGGACCTTTTCTTCCTGGTCGATCTGACAATTGAAATTTGTACTTAAGTTCAAAGTTGAGATACTTAGGAATGATAGACAACAGCAAGAAGTTAAACAGATGAGTATTAGAAACTTTGATCAGTTGCACCAGCAAAATATGATAGGCACTAGAATTAGAGTACTTGAGTGATAATCTTGTGTTAAAAAGCTACTGGCCTTGAATATAGATCTAAGAATATATGTTTGGTAAACAAGCAGATGTAATACTAGAAGCTACCATGAAAAGCACTTCCACACATTTCATAAGACCACTTAGACTAACCACACATCCTATTATAACTATTTCTAATCTACCATGTTATTCCATCCTTCCAATCCACTATATATCATGCTTACTCGTTCTCCCTTTATGTATGGTTCAAATTTATAATGATAAAAGAAACAGTTTGATCAAGTTAGAAGAAAAGCCAACATATTACCATAAAGAAAGCTAGCAAGACTTCCTGGTGAGATGTAATCTGAAAGGATGAGCTTCTCGTGTTGTGTAGGGCCCCAATAATATCCTCTCAATCCCACAACATTTGGATGTCTGATGTTAGCAAATTTTTTGGTTTCCTTGACAAATTCTTTTCTCTGTTTCGCTACTCCTTCTCTCAACCACTTCACTCTCAGCAACAAACCACTCTCCAGAGTGGCCTTATAAGAAGTACCATGACTACTTCTTCCCAAAACTTCAGCTGGGGCCCTTGAGAGCTCCTCAGGTGTCAGTGTTATCGAATCATCAAGAAAATGCAGCTCTCCAATCAACCGATCCGGTGACCTTGTATCTAGTCTTGCAAGATTTTCACCAGTGAATGAATCACCAGATTCTGGTGACCATGAAAAGTGGCTTTGCTTTGATGGAGAGAACCCTGTTACAGCTGCCATTTTTTCATCTGAGCTGATTACCTCTGATGGTGACTCTTTGCGTGTGGTCACAAGGTCCTCGGCTGAAACAACCAAAGCACCGCCCCTATCAGTAGTCCGAACAGGAGCCGAGATAATAGGTTGAGGATGTCTGTGGATATCCTTACTTGTATCATATTCTGGTGGAGATCTTGATATGCGTATATAGTGTATGAAGACTGCAAGCAGGATTAAAATGAAGAGAGCAACCACACATGACACTATGATTATTACTTTAACAATGGTGTTCAAATGCTTCTTCTTGGAACTTTCAGCAGGTGAAGCAGCTGATCCTGGAGGACCATTTGGAAAATGTAACTTGGAATTCCCAGGAAAGAAAGAAGAACTAGGGAACTTCCTAAAAACGTCAGGGACGAGTCCAGATAGATCATTTTCGGAAGCATTGAAGTTTTGGAGCCCCTTTGGCATGCTATTTGGTAGAGGGCCAGTAAAGTGATTCTCTGATATATCCATGGAGTCAAGTGAGTTCATGTCAGCAATGGTGGTTGGAAGAGAGCCAGAAAAATTATTTCCAGCAATATTTAGCACTTTAAGGCCAGTTAATGACCCAAACTCATCAGGAAAATAGCCATTAAGCTGGTTGTGAGAAAGATCAAGAATCTGAAGATCAGATTGTTCAGGAGAAGCTGAGAAATTGATGCCACCAGAGATCACATTATTTTGAAGATGCAGCTCTTGCAATGTGGGCATTGTGAGTAGACCAGATAGAAGTGGTCCATCTAATTGGTTGAAACTAATGTCAAGCACTCTCAGTTTTGGATACTGTGTCAAGACTTTTGGAAGGGAGCTGCTAAGAGTATTATGGGATAAATTCAGATAATTTAGTCGCAAAAATTGAGGAGTTTCCTCTGGAATGGTCCCCATCAAATGATTGCCACTGAGGTCAAGAAATTCTATATTCCCCCATTTCAGCATCCTGGTTAAATTTCCTTCTAATTTGTTGTTTGACAGATCAAGTACAGCACAGCTTCCAGTCAGCGGTGGCAGTTCACCAGTGAACTGATTTGATGAGAGGTTAAGAGAGTGAAGTGTTGTTGATGTAATTATACTTAGTGGCCCTGAAAAACAATTTGAAGATTAGATTAATAACAATGAAAGCTAAGGACCCTCATGCAACAACAAAAACAACCAATTCCACGGGTAAAATATGACAAGTGTAGCACTGCAAGCAACCAATTCCATTAGCAAAATATGACAAAAAAAATGGGAACTGCCAATTTACCAGAGAGATTGTTGGCACTCAAATCCAGTTCAGTTAAAACCAAAGAGTCTCCTTTCAGTAGGCCATTTGGAATAAATCCTGAAAATTTGTTGTTGCTAAGCCTGAGGACCTGGAGATCATAAACAAAATCAAATCCAGGCAATTCTCCATCCAGCTGATTGTAGCTGAGGTCTAACACTTTCAAATCTTCAAAAACAGGTTCTGCAACTCCACTGGCCAATGATCCAGTAAGCTGGTTGTGGCTTAAATTCAGATGCTTAATACTTTCAGATAGTCGTGGTAGAAACTTCTGTTTGGAATCAGAGCTAGACAGCATGTTCTCACTTAAATCAACATAGCTAGCACTTGATAAAAGCAGAAATTCAACATCCAAATTACCTTCAAGCTTATTCCCATGCAAGTCAAGTTTTTCAAGAGCAGGGATCATCTCAAAACCTTTGGGAATTTTTCCAGTGAAGCCATTATGAGACAAGTTAAGCGATACAAGGCTATTCACCTTTGTCAAAAACACTGGCAGCTCTCCAGAGAAAGAGTTGCGGCTCAAATCCAGGGACTTAATGGAAGCCATTTCTGAAATAGAGTCCGGAATTGGACCAGAGAAATTATTTCCAGCCAAAGACATATTCTGCAAACTGCTTAATTTACCAATTTCCTGTGGCAGAGATGAGGAAAAGAGGTTATTGGAAATATCTAGGAATTCAAGGCTTTTGAACTCGGCAATGCTGCCATGTAGATTTCCTGTTATGGAATTGTTGGACATGGAGAGTTTCACAAGCTTAGTAAGATTTGAAAACGCACTCAAATCTGTGTCAGCAGAGAGACCCAAGTTATCAAGGACAACCCCAGCAACATTACCACCATTGCACAAAACTCCATTCCATGAAGATGGGCATCCATCAAAATCAATGGATTCCTCATTCCAGGAATTGAGCACATAACCACTGGGGTCATGTTTGATGCCTTTCTTAAACTCTAGCAATGCTAAAATGTCCTGAGAAGGAAGCTGCCCCATCACGGAGAAGAAATACAAAGATAACACTAAAAGGCTAAATGGCTTCATAGTCTATAGACACCAGAAGAACATTTACTTTTGTGTAAACTCACTTGAGTGAACACAGAAAGAGAGCTTTCACCCTTCTAGTTTAAAAGAATATGCAACTTTCTTTCACCGCACCAACGAAAGATACAAATAGAGTTCCAAGATGCCCTTCGTCAGTTCTTGAAGAAAGAAAACACCAAGCAAGCAGGGTCTCCAAACATAGAGTGGATCCTCAAGCTTCTCAATCCACACTGTGTGAAGGGCTTACTTACCGACAAACCCAGAGGAGGGATTCTTCAAAACCACAAGTGCCCTTACCTTCAGCAAGCAAAGATAGATATTAAATAATAATAAATGACCCAGAACAAAAATACTAAAAGAAAAGGAAAAATGCTACACAAAGTCGTCAACTTTACTTGCTAAAAGACCACCAAAAGATGAAAACCGGAAGCTCCAAGAGATGCATTGCCCTTCAACAAAAAAAACAAAAGATTTACAACTGCAGTGCAGCTTCTTCACCAGAGACCACCACAAGCTGCATAAAGTAAGCTAAACATAAAATGCACTGAAATGAGCCAAACAAAATGTGCGAATGCTGAGAGATCTGACACACAAAACACATGTTTCTTACCAAAAACACCTCCTTTGAGCAAGATGTGGACTGTAGTAGAAATCCCTCCCCTCAAGTATCAATCTTTTGAAGCAGACAGGAGAGATTAACACAAAGATTAAACCTTTAAAGTTTAAAATTCAGAAATTAAGTACAGTATAGCAGCATTGTAGCGACAATGGAGTAAAGAGAAAAGGGGGAAATGAGTACCGGTTGACACTCATGCAGCAATAAAGGTAAAGGGACCCAGAAATTCTTTTTGGTGCTAAAAGCTTTAATTGATGGGTAGAAATCTTTTTAAAACCCAATAAGAAAGTATTAAAATTTTATGAGCAGTAAATGACCCCAAAATATTCACTTTAATAAATTGTGACAACAAAACATTAAAAAGAGAGTGCCTTTGTCCTTTATAAGCTGTGTCCTTTGGCATGCATGTGACCACAGAGGATGGATAGGGGTGCAATGCAACTTAAAATGGAACCCTAATTGTTAGTTTATGAAAGGCCTAAAGATAAAGCAGCTTATAGACTTCATCCTTTTGAGGCTCTCAGTGTCTGCATTCAGCATTGCAATTTAACATGGAGGCAAGAGAAAAAAGGCAAAGCGGGAACAAAAGTTAGGGTCTTTTTAATTTCTATGTTTGCCCCGATTTTGGGGTGTTAAAAGTTTATGAATAAGAAATTAAGATTTACCCGCCAAAAAAAAAAAGGGAATCTCAGTCTCTCACTATTTTTCTAGTGGACGTCAAAAGATTTTATGAAATAGAGTTTAAGATTGTTGGGTTAGGATGTTGGAGGGCGTGTGAACAGTGCCACGTAGGAGTGAGGAGGGACCCACCACTGCCCCTTTGACTAGGGTTTCTTTGTTTGGATCAATGTTTCCAACACAATTCAATTAAGACAGAGTCACAGGAAGAGCAGAAGAAGAGGTGAAGTTGGTGAGAGAATAATGGAGATATGCCAATAATGTGGTCCATCAGCCACAACTGCATAGACAAGAATGGTTCCACATAAAGCACCCTTCCCTTTTCATTAATTTTGTGTTGGATTTTCAGATTTCATTTTCAAAGTTTCAAGTAAAAAAAAAAAAAACACTATATTACCAATCAGAAAAAAATTATCTAACTTTTTACACTATTAACTTACTATGAATCATATAGTATACGTTTAAAGATAATTATTATAAAAATGATGATAGCTTGTGGTTGAATAATAATATAAAATATGTTATATCATGAGCGCATGTATTACCTTTCAAAATAAGGATTCAATTCTGACGTCGATTCCTTTTATTTTAATTTATTTACTGACGTTGAATCGAGTATAATTCTTTTTACTTAAAAAAAATCTTGATTTTGATACGAATAATTGGATCGTAAATTTATTATTAAACCAATATTATAATTATTAATTAAGAAATATTTTTTTTGATTTAAAACGTATCAGTACAAACGTTAGGAACTGATTGTAACTTTATAAACGCCATTTACAACATCTAATTTAATCTTAGAAGCATTATTTTAAAATTTGTGACACTAATTTATCTGGTTAAAATTCTAGATGAATAGCTGAATACTAATTAAACCATATTATCTGAATATAAAAAAAAATTAAATATGTAGTTTATGATTTTTATACTTTATAAACGTTTAATATCTAAACATGGTGTTTTTGATTTGTTTTATAATAATAGGAGAATGTAAAAAAACAAAGATAATCAAAACACTTGAACCGGCATCGTCTTTTTGCAATTTTTTAAAGACTTAAACTTAATCCATTGTAAGTTATATTTTATTATTAGTGATATATAATTTTTAGACATTTTTATCCACCTTTTAAAATATTTTTTTAAAAGAACATGTTGTATTATTTAATATTTAAAAATGTATTTCATAAAATAATGTAATAAACTAAATAATAGTTGTTCCAACCTTAAACTTTTAAGTTAATATCTTTATGTTGTTGTTTTCTGATAAAAAACATTGACCTCACACACACACACACACATATATATATATATATATATATATATATATATATATATATATATATATATATATATATATATATATATATAT
>Ga0209700_100108_pt1 | contig 118046 bp, 51 predicted proteins | sample SiratroredBW_FD_187528 | JGI IMG/M metagenome (GOLD analysis project Ga0209700, IMG submission 187528) | Root nodule microbial communities of legume samples collected from California, USA - Siratro red BW (SPAdes) (version 2) | ecosystem: Host-associated > Plants > Roots > Nodule | place: USA...
AAATAAAAAAAAAAATAAAAAAAAAAAAAAAAAAAAAAAAAAAAAAAAAAAAAAAAAAAAAAAAAAAAAAAAAAAAAAAAGAACATACAAAGAATGACAAAAAAAAAAAGGAAGATACAAGGAAGATACCTCTTTGAAAACAAAATTAAAAATGCAAGAAACAAGAAATATGTCACCAGAGTATTTAATTGCTGATACTGACTTTTATCAAGAGTTCTATTAATAAAAGAATTTATGTGTGATGAAAAAAATTTCGACAAGTCATTTTTATAAAAAGAAAAAATATTGAAAAATTTATCAATGATTGTTGAATCTGGTAGGAACTTACTCTCAAAATTCAAAAAAAGAAAGTTACTGTTTACTTTAATTTCATTTGTTTATTTCTTCTAGACCCTCTGCACCAAGTCCAAAAGTAATCCACACAAGAACAGGGACTTGTGGAAAATAAAAAGAAGTGCATGCACAAGGTCCCATTTTAATGTTTTGGAAATTTGGTATGTTCTACCATGTTGCACCCCACTTAGGGGGAATTATTACTTCTACGTTGCCTCTGAAAACGTCTTTTATGCAAGGTTCAACGTTTTTTTCATCATTTCATACTAACATTTTTCAGAAAGAGTTAATATTTTTTATTACTTTCTACTTTTAGTGAAAACTAATTTCTTAAACATCGCTTTAGCAATCAGTGACACATTTCCTACATTTGAATAGTCCTAACAAAAACTATAAACCTTATGTACGTTTCTACCAACTAAAGAAGCTTTGTATGCTAGGCTTTTGCTTTTAACTTAGAAAAGCAGAACTTATATGTGATTGAATACGATGTATACCCTCTCTCACACCACAAAAGTAAATAGTTTTTTCCTTTTTACTTTCTATATAAACTTGAATTTATATTTGAAATTCAAATTATTGTTTTGTTCAAATTCATGGTTCAAAGCAATTTAAATTTTATGGTATAATTTTTTTTAATTAGGGTTAAAGCACCCTTTTATACTTCTAATTTAATATAATTTAATATATTCTTTTATTGTTGATAAAAAATATCTTAATCAAAATTTTAAAAATCAGGGCTTAATTTATGATACTTTTATAAAAGTAGATTTTGAATTATGTAATTACAAGGTATGTCTTAAATTATTATTCTTTTTATTAAACTCTTACGCTAAAATAATAATTTTTTCAATCATGACATACAGCGGATTTAAGGTGTTGAATTCAACATTTACTGCTGATAAACTGTGACCTTTGATAGTAAACAGTTAATTAATAATTGGAATGTAGCTCTCTTTTTATTTAAGAGCCATAATAGTCTAAAATATTATTATTCAATTATGACTTGCTTTATCTAAATTTTGTCGTGGTTATTCACTTGGCGAAGGAGTGAAGAAGTGCTCCAACGTATCACTGATTTTTAATAAAAAAAAAATACTATTATGGTAAACTGCCATAATGTTCACAGGATTAGTTGAAAAATTCCTTTTATTGTTAGTGCAATCAAAGAGTGATGTTACACAGACACACTAATGGTTCTTATATTTAACCGATTTTCGCTTATCCATTAATACATCAAATATTTTCCTCATGACAACATTAGAAATACACGATGTCTGTAAAAACAAGTGCAATGTTCTTATTTCATGGTTCCTCGTCGGTGGTTTTGATTTTATTTGGTATCCAAGATAATCTTATTCAATCTATACAAGATTACCATATGCTATAAAACTTTCATTTTCAACATTTAACCTATGTAAGTTATTCAAAAAACTTAAACTCAAGTCTTATTTCAGTTAATTTATTTTCTTAATTATATTATTTATACCAAATATATCTATCAAATCAGACATTATTCTTAGAGGTGTTTTTCTTTGAATTGCATTTTTGTTTCATTCACATGCTTTAAAACGTTGTTAAAGATGATCTATAAATAGAAGCACCTGATCTGCATGTTCTTGCAGCAACCACAGGCTCATAACTTGAAACATCAGAAAGAAAAAATGAATTCTTTTTTTCTCACTACCTTATGCGGTGTTCTGGTTGTGCTTGGAACACTACACTGCTCGTACGCACAACTAGATCCACTGTTTTACAATACCACATGTCCAAATGTGAGTTCAATTGTAACTGATGTGCTCTCAAATGTTTCCCAATCTGATCCCCGCATGCTTGCAAGTCTCATCAGGCTCCATTTTCACGACTGTTTTGTTCAAGTAACTATATTCTTCTTCATGTCTTATAATGCCAACTCTTCCTTCTTTCGATTTTTAAGTAAATCCTTTTCTACTTCTTTTACCCCATTAAGAGTAAATAAGAAGGGTAGAAAGACATTATTGGTTTTTAGAAAATTTTACGTCAAATAGAGATAAAGTCTGAAAAATAGATACACACTTTATCTTATAAGTTCAAGCGGAAGTAAATTTAAAGTTTATTTTTTAATTTGTTATCAGAGTTATAAATCTAACAAGTTGTTGGACCTCTCAAAATCACATTTAAGTATATAGTTTTATGTTTAAGTTAATGTTCAAGTGAAGAATGTGTTAGAGATTCTACATTTATTAATAATAAGATTTTTTAATAATATATTAATGGATAAAAATCTCACTTTGTAAACTGATAAATTGAGAACTCTCTGTCTTAATTTTTTATTTTAACGTTGATTAATCAAAGTTTAATATCTTGGAGCTGAGAATTGAAGTGAATTGTATACATTTATATGACTAACAGGGTTGTGATGCATCAATTCTTTTGAACGACACTGATACGATCGTGAGTGAGCAAACTGCAGGGGCAAATAACAACACCTTAAGAGGTTTGGATGTTGTGAATCAGATCAAGACAGCAGTAGAAAGTGTCTGTCCTGGGATCGTCTCTTGTGCTGATATTCTTGCTCTTGCTGCTGAGATATCTTCTCGACTGGTATCTGCATAATCATTTTAACTTTTGCACCTCATTTTCTGTATAATACCTAAGACTGAGTTAATTATTTAAAATATAATGGTTAATTTCATTCAATCATACAAAATGATGGAGCTTTTATGTAAAGAAAGAAACTATTTTGAAATATATATGAGAAAAACCAAGTTGTTTAATTACAGCTGGTTCGATTTTCTTCACACTTTTGGTTTAAGAAACTGAATCTTAAAATAAACCAGAATTAATTTCAAAAATATATTTTCACCTTCTCGATTTTATGGTGTAAGTTTAAGTTATACGAAAGTGTTGCATGGAGGTAGGCGCCTTCGGTTTTGATGTCTTTTTCTTCTTTAATTATAATAAAATAAGTGTTAAGTTTTAGGATCTTCTTCTGTCGGTGAACTTAAATTCAAAGATTCTACAGTGACTTTATATATAAAAATTATTGATAAAAATAACATATTATTTATTCGAATTCACTTTAATTACTTAATCTTAATTGAAGTGGTAAGTTTTTGTTCAACTTCTGATATTTTTCAGGCTAATGGTCCTACTTGGGAAGTTCCACTGGGAAGAAGGGATAGTTTGACAGCAAATAAAACCCTTGCTAATGAAAACCTTCCTGGTCCAAATTCTACAGTTGATCAACTTATTGCCTCATTTGGAAAACAGAACCTCAATGTTACTGATCTAGTTGCACTTTCAGGTATGAATATTTTTAACACGTAAAAATATTTAACACTTATTTTATTTACGGATCTAGTTACTGAAAATATTTGATTTTTAGGTGCTCATACAATTGGCAAGGCTCAATGCAGATTTTTTGTTGATCGATTATACAATTTTAGCGGCACTGGCAACCCAGATCCTACCCTCAACACAACTCTCTTAGAATCATTGCGAGCAATATGTCCCAATGGTGGAATTGGAACAAATCTCACCAATTTGGACTTAACTACTCCTCAAACATTCGATTCCAAGTACTATTCCAACCTTCAACATCAAAATGGCTTGCTTCGGAGTGATCAAGTGTTGTTTAGCACAACTGATGCAGATACTGTTCCTATTGTCAACAGTTACATTAACGATCAAAATCTTTTCTTTCAAAATTTCATAGCTTCAATGATAAAAATGGGCAACATTGGAGTGTTAACAGGAACACAGGGAGAAATTCGAACGCAGTGCAATTTTGTGAATGGAAATTCTTCTGCCTTCTCTATTTTTACCACCAAACAATCATCACAAGAAGGAAGGGTTAGCTCAATATAAATAAATGGAAAAAGATTAAGCTGGAAAATGTAGTAGCAATAAAGAGTTTTATGTGTACGCAGCTTGTGGTGAACCATTTACGTTGTACTTTGTATTCTACTTTGCAGGAGAAATAAATCGCACTTTTTTCTCATCTTAATTATAAGAAAAAACATAGTATGATTTTTAAGGGTATTAGTTGTGTTTTTTTTGTATTTAAATTTAATATAAGTCTATTAAGTAGATATCTTTTAGTTTTCCACAAAAGTTTGTATAATTATAATATTCACAGTATAAGTCATTTTTATTGAAAAAAAATATTTTTGAAGTATAAATAGTGTCGTTAAGAATTATTATATATAGTTTTTACAAGTATCTTTTAAATATAATTTAAATTATGATATTAATTAAACTTAATTAATTTTATTCATATATTCTGTCAGAAGATCATGAAGTGTGGTTTCGACTTCAACATGTATTAACTGAGTCAAGAGAATCGGTTGCATGTTGGTATTAAAGAAAGTGTTTCCAAATTCGAAGCTAGTGGAAAATTTCGTCATTCTAAAGATTGAAGCGATAGGGAAAGTTTTGGATTCTAGCAACTAATTGACTTAGGACAAAAAATAGGTTGATGCAACCTATTTTGTTAATTCGTGTGGGGCCTTCGAGATGTATTTCTTATGTTCTCACGAATATTAAGAGTATTTAGAAGGTGGACTTTTTAACTTGTTTGTATATAACTAATTTGTAAGTTCAAAATTTTTATATATTAAAAATTTATTTTCTTTTTTAGTTAATATATCGTCTTTAATATATGTCTTATTCAATTATTAGATATCTCAAAATTGGATATTTATGACTAGTATTTGATAATGAATAATATAATAAGTTCAATAGAAGTAGATGTTTTATTTTTATTTAACGTAAAAGTTTTAATAAATATATTTGACAAAGTCGTTGTTAGTCGTACCATAAATAAAAATACATTAACATTAAATCTATATAATCCGATCGATAAATTTTATTTTATAAGTTAATTTTATAATAAAAATTAAATTTAAATTTAATTTTTAACATAATATTAAAATCTATTTATTTAAATAAAATTTATTAAATTTATTGTATTACTATTCACAAATATTTAATTTTAAATATAAGATAAATATGTCTTAACATATAAAGATATATATTAAAAGTTTTACATCAATTATAATAGTTAAGATTGCATAGCTCCTTCGTGTGTTCATGTTTTTTTGGCATGGGTGTGTTCATGTTTCTGGCATGGGTGTGTGTCATGTTTATGTCATGGGTTTTCATTTGGGTACGTTATATCTTGGTGTGCTTTTGCATCGTAGTTTTTTATTTTATTTTATCATCATAGACTGTACATGATATTTGTTTCATTTTTTTTAACTAGTTGTCTCACAATAGTTGTTGATATAAAGATTATTAAAACTGTGGGTTGAGATCATATTTGACCTGGTATTTAATTAAAAGCTAATTTATTCTTTCTTCCGGATGGAATAAGAAGATAAGATAAAAATAAGTATTTTTAACTTTTTATTTTAGAAAAAGAATAAAAAAGTATACTATTTATTTTCAAGGTGTATGCACCAGTAGAAAACATTTTTTTTTTTTGGGTTTAGAGAGAAATGGAAGAAAAATTATATATTTTTATTTTCGTGTTTCCTTTAGAAGTAAATAATTCTTTATAGTGTACTTTTTCGAAGTTAATAAATAATATTTTGTTAAGAAAATAATAAAAATTTTAACTAATATAAAAAATATTATATAATTTTAACGTAATTATTTTTATTTGCCCTTAAAGATAGAATAGATGAGAAGGAGGAAAGAAAGTAATGAAAAATGAGTAAAATGAGTTTGTATGTTTGATTGTTATGGTAAAATAAATTTGGTTGTATATTAATATATTTAGAAAATAATTTTTTTAAAAAACAATTTAATGTAAAAGTAAATATTTGAAAATGTAAATTAAAGATAAAATTAAACTTAATTACTTTAATATATAATAAGAAGTTATTAAATTTAATGTATTTTTATTTTTTATTTTATCACAGTAATAAAATATATTTATAAGTATTTAATTATCACATATTACATATCACTTTAAAATATATAATAAAATAAATTTAAAATAATTTAATTAAATTTCATTTTTTCCTTACAGATTAATTATTAAGCATTAAAAAATTATTTTATAAACTATTAAAAATTCAAATTATTTTATTTATTACTATAATATTTTTTTAATTATTCATTATATTATAATTTTAAAATAATTATTTTCTTATATTTATTTTAACATAATTAACTATATTTAAATAATAATTGATTATAGATGGTTTTTAAAACTTACTTTAACAGGTTGGTAAAAAAAAGTTAAGAAAAAACTTTGTTATTTTGTATGTTGTGGTTTTATACTTTGATTTAAATAAAGAAGGTCACCCACCTAAGACCAAAGCAGGTGACATAATTATTTACTGGGGTATATTGTTGCTGGATTATTTTCGACATTAGATTATTTCTCACTGTTCATTTCCAAATTAGGAAACAAATATTGGTTACTACTATATTCATGGACTAATTTGGCAGTTTATATAATATTTGATTATATTAGATGGATAAAAAAGTAGGAACTAAAATTGAACTTTATATATTTTAGATGAAAAAATATATATATTTTACCTTTTATGTCGTTGGTAAAAGATATTTATTTGAAATTATATTCTTTTAAAAAACAATATATTATACGTGTATGTATATATATTTAATTTGAAATTCTCAATAAAAGTTCGTGTACCAAATAATACTTGATCAATTATTAAAGATCCCATCAACCTGTTAACAAGTAATATTAGTTATGATTTGGAGCATTTGTCCATTGTTAATCCAAACGTAAATAATGTCGAAATTAGCCAATTAAAAAGTGGTACAGGAATGTTTTGTACAAATAATCTATATAACAACTCCTACTTTAAATTATTAAAGCAAACACGTGGTATCATCTAGTGAAAGTCATCTTTTAACAACTATATATGGAAGAGATAATGAAACAAATTATGGATAAAAATATTAAAAAGACATGATCAACAAATAAACAAGTACACTATTTACATAATTTATTTAATATATATATATATATATATATATGAATATGTCAATTTTGTTTTCTTGATGGTTTAAAAAATATTACACCTAAATAGATCTCATTAATGAAATAAAAATCACTACAAAACGTTGAAAAAACAAAAAATGTTCAGAAATTTGTGGGGGAACAATTGCCCCAAACATTTATATGAAGTCCCATCCTTACTCAAAACATTTGTGCAAGAAACTGAAGTCTATAAACGATGATGTTACCAGCGAGACAATTTAGGGTTGAATGTTGAATAAAATAATTACACTAGCCCACTATACTAATAATTAAATACAATAATTAATTAGCAATGACCCAAATGGAGTGTGGCGAGTTTGAATATTTGCAAAATAATATTATTACAGAGAGACCACGTAACATTTATGTTAGTGTGTTCAACTCAAATTATATATGGACTACTTAATTTTTTTTAATCTAAAATGATTAGATCCGAATACCTAGAGGATTTAGATTGTCCAACACACTATAAACTAGCCGAGCATATAAAAGGAATATTCATCATACTCTTTTAAATGTGTTCTCTACAACTACGTTTGATTTATTATAAATCATAATTTTTTTATAGAGTTTAAATACGTCTGTAATTTTTTAATATTTTTTAATAAGACTAATTCAAAATGAACAAAATATTGTAAGAACCAAAAGAAGTCTATTTTGAAGGACTAAAACAAAATAAGAAAAATTTAAAACTTAAGGACCAAAATAATCAGGTATATATTTCAGGGAAAACGTATTTACATTTTTGCAAGTCTATTTTTTTTATTTTTTTATCATAATTTTAAATAAACTTTAACTGATAACAAAGAAGATGCTAAAAATTATATTTCTTAGCTTCTCAAACGAAAAATCACTCGCTATAAAAAAATGTTAAGTACTAAGATTATTTTTTATTTAATAAAATCCATGCTTAATGAATGAAATTTCTCATATAAACATCAAGAGTCTGCATAATAGTAAAATAAGTAATTTAACTATAAAAATGGCGTAAAATTTATTTTATATATATTTATCCAACATAAATAATTATTTTAAAAGATAATTAAAAAACTTAATGACTGACAAGTGCAACACTACAAAACATGAAAATTAAAATTCCAAAGTGCAACACATGTTTTATATATATATAAATGGCGTATATTATTTCTTTTTTACTGAAAATGAAATTTCACCATTTCCATATACAACCAATTTAATTTTCGTCAGATAAACGATATATCCACAAAGCTAACTAGGACATTTTTTTGTAGTAATCGATAAAGTTGACTCGGCAATAAATGAGTTGATTAAGAATTGCAAGAGGGTAAACACAATCACAAATGGCTCTTAACATAATATATCACAAATACTTAAACCATGATTTGGAATAAACAAACAACTAATTGTGTGAATATTATGTTTAAAAATATATAGGTTTTGTACTAGATAACGTGCCCAACAGGAAGTCTTGTTCTTCCTATCAGAATTGAGGAGCAAGGCCATGGCCATTTGTAGCTATAAATAAAGGGTGTACCATTATGGTCTGTCTCACAATACAACAACACACTTCAGGGTTACTGAAAATGAGGTTTCTTTGTGTTGTGGTAACAGCCCTAGTGGTGCTTGGAGGGTTACCCTTCTCCTCAGATGCACAACTAGACCCCTACTTCTACAAGAATACTTGTCCACAGGTGCATCATGTTGTGTTTAAAGTGGTGGAGAAAGTTTCAAGAAGGGATCCTCGTATGCCTGCCAGTCTCGTCAGGCTTTTCTTTCATGACTGTTTTGTTCTAGTACGTCAACTTGCTTATTCACCCTTCTATGCATCAGTAATTAGATCATTCTTAATTTCCTGCATCAGATGCCTAAAATATTATAGATGAAGTCAAAATCAATCCTTTCTCCAACAACACTTTTATCTCAAATGGGTTCATTTAGTCTCAAGAATATAATTAATTATAAGCTCATTGTTTCCGTCACTTAATTAGGTACTCTTTGCCATGTCAAACATCTAATGACTTATTTGGAGTTCAGTTTTCATGATTCTGTAGTATAAGAAACTATTTTTGCAAATAGCTTCTCAAATAATTATTGCAAGATCAATAAAGTGATATATATATATATATATATATATATATGATTAGATAATAATAATAATAATAATAATATAAAAAGAAATTGTACCAGGCATAATATAAGGACTTAACATTTTTGAGAAATTCTATGATATAATAAAAATATTAAAATATATAAGTGTATCCAAAATTATTCCATTGTTTTGTTCAAAATTATAGAGAGAGAAAGACAGTTGCTTGTTTCATAGTAATTTTCATTTTTTAAAGTTATCTGAGTTAAGTTAGATTTAAAAATAAATTTTAAAAATGTCCTAAATTTTATTTAAGTATTTGGTAAGTAAGTTAGACGTTATACCGATGACGAAAATTATATAATTAAGATTTTATTTTAAATTATGTTTGACATTTTAATAATTTCCCATTAAATTTCTTCCAAGATTTGATTTTTTTTTTTTCATGTTAAAAGAACCATGTAAAAACCCAACATTTGATATTTCTAAGAATGAACAAGAAACAAACCTAGTATGTTGTTGATGGTCGTGGCACATGCAGGGGTGTGATGCATCGATTTTGTTGAACAACACTGCGACGATAGTGAGCGAGCAACAAGCTCTGCCAAACAACAACTCCATAAGAGGTTTGGATGTTGTGAACGACATCAAGACAGCAGTGGAGAAGGTTTGTCCCAAGAAGGTTTCTTGTGCAGATATTCTCACCCTTGCAGCCGAAGTCTCTTCTGTTCTGGTACGTCTCATAACTCACACACCAAACTTCTTCGCACCAATTTCAAGTTCTCCAATAGAAATTCAGCCGCATAATAAAATTCAAGTGATTAATTATCAAAACCAAGATTCAATACGTGTCACCATTTAACTAATCTTGTTATTATTTCGGTCAACTATACTTTGTTTGATCCATCTTATAAAAAATTGAACATTGACAGTCTGGTGGGCCTTCCTTGAAATTTCCATTGGGAAGAAGGGATAGTTTAATAGCAAACAGAACACTCGCCAATCAAAACCTTCCTTCTCCTTTCTCCACGCTCGCTGAACTTAAAGAAGCATTTCGCAGACAAGGTCTTGACACTACTGATCTAGTTGCACTCTCAGGTAACAACAAATGTTCTATGTGTTCAACAATGCTAGCAATAATAATAAATGGAAAAACTCTTCAAAATTTTTTGTATGTGGTTGAATTTCAGGTGCTCATACATTTGGCAGAGCTCACTGTTTTTTCATTCTTGGGCGATTGTACAACTTCAGTGGCACTGGGAGACCCGATCCAACTCTTGACACTACTTATTTACAACAATTGCGCAAAATATGCCCTCAAGGTGGACCTAACAATTTGGTGAACTTTGACCCAACCACTCCTGATAGATTCGATAAAAACTATTACTCCAATCTTCAGGTTAAGAAGGGCTTGCTTCAGAGTGACCAAGAGTTGTTCTCAACACCCGGTGCTGACACCATCACCATTGTCAACAGATTCAGTAGCAGCCAAAACGCTTTCTTTGATAGCTTTGCCGCTTCAATGATTAAAATGGGAAACATCGGTGTTCTCACCGGGAAGAAAGGAGAAATAAGAAAACAGTGCAATTTTGTTAATGCAAAATCTGTTGAACTTGATATGGGTACTGTGGCATCTGAATCAGAAGAGGGTATGGTTAGCTCAATATAATTATGTATACACTTCAAATTCTGTGATTCATGGTCACTAATAAAGAAGCTATAGCCACTTCATGTTTCGTTGTGCCATGTATCATCTTTATCTTTGTTGTATTTCAACCATGTTTGTGAGTCTGAATATCAATTCCTCTCTTTTTATCTCTTACCTGCTCTATTGCTTCTCTTCGTCCATTTTCAAATTCAGATAATTTTATGTCTTTAAATTTTGTTCTTCTTTGAAATATGTTTAAAAGTTCATAAGTTTCACCAAGGAATTTATATGAATAACCTAAAATAACTCACTTAATTTATAAACTATGTATTTTCTTAAAGTGGAATCAATTTCATAGTTATTTCAATTATATAGCCAAATAAGAGAATACAGAAGTTTGTTAAGACAGACACACGCTAGAAAACAGAACAAGGGTGGGAGTGGTTAATTATAGATAGAAATATTAAAATGGTTAATTATAGATAGGAATATTAAAATTGCTTACGCAAGTATTTGCAAATTAATTATGTTAGATATAATCGAAGCATGGAGTGTGGAATTATCTTTCTACATATTGTTTAAATATGAGATTTTCTAATTTATATTATTACACGTTTCCGAAATCAATCCATCAATTGTATTCTCAATTTCATTTAAAAATTTTACAAATAATTTCAATTTCACTTGTGACTGAATATATATATATATATATATATATATATATATATATATATATATATATATATATATAAAAGTCTCACATTAATTAAGAATGAAAAAGTTAAGCAACATATAAAAAAAAAACTCACAAATGCAATGTTGGATTGAAGATGATGTCATTTTCTTACGTGGATTTTACTCAGTTCTTATTGTTATGAGATCTTTTTTTATATTTCTGATATAGAAACATTTATTAGTCTTTCACCTCTGATATCTCCTCATCTAAAATAACTCTTTATATTTCTAATATGTAAACATCTATTGGTCTTTCACTTCTAATATCTCTCTATATAAAACTAATTTTAATATTTAATACAAATTACATCTCATTACCGTCACTCACGTCAATTTAATTTTATCAAGTACAACAAATTTCAAAATTTCACAAAATAAATATCAATACAAGTCACTAAATTATATTAATCATCCACGTTTATTAATGGAATTTAAAGCTAAATATAGAAATTCATTTAAATTATATAAACAAGTAATACAGTTAAAGTTTCTTTTAGAAATCCACTATAAAATTCTTCAAAATTTTCAAACGTGTCTCAAATTCATACATTTTTAAATCTATTAGGCTAATTATTCAAAAAAAAAAAATACGTATAATAAAGTACTTAAACCACCATTTCATAACTTAACCAAAATTGTCCAAATATCAAATAAAATTACAGAAACTTCTCCCCAAAAAAAATATATTTTGCAACGTTGAATCTACTGTTTCTTAGTCAATGAATTCAACTTTACAAATTACAATTTGACTAAGGAAACTAATAAAACACTGACAATTATTATTGAATTTTCTTTAATTAACTTTTCATTCTTTCCATTTACATTATTATTGAATTTTCGTATGCAAATAAACTTTAGTAATAAAAAAATGCACTGATCTCAATAACTTAAAAGAATCTTGTATTTATTACACATTGTTCTTTAATAAATAAAGTAGATTAATCAAGTACTTTGATTTTAGATTAATTGACTAAGAGGAAATAAAATACATCTGAAGCAAAATCCAAGCAAAAATGTCTAAGGGTTTAGGTTGAAATCCTAACTGAAAGTTAGACAAAATCTATATTAATTAATAATCAAATCTACATGTGGTTCTAGCAAGATGTTCCCAGAATCCCAGTTTGTACCAACTAATTAAACAAATTTAGCTATGAACGTTGATTCCATACGAACCACGAGCACTGTGCATACACACAAACAAGACCCGCAAAACCAGGGTTAATTTATTTATTTCATTCTGCAAGTTCAATGCTCCCTTCAATAACTTTCATTTAATAATTCAATTGTGCTTTATTAGAAATCATAAAGTTATTTAAATAAGTTGTCCCCACGAAACTAGGGTACAACATATATTTTTTTTTACTGAGGGGACAGCTAATATAGATATAAATACAATAATTAACAACTAATAGATCAATAAAATAAACCCGCAATTGGATAAATTCAGTTTGAATTAGTTTACTGATCAACTTATATTTACAATAATTAACAACTAATAGATCAATAAAATAAACCTGCAATTGGATAAATTCAGTTTAAATTAATTTACAGATCAACTTACATTTTATTTTATTATATATAAAATATCCATATTATTATAAAGTTAGGATTAAATTTAAGTCTCTTATTGAATAAAATTAAAAAATTAAACAATATATAAAAAATAAAATTTACAAACTCATAAATTAATTGTCTTCAAATTTTGAATTAAATTTATATGAGTTTGACTCTCGTTGTTGTAATTTTTTTTTAAAAACTAACAAGTAATATTAAGAGTCAATCATTCATAATAGAAAAGAAAATATAAGAAAACATATTATCAAAATGGTGTCAATTCTTTTTCATTACTACAGGTAAATTGTCTACAAAAGGACAAACACTTATCTTAAATTTAAAGAAGATAATATTTTAAATTTTTTGTTTAAGTTTTTTTATTTTCTCATTCTTGTCACATTGACTGTATTCATCTAACGTGTTATTGTTATAATTTTTTTAATGACATAAAACAAATCCAAAAATTACATTAAATAATCTAAGAGAGTCCAAAATCTTCAAAGAAGAAAAACAAAATATTTTTTCAGATACAAGAAGTTAAAAGAACAATACGAGAAGAAAACCCCAACAATATTTGGTGACCAAATCCATAGCTAAGTAAATTTTAATCACTAAACAAGACAGATGTCAGTCAAATCAACTTTATCACGTGATCACTAATATGATATTAGTAATATCCAGTGTTAGTAGGATTTGTTTAGAAAGTAGAAACGATCACATGAAACCATTATTAGTGTATTTTGTGAGATATATAAATGAATAAGTGATAAAATTGTAATTAATAAAAAAATAGAGATTGATGTAAAAATGTTAAAATGGTTGGTAAAAGCAAAAGAGCATGGATAGAGACAAGTTACTAGAAATGGGCATGGGGTGATTTTATTGACCAAAAGGACCATTGAAAAAGCAATGGTTGGAAAACTCAGTTAAAGAAATGTATTCAGAATTCAGAAGGTCCCACTTTTACATGTTACTTTTCACCTCTCGTCCTTTCAAAAGCATGGTTGTTGGCATACACCTTTACTTTAAGGTTTAATAATCGCAGACCTTATCTTTTGTCCAATATTAAATCAAAATCTGTTGGGGACAAGATTTGAGTTTAACTTTCTTTAAATAAAATATTATTTTACAATATAAAAAAAAGTTCATTTTAAAATAACCAGTCAGGTTTAATAGAAATTAAACAACTTAAGATTTTCAACTATCTACATTTTATATGTTTACTTTAAAATATAATTACATGGCAGGTCTTCTCAAATAATTTATTGAAAATATTCGATATCAATTACTAAATTATATAAGACATTATAATATTATCTTTAATACTTGATTTGAGTAAATATATTAAAGAAAGTCAATACTTAATAAAAAGTATTTAGATTCAATAAGAAGATAGGAATCCATCTATATGAAAGACACATAACCTCATCTTAAATACAAAATTTTAAAATAATAAAGTTTATGTATATTTCTACTATATATTTGAATTTAAACTCATACTCAATTTCTAATATGATAAAGGTAAAATACTTCATCGAGCTTTGCTTTATATATTCATATCAACCAAGATTGATATATAATTTTGTTAATTAAATATGTTATCATGATTTTGGGTATGAAATAAAACTGCTATCTTTTCCTATTAAGTATAAGATTTTAAAAAAATGAAACTTTTATAAAAGTTAAAATATAAAAATTGTAATATTTATAATATGAAAATAGTTAATTATAATGACAACACATAAAGCAAGGTTAGTAACGTGAACTCAAAAAAAGTTATCAGCAAAGAAATGGACCCCCATGTCATCATGTGTTGCTTTTGTTCGAAAATCTTATTCTTACATGTGTTCTAAGTTTTAAATATTTAATACGAAGCTTCAACTCAGCCTGTAAATAATTAATTTTAAAAAAATTAATTAAAATTTATTCTTAATATGGATACAAATAAATAAGTAATACTTGTGGCACCATAAAATCACGCACTATAATATAAAAAGTTAAAACAAATTAATAAGATATTAAAACTACTTCAATAATCTTTACATTTGAAAGAAAGTAAAAATAGCGTCTTTTTCTTCTTCTTCTTTTTTTTTTTCTGTAGACGTACCAATCGAAATATGCTCCTGCATAAAATAACATTATAACTAAAGTTTTCTAGAACTTCAATAAAGGAAACCTAATTATATATTAATCATTTATGCACTCGTAAGTATAGGAAACATAAATTTATTCTCTCATCATAGTCTTCATTCAATGTTGAATAAAATAGTAATAGGTATAACAAGTGAGTTTTATTTAACCGTACTATTGTTGCAGATAATCATTAAGTTTACTTAAATTAAGGGTTAAATATTTTTTTCCTGTGATTTTTTTTTTTATAAATATTTGTTCTGGTTTCTTATAAATAATTCATTTATCTGGTTTCTATATTATTAGATAATAATGATAATGAATCTTATTAATGTATGTATTAATTTTTTAATGTGATTAACCATATGTTATCTTTAACTTGTCTATATGATACCGATGTAATGTTTTTAAGGTAAGTAATAAAGGGTATTGCTTTTTCAATTTTAATTTGAAGAGTTAGGAATGAAGATATTTAATTGTGATCATATTGATTCAAAATTAGATAAATATTAAAACTCAATGAAGTTAGGAATGATGATCATATTGATGTTAGGAACATTTGTTAAGAATGAAGTTACATTAAAGCTCAATTATATAAATATTAGCTGATTCAAGTATTTTGGTCAAAATTAGAGATCACCATATCAAACATTATCGTGCTTAGTTGTAGTAAAACATTTTTTTACTGAGAACACACTGGTCTATGTTTCATCGTGAACATATGGATCCATTGTTATTAAATTTCAAAACGCCAAATTTGACTTTTCTCATTGATCGCGGTAGCACGATTGAAAATGTGAACCCAGCAGCAGGGGATCATGAATGAAACACAACCACGTTCCATTTTTCTTCTGTCTCCTTATATAGACCCTAAGCATTTGGGGAAGCTCACAACAACATCACATTCAGAGTTCAAAACACAAGAAAAAATGAACTCTTTCAGTGTTTTCACAGTGAAAGTAGCACTTTGCTGTGTGGTGGTTATGCTTGCAGCATCACCACCCTTCTCACATGCACAGCTTGATAACTCATTTTACAGGGACACATGTCCAAGGGTGCATTCTATTGTTCGTGAAGTTGTCAGAAATGTCTCCAAATCTGATCCTCGCATTCTCGCCAGTCTCATAAGACTCCATTTCCATGATTGCTTTGTTCAGGTAACTATGTAGCATTGTTCAGATGCGTATGTAGATCTCATGATTAAAAAAAAGTCTTTTAATATTTTATAAATGGATATAAACTTTGTTTTACAAATCGATTTTTATAAATTGAGTTAAATTTAAATTTATTTTTAATATTATATTATTATTATATCAGATATTATACTAACAAAGTTGGTAGTTCTATCATAACTATCCATTAGACGGTTATCGAAATCGTTATAGCACCGTCCTTACATATATATTTTTCTAATAAAGTATACTATTAGTGTAATAGTCTTAATCAAGTTTTATGCTGTTAGATAATTGAAAGCTGCTATGTGTGTGTTTATATGACAGGGATGTGATGCATCAATTCTTTTGAACAGCACTGATACGATTGTGAGTGAACAAACTGCAGCGCCAAATAACAACTCCATAAGAGGTTTGGATGTGGTGAATCGGATCAAGACAGCAGTAGAAAATGCTTGCCCTGGCATAGTTTCTTGTGCTGATATTCTTGCTCTTGCAGCTGAGATATCTTCTGTTCTGGTAACTATGCCTATTTTCCTGTATTCAACACACTAACTGATATAGATGTCATATTAATTAATAACGTAATTGAAATAATATATACATAAACCATACAAATCTCGTGCTAAAGTGAAGCAAGCCCAATTTTTAGGTTGATTTAGGAAGAGAAAAACTAATTATAAGAAAAGAAAGAAACTAGTATTCAACTGTGATAATAAAGCTGCTATTTATATCTGGATAGTTAGTTGTTGTGTAGTTATTGTCAAAATTTTGATGAGTCCTCAATAATGTGAAATACTAGTAAATGAAGCCTTGTACTTAGGCCAAAAACTCATCACACGATTTGCAGTATTATATCTTATCATAGAGAGAAACATGAACCGTGGTCCATGTGAACAAAAGCATTATTTTAATCTGTTCAATGGCAAAGGATTATGATCATGCAGTAGGAAGCTTCGTGGACTTATTATGATACTAAAAAAATAAAGTAGGCCTATGAAGAACTTTTTAAAAAAAAAATAGGTAGGTCTTCCTTTAAATTTATTACCAACCAATCATATCTCTGATCTAACACAGATATTCATAACTAAATATAATATACAAATCTGCAAACAAAAAACATATTTTTTTATGTAAGTCACATTTGATGTATAACTATAAAGCATGGACATCCTATCAGAGGTAGTGCCACTATGTCCGTCAATTATTTGGAGCATTTCGAAATAACATATTTTATTTTCGAAAAGTAAAAAAAAAATTTGCTTATAGATACTTGTTAAAATAAAATAAAAAATGTATTTTAAATAATCTAATTGTTTATAAGAAAAGTAACAAACCATTTGTTTAGTTTTTTATTTTTGTAAGTAATTTATATAATTATTTTTACTTTTAACTGAAGGAATACATGAATGCAGATGTTAAATATCTCATTATATTTAATATTAATCAAACAAGTTCGATATTTTTAAAGAAATTAAGAAAAATAAAAACATTAAAAATGAAGATAAATATAATTAAATACAAAAATATAGTCCAGAAATTCATCTTGTTAAAAAATAAAAATATATAATTAGATGAATAAATTTATCTCGAAAAAAAAGCATTCAAATTTATTATATACTATAAATATGGTCTCATCCTAAATTTTTGTTAGGAGGAGACAACCAAGGAAATAATGGTCATAAGATTATGATACATCTTTATTTAGGCTTAGCCTTGAGCCCAAGTCTATAGATATAAAGCCCACAATTTTAAATATGTTTCAAGACTTTGCTATTCTCATTACGCTTGTGTTAAGTTCACCCCAGTTTTAGAAAAATATACTAGTAGGGGTATCTTAAAGGAAACAGTATTAGATACATAACGAAAAAAATAATAATAATGGATGAAGTTAGAAAAACAGGGTGAAAATAGCATAGTCCTATGTTTATAGTTTACTCAAAAAAGATTTCCTCACGTTTTTAGTTAAAAAGAACACAAATTTAGAGATAACTTTGTCCTTTTTTTAAAAGTTTATTGAATTACTTTTAAATACCTTTCTTAAATTTTTAAAATAGTTTTAGAAATTAAGTCAATACGAATAATAATTTCTTTACACAATTTTTTTTCTAAAATCACTTTCCTTTTCACGTATATATTGAATCAATAATATATTTTTTTGGTTCAATTTGATTATTATTCTTCTTCTTTTTCGGAGTTTCTGGATGTTTTGGAAAAGTTTTTTTAATATCATCTTGTTTGTTCTATTACTTGTTAGGCCCATGGTCCTGACTGGAAAGTTCCTCTAGGAAGAAGAGACAGTTTAAATGCAAGTTTTGATCTTGCTAATCAAAATCTTCCGGGTCCTAATTTCTCCCTTGACCAACTCAAATCTGCATTTGAAAGGCAAAACCTTAACACAACTGATCTAGTTGCACTTTCAGGTATAATTTTTACATTATAAGAAATTTATGTTAACAGAGTCAATAATTTGTCTTACATACATGTGATTCCTTTTCAGGTGCTCATACAATTGGGAGAGCTCAATGTAGATTTTTTGATAACCGATTATACAATTTCAATGGCACTGGAAACCCTGACCCAACTCTTAACACAACCCTTTTACAATCACTACGAGCAATATGCCCCAATGGCGGACCTGGAACCACTCTCACCGATTTGGACCTAACCACTCCTGATGAACTTGACTCTAACTATTACTCCAATCTTCAACTTCAGAATGGCTTGCTTCGAAGTGATCAAGAGTTGTTTTCCACAATTGGTGCAGATACCATTCCCATTGTCAACAGTTTCAGTAGTAACCAGACTCTTTTCTACGAAAATTTTAAGGCTTCTATGATAAAAATGAGCATCATACAAGTGCTCACAGGATCACAAGGACAGATTCGAGCACACTGTAACTTTGTGAATGGAAATTCAGCTAGTTCGACTACTCTAGCCACCAAACAATCCTCGGAAGAAGATGGTATCGTGAGCTCAATCTAAATAAATTAGTGAAAGTATTGTACTAAATGCATGAACGTCAATGGTCATTAATAAAAAAGTTTTACAAGAACATGCGTGTGTGTTAATGATGGGTCGTAATCACCTTTGTATTTTCTGTTGGATATGGATAGCTCCAACCTGTTTTTGTAATATCTAGTAATAAGATTGATTTGTTTGGTGTCTGCTATTTTGGGAGTGAAGCATAGTAAATGGGTTTTTCCGATGGACATTCGATACTAATAAACCATGAAAATTTCATATTCAATTCAAAATTTTAAGATAATAAATATGGGAGTTTTATTTCTTGTATACTTTGTTGTAGATCACTTATAATTATTGTGAGATTAATCTCATGTTTAAAGCTCTAACAATTTTTTCATCAAATGAATTTTTTATATATTAGTATTTCTTAATGGTAACTCACATGTATTTTCATTTTTATCATAGTAAGGATTTCTATTAATATAGAATTTAATTACTTACATGTTTATTTTATAATTGTTAAGGAATTAACACACTTAAATTCAGTAGTGTATACCACACAAATAAACATGATAATAGAAAAACTCACAAACATAACTCAAAAGTAAATATAAGAAGAATAACAAAAAATAATTAGATATAAAAATAAGGTGATTTCATTGAGAATCTTCATAATCATATATTATGGAATAAGATATTTTGAGAGTTTATCACCTTCATATATCGTTATCTAATCTCTTTTCTCATGAGATGCAACTTAACAATTAATTTTCCATAATAAACTTGGTTCTTGAACAATTTTACTATGTTATTATTATCACCATAGACGATGACAATCTCTTGCACCTTTAGCTCTTTGACTAGATCCTTCAATCTTAAAGTTTCCTTTACAACTTCTATCATAATGATATATTCTATTTTGTAGTTAATTTATAGATTTACCTTCTAACTTACGAAAGTACCATAAGTATTATTATATAAAAATAAAATAATCAAATATATTATATTACAAATATATTATATTGAAATTATGATCTAATAAAATTTAATTAAATATAATAAATACTTATAATTTATTTGTATTTAAAATATGAATGTTTGTTGATTAATAGAATTTTTTTTGTGTTTTTTTCTTTTGCTCCGCTGAATTTTGATTTTTTTTATTATACTATTTTGTATTGTAATTTAAAAATATTATTAGAAGTAGAATGAAACAATTTATATTAAAGTAGAAAATCTCTTATATAAAATTAAAATTTAGAAAGATATGAATTACTCTCGTAATTAATGTTAATTTTTATTTTTTTTACCTTTTATTAAAGAATAAAATAATTAATAAATATTTTAAGTTGTTCTAATTTATTTATTCTTTTTTAAATATTTTTATATTCTCTCATTAACCTCTTCTTTCCTTTTTTTACTCTTTTTTTTTATTATCAACAGACCTTAAGAAAGAAAAGAGATGAAAAGTAAATGAGAGGAACATAATTTCCATTAATATCATTTGTGATATTCCTCGTCATTCATTAAAAAGAACTATTAAATAAAGAAAATGCTGTGAGTGAGTAGATATATAAGAGTCTACATTTGTATATATAATCTTGCAATGCATGCAATCTGAATAATATAATCTTAAAGCATATTTCTTTCGACAAACAATTTTATTATTTTCAAATAAATTTAAATATTTGAAATTGGAAATAGTTAAATAGAAATTAAAGTTGAGTTAAGAAAAGAATTTTCCCTGTTTTTAGGAGAAAGTATAATTTTCCCCTCCAATGGAATATAAAGTAAAACAAACTTTGTAATAATCTTCAAAATTAAGTAAACTTTTTTATTATTAATTAAGATAAAAAAGATTAAAATAATATTTGGAGTCCATGAATACAAGCTATGTTGCTTTCTAACCCTCTTAAACCCTAGTTTCTTCCTCTGTCTGCGTCTCTTCTCAAAAACCCTACAAAAACTCTCTGTATCGCAAATTCGAACCTTTGAATCTGAATCATGCCGCGAAAGAAGAAAAGCCATTTCTCCTCCAATGATTCCCGAAAACGCAAAAAGCCCAATGGCAAACTTGACCGCGAAGATGAAGAAGATGCCGAGATAGAAAGCGATTTTGATGAAGATGGCTTCTTCGCCGGCGTCGACGACGGCTCCGGTGAGGATCAGGAGGAAGAGACAGGCGCGGAGGCGCGGAAGAGAATTGCACAGGACTATCTCCAAATGGTTCGGCGAATAGCGCAGAAAGAGAAGGAACAAAAGGACGGTGAGGAGGAAGAAGAAGATGGTGATGAAGAAGAGGAAGAAGGAGCAAGAGACTCACTCGTAGCTCAGAAGTTGATAAAGGAGCAACAAGAGGAAAGTGGACGCGTCAGAAGAAGCATTGCTTCAAGGTTTGTTTCATTCCTCACCTGTTATTTGTGTTTGTGTTTAGATTTTGATGGAACCCTAAGATTTGATTGTTTGATATTTTAGGGTGAAAGTGAGTAGTGATGAAGGGTTTAGGGTGTTGGTGAAGCACAGACAGAGCGTTACAGCTGTGGCTCTGTCTGAGGATGATTCGAAGGGCTTTTCGGCGTCGAAGGACGGCACAATTATGCAGTGGGATGTGAATAGTGGGCAATTTGAGCGGTATAAGTGGCCCAGTGATTCGGTGTTGAAATCTCATGGCTTGAAGGATCCACAAGGCTCGGCTGCAAAGCAAAGTAAGCATGTATTGGCTTTGGCTGCGAGCTCGGATGGTAGGTATTTGGCGACTGGAGGCCTTGATCGCCATGTTCATATATGGGATACTCGTACCAGAGAGCATGTTCAGGTGCCTCTTTATTCTTTCAAATGAATGGTAGGAATGTAGTATGAAAAGTGGCTAGCATGTTTTTTGCTGGCCATATGTGCAAATAGAAGAGTAGTTTGGATTGGACCTCTTGTATGTGTGTTTTGCTGCATTTTCCGAATAAAAATGTTTTACTGCCATTGTTGTATGTTTCGCCTTTTAGTGGATAGTGAGCTCATTTGAATGTAAACAGGATCCTACATAGGGTTTGACAAAGTAAAATGCAAAGTAATTTACTTGCTTTGGTTTGTAGTTGTCTTTGCTAACACGGTACACTCAATGTTTGGAAAACCATAGGCCTGTTTTAGCTAATTGTTTTAAGGTTTTGGACTATTTAATTGCGGATTGCATTGCTGATATTGGATTGTAATTGTTTTTACAGGCTTTTCCAGGTCATAGGGGGCCTGTTTCTTGCCTGGCTTTTAGGCAGGGAACTTCAGAACTTTTTTCTGGTTCATTTGATAGGACAATTAAGATATGGAATGTTGAAGACAGAACTTACATGAATACTCTGTTTGGCCACCAAAGTGAAGTATTAAGTATTGATTGCTTACGCAAAGAAAGGGTACTGACTGCTGGGCGTGATCGTAGCATGCAATTGTTTAAGGTAATCTCATCAAGATATTAAGATTTAAGTATTTCACTATCAACTATAATATATGTTCAGTGTTCATTTATTTCTCCTACTGTTGTTCTGTTCTTTTTTTATCTTCGTGTGGAAAATATTCAAGTGATTAAGCAGAAACTTTTATCACCTAACTACATTTTTCTTGGGTTATTATAATTTTTGTTTTAGATTTGTTTTTTTTAACTATTGTTTGTGTATTCTCGCTAATTTAGGTTCATGAAGAGTCACGTCTTGTGTTTCGTGCTCCTGCATCCTCCTTGGAATGCTGTTGTTTTGTTAATAATGATGAACTCTTGTCGGGTTCGGATGATGGAAGCATTGAGCTTTGGACTGTAATGCGAAAGAAGCCTGTTTACATTTTGAGGAATGCTCATGCTTTACTCGTGGATAGCATGATATCTGAACAAAAGGACAGTGAAAGTCTTCCCAATGGAAACTTAGGTAAACTATTATGTTTTCTTTCTTTTTCTTTTGTGCTTTTCTGAAAGAGTTGTGATGCACGCACTACAATGCATGTGATACACCGTTTTGTGTAACAACAGTTGTGTGAATATCTCTTCATCATTGCATGCAATAATATTCTCTCTTTTCTCTTTCGGTTGTATAGTTTGTTGTAGTTTTCCTCCATGATTCTGTATTCAGTTACTCCTTTAATGTATGCTCAATATATAACAAAGAGCATAATATTTTGCTGTTGGCTTACTTTTACAATACAAAGTTGTGAATTTGTAATACATTTGCTAGTTATAGCTACCCTTGTCTTAAAGTAATTCCATTGTCTTCACCATGCAGAAAATGGTTACCACCATCCTGAGAACCATCATTGTACGTCAGTATTCTCTTGGGTCAGTGCAGTCACTGTTTGTAGAAACAGTGACCTTGCAGCATCTGGGGCGGGCAATGGTTCTGTTCGATTATGGGCAGTTGAAAGTGATACAAAAGACATTAAACCTCTTCATAATGTGCCATTGGTAAGTGAAAGGAATTGTAGTGAAACTAAAGTTACTTTTCCTACATAATTTTTTTTCGTGGATTATGATTATAGTTATAGCCTCTGCTGAAAGAGGCTTTTTGTTTTTTTTTTTTTTTTTTTTTTTGTATTTTTTTTTTTTTTTTGTTTTTTTTTTTTTTTTTTTTTTTTCTATTGAATGTTGCTCTCTGTTGAGCTCTGTTTTTTAGTGAACAATTCTCTCCCCTTCTGTACAAACCTTACTTTTATGCCATGTGATGATGTATCATTAATGTTGCTCAGAGAATGGTAGATACTCAACATGGAAAACCTGCTACCATTATATAGTTATCAATTTGTACATAGCATTTTTTTATTTTTTTTCATAGAAAATCAAGTTTTACTTTTGAAGTCAAAATTAATTTCAAAACACGTAATTCTTCATCTTTCTAGTATTGGATTTATATTTGTACCGAGTTATTTGCAGTTTAAGAATCCACTGGCATTTAATCAAACCTTTTTTACATTTCAGGTTGGATTTGTGAATACCTTGGCTTTTGCAAAATCAGCAGAATTCTTAATTGCTGGAGTTGGACAGGTGAATTTACTCATACTATGTACTACTAGCAATATTATTGTCTTTATTTGTCATAACACTTAATGAAATTTATATTTAATGTTGTCGTTGACAGAAAAACTCTGAGCATTTCAACTTTCTAGTTTTAATGCTTCACAGTTAGTTGTCAAGGATTGGTAATAGTATGATAATAAGGGAATTGACATGGTGTGAAGTTTTCTTATTAATATTTCTCGTTCATAGTAACAGGTCAATTTTTTGTGTTATCTTGTTGTCTGTGTCCTTTGTCCCCCACTCTCCTCCCTAAAACTCTCTCTATACTTCCAACATTTTAATAAGAAACTGTCTCACTGACAAATTTCCAGTTTTAGCTTGTGATTGAGAGGCATCTCGTGTTATGTGATTAAAACTACAGGATTTATAGGATTAAAGATTTCACACATCCTCATTTGGTTGCACTCAGGTGTCAATCTGTCCACAGCTGTAAGACTGTAAAACCCAAAACTAGTCCATCCTTAGCAAATGGAGCTTTACATATTGATGTCTGAGAAGACAAATTTCATTGCCTTTCTCTTGCTCTTTGCTAAGTATATGAAATTGACTAGCTTTATTTAGTTAATAGCTTGCTTTGAATGGAATACAGTTTTTTAAATACAGCATGGTTAATTGCTTCAATTGTATGAAAACACCACTTACATCATTGGATGTTATTTACTCTTATGGTCTTACAAATTGCATATTTACCGAATAATTGCAGCTACAAGTACATAACTTCACTTAAACTTAAGTCTTAGAATGTGTGATCTCCAACATTAAGTTCAGGCTGAAATCATGAGTTAATTTTGGGGAGTTTAATTTCTTGACCAGATTTGCTGTTGAAAATATCTTGTACCTCGTATTTATTTAGATGCCTGCAAACTGACCCAGGAACTTTCTTTTGCCATAATGTTTTCAATTGGATGTTGTCTGCCCTAAATATTGTGAAATTTCATTTTTTGCTATAAGCGAATTTTGTCCAAGTTTATGTTCATATAAATGTGATTTTTGATAATAAATTTATGGATCTGCATATACTTTAGTTTCCATTTTGGTCCATCTCTGATGGAGCATGGAGAACATATGATCGGCTATTGAATGAAGGGGAATTCGAACTTTTAAAGCATAATTAGTGCATTTCTTAGCATCTTGTTTGTTTCGGGGGGTTACAACGCATTCAATACCTTGTCGAACAATATAATAGTCTCAGGCATTGGTTCTGAATTAATCCTCTCCCACATGATTGTGGTATTCAGTAATTCTTGAGCTGCGTATGTGCCTTAAGGGATTAACCTTGGATGTAGTTCTTTAATTGTCCTCTAGATATAATAAGTTTCACATAAGTAATTTATATGATTTTTAATACAAACTTTTATTGAGTTGTTTACGTAGGTGAAATCCCAGTTTCTAGTTGATAACATTGTCAAGTACACCTAGAGGACTATAACTAAATTTTGCACTTATTTGGATTTCAACTATAATGCGATTCAGCTCTCTAGGTGTTTGGTCATTTTGTAGGGTGGGGACACATTTGCCCCGATCCTTAATTTTTCTTCTGCTTTTTTTCATTAGGGCCCTTAATTCACACAGGGTTGTTTGTTTAACCACCATCATAATCGTCTCTATTAAGCAAATAATACTTTTTAATAAAATTTACATACAACCGATTTATACATGAATATCCGTTTATTATCTTGATTAATTGTTACTCCCATTTCCTGCCTTTGTAACCGTGTTAGAATTAGTGGTTTTTCTTCTCAGTAAAGATGTATTTGTCTGCAGGAACCTCGTCTAGGAAGGTGGGGACGTAACCCTGAAGCACGAAATGGAGTTTCAATTCTTCCTCTTAAATTGTGAGATGAGGCAATGAACATTGTACCTCCTCAATTTTGACATACGAAATGTAACATTGAGTTCAATGTCCGTCCGTGATCTTAACTATATGTATCGGTTACATTTTTTTTATTATTATAAATAATTTCTTGGTTTTTTCACGTTTGTACATGATTTTGAAATATTGACATGATTTTTTCAGCAAAATGTTTATTTAGGTAATGACTACTAAACTTCGGAAAAAAGACCTTTTCCCTGACTCTAATCCACCTGTTTAAATACAATTCAACTAAACTCCGTGTCAGTAAAGATGTAACCGACATTATTGGCTATTTGGCCTGTCAAACCGTCTTTTATGGTATGAATTGTGAGTGAGAATTAAAACTATAAAAATTCAGTGTGTATGTGAATAAAAGACAATTAAGGTTGTTTTCCGTAATAACAATAGCGGTTACTAATAAGGTTTCTATTTATCAAAGACAATTTGTTGTTCCTGTATAAATTTACAACAATCATTTTGTTTGTTCGCTTATCTGACGGTGGTTAGTTGAATGTGGGTTTTATGTTCGTGTATTAAGAGATTTTACTTTATACCATTTCATTACCAGAACTTGGGTCTGACCAGAATTAACAACGAAAAATGTTACTACGCAGTAAAAATCACTGAAAATTATACCCAAAATTGAAGACAGTGTATTCAATCAATCTATTATGTTTATTTTTCCTCTCAAAAATTACTGGATGGGTATATTACTGCACTTTCATGTTCAGAGTAATATAACCTAAATCGTGAAACACTACTCACAAAGGATCAACGCATAGAAATTCAATGTAATTGTTAAATCCAACCAGGAAGTCTTTCCTAAGTTGATTCTGAAGCAACTTATACAATATGCTGGGACAAGTCAATACAAGTTTCAGAACCCGAAGGTTCATGTAACAATGAAACGAATCTTGCTCTCAGAAAACTGATAATTACAAAACGTCCTCCCCTACACCCCATGTTTTGGTCTTTTCCATTATCAGTATGCTCTGAGGTTCAAGCCCTTATCAGCAACCATCTCAAGCTCTTCAATGCTAAAGACCCACATCATTTGAGCTTGGGCAAGGAACTTCCTATAAAAATCATCATACAAGGTTACTTTGAGCGATTGAAAAAGTCAAGCAAGGAACCCATTTTCATACCGGAACACTTGGATCGGAGAGACGTATTTATATGAACAGTTAATACGAAAAGGGGGAAAATTTAGTAGCACCTAATTGGGCGAGCTAAACATTTGATATGAACAGGTGAAGAATTCAGTAGCACCTAACAGCATGAGCTAATAAAGTCACATCAAACATTGAATTTATAGCTTCAGAAGTTGGTGGGAATAAAATTCAACACTCCTATTAAAAAAAAGCGTGCAGAGAGGTCTAAACGCTCTTGCCCAGCCAGACTCCAGGATGTACTTTTCCCACCTGATTAATTTTGCATGATTAGCAACCCAAGCCAGTTCACAGGAATTTACATTATCTATTCATGTTCGACTCCTTTATTGCTGTCAGTTGTGTCCTTGTTACTGTTTCCTCCAACCTCAGCGACTGACCCATCCACAGAAGCTGGTGCACATGAACTTGGATTTTCACTTACTGTTTTAGTTGTCTCAGAGGTTACAGGACTGGAGTTATCGAGAGGCGCTGATGGCAAATCAGCAGCTAACTGCTTATCCTTTGTTACTGCAACACTGGATGATGGAGATGGTGATTCAGCTGCACCAGGATCATTGTTCCCAATTTCCCCATTCGGAAGAATATCAGAAGGGTCATTGGCATCTGAAGATTCCCTCCATTCAACCCACTCAACAGGTTTATCTGTCCCACCATGTTCTAATTTTAGTGCTGCTTCGGGAGAAGATGTTGCAGTGTCAGCTAACTCCTCATCCTCACCAGCAACATCATCTCCACTGGCTTTTACAATACCCTCCTCAGCATTAGGTGATGGAGAAGCAAGGGAACCTGTTGAGCGCTCATTGGCTACTCTATCTCTATCCTCCTCGAAAGCAAACCAGTTGGAATTTGTGAATAGAGACCCACTGCATATGCCAAGGCATAAGGTATACATCCAAAGAATGTGAAGAAAAACTAGCCAAGACGTTAAATTCAAAGTAGAAAACTGACACACGTACGATCAAGAAAAGCACAACATTTACCTTTCATGGTCATCTCCCAACCGCAAAGAAGATATAACAACTTCTGCAGATTCATCATCAAAATAGACATCCTGCAAGATTCATATTCTCTTAGATATTTTATTATGATAGTAAATCAAATCTCAACCAAAAATCCTATGACACATTAGTGATGTCCATTAATTTACATAAACATGAGAAATCAGCCACACTTGCAGACTTTTATGATGAAAACCATTAATTTGCTCAGCACAAAGCTGCAGATAGGCAAATTTTATGTGATGGAGAAGTTCGAGTCACTATAAGACACCCAAGCAAGAATGTTCATTCCATCTTGAAACATATTTATATTAAGCACTAACCTGAACATATTCAACTATATATTCACTTCACCTAAATTCCAAGACTGGATTTTAACATATAAAGAGGAAAATAGTATACCTCATCATCTCGTTCAAGAGAGCCATGGACCTGAAACACATACATTGGTCAGGAATCAAAAGCTAAGCATAGAACTACTAATGACACAATCTGATAAGCAGTAGTGTCAACCCAACTATAAACAGGAGCATAATAAAGAATTATCACTTCCTTAAAAAGATATCAGCCATCGGAATTTATCATTCTACAATGCGCAATGAACAAATTGGTCACTACATCAGCTGGTCTACATACTTTGAGAACAAACTATTAACTGGTAAAGCTATTATTTAAAAATGTCTCTGATTAGCTAAGAATGAGAAGGCTTTGACTGTTGCAAATCACTTTCTCGAAAAGTTGTAGACTGCCTTTACTACCTAACATAAAAGTTCAGACATCGAAAAGTTCTTTTGAACCCAGATTGAGCCATTCCATTCTCTGTCAATCTTCTTGATATATATAACACGCCATAGAAATAATTTTTGAAGGTATACTTCTGGCCATTATGAAGAAAACAATTCTAAGGGCCTTGTGAGCATATAAACCAACACCATAGAAAGTGAGTCTTAATGACGTTTATATATCTTAATAATTCTTTATCAATCTCAGAAAAATTCCAGATATTTCTGTTCTTCCATTCAGAGCTATATAACGAATGACACTACAAAATGCACATTCAACTGCAGGCAGACAGGAGGTCCCCTGAAATAACTTTACTGTACCTCTTCAACATCATTATTGTAAATGCCATAACGGAAGGCTTGACTTAAGTTATTTGCTAATGCCGCAACATCATAGTCCCGATCTTGATAATTATCTTCGTCACTATCCCTATTTCTGTCATGCAATGCTGTTGGCCTCCTGTAACAATCAATTAATTAAGAATCATCAAAAGAGCCCAATACAGAACCACATGATGACCTACACTGAAGCTACATCAAAATACACTCAACCCCAACAGTAATAAGGAAAGTATTCAGTAACAAGAATTAAGATCGTGCTCAAGCTTGAGGCTCCAAGCATGTATGACAGATCAGCAAGAATACAGTAGCATAAAAAAAGACTTTTGAAAAGGGACTACGTGTTCTAGAGGTCAAAGTTTTCTTGGTTCAGCGAGCAATGGTCTATTCCTGTAATGAGAGCATTTTTCCTGATTGAGAAAGGTATATTATAATATGATGATTCTAATGGTTGCTATGACGCTATGTTTATGGCTCTAAGGAAAAATAATAGAATATCAATCTGGACTCTAAAGATTCTAACCAAGACTTTCAAAAGCATGATGGCATTCAAGGAAACAGGCAAGTCTTAACTTTTCAGCTCATTCAGACAGTAGGATTAACCATGGGATATAACAAGATAGTGCCAGCTAAGAAAAGCCACATACCCACAAGCCCATTGATAGACATTCTCCACAGCATTGCGATTGGATAGAACACCAAGGTACCAGTCTGTCCAATCACTATTTCCCTGTAATTTAAGTTTGAAAATGAGCTTCAAGATTATGTAGTAAACTTTTAACATTCATTTTGTTCAAATACATACTAAAAAAATCAGACAATTACTTACTGGGAAAAGAAAGAGAATTGATCAAATATCACAACTAAGTTTAAACATTCAAAAATCATACCACAAAACTTGCTGGAGACATAGTAACAGACCTGCAAATGTTCCTGAATTACACTGTTGTTATTCCCTAACTGGACAAGTTTGTTAGCTATACGGGTTAAGTGTCCTATGCATCCTATCCTGGGTGCTGATTTACCCTCAGCGGGTATTGTTGCCTGCAAGAATATTTGCAGACGTAGAAAATTTAAAATATGTATTCATCCCAAAAGATTTTCTAATTCTCATTAAATATTGTATCAAAACATAAGCAAAGTAAAACAATTTTGCAATACAATATTTTTGTTTGTGGGAGAGGGGGCAGGGGACTCATTTACCTTGTTTGAATCAGCTTCCAACGTGAATTGCTTTTCTGCCTGAATAATTTTCCCAACAAAATCACAATGATGGAGAAGATGTTCCAGAAGAGAAGAATTCTTACTCTCCAAGCAAGATGTTATAATGTTTTCCACATGGTGATGCAAAAAGTTATTGTACGGGTACCTACCAAATTCAAGCATTGTAGCGAGGCATGAGATTAAATGACATGGCACAAGATACCAGAATTGCAAAACTTACTCAAAGAATAAGTGTATAATCCTTTGCACTGCTCCAAGATCAATCAATTTCTTCTCAGCAGCTTCACCACCAACAGTTACTAGGACTGATATGAACTCTACAATCTGAAAGAATAAATGTTCAGTTAATATTATTTACAGCAAAGCTACAATATTACTTTTCAACATCTTCAAAGATCGTGAACCCCAAACATTAAAAAGGCAATTACTTGCAAAGGTATCATCATGACCGTACATGTTCAAGACGAGTCTACCAAGCTCGAACAGATTCGAATCAAATATACAAACAGAGCAATTTCAAATAATTAGTTTACCTTTAACCGATGTTTACCAAGAGGTGGTTGTAATTTGCCAAAAGTAGTTAGCAAGAGATTTTCAGCAGAAGAAACATCTAATAGCTTGAGTAAATCACCTACAGAGTAAGAGCTAGATCAGCATTTTTTTCTCCTATAGAATCAGTCACATAAAAATTCAGAGAAAAGGAATATACATCTCCCAAAAAACATTAAGCCGTTCAGAATTAGCATATTATATTACATTAAAATCAACTACACACTAGAAGGCATATTATATTATTAATATAGTCTAAGTAGCATGCACAAATTGGTAACTTGAATTTATGACCTATGATATGCAATTACCACTGGCAGAATTTCACTATTTACTTTATTCAGTTGTTTCTTTGAATTTTTAATAAGATAGAACTAACAAAGAATCCAATATAGCCCTAAATAAGGCAACCACAAACATATTAGCCTCAGCTTAATCCAGCTGCAATCATGGATAGCACCATAACACTATTCCAGAATGAGACAGGTGGCAGTCATGAGAAAGGGTCCACGACATGTCATTTCAGTGGCAGTTTGGCTGAAATCTGAAACTACCATTTACCATGGTGGCTATTTGAGAACATTATATATGCTCAACATTACAATACTAACAAGATGACTTTAAGATTTTAGAATAAACAGGTTATTTGAAGGTCAAGGTGGATGGAGGAAGTCTTACCTAGGCTTTCTAGCATGCCTTCAACAGTCTCGGGATTTGCAGTTACGGTAGATCCATTAGTCATTTGGCGGTTATATGTATAATAAGCTCCAAAAGTATGTCTCTTGGGGTCTAACAAAGATATGCATACAGATAAGGAGTTTACAAGAACAGATTTTGGCCGAGAGACTTCCAGGGCGTGACGGAATAATCTTCCTATAAAGCTGCAGATATTCAATGAAAAATGTTGGTTAAAGAAAAAGATGCATAAACTTCCAAGTGATGAAAACTAATCTAGGATTGCACCAATAACAAAAGGCAAGTCCTCAAACAAATCTACCTAGGACTGGAGATTTTTGCAGAAAGCCCTGCAGGAGCAAATCGTGTAATAGCACAGAGAGTTTCTGCTGCATTAGAATGTACTTCTGGAGAATCCTGTAAAAGCCAAACCAAAAGGATATATAATCAATAAGAACATGTTGGCCGGTCTTCGTAATAAAGAGAATTCGGTTTATAAACATTATCCGTATTCTATTTATTGTCCATGATTACTGTATTCGTCTTTATAGGTCATTAGGGGTTTAAGGATGTTTCGTCAGAGAAAGGTGTAGTATAAGCCATACATATCCTTATGTGCAGGAAAAACAAAACCGCCTAAGTGAAAAAGAAATTGCCATTGTATTATTTGTTCTAAAACTCAAACAGCAAACATTATGAAATAATCCAAGCAAAAAAAAACAACAATCTAAATGTATCACAAATATATTTTGAATTTAATCTACATGATTGCTTGCTCTTAACCTAAATACTTTGTGGGCTTTCATAGTTAAGTTGGGTGACTTTCTGATGTAATTATGTTCTATATATTTGTAATAGTAATGCAAGTAAATATGTCATTAGGCCTCGATTCAACATTTTTATAAAATTCCGTTATTCCTCAAGTAATAGTTATAAACAAAAGTTTAACATACCCAAATAATGGTTTGAGGTGGCCAACCCACTAAATGCCATTGGGGGCTAGAGGGGAGCAGGATGGCCGCTGTTGTAACTATTAGAATAAGAATGATTATTAAGGAGGGTACAAAAAAGAAAAACACTAGGCAGCAAAGGTCAATGTCAGCTAGAAACAGACAATTTTGCCAGAAAAATTGCCTAACAGATCTCAGGGACGTTAACAAACTACGGAGAGAAGAGGCTGCAGACGTTGGGGGCGAACAATTATCACAGCTAGGCAGAAAAAGCAGTGAAATGGCAGAACTGTTGCCCGAGCAGGGTGGATACTTAGGGTTGAGCATGGGTTGGGTTGGGGCGGGTTCACCCTTTTTCCAACCCAACCAAACCCAAAATTGTGACCAAACCATTTATTCAACCCAAACCCAACCTAATATATAGACCCTAAATAAGTGAGGTAATACTGGGTTAACCCGACTCTGTTATACAATATATAAATTTTAACATTACATATATTTAAACAATCGAACAAAATAATTATAAAACTTACATTAAGCTACATTTTAAAATAATAAATCGATAATAAATATAGGGCTAGGATCTATTTACATTAATTATAAGGGTTAGTAAAACACACTTTCAATAATTTTTATAGAATGCAGTTTTAATCTATCCAACTATTGAATTTCACATTCTTTTTAATTAGATCATGTATCCAAACCTTCACACAATTTTAAAGATATTTGGAAGTTTATTACATCACTTCATTTTAATGTATAATCATATTCAACAGTTGGATTGATTAAATTTGTGATCCATAAAATGTTATGGAAGGTGTAATTTAAATAACTTTTTCATCTGGTGTAAAGAATCCTAACCTATAAATATAATATCATGTTATACAAAATATTCAATATTAAATAAAAAGGTTATTACTAATATACAATTATTCAAAAAAACTTGGAACTTCAAGAGAATCTTCCGACTAAACCATGTGGAAATGGCTAGAAACACAATCTAACCTCATCTTTAAAAAATACATCGGGTCTAGCAGGTTGAATTGGGTCATGCTCACCACATAACAAAGAGCGTACAAGTGACTGCAAGAGTAAGTTTCAATTCTGATTCAAAGGAGAGGAAAAAAAATCCTTAACTAACCCCCCGCTATGAGGTTCTTTCATCATTAAAGTACACTTTTCCAACACACTTCAACACCACTGACTCAATCCAGCTGCAATTTTCCAGGATTTTGTCTGGCTAGTGGCGGATCTTTTAAGGGGCCAAAAGAGACCATGGCTCCCCCCCATACTTTTCTCTCTAAATTTTTATATTTTGGCTCCCCAAAATTCTATTTCAAGCTTTTGACTCTCCCAAAATTTTTCAATCAAGCTCCGCCACTGTGCCTGGCTATTGTACAACCATTAAAGCATGTTCCAACCACTTAACAACATAATTCAGCAACAGCACCATTATATGTGCTATTGCCAACTATGGAAGAAAATAATACCACACGGAAAAGAACATGATACAGGTAGAACTCCATCACTCCGAAATTAAAATGGTTAATACAAGTCAAATGAGGCACCATGTTTTATTATTAAAGTAATAAGAAAAGACAGTGACAAATAAAACTTAAAGATCATGTGTTCCATATGATCATAGAAAATTGTATAGCATCAATGTGCACATATTTAATTCACTTATTGACCTCAAATATCAACTTAAAAAAAAAAATTACCTAGTAATTTAATTCATCCAAACCCCGTAACACATTTAGATTTAGAAATAATAACATGTCCAAATCCTCCACTGTAGACTTCAGAAAACTGATGATACTTACTGAAGAACTGAATTTATCCACAATCATCTCAAGCACATTAGTATCTTCAATCCACTGCATTGCATTCACATTGCTTACATACATATGTTCATCAGCACCAATCAAGCGTATCAAAACCTGTTATTAGAAGAAAAATTACCAATAAAACTACGAATATACAAAAAGACATGCACACAGAGGAATAGAAATTCGAACCAATGAAAGTAACTTATTTCTAAAATCTAAAAACACTAATTCCCATGCACAAGTCTGGGCAATAAATACGAGTAAAACAAAAGATTTGAACTTACAGCACCAAAGACAATGTTAATGGGTTAGTATAACAATTAAAAAAAATGTCAAAAACCCAACCTCCATGATAGATGTGATTCCAATCAAGTCAACTAGTTTCTTCACAATTTCCTGGTGAGCCTGGTTAGAAACAAGGACAACATATCAGCAAACTGATGAGTGCAACCCAATGAATGCTAACACATCAATAAAAATAGAGTAAATTACACAACCACCCCCAAGGTTTATGGAATTATACTAACACCTCAGTTTTTTTTTTAATTCTACACAAACGTCCCATTTGTTTTAGAAACATTACATTTTCTCCTTATGATAGTCAAATGCCAATGCTGCTAGGAAATAGAGGGAAAATCAACAAGGAATTTGTGGAGGATATTGAGAATTTAGGTGAAAGATGAGGGAGGAGGAAAACAGGATTTAAAGATATATGAGAAGTGACTAAGAAGGATGGTAAGGAGACTTCAGAAGAGAGTCTGTACTATATGTTTTCCCTTTTCTTCATAATATTCTCTAAGCTTGTGTTTGGTTGTGGGGAAGATTGTGTGATGAATCAAGAAAGGGAAAGAATACTATGGAGAGGTGGTGATTTGGATGAGGTGAAAAGGAGTGCACTGTGAAAAAAGGGACGTGAGTCCCAGCTTCTTGCATTTTTTTCGTGTAGCATATGGGAAGAGGAGGCAAAGATGAGCTGCCAGTGATTTTCTACCAAACTGCACTAGTATTTCAAGTAGACCCATGGTAATGAAGTTTGAAAAATGAGAAGAGAAAGGCATAGAGGGAATTGTGGAAGGAGGAGTGTTCAGAAGAGCTTGCAAGGAAGACAAAAAGGAAAGAATAAGAAAAAAAAAAAAAAGTAATAAAAAGTGATGATTTTTGGAGATGGATGATTTCGTGTACAGTGATGCAAATGATCACAAAATCAATTGTGCATGGAGAAAACAGGAGTACGAATAGTTGTTGTTGTGTAGGTTCGTGGTTGAGTAGGGAGCATGGAGTTCGACAGAACGCCTACTCCATTGTGCTTACCAAATTGGTTGATTGTGGAAACTTGGTTGAGTATGGTAAAAAATATATTATGACATATGACCTCACTTTCCACCCATTTCTAACCTATTTCTATTCTTTTCTTTTCTCTTCCACTCCCCCAATTTCTTTCCTTCAACCAAACAAAGGCTAATTGTGGGTGCTGGCTACTGAATCAGAGAGGAGTGTGAGAGGACAATTTCTTACATATACAAATCTGTATTTGTTATCGATGGCTTATTAAATCAAAATAACTAACAGACTTGAGGAATATGAATTAATAAAGCAATAGCACACCTCTATTTTTTTCAGATTCATGACATAATCATAATATAATGTTATCAAAAGAAGATGACAAAAAAAAAACTTTTCGTTCCTCAGACCAACCAACTTGTGTTTTACAGAAATGCATTATTATCTGCAATAATCATTTTTACACAACAGTTCAATGTGTAACTATACAGCATGGTAAGAAGGATATGTCTAAATAAAATAATAAAGAAGTTGTGGACTTACTTGAACATATTGCATGAACGGAACTGTCTTACGTAACAACAGGCATACAACTACCTAGCAGCATAAGAACTTAATAAATACAATGGTCAAGATTATTTGCAAAACGAACTTTGAAATTGAAAACAAATACTTAAATTAAAAATAGAAGGAAGGAAAATTAAACTGAATGCTAAGTCCTGATATCAATGGGAAAGGAAATGACTGGTCAAGTCGACCGGGATTAATTTTTAGGTCAATAATTTTGGAGTCAGAGGGCAAAAGTTAACTCTCTAGTCAGCAGACTTATTTTTGGGACAGTGTCCACCCGAAAGAAATTCTGTTGCCTAACTAAACATGCAGTAAGCTTCAAAATTCAATAAATGAGTACCTTGCTAAAATATCCTGCTAGTAGGTTACTATGGGAGTGATTTTGATCCAAAAAGGAGAACAGCAAATTCATCAACTGCCAAAAAAGGAATGAGGTAAGCACAACTTAAAAATATTAACCAAAAAGGATTTAAAAGATGTGATGACTTACTTCCTCATCCTCTATAAGAGTTTTGAGTATGATATCAACTTCACAAGTAAAAATCTCACAAGCAATAAAGGGAAACCTGTTAAAAAATTATAGCAATAAGGTTTCACAGCAAACATCCAGTAAAAAAGGAACTTAGTCAATTTTCATTTTGGTCATCGTACTTAAAAGATTGCTTCTTTTCAGCTTCCTCTGGAGCTTCTTCGATGATGTATCGTATCAGTTGCTCAACCTGTGCTCTTGCAGACAAACTGCAACAAACAACATTGAACATTGTTCAGTCAAAATTAATTAAAAGGGTAGTGTGGTCAGACAATCACACAATAAGAGATCACATTGAAAAGAAGGAGGGGAATAATTGATCCCAAACGCAACTATGCTATCAGTATCCAAGACAAGGGAACGTATAATTTAAAACCTAGCACACAAAAAGATACTCCAGACAACCATCAACTAAACTGAAGTGGGAAAATTAGGTGTGCAACCAATTATCTTAATCTTTTAAATACTTCAGAAATCAGAGATGAATCAATTTTATTTTTTAGAAGAGAAAGATACTGAGAGCTGCACCAAAGAGGCAACCCTTGCCCTATAACAATTAACAAAGAATGATGTGCAATCGCTAAAAGTCTAAACTTTAACACAGTGGGAAAAGGAATGTCTATTAAAAACTAAGGTCAATTAAAATTTCTTTCATGCTTGTATTACTCCTCTGTATTAATTTTAGTCCTTACTTTTTCCATTCATTGATTTTAGCCCCTCAATTTGCCAATAACATATGATGTCACTATAGCAGCTTTTCATCAAAACTATTTGTGAAAATGAATATTGCCTGGAAAATTCGTTAAAGAGTATAATCAGTGATCAATGGAAAAATTCAATGTCACTCACAGTTTAATGGGAGCGTGTAACTGTGACACAATGTTAGTGTAAAAAATTGTGCACAGTTAGCGAATCAAAGTCCCTTCGATGACTTTTAAAATAACAACTGTAAAAGTTAACGAAGTTACAAATATGATGACTTGTGATTGAACAATAGTATAAAAACATATTTCATTTATATTCTTAATAAAGTAATTTAGGTGAAAAATCATATGTCATCCAGGTGGTAAATTGGGGGGGACTAAAAAGAACAAATTGACAACACAAGGACTAAAACTAACATAACAAAATTATAAGTATCAAAAAACTCAATTAAATCTAGAAAGACATTGTTTTGAATCAATTTGAAGAAATTTAGTGTCAAGCTATGCATCAATTTGCATAAAGGAATTTAATTTCTCAAATAAAATATGCCTTAGATATCTTAAAAGAAATAGGTATGATTGATTGTATATGGATCCAAATCAGAAATTAATTCCAATGCAGAGCGAGCCCTTCTCAAACCTAAAACGATATAGAAAAATCGTTGAAAAACTTATTTATCTCACTCGTACTAGACCTGCCTTATCTTTTGTAGTTGGAGTGGTTAACCAGTTAATGCAGGCTGCTCATCATAATCATTCAAATGTTGTTTTTCGCAGGCTGCTCATCTTAATCATTCAAATGTCGTTTTTCGCATTGTCAGATAACTAAAAAAGGCTCCAACACAAGAACTACTATTTGAAAATAAAGCAAATACTCATATGATCGGGTATTGTGATGTTGATTGGGCAAGATCTCCTAAAAACATTTGTTCCACTAATGGGTATAGTGCTTTCACTTAAGGCAAAATTGTTTCCCATAAAAGCAAGAAACAAAATGTGATTATTCAATCTAGTGTCAAAGTTGAGTATAGGACGATAGCATCCTTCACTTGTGAACTTGTGTGGATAAAACAATTCTTTCAAGAGCTGAAGTTTAGTGAAATTTATCAAATGAATGTGTATTGTGATAACTAGACAGTTATTTTCATTGCTTTCAGTCCTGTATTTCATGTGAGAATTATACACATAGAATATAATTGTCATTTTGTTCGAGAGAATTTGTTGTCCAAGGAAATTTGCACGAAATTTGTCAGCTTCAATAATCAACTTGCAACTATTTTGACAAGTCTTCGGAAGAGTATCAGAATTTGTATACTCCTGCTTGGTACATACCATTTGTATACTCCTGCTTGGTAGGTACATACAATTTGTATGCTCCAATTTGAGGAGGAGTGTCAGAATTGTTTAACTTGTTTGAATAGGTTAACTTGTTAGAATAGGTTAACTTATCTTTTCTATTACCTATTGGTAGCAATTGTAGGTTGTTCATATCTTTTTTGTAAATCTCTGATATAAGAACCCATATAAACATATATAATCAGCTAAGAGATGAAACAATAAGCATTATTTCCATATTTTCTCTCTCAAGTATTACTTAGGACTAGTTTTCCTATTTCCTCATTTTCCATGTTTCCTAATATTTCATTTTCTACTTCCTTGTTTAGCCAGGATTATGATTTAGTACTAAAAAAATTATCTCTTCATGTTTAAGTATTAGTGATACAACATAACCATATCAACATTAACTTCAGAGTATTTGGCCTCTATTCTCCTTAAACATAAAGCCCTATAATTTCACGCTATACATTTCACATTATTATTATGATGATGATTAAATGCAGGTAACAAAAAGACATTTATTTATAAAATTGTACTTCCAAACATTTCTACTAATGAAATTATTTTGCTTACAAAAATAACAGATAGTGATTCTCATACGTTTACTATGATGAAAAACTCATGCACAGGGCTACACTTTTAACATTAGTATGAGTTATACTATAAGAAGAATTTCTCCATCCTTTCTTCACTCTCCTGATTCCTGAACAAGACTTACTTTAAGACAAAGGCAACTAAATGAGTATTATTTCCATGGTTAGCTATTTCACACTAATAACTATTAAGACATGCAAAACGAGTATATCCCTTAATCCTTATTTGTTATCACCACCAAGCTGATAATTTTTTAAGTTCTGAATCAGATTATCAAAGTAAAATTAGGATAAAATGGAAAATCAAAGTCATATTTTGTTTCCTAATCTAATTAATTAAACGTAGAGGCACAAGTCCAGATTGTTAAAAAACAGAGTAGAGCTCGCTTTAGTGAATTCAAGCACATTACTTGATCTCATCTTCACCCTTAAACAATAATATTAAGCCAAAAAGTACTCGTTCATAAATCAGTTTTTATGATTCTGATAAATAAATTATAATTCACTTCTTAATGATAGTTTCTGAAAAACAAAAGCAGAAAACGGAAAGCAACCGGGTGCATGTTTGGATACTGTTCTGAACATACTTTTGGATGCTGAATGTACTTATAGAGTGAAATATTTTTCGTATCTTTTATGCCAAACATAATATTAGAATGGGTGCAACAGTTATCAAAGCGTGCACTAAAAAATACACTACAATAATTTCAAATATGAAATCCGTTGGTAATAGAAGAAAAGAAGAGCATTACAATTTTATAAGGCGACTATTGAGTGCTTTGCATTCCTGAATAATTTCGTCCTCATCAAGTAGTTCATCCAAAGTAAAATTATCCCTATCCAAAATGGTCTCCACCTGCAATATAATACACCAAATAAATAGTAAAAACACCATACCAATAGGCACCTATATTACTAAAATTAAATCAAATAAATCTATTCTAGCCCCCAAGAAGCAAGCAAAAAATATTGGTTTCAAGCCTTTCAAAACCATCACAACGGACACACTCACATGTAAGCATAAGAATTGGGCATATTCATTTTCTTTCTTGCTTCTTTTTGTTCTCTAATATGCTTCTCTTTTCCATTTTGGATGATATAGTGTTTACAGATGTTACTACTCAGGCTCTTTTTCTACTAAACTTAATTTTACAAAAAATAAATAAAAATCCTCACATTGATAATTTACTGATAGGAGGGAAGGAAGAGAAAGAAGGCATAACTTAGTCAACACTAATATCAAAGAAGATGTTACAATGTTCAAGTTACTTGTGAGCAGTGGTACAATGCCTTCTAACAAATTCCAGCAGACAATAAGAAATCCTCCTAACAACAAATAATACAAATAAAAGCAACGACAACAAGCCCTCCAAAATATTCACATATCCATTATGAGAAAAAAACAAAAATAACTGTCCAGAAACAATGCATATAACACCAAACCAAGGTCAAGAACACAAAACTATTTCACAAAAGGAGAAATAAACAGCATAAAAATGTGGGCATTTCTGTACAACTAAAAAGATATACACATCATTGCTAAAATCAAATACTTCGACAATAAATGGCAGTTCCTCATCTTTATCCTATTTTAAGATAACTGATATTTGTGACCACCACAGGCCACGTAAAAACAGGAAACATTAGTTTCATTCAATATATACACAGACAACAAAATTCCTAATTCCTCCTCATTACTACATTAATCAGTCACGCACACTCCTGTTATCGATCTTCATATATCACTTTCAAATTTCTTAAATACAGACACTACCCCAGTGTCCTCGACCTGATGTGGCACTAACTACAAACTGGCCAGACATCGCAAGCCATCGCTTCACAATCAGGTACACAGTTACATGAACCAATTCAATTATTCAAAACATCCGATTGATTAAACAAATTAGAGAAAAAAGACACTGGCATCACCGAAGAGTAAATTAAAGACAATAACGCTCCACATAGTCACACTTCCCGAGAAACGGACCGAAAATCAAATCCAAGCAAACACCGCATCAAGGAAAGAACCGAAACCACCACAAACACACATGAATCAGTGTCGGCACAGCTTGCGCCAAGAATCGAAAAATGACAGTGCGGGGAACTCACCGGCGACGCCGTGGACAGACCAGCCATCCGCCAAAACATGTTGAATTTCTGAATAAATGACTGGGAATCGATAAAGCGGAAATCCGAAAACGGATCTGGCAGCGCAGAAACCCTAGTGATGTGCCCCAAATCGAATTGGAGAAATCGTTATCAGAACGGAAACCCTAGAATCGGGAACGACGAGACAGAGGAAGATCGAATAGAGAGAGACCAAAAACAACCTTCAATCGCGGGAGAAAGATTGTTTACAAGTGATGAATGAATAATAGCATCACAACCATCTTCGTGTACCATCATATATATATTTTTCTGAATTTTAATTAAATTCAAATTTAAATAGCTGGTGCCAGGATTTATTTTTCCTTATGCACTTTATTAATATATTTTTTATAAAATATGAAAATTTGATGAACAATAATGGATTGTGATAGATGAGAGAATGTAGCTTTTGTTTGAATTTTTGAGAAATAATAATTTAAAAATATGTAAAAAAAAATATTGTTAGTAATAAAATACACTATTTATGATTGCTCCTCTAAAGTTGGAGGATTATTGTTGTTGTCCACTTGCCAACATGAAGCCATCAAAAAGTGCCTTCAATTGTCGATATGATCCTTTGTGATTTTTTTAAGGTTGTTTATTATGTAATTTTGTAGTCATGTGTTAATCATCCATGTTGCTTCATCACTTGACTGACTGTTTATTGTCCTCCTATTTTTTTTTTAGCAATTATATATATATATATATATATATATATATTATATTCTGAATGGGACATATAATGTAACAGGGAGATAAAAAAAAACATTTATCACTACATTATATCATTTTATGGATTAATTAAAACATATAATTATGTCGAAAATTTAATGAATTTATATATTTATTTTAAGTGAATATATAATTTTAGTTTTTAAATATTTATGGATAATTGTATATATTCATTATTCATTCTCAATAGTATAGTTTTCTCACAAATTATAATTAATGTATATGTGTATTGGACAGGATATTGCTAAATATAAATATATTTAAATTGTAAATTATGTTTTAAATTTGTATGCCAACTATTTAAATTTTTATAAAACTTATTTTTGATTAATAACAAATTTGAAAGGAAAATATTGAGTTTCACTTTGAAAATAAAGGTAAAAAATAGTTAGATTGGAATAAATAAATAGTTAAATAATAAATTACATATATATAACAAAAAGAATTAAAAATTGAGAAAAATTATGGTGAACTACAAGTGTTTATTTCTTAAATCATATATAATTTTTAATTTCAAAAGTATAGAGAGAAAAAGAAAATTATAAAGAATATAAAAACTAAAATTATTTCGATAAGTTCAGTAATTAAGTAAAGAATAATTTAAATACATATTTTCTTTAACCTTTAAAGTCCTCTTTTAAAGATAAAATTTAAACTGTGACCAAGTTTCAAATTTTAAAAATAAACAATACATTAAATACGGGGATTGAATTTAGTGACATTCAGACTTGAAATTAAAACATTAACCTTATTTATGAATAATGTTAAGTTTAGAAACTTATTTACTATAAAGTACCAGAACATATAAGAATATATTATAACTAAGATATATTAATATATATATATATATATATATATATATATATATATATATATATATATATATATATATATATATTATTTGTTTGAAATACTATCATATAATTACTTTTGCAAATTCAAATAACTTAAATTAGACTTAAAACTTATTTTTGTTATAAGATTTACCAATTAAATATAAAAGAATGTTTACTTAATCCTATCATTACTCACTTTGTTTACCATATGTTTCTCTAAATTTTTACTAACTTATCTGTCAAAAAATTTCCTACAAATAAATTTCAACTCAACAAAGTTCAACACTAATTGTTCAAAAGAATTCAAATCAATCAAAACTCTCGATTTTGTAAAACTCAACTGTAATTCACTTCAGAGAATTTTAATTCAGTTTCAATAAAAATATAAAAATAAAATAATATATATAAGAAGAAAAACTAGTTTGAAATAAGGCATGCAAATCAATGCTTTACTTATCACAATATGACAAAAAATGCAATACACGTTTTAGTGTCCATAAAATTGACCAAATAATTAAAATATATACTCTATTGTATTTAATTGTTATGTTGACTAAATGATTAAGAAACGTGTCTAGTTGTCGGAGCTTCTTTTTACTTTCATTTAATATAATATCTGTATATTAATTTTTAATCTTTGAAAGAAGTCATACAAATGAATGTTTTACTTATCAAAATATGGCATAAAAAATGCAATGCACATCAATTAGTTTTCATAAAATTGACCAAACGAGTAAAGAATATCCACTAGTATATTTAATTGTCGTGATGACCAAGTGATTAATTGAACAAATGATTAACAATGTGTTTATTTCCTCGTTGTCGAACTAGAACATGCTTGACTAAAAGCAATTAATTTTTTCTGTTTCTATTAATTTTTTATAAATATATTATAATAAATTATGCTACAATAAACTCAGATACTAGAAACTACATTAAAAAATATCAAACTAGTGTAATAAGATTTTATTTTCTGGAATATGTGTTTTATAATACAAGATTTACGTTGGCAACAGTGTAGATGATAAGGTATGAGGGGGGGGGGGGGGGAATATAAGCGATAAAGAAAAGGTAACAAGCGTGATATTTCAATAAATAAAAAGGAAACATAAAAGCTCTACTCATTTAAATGAATAAAAGGTAGGTTAGAAATACACGAGAAAATTGTATAAAAAATTGACACTGATCAAAAACAAATTTAGCTCAGAAAGGTATATTTTACCATAATAAGTTTTACTAATATTTTATATGAAAAGGTTAATTATTTTTTAAATAAACTGAAACAAATATTTCACGCTAAATCTCATTACGTGAGGAAGGAGATTTTTATGGGTGCCCCCAAAAGAATTTCGTATCCCTTCAATTTATCCCCAATATATATATATATATTTTTTTTTTTCTTTTTTTTTCTTTTTTTTTTTTGCTTGTTCAGCTTTTTTCTGTTTGGAGAAACCTGACACGTAAGAATCTTCTACCTCAACCTTCTACTTCTGTCAATGTCATTTAGAATTTTATATGTTATTCTATGTTTTTTTGTTTGATAATGCAATATGGTTTACCTTTTACGTGGAACAAGGATGTTGGTTCTTTCTTAAACTTCTATGACGATATATGGTAATTATCCATCTTAAATATTTTAAATAAAAATTTGATTCTTTTATATTATATATTAATGCCCTTGTTTTCCTCGTGCAACATATTCTCTCTCTCTCTCTCTCTCTATATATATATATATATATATATATATTTTGTGTGTATGTATTTATTCACGTTTTGTAACACGCACGTACGTTTTAATTAATTTTTGTAAAGAAGTGTAAAAATATAAGACAACAAGTTGAATCAGGAGTTTTCTTAGAAAACACTTTTAATAAACACCTTTACAATGAAGTAATTAGAAAATGAAATTTTCTAGTCTAAAATTAACTTATGTATGAGTTGCAAAATATTTAAAAGTGTATACAATATTTTTTTTACATATTAATATATCTATACAAAGTTATTTTAGTTTGTAAATAAATTCATTTATTTTTTCTTATATGTATTTATAAATAAATTTATTCAAATATATTATAAGTTTCAAATACTTCTGGGAAGACTATAAGCAGATGTTCTCTCCACAATGCAAAAATTGTTTTGAAATAAGTGTAAATAGCCACCCATTCTTGGCGACATATGTGTTTGTTTGTCTCTTTTTCATCGTAACTAATCATTTTTCTCTTTTTATGGAAATTAAATGTTACTAGTCAACTATTATGTATCATGTTTGATGCACTCATTTATATCTAATTAATCTCTATTTAATGTTAGTGATCTGATTTTTTATGTTTGATAATGGTTTTTGTAAAACCAATTGGAAAGTATTTTTTTTATATATATATTTTGATCTAAACTGATTCACCTAATCATAGTTAGCATAAGAGTTAACTCATTATTTGTCAAACATTGCAAATCTTCAAGTAACATGTTTTATTAAATACTTAAAAAATTGATATTTGGTAACCTAAACTACGAGTTTGATCATTGAAGAATCAGTTACTAATGACATTTATTGATACAATAACATAGATAGATGAGAATGGACATGAATGGGTGATAAAAAATACACGAGAATTAAGTTCAGTGAATTTAAATGACAAGACTTTTTTATTATGATTCCTCTATTTGAATAAAAACCAAGATTGAAAAACTGAATATTTGTGAATGTATACTTGAGCAAAATCTTTACTATGGAGATAAGTATTATCGTAAGACAATTTGGTATCACACAATTTCCTACGAAACCCTCCTTGCTAGTGTTTTTATTAATATAATTATTTTATAAAATATTTTTTAAAAGTAATATGTAAAACTTCATCCGCTTTTTATTTTCAATACACTTTATTTCTTGAAATTTGTCCTCCTATCTCTATAATTTTTTTTATTTCGATTCTAATTTACAATTTGATTACACTATATAACAGTTTAGAAATTATGGAATATTTTTAATTGATTATATTTTAAACATGATAATTTATTTATTTTATACAATTTTTTTATCTTTTTATTTTTCTCATGAATTTGTCATTAATCTTTGTAAAATGATGGTTAAGAAAATTCACCATATCAAAATTTAGTTAAATTTTTAATGAAATTTGATTATGTTTGGATATTTTACTTTAAGGTCCTAAATTTTGAATAATAATAATTTTATTGTTTGGATTTGAAGTTGTTTGAATAAATAAATTTCAAGTAAAGAAAATTATTTATGTTATTTTATAAAACTTTATGATATGTGACCTAGATGTGAATGTGATTTGGTGACAAGATTTTGATTTTAACGAAAGAACAATGTTTTTTTTGGAATTTTTTTAATATTGAAATTGAGTGTTTTTTGAATTTTGACTTAAAAAACAACCGTTTATGACATTTTGAACATGTTTTTGAGAGTTGTATTTGGTAAATTAATTTTAAATAAACTTTGAAAATATATTTGTTATGTTTTATTAGAGGAATTTTTTACTCAAGTAAAAATATATTGCAACTCGACCTTTTATTTAGTCAGACTTTCGCTCAAATAAGTTAATTTTTGTTAAAGTAAAAATAGATCTGCACTAGATTTAAGGGTTAGGATATATTCAATAACTCAACTTCTTATTTGACTAAATTCTCACACAGGTAAAAAGATTTACACTCAAGTGAGTCTATTTTTATATAAGCTAAAAAATGTTATTATTTATTGTTTTATGTGAATATTTATTATAAATAAATATTAATTTGTATATTTAATTGATTGTGATTTTATTTAAATGATGTATGTTGTATGAGAATGATTGTAAGTAGTTATTCTATCAAGATATTAAGTGATTGGAAGTTGGATAAGGAGCTATTACACATCATAAGTGAATACTTAACATAAGATAATTGATATTTCACTTGTTGATAATATATTATATATAAATTTATATGTGATATATAGAGTTGTTTTATGTTGGCAATTTAATGAAATTAAATTATTGTGATTTGTAAATTAAATTTTATTCTTTTATATATTTTTTCTTATATTAATTTTTTTATAACTTACTTTTATATGAGTTTTTTATACTGTGAACTACATTGATTATATTAAGAATAATATTTGAAAGATAATAAAAAAAATTTGTTTATTTGTTACTCTTATTTTTAATTACTAATTTTATTATAACTTACACAAATTACAAATATTTTTACATAGGTTTTCATCATTTTTTCAATTATTTTATTTTTTCCCAAGAGACACAATATATGTTTAAGTTAAATTAAGGGTAAGTTTCGTTATTTTTTATTATCTAATAAAATGAATGTAGAAACAAGTTTCAATTAAATCAAAACCTTGCTAAAAGATTATACGTAACACCTTGCAAAATAAAACTTCTACTAACATAATTATTTTACAATTTCACAAACATGCATATGTTATACTAATCCATAGTTAATATGCTTCAAAATATATATTCATACTAAACTGAAATTTAAAACATATTTTAAAAAATTATATATAAGTTTTTCAAAATATCTAATACTGATAGAGTATGCTCAATGGAAAAGATCATACTCATCTGCAATGTCATCTGCTCCAGTATAACACATAATCATCATAGATAAATAATAAAAACGTAAATATAAACAAAAAATGACAAACTAACATATTTAAAACCATCTTCAAATAATCTAAAATTAATCACATACTTCAACAACACATAAACCTATCAAAATCATTTATTTTACTCAATTCCATCCACAATTTAAATTATATGACTCTCACATACATAAACAAACTTGACTCTACTTTCACAAGACTCATGCATTGAATAGATCTTGAAATATGCACTTGTCATACAAATTTAAGTTGTAAATAGATCTCTGAGACTTGTCTGACCAATTATCTTTCAAGCTGCAGTCACTTAGTTCAAACATTTTCCGATTCTCACCACCTACACATAGTAATGTTTATCTATTCGATTTCATTACTAATACACTCAGTATATCTCATTATTGATAATGTTTATCTATTTGATTCTATTACTAATACACTCAGTATATCTCATTATTGATTAGATCCTTAGACTGTGACCATCCTAATTGACATGGACATGGATATTTTCTTTTCTAAAAGTACTATACCTTGATTTTAACTATCATAATCAATATTTTAACAATATTATATTATATGCATATATCTTTACTCATTCACTTTTTCTTTTTAATCTTAATCTCAAATATTTGAAGAATTACTAAATCATCAATACTATTCAATTTAAATTTAAATTATAAACCAATCTATTCTATTAAATCCATAACTTGCTTTACAAAATAATTAAACAATCAAAACATAAAACAAAACAAAAAAAAATACGTTAGCTTAGCGAGAATATTATAGTTTCAGCAAAAATATTGTCTCGCTTGAGCAAAAAATTTATCGCTCAAGCGAAAATCGACTTGAGAGCAATTCTAAATTTACATAAGTTTTCTTTAGCTATAATTTCTCGTTTAAGCGAAATATGCAGAAAAACCAACTGCATTTATAGTTTTTCAAGCCTATTTCACTACTTCAAATATTACCAATCATCCTCAAATAATCTCTTTTTTTCACATAAGATCAATCTACATATGAAATCATCTATTACCCCTAATTTGATCAACTTATCCAATTTCATTAAATTAAAAAAAAAACATCTTCAATACTTCATAATACATGTCAGACTTTATCAAATCAAACATTAAGGATCAGAAAATCTTACTTTTACCATTGTCATCAGTCAATACAAGCTAATTTCATACTTGGTTCAAAATAAACTAGTTTACCCTATTATTGAAATAGATACTATCAAAACCATGCAACCATCAATCTAAAAGAACTACTATGTAAATATTGTCTATTTTCATATTTCAATATTAACCACCAACCAAACATGACTCTACAACTCATAACAATTTAGGCTTTTAGCATTCAAATGAGGTTGTGCATCAAAAATCATCAAACAGTCAATTTCAATCCTATCAAGAATCAGGGACATAAACCTAAATTATCTATTGATAAAATGCTAAAAACAACTTTCCTTACCTGATTTTAGTAGATATTATTCCAAAAGAACTTTAAAAACCTAAAAATAAGAGCACATTAACCTACAACACAAAGTATCAATGATCAAACTACACTACAAGGATGAGAAACCCATAAAGACTCTTCTTGAAGTATTTGAAGACACATGTAATATCTAAATAGAATTTTATAGAATAAATTTGAAACTGATTTAGAAAAAAAATGATAAAATTGAACTTATTTTAACAAAGTTTATTTTTAATTGGGCTTACTCAAATTGCTGCTACGAATTTAATAATAGACTCAATTGTTAATTTAATAAAGAACGAAAACACGAGTTTATATATATATATATATACACACTTAACTGTAGGTTGAATTATGTATGTTTTTTACCAATTAGTTAGGTATACAAAATAATATAGTTTGCTTAACTCTTTCCTACCACGTTAAAAATCTTATGACACTTGTTTGGTTTGGTAAGATATGTTGTTGTTATGTATTTCACAAATGTACACAACAACTTTTCATGTCTTAATTAACTTTTATATTATTATTATTATTTTCTTATAACTCTTTTACATATACATGATAAGGACATTTTATCCTTTGTTAGACAAAGGACCATTTATATAGTGCATCTGATATAAAGCTTCACCTTATCATTTATTTAAAAGATAAAATGATTTTAAAAATGTATTATCTCAATAATTAAATGTCGTTACCTGAAAAATTGTTTGCTAAATCGTTTAGTTAAATATTTTATCTCAATATTTGAAGTAAACATTGAGTTGAAATTTTAAATATGTTGTTGATCTTAATATACATAAAAATACACATTTTATAGAGATATCATAATGGTTTCTGAAATTAATTTTACCAATAACATATACTAACACATGTTGCTATTACCAATAATAAAAAATAAAAATAGTTAAATTGAAATGTGTGAGTGGTAGAAAAAATGGTTTATAGTTTGGAGAAAGATGGAAGAAGGAAGAGAGGAGAGTAGCAGAAGGGTTTTTGCTGGGTTTTGCTTCCCTTCCTCACTCCATTCACACTCAATGCTCTGACAGAAACATTCCCAAATGCGTCGCCGCCTCCTCCTCTTCCCCCACCGCCTCCGCCACCTCCTCCTCCCCAACCCCACCAATCCCCTGCGCGCAATTCCATTGTTCCCTATCCTGCACCCTCCTCACTCCTCCCCTCGTCCTTTCTCCTCCTCCACCCTCTCCAGAGACGACGGCGTCTCCCTCTGCTGCCACATGTGGATCGACAACTTCCGCCACCCCGACCGCGTCGTCACCTCCCTCTCCCCTCTCCTCCGCCGCTTCGACCTCTGGATCCTCGCCTACCAGAAAGTCGCCACCGACGACACCGGCTCCTACACCCCCCGCTCCTCCATCACCACCTCCACCCTCCAGGACCTTCTCGCCCTCCGCAACGCCGTCCTCGACGGAAAATTCAAGTGGGGCGCCAGACTCAAGTTCTTCGTCAAATCCCCCCGAGACAAAACCGACTACGATTCCCTTTCCAAGCGCAAAATCAAAACCATCCTCACCACCACGCAGCCCTCACCCTTCCAGGACAAGATCGTTCAGGAGGTTCTCTTGATGATCCTCGAACCAATCTACGAGCCTCGCTTTTCCCCAAAGTCCTACGCTTTCAGACCAGGCAGAACACCCCACACTGTTTTAAGGGTCATCAGAAGGAGCTTTGCTGGTTATTTGTGGTACATAAAGGGTGATTTTAGTGTTTTGTTAGATGGGATGAAAGTGGGGTTGGTGATCAATGCTGTTATGAGGGATGTTAGGGATAAGTTGATTGTTGATTTGATAAAAGACGCGCTGGTTACGCCGGTGGTTGTTACTGCTGTGGAGAAAAAGGAGAAGAAGAAGAAGAGAAAGTATCAGAAGAAGAGGGTGTTGGCAGAGGATGAGCCTAAGCCTGATCCTTATTGGTTGGATACCTTTTTTGGGTTTGCGCCGGAGGAGGCAGAGAGGGTTCCCAATTGGGGTCATTGTGGAGTGCTTAGTCCACTTTTGGCCAATGTTTGTTTGGATGAGTTGGATAGGTGGATGGAGGGGAAGATCAAGGAGTTCTATGTTCCTTCCAAGAGTGATGTTATATGGAATAGTCCCGAAGAGGAGCAGGGGAACACTTCATGGCCGGAGTTTGTGCCCACAAGCGGGCCTGATAAGACCAGGAAGATAGATTTTGTTCGGTATGGAGGGCATGTCTTGATTGGTGTTAGAGGGCCTAGGGCTGATGCGGCTGCATTGAGGAAGCAGTTGATTGAGTTTTGTGATCAGAAGTTTATGCTCAAGCTTGATAATGAGAGCCTCCCTATAGAGCATATAACAAAAGGGATCATGTTTTTGGACCATGTGTTGTGTAGGAGAGTTGTGTATCCAACTCTTAGGTACACTGCAACTGGTGGTAAGATCATAAGTGAGAAGGGTGTCGGGACGCTGTTGTCAGTGACGGCCAGCTTGAAACAGTGTATTAAGCAGTTTAGGAAGTTAAGCTTTCTCAAGGGGGACAAGGATCCAGATCCCCAGCCTTGTTTCAGGATGTTTCATGCCACGCAGGCGCATACCAATGCTCAAATGAACAAGTTTTTGTCAACCATGGTTGAGTGGTACAGGTATGCGGACAATAGGAAGAAGATTGTGAACTTTTGTTCTTATATCATAAGAGGGTCCCTTGCTAAGTTGTATGCTGCAAAATACAAGCTTCGTTCGCGGGCAAAAGTGTACAAGATAGGTTCTCGTAACTTGAGCCGTCCATTGAAGGAGAAAAAGGGTCAGTCTCCTGAGTACCAGAATTTGTTGAGGATGGGGCTTGCCGAATCAATCGATGGGCTCCATTATACAAGGATGTCTCTTGTACCTGAGACGGATTACTCCCCATTCCCTAGTAACTGGAGACCTGACCATGAAAAGTTGTTGCTAGAATACATAAAACTGGAAGATCCAAAGACTTTGGAGGAGCAACGGAGTTGTATCACTGAACAGGGTCTTGTTAGACCTCAAGATTATATTTCAATGCTTGTGTGGAATTACAAAAGGAACTCTCTTGCTATGGACCAACTTTCCTTAGTAAGGAGCAATGAAAGCTTTGTAGGACAACGGCATTTGGAAGTTGGCTCAAACCAGGATGAGCAGGACCACATAGATAAAGTGGAAGAAAATGATGGAAGGATGAATGCAGCACAACTGTAACAAAAGGTTTTGTAATCTGTATGGTCTTTGAATAGGATCTTTCAGGATATTTTGGACTCGTTGAGAATATGAGATATAGGTTTTTTATTTAGTTCTCTGATCCCCTTCCCTTGCATGCACAAGTATTAACCTATTATACCTGATCTTCGGGTGGTGAACCACTCTGTCCCTTTACTTTTGTTCTTGTGCTTTTCCTTTCTAGTTTTTCACACCTTCTAACATGAAGTGTAAATATTAAAATGTGTTAAGAATGATGGCTGTTGCATATATAAAAACCATTGATGTACTTAAGCTTTTAGTAGAGTTCCTTGACTTGATATAAGAAACTTTGTAGCTGAAGATCAAGAGCTGGATCCTAACCATCTCAGTCATTTAAATGAAGTTGAATTTCAGCATAAAATAAAAGATGGTATGGCCATTGTCCACTTAGCAGGCCAAATGTGTATTGCCCAAGGCAGTGTTAGGAATATGGAAACCGTTCATGTGGTTTCACTTATTAGTTTAACTTTTAGGAGAGTTGATGACCCTGTTAGAGATTATCATGATACAAGGTGTTTCTAATGTTTGCATAAAATGAGTTTCGAAAGGTTCATCATGTATTTTTTGTCATACTTGAACTATTGGCCTGAACTTGTGTCTGTGTTACTTACTACTTTGTCTGCCGATAATTATTCATTAGCCTCTCCTTCCTTGAATCAGCACTTCATAGCTACCTACCTCTATGTTCTCATTCTTTATTTTAATTTGGATTTTACTACTTATACTCCTGCCGTCTGACTTTATTCAGAATGTAAAGTTTTGGAATTAATCAGAAATCTTACACTTGGCATCTTCTTTGAATCTGTCTCTGATGTTCCACGAACCCTTTTTTCTCTTCTCAGGTTAATATCGTCTCACCTTCTCACCATGGATGCTTGCTAGAGAAAGGATGCTATAACTGAGTGGAGAGCCCATGCGTGCAGGCATCCAACTTGGGCAAAATATTAAGCGTTGCCACTCTGCTTGTGAACACTGGGCAATGAGATGGAGGTAAAAGCTCACGCACTTCAAAAATGTGGAAAGTAATTCCTTTCCTCATACTGTTCTGGAGTGCTTATTTGTGAGTTCACAGGAAGGAGTATGCAGATTTCTGTCGGAGGCTAATAAAGTGTGTTCCTGGTGAGTGCATAGGACAAAGCAAGGTGTGAATTGAACTGCAACTGGATATTTCAAATATCATATCAATTTTGTAAATTAGCTATTTGTCGATACGTACTTGCCCCGATTATTTTTTGATGATTTGAATATATCTGCAATTCTTAGTTCTTAACCACACAATGATACATGTTTCTTTTTTTCACTCTCTTTTCTATTGGGGCCTTGAACTGCAAGAACACATTGATATTTAGCAGTGTACTAGGAAGAAGCTCATTGTACTACATTATGAGTTTCTCATTTTTTAAAACAAATTATAGTTTACTTCGTATTTTTCCTTTTCATTTCCAGTTAGTTTTAATATTATTTTTTGTTTGTTTTTTATTATATCACAATTTATTTATGTATTATTTTTTCTAAATATTATGAGTTTCTCAGCATTTAGAGCCATTAGCGACTTTAGGGAATCCTTGACTTGAATCTGCTCTAGTCTTTAAAGTGACATGTTTTGCAAAAATGTTGAAAATATGAATTAGAGGAAGGATATGAGCTTCTATAAAGTGGCCTTGGGTTGTTCTTTTCGTTTTATTTGCCATTAATATATCACTAAGCACACTTTGTTCTACGGCTGTGAGCAGTAAAAACAGGCCATTTAGGGGCTCAAGAGAGACCAATGAGTTATCATGTTAATGTTGAATAGCTCAAATGTTAAAGAGAGAATATTTGAGTAGAATTTTCTGTACTCGGCTTGTGCCAAATTCTAGCATTGCATTTGCAAGAAGAGATTCAATGAGTAAAAGTAGAAGGGACGTATTTACATGGCACTCCCTAGAGCCAGAGTGCAATGTTCTTTTGTGATAAAATGTGGGGTGTAGTTTTAGGTGAACCCCATGATTTGCACTGTTAGCAACAATCTGCGTATCAATTCTGGTGCTTCAGAATGTTTTCATTTTCATGGGTTTAGGATATTTGATATTATGATTGGACTTCATAATATTGGGTCAGCATTTTAACTTTATTTATTTAGGATTTCAACTTCCTACATATATTCGTTGGGATTGCTTTTTCATTTGCTTCAAAATAAAATTTTTGGAAAAAAAGTGTACATTTTAGAAAGTCCATTATGAACCAGTGAGAGATGATCTGAAAATGAGATATAGGAAGAAATTCCCTTTATATGTATACAAGTCTTGCAAATAGGGTCCAAAATACTACTATAGGAAAATATTACTACGCTCATGTACATACTCCTTTCCAAAATAATTATGATTTTAGTTTTTTTTTCGAAATAGTTTATATTCTCACTTTTTAATGAAACGATAATTAATTTTTCTATTATGTTTTCAAATAAATTATTTTCTTTTTTATTTTTTTAGTAAAATTAATTCAAAAAATAATATATTTATTGAAGCTGGTAATACGTATTCATGCATGTGCTCACACACGTAATTTGCTTAAGAATATGATTATTTATAAGGCAGGGCAATGATGTACTAGAGTTGGAGCATAGATAAGGTGTCAAAGTGACTCAACTGCATTCACACGCATTGACTAACCATGAGTTGGGTTAAAAATAAACAAACTCAATCAGATTTGTTTTATCACTAAAGTAAAAATTTTGTATTTTAACCTTGATCTATCATGAGTTGGTGGATTATGTGTATTAATTCACTTATGTAAATTTTGTTTTCTTAATTTATTTTATATATTTACTATAGTATAATCAAAATACATTAACTTCACTCATCCGTTTATAACAATACAACTAAAATGTTTAACCATTTTCCTAAACATTATTATAGAGATAATAAGTGAAAATAGAAATGTCAATTTATATAATTAAACAAACAAATAAATTAAGTATTTAAACCATTTAAATATGAGACCATGTTCTAGTATTTGAAAAATCAAATTGTTGACCTACATAAGAAGTATTAAACAAGATAAAAACATGAAAAAAATGATAAAAGATTCTTGTTCTTGGATCACGGGAACTAAGCTCCAGTGATGAACCAGATTGACTTATGAATTTAAACTCCTTTTAACTTCTCTAACCGCAACATCAATTACAGCATTGACTTACGGATTTAAACTCCTTTTAACCACTCTAACCACAACATCAATTACACCATGTTTATGTTCAGTTTAATGAAAGGAGAGAAATCGGTTAGATAAAAATATATTAGTAGAGTGAAAGTAGATGAAAAAGGAGTAAAAGTTAAAAACATTTGGTTGAAAAAAGAACAGAAAAAGAAATAGAATTTCGTGAAAAGTGAAGCAACTGCAAGATCTCTTATAAAACCTCCCAATATAAAGGTACTGGAATTAACTCCTTTTAAGTAATACTCCACCATAAAATCATTGCATTTTAAAGGTTCTTTCAGTCTAATCAATAATAAATATACAACTATTTAAAACATTTTTTTTTTTGTGTGTGGAACAATGTTACTTCTTCAAATAATGCATTAATTGGACTAAAATAAAAAATATTTAAATTAAGAATAACCTTTTCAAAAAAACAATACTTAAGTCAATTTGAAACTTTCTTATATGACACGCTCCTAATACTTCATTTTCCAAAGTAGACAAAATTTAAATATTTCTTTTGAATCCTTACCGTCATGTTTCTCCATGATACACGAACACTGGTTTCAATAATAACAAAATAATTTACATCGAAAGTGACTTGCAAAATTAAATTTAAAATAATTTACATATAATTTTAATACCTATCTGTCTGATATTCCTTCACGAAGTTTTAAATTGTGAAAAAGAATGTGCTCAAATCACTAGTTCGAGAACAATAATAATGTCTCAAATACAATGAATTACATTAATAAACTAAGCCGGCAAGTGTCCCAAGTTAGTTCTCTAGCCGCCTGCTCCAATAAGCTCCCATGAACTCTGCTTAACCTATCATAGTCAACAATCAAACATGAGTGTTCTGTGCAACTTGAAAACAAAAATCAATTTCATTATGTATAAAGTCACAATCACCAACATACCAGTTAAATATAAGCTGATGAATAGTGTCACCATGATGGTAAATGTACAAGCTCTTGCACCAATAGCGGCTGAAGTTGACCTGCACAATGGTGGCTCCATCATCAGTAAACAGGACAAAATCTTGTCAAATCAAAAGTTGTTGCTCACTACTGCATTGGTCAAGGTCTTGTTTGAATAACCTTTCCAATAAGTATTTATAGGACAAGAAAATAAGAAGATAAAATGAATTGAGTTTCTAAGTTTTTTCATCTGACTTCTCCAAAAGCTGAAGGTTCAAGTCATTTTACCTTTTTCTTCTCCAACAAGTCTACGGCTTGAGTAAAATATAAAGCTTTCACGGTTTAAATGAAAATTACCTTGCTACCAGGTCCTTGACAGATTCTGTTGTTAGTCCAAAACCAAAAGGGTAAAGAGGATCATAGTGAGGATCCCCAAAATTCATCGGGAGTTGATCAACAGATTTGAACCATGTCCTTGCAAGCTTCCCCGTGAAACCATAGTCACCAAAAAGGACATCTATCACACCTTGGCCTTCAGTGCCTGGCAACCATGCAGCCACCAATGCATCCATGGTAGAAACGTATGGTTCAATAACAATAGGTCTGCCAGAGATGATGACAACCACACACTTAACGGTTCCACAGACATTGTTGATGACATTTGGACCAGATTCCATCATTGTAAGTGTTGTGCTGTCCCCGGCTGTCTCGGCATAAGGAGGCTCACCAACTACAACAATGGCATATTCAAAGTTATTGGATTTAACAAACTCGTTGTCAGGGTTGTCACGAAAGACTACTTCTGTGCTTGGATCAACTGTTGATTTTATGGCACTGAGAATAGTTGTTCCTGTCCAAGGAAAAAAAAATATTAGTCTCCTCCTTTGACATGCATGCAACTACCCGTTATTTAAAAATATGCATCACAAGCTTGGTGAATATTTATAACAATGGATAGTTCCCTTCCCTTGCATTGCTTCACAAACTATAATCTTTTGGATAACTTCAAATAATGGTCTTTAACTAGTCTCATTCCTCAAAGTAAAAAAGTCACAACATTTAGAGCTCAGAATCTCATGCTTCCATGGACCTAGACCTCAGCTTGTTTCATATGAATGCCAGATAGTCGCTTACCTCTTGTGTCACTGTTGCCACTGAATCCTTGCCATTTGATTGTCCACCCTCCACATTGGTAGCCCAAATTATCGGCATGGCTACCAGCAACTAGAATTTTTGGGACTTTCTTTGGAAGAGGCAGAAGTGGTGTACTTTCATTTTTCCCATTCTTAAGCAGCACCAGAGATTTTCTCACAGCTTCCCTTGCTAGGTCCCTGTGTTCCTAGTGAAACAACACAATCATGACTCTCAGCGTCTCAATTATGCTCAGGTAAATTACAGGCAACAAGAACTGCCGTTAAAAACATATATAATCGTTTTGTTCATAAAAATCAGAGCAGGCATCAGATAACTTCATTGTGGTGATGGGGACTTCGGTATTATGGGATGTCTAAGTCCCAATGATGATGTAAGATTGAGAATTAACAATGAATGTAAATACATTCTGTTTAGTTTCTTAATAAAAGTCAGTTTCAAGATTTTCATCTTTTTCTTAAAAGTGTTATCAACTGAATCTATTAGGAAGCTGGATCATCTATGATGGGTTGAACAATAAGAATCAATCGCAAATAGGAGATCTTTAATTCACACCAATAGGACATGGTCAGGTGCGTTTGGAAGCAAGGAAAATTATATTCCACAAGGTTCAAGTTCTTGATATCGCTTAAGTTCCTTCGAATATAACCACCATCTGAGACATTATCGGGGAAGACAATTTCCTCAAATATATTTGTTTTTCCATCAAAGGAAAGATGATGTTGTTTTATATTATTCCAATTTACATAAATGGTTTGAATGACTCACCTGGCTTCCAAGCTCATTGACTAAGCTGGTATCAGCTAGAGGGTTCTCAAAAAGACCCATGGTGAACTTTACAAGCAAAATTCTCTCCACAGCATCATCAATACGCTCCATTGGAATGATATTGCTCTTGACCAAGAGTGTAAGATCCTGAATGAACTCATCATATTTGTATGGGACCATGACCTGCAATGATTGGTAACAAAAAGAAAGGCTGAGTTCTATAATCCTTTATCTGAGCTCACATTACGTGGTTTCATGATCTACTATCTAGCAGAAATTTTATTCACTCCAGTCCTGCAGGTAATTTCAGCACAAGGAGCAACTGACCATATCAACACCAGCTTCAATTGAAGCCTGCACAGAGTATGTGTAATTTGAATCCGGTGGTGATGTGATCCTATCAATACCTTGCCAATCTGAGATGACAAATCCCTGATAAATAAGTACATAAATTTGTTGTTAGCATCCAGAATATGAACCATGTTGCTTAAATCAGGATCTGACAATGGCATAAAGACAGGCTGTACAGTAATAGAACATCAGATTGGTTTATTCTCACACTGTTCTTGATAATGAGGCGTAAACAACATTATGAGAAGTTTACATGGATTTCTCAAGACTGACACAACAAATTTTATAGTAGATTCAGTGACGGACAATATTAAACATAATAGTGCAAATATTGATTTTCAAGGATATTCAAAGAGAGTTTCTTTGAAGAAGGAATTCATAAAATCATTACTGTAAAAGCATTTGGTAGTTGCTTCATGGCGTAGAACAACTGTACTGAACATTTATTATGCAAGAGAAAAAATACAAACAAGCCAAACCTTAAACTTAAGGGTATTCTTGAGGAAGCCAGTAACTAGATCACGATTTGCATGCATCTTTACACCATTCCAACTGGAGTAAGAAACCATGACAGTAGAGACCCCCTTAATAACGGAATCAGAATACGCAGGCATGTGAATGCTTAACAATCCGTGCCAATCAATCAATGTGTTGTTCTCATTTACTCCCTTCGCCGTGCCACCATCTCCAACAAAGTGTTTAGCACAAGCTGCTACCTTTGTCCTACAAGAAACTTATAAGCCTAATAAGGGATAGATATAAAAATAAGTACACGTCCATCATGAGCAAAAAAAAAAAACAGTGGATTGGGCATAAAAAGCCATACATCACGTCCCCTGGTGTAAATTATTGAAAATGAATCCAAAAAATGGCTGAAAAAATAATGAAATGCAATCTTATTTCAAAAAATGCTCTACAATAATTAATGACATACTTGCCACCAACATATGGAAATCCCTTTCTGGAATTGGAAGGGATACTTCCTTGTAGGCCAGGTATGATCGCTGTCATTTCTTGCACAATTTTAGCATCCTCACTATAGCTTTCATAACACCGACCCCATCTTGGATCTCTACAAACCTATAACCAATGTTTCAGGAGTAATCAGTCAAATTATAAAAGAAAAATGTACACATCTAACCTCAAACCTCTTTAATAAGAAATTTTCTAAATGGTTATCATTATACTCTTTTCAATTTACCGCTATGCATGGAGCAAAAACATAAGGAATCCCTGTAGCTCTGACTTCAAGAGCAGTAGCAGCACCAATCCTTTGTGCCAGATCTGGATCCCTGTTCATCAAAGATTATTAGAATGGAACAAACTATGTTTCAACCTACAGAACTGATGTCATGTTTCTTATAACCACTCACTTCTCAACCAACTATGATGCAGGTGAAATGGTTCAGGTGACTATTTAAATTATCAAATTAGAAATGAAAGGTCTATTATCTATCAAATCTTGTTCACATGACGCATACCTACAAAATAAATGATAATAAATCTTAAACTTGCCTGGTACATCCAAGCCCAACATTATGGGGAAATATAGTGGCATTGTAGACATTGTTGTGTCCATGAACAGCATCAATACCATACATCATTGGTATACCCAATCTACTGTCCAAAGCTCCTTTCTGAAATTCATTTATCATATTAACCCAATCTTCGGCAGTAGCCTTTGGAAGGGGCTCGCTACCACCACCACTCAATACACTCCCTGCACACAATTAAAATAACAGTTAATTGATAATGCTTAATGATGTTGTGATCTACTTTAATTTCCTATTCTTAATTCAATTTTTTCATCAATTACTCATTCCTGGCTTCTTTCAGCTTCCTAATTTTAGCTAATAAAGATCTTATGAGATTATAAAACTAAGATAAAAAAAAAAAAACTATACATTCCTAAGGAATTAGTAACATTGAAATGAACAAATGCTACTTTCCTTTCCATAGAAAGAGGTACCATCCCCTTCCCCCAAAATATCTTCTACCCAAAAAAATTGATGCCCTGGGACAACACGCAATTATCAATGGAAACGAATTATATTTCCAAAGAATAATTACACAGAAGAAATCCTTCTTCATAAGTGAATACAAATATCACAAGCAATCCCAAACAAACATTGAATAACAGGAGACTCATCACCACTAAAACATGTAATTTGAAAGATGCCAGACTTGCATACAATCAAATGCCATGCAAATAAAAAGGAAAAACACAGCAGAAAACTGTAAGTTAGGTTACAAAGTAGTCAATTTCCTAAAAATGGGGATTTTTCTCCACTCAGTTTCTTTTAAGGGAGGTACCAGACAATCATATGTATGATTATTATACCCATTTTTTTTCTAAATAAAAAAAGCTGCTGAACAAGGAAAGATAACTGCACAGAAAATTGGCGCCCAGACATGAAATTCCAGATTTAACCCAAACACTATCAACTGAAAAGAGAAAAAGAAGCTAGGAGTTCAGTTATCCTTACCAATGAAGCTGGTTTTCATAACCTTAGCATTGGCAACACTCCTATCAATCTGAACCATTTGACCAATCTTCTCCTCCAAAGTCATTCGACTCATCAAGTCCTTAATCCGAGTTGCAACTGGTTGCTTTGGATCTTTGTAACTCAGATACTCTATTTGAGCCTCTCCAGTTGATGCCAACCACCAACATACCCACAGAACACCCAACCAATGAACCAATGCCCTAGACATGTTGAGCTCCCCAGCTCAAGCTTCACCTGCAGAATTTGGCACAAACCAACACCCGACCCAATAAAGGTTTAGTTTTTGGAGATATACCCCACTTGGTCTCTAAGGTAAAAAGATAGAACAGCAGCAAAAGAAAAGCATATCCAATGAAATGGGATTCAAGAAAACTAAACCCCATTACTTGAAAAGCAGTTTTTTTTATTATTTTAACTTCAACGATATGAAAATGTGAAAAGGGGTCTATCTAGACTATAAAGTATGCAAGTGTGACCAAGATCAAACACACTTTTTTTTTTTTTTGCAGCAAGATTTTTTTTATTCAACCAAATGGTGAAGTGAAGGAATAGATCAAAAGAAAGTAACAGCTACACCCTTCCAGTGAAGGAGGAGAGAGAGGGTGGGGCAGATACCTCAAAAGGGAAGCAAAAATAGTGACTTTATGAGATGATATGAAGAAAAGTTGGTAACTTTGGATCCAATGGAAAATGGGGTGATAGAAATAATGGAAATGGCACTCACTGCACAGGGAGGAAGCGAAGAGAAAACAGTGTGAGCATATGGATGGTAGTGGGAGACACCTATCACAGTTGTTGTCAGACGTGGCGGTTTTTTCTCTTTGAGAAGTGTGGAAGTGATTAACAAAACAGGGTGAGGAAAACCGTGAGGATAAAAATTAGTAACTGAAAAATTATTGATTTCTTCAACAATCATATGAACTTAGACTTTGGTTGTCCTATTTGATTAAGATTTAACTAGGATTTGAAATCACAGTACAAGATAAATAAATGTTTATTTTAATAAATGTATCAATTTCTATCTGATGAATAAATTATCTCTTCCAACAAAGTAATTTATTTTAATAATCTATCATAAGATAATAAAACAAATATGAAATAATAAGTCGTTTATCCTATCAGTTACAATACAGTTGGTGCAAAATTAACTAATGAAATAACATTATAATTAACCTTGAGTCTTTGGGAAAATATGTTTAATTTATTATTTGTTTTATTATACTTTTTGAAATATATAGTTATAAATATCCTATATACAAAATTTTACTTGTATAATTGTTAGCGGAATTTCAACTTTTATGTATATATTGAATTTCAGTACAACACTTTTTCAAATCCTTTAAAACTATGATACTGTTTCGATAGAAATAGCATGTCGTTATCAACATAGAAGAATTGGAGATGTGGAACACATTTCAAGTAATGGGTATTATCTTTTTTATCTGGTTTAGATTTTTTTTTATTAAATATCTTCTTGAATTGGGTCGTGGATACTTTTATATTTTGACCATTAAATAGATGTAGGAATAAACATAAAAATATATTGGTGATATCTCTTTGGTTCCTTTATTTATAAGAATAATATTAATTATCTCAATAATTATTAACCTTATTAATTATCTTAATTAATATTTGTTTATCAATTAAAGATTTGGTAGGTTAATTACTTGAATTATGTGGTGAACTTCATTTGACTTATAAAAATAAATTGTAATGATGATGCTTATCAATTAATGATCTTAAACAGATTTTAAATAACAAGATTAATGATCTTAAATAAATTTCAAATAATAATAAGAAATACTATATTTCTATAACTAAGTTAATTAATAAATTCAAATAACACATACATAATATAAATACGATAATTATTTGATAGTGTCACAGTTTTATTCTTTAAACAAAAAATCTTATAAAATAAATATATATATTATTTTAAATTGTACAAAGGTTCTGTACAATTGGGTATATCTCTTTAACTTTTACTATGCCAAAAGACATTTCACCTCTTAATAACATTTTCCCACTCTTAATGCAAAATAACTCAATTAAATAAGCAGCATTTAGTACCATAGCTATCTCCTACCTAGCTACATGGAAGTGCCATTATTTTACTTTGTAATTTTGTCAGACTTTTATTCATGCTTTGATTTGAATTTTGGTTCCCCACTTCTAAATTTCAACCAACAACTAAATGTGGACTTGTTTTTATCTTCTCCCACCACCAAAGATTAAATGTAGATTCTAATCGACCAGCCTATAACCTATGTTCTCTTTTAAGTACGAGGATAAGTTTTTGTTCTTCGTTTGAATTTCTCTTTGTTTCGTTTAATTATAAAGCTTATGTGAAGTAACAAGCAAATATCACTGCCAAAAAAGTTGTTGAAAGGTGGATTCCATAACATAAAAAGTGTATATTTTGTCAAACAAATCTAAAATGAAAGGAAAAAGGAGATAGGATTGTGTGGTAAAGACAAGGATAAAGATGATTATTGTGGAGTGGTACTTTGTTCAAAAGTGTAGAACATGCAAAGAATAAGTTCATCAATGAAAAGCGCTTTCTATATGTCGTCATTTAAGGGAATCTCATTCAAATTCAATAATTATTTACTACATTTTCTCAATTAACCTCAAAAGTAACAATAAATTCCGAAATACAAGAAAAAAAAACATGTTCTTGCAATTTAAGTAGCTTTTTCTTTCTTTATCAATTTTTATCGATCAAATCTAGAATTGCACACTTCAGCTCTTACAAACGATCATCGTGTCGACACACAAATCTATAAAGGAAAAGAAATATCCCACGAACTAAATGAAGAATAAATCCATATTTTTAGTAAATTTTACGTAAAATTAATCTCATATCATTAATAAGAAAATTTCCCTGAGTTATAGACATTTTAACTTTATCTCAATTTATTACTTTCCTTTTTTATAAATTAAATTTTGAAAATTAAAAAGTAGTAAATTTAGAAAACAAATGTAACTATTTCTTTCACACGGGCAAAAATGAAAAAAAAAAAAACAGCCTTATTTTATAAATACCCTTGACGTAGCTGCATGCCCCATCGTTACCCTTTTAACCTTCACATATATTTTATACTTGTTTGATATTGGTTTGGATCGGGGATCACCACTTGAATTTGCATGTTAAATCCACGTTATAAATGCTTACTTTTGCGAATTCTACACTTCTAATTGATTTGACGGCGAAAACGTGATTTTGAAAAGGAATAGATTATTATTATACTTGGACCGTTTTAAAAATAGATTGTTAAATTTTAGATTGAATATTACGATATATTTTCTTTGAAATACTTATTATAAAATATATTTTAGTTTATCATTCATTTTAATTTGATATTTACTGCTGGTTATTTTTATATTCAAATTTTTTTGTGCGTGAGGAAAGAAATAGAAAGAGTGAATAGATAAAAAATTGTGAAAATGAGTGAAAATAGAATATTGTAGATAAGTTTATTATTAATAAAAATAACATCGAATGTGGCAATTAATAAGATGTGGACGAGGATGGCATGTGACAGTGGAGAGAGAGAACGGAGCAGTGTATAGTGGTGCGTGTCCATATAAGAAAAATATAATAGTGAATTAATATATAAGCAAATTTCAAATTTTATTGTCACTACTTTTAAAATATTTTTATATTAATCTTAAGTATCGTTCTAAATATATAAATTAAGAATAATTTATGAAAAAAATACATTTTTACTGTATCAAAACAATTATATTAAATGAATTTAATTCGTATTTTTGATAAGGATTATGGTAATTAAGTCCAGAGGTAATAATATTCAAGAGACTGTAATAAAGGTTTTTCTAAAACTCATTTTTTTTGTTTTAAACAAATTTCACAATGCACATCACTTTTAAATTTATTTTGCAAAAATTATTTAAATGGTGGAAATTGTTTATCTACACTTCATTTTTTACAATTTAAAAAGATTAATTTAATATTATTATAGTTATATTAAAAATACCATTTACTAAATTTAAATAAATATTAAATATTATAAAATTTAATCTAATTATAAGATTTAGGTCAATTCAACCCACATTCAAACCTAAATATTTAAATTTAAATTAAGTGGTGTTACTTGAATATAATTTGAACTAAGTCAAGATTAAATGAAATTAAGATAAATAAAATATATTGAATCAAGTCGAGTTATGTTTATATTAAATCGAGACATTATTTAAGTATTAAGTTAGAATCATATTAAGTTCAGTTAAATCAATCATACGTCAAGTTGATCTTAATTAGTTAGAACCTAAGTTAACTTAATCTTGAATATAATAAATATAGATTATATTAAGTTGACTCAAGTCAAATTAAATCCATAATTGATTAATAAATTAAACTTTACATTATATCATAATTATGTTAATATAAATTAATTTCACCTCAAATCTAACATTATAATAAATTTAATCTAATTTAAAGTAAATTAAAAATAATCAAAATCAATTGAATTAGTTAAAATATATCTAAATTTTAAATCTAATTTATTTATTTTTAAATTAAATTGAATAAAAACTGAAAGAGTTCAGTCCATCTTGATCTTTAGTAAAACCACCATGGTATTAACGAAAGATAGTTAACACGAATAAAAACCTATTTTTTCTCGAAGTTCCAATAAAGTAAGTCATATAAAAGAAAGGAAGAAAAAAGTTTGACCATGGGGTTTGGATTCCACATAAGTTATTTTAATTGTGGCCAGTAAAGAAACAACTGTTACAAAATTATGGAGTTTTATTAACCATAACTATAGTGCACCCATGGTGGATTCTTTAAAAATGGTGCTACTTTTTTTTTTTTTCTTTTATAAAGATGGTGAATATTATCAGAAGGCATTATTTTTCAAGATAGATTAAGGTTACATCCGAACAAGATTCTCCTTGAGCATTTATAAAATAAATATTTTTTTCATAAATTAAAATTAAATTATAAATAAGTTATTTTAGAAAAAAAGTTATATAACTTTTCTAACTTTTCAATTTTTAAATTGTACATAAATTAATTCCAATCAACCAAAAAAATTTATCGTTTTTTTCTCTCATAGAAATATTTGAGGAAAATTTATCCAAACAAAATCTAAATTTATTTTCAAAAAATATAACTGATATCTAAAACTTAATGAAATTAGATTTTCTATATGTTTCATAATCCATTAACTTTTTAAGTTATTAACAAGTTAAATACGATTAAACGTGAACACTCCTACATTTAAGTTATCCAAAACATCTTCTGACAATTTTTTTATAAACGTTATTTTTTTCTCAATTGAAATGTGTCCATAACTAGTTCCAACAAGGTCATGTAAGGCTATTAAAAACAATCCAACTGAACACTAAAAGTTGTTTTAAATTGTACAGAATCCAAAAAACTAAATGTAATTTAAATACGAATGTAATTGATACTTAACCACAGAACTTTATTTCAATATACCATATAATATTGCAAACACAAGCAGATTTACATCACTAAATTAGTTTTATATGGATGATCTAAAATCAGATATAAATATTCATTAGAATAATATTAGGTAACTTAACTATTATATTAATAATTGTTTCATAAAAATCAATCAATAAAAGTATTATTTGATTAAATATGATATTTGTGTATGAAATAATTGTGTTCCTAACTAAGTTATGAATAAATTGCAGTGAACACAAATTTATTGGTGCTTATCCACTAGTTATATATTTTTTGTGGCACCAAAGCCCGGTAATCCTAACTCAACGTGGTCTTGGTCTCTCCGCAACTAATTCAGTGAAGACTAAAACGGATTAGTGTTATAAATTTCATAAATTTATTTATGAAAAACCAATTTTAATTTAGAAAAAACATTATTTTACTTTTTTTTCTTATTTCTCTCTGTTTCTGAATAAAAGGACCATTAAGTTTGTGGTATGTTTGCTTTTATCTTTTAAATTTAAATTTGATATTTTTAGTTTTTGTAATTTAAAAAGTCAGTTCCACTGTTTCAAATACCATGAAAGTTATTACTTATGTATTCACGAATTACAAGCTATTTATACCACCATGAACTCTAATTTTGGATGTTTTGAGACGATTAAATAACGTTTAGACGAAAGGATTGAAATAAGTTTTATTTCTATTTCTTAAATTAGATAAAGTAAAGTAAAAAATAATAAAAATTCCAAAACACGTGTCTATTTTTATTCTTTGAAAGTTATGATTATAGTCACTTACGATTTGAAAAAGTTACCCTAGAGTGATAAATCCAATTCAAACTTAAATAAATTACATAAGCTTTTTTTCCTATAATATTGAGATGATTTTTGCTTACTTGAGAAAATTTCCCTTACAATAAAATTCAAACACAAAATCTTTAATACATAAATTATTTCAACAACATAATCACATAATATATAATCATTACATCAATCCATAAACTAATTTTGAACAAATTTTAATTTTATTTAAACTAAAACTGTACTCTTTTTCTCAATTCTTTAGTAAAATATAAAACACAAATAAATGAAAATAGTTAAATTCATCAATTGTATATTATGTAGATAAATTTCAATTTTAGAGAAGTCTGAAAAGTACTGGCTGAAAATATTATTGTGATCGACTTCTCTTTTTATAATGAGTTGAGTTAGTAATGTGAATGTAAGAATATATTGTAAATATTAAGATTAATTACAAAAAATATATATTAAGATAATTAACATAAATTATTAAAATTAAGAAAGTTAATAATTACGGGTCTTGGTAAACAATATCTTACATTAGCTCATAATATGAAAACTTGGTATCATTTCTATAAATAAATGCTTTTTTACATGTAGAATTACTGTCTCTTTAACTTTTGATAAATTAATAACTAACTTCATGGGTAGAATATATTAGAAGTATGTCCCACAGAAATAGAATTATCAAATATTCAGTTTTGTTTGTTTATCTCATTTCTTGTAAAAAATATTTTGATTTTGAAAAATTATTGAGTAATTTCAAAGTTGATGAAACATCAAAATCTATTCAAAGAACTTAAGATATATACAAAGTTTTGATAACAAAAATTGGTGATCTTTTTATCCCAAACAAAAAAGATGTGAATGAGAGAATGTGTTTGTTTATGAGAGCGCATAGTTTGTTGTTTAATGAGAAACATAAGAGGTTATGCAAGAATTGTAGGTGGTGATGGAGACATGTACATATATGGGAGGCACTAGTCTTGTTGTTGTTGACAAGGCTATATCCAAAGAGGCACTCACAAATTAAATTGACCACCCATCATATATACAATACTCAAACCCAATCTTGACCAACACATGCTTCAGATACACTTTTGTTTAGAGAATATGTATAGGGCCCTACATTATTTAGTTGTGGAATTAATCCCTCTTTCAATCTCCCCATTATTTGTAGCTTCTAATTCATGATATAAAAATGAAAATTACTTAAAATAACTTTAAACTTTAATGTGTATCTTTGACCTGGTCTATAATATATTTTAGACAGATAAAAATAATAATAGTATCTCACGTTGAAATAGCCAGTACTTGTAATAGGTCATGTATTCATATAAATTGATGACAGAAGATGATTTGATTAGTGATTAGAAACGAAATTTATTAAAATTATATATTACGTAAAACTTTTAAATGATGTATTATGTTATCAGTTAAAAATCAGAGAAAAATCAAGAAACTAAAATGAGATAAGCACTTTTAAATTAAGTTTATTTCGTGTAGTGAAAGAGAAGAAGAAAAAAAGTGTTAAATTTGGGAAGCATATCTCGATTGAATTATAATTTGGGAGGGGAAATCCATTGAAATTATTTGTTTTTGTAAAGAGAAACATCCCCCACCTTATCATTTTGGCATGGATGCATCGTTTTCACCTTTATCTGAACATGCGTTTTATATTTAAAATAAGAAGAAAAAAGGCCCATGATAAGATTGTATAGTAGTTATTTTGGCAGTAATGTGTTGTGAAATTGACAAGCTGATTATAGCCACTTGTGTTAGTATTAACTATTTATTGACCCTTGTATTGTTTATGGTTACATCTTCTTTTGTAAGTGTGATCTCTATCACCTGTTTGATATTGTCGAACAGTTTTCAACAACTGCTATCATTTCACCCCAACGGTGTGCTTCAAAAACATCTTCTAACATCACTTCATTACCATATACACATGGAACAACTACACACAAAATTTAGAGAACAAAAACATTAATTTTAGAGAATTAATTACATTTTTTTAAATGCAAACTTATCCTAGTATAGTTTTTATGGACTAGTATGATGGTGGAATACAATTTAAAGGATTACATTGACTCGCTACTTTTTAAGTAGGAAAATATTTGGAATGCTCATGGTAATATCTTACACATTGATGTGATTTGAGAAAAAAAATTATTTTTTGTGTTTAATTCAAGCTTTGAAAAATTGATCACGAGTTTTATATAAGAATATTTATTATATTTATTTTGAAAGATTTGAAATAATGAATAAAATTTTTTTAAAAAAATTATACTTTGACACCGTGTTTCCGAATTACTTCTATTTAATCTTTGTTTTATTTAATAAAATATTATATAATAATTAAATAATAATTTATTTTAGTGTTAAATGATTGTATTTTATTCTGTATATTGTCAAAGTATCAACGTCTTTTTCTTATTCTAAAATGATATTTCATAATTTAATAAAAGAAAAAGTAGAGAGTTTTTTTTAGATTACTTATCTTGTAAGTTATGTCATAAGTGATAATTACTATTTTGCTTATCTCATGAATTTAACTAGAATAAGATTTTTTAGTTTCTAATATTAATTTTTATTTTATGAGCTAGGTCACAAGTGACCAATCTAAATTTTTTTATTTCATGAATTTTATTTATTACATTTTTTAAAATTATTTTTATTTTTGATTTTTCCACTAACTTTTAAAAATTACGTTTATCTAAAAATTCTTCTTTAAAATTTGAGTGGAAGAGTCTTACAACTTAAATCTTTTCTCCATTATCATAAATGTTTCCCAATTTTCTTTTTACACTTTTCTTATCACAAATTTTAATCAAGATTAATCTCCTTTAAAAATATATAAAGACACTTATGGATGAATTGTCCTTGAAAAAAAAAAAAAAAGGCTATAGAAATAATCAGAATTCAAACTCTTAAATACTCTATCTTTTATTTATACTTAAAAAAATTGTCTAGAAAGTTAAGTTTCTCGTGCCGCCGCAAAAGCACGATTTCCTTCATTTATTATTATTTTGGACGCAATCTTTGGCAGAACTTTTCAAAATTGTGTGCTACATAAATCTTTCACCATTATCTTCTTCTTTTTGGTATGATCACTATATTGCACTTCTATTAGTTTAAAAGCTCACTTGGATTGATTTATTCTTCGAAGAACTCTTTGAATAAAATTTTAATTCTAAGTCCCTTCAAACATAAAATATATGACAATGGCATCCCCACGATCATAGCAGAATTCTACAAGCAAAACATTTGGATTCTCGACCGATACATATGATGTTACGATGAAACAAAACAAAACAAAACAAAAAACAAAACTCATCACCTTTTCTACCATTACAAAAACCCCACACATGTTTTTTTTTTAATTTCATTTACGTAATTATACCAAACTCTTCCATGCTCACATTCCCTAAAACCCTCCCCAGATAGAAGCAGGGTTGTGATTTAAATCCAAGATGAAGGGGAAAACCTTGGCAACATAGTTCTGACACATTCACCATAAAAAATCCTTCCTCCAATTAACCTCATCATTGCTGAAATAGAAGCCATCTTGAGTGACCATCCAGGAGCAGGTCCTATGAATCCCACATCGCTCAGTGTCTCGGGAAGCCTTAAACGCCTCGAAACTCTTCCTCGTACTGTCCCATTTCATGGTACACTTCATGCGATTGCTGCTCCAGAAACTCGGCCTCATCACCCAGCTAAAATCATCGTGCTCCTGAAGGGCACGCCCCCCGAGATCCATCTCCTCCGAAGAACACCAAATCACCAACGGCACAGAGGAATTGTCAGTGAAACCATTGATCACTCTCACGTAGTAATCGTCGGTGCCCAACAAGAACCTCGCCCTTTGTATTGTGGCCATCACCATGATAATGGAAGAGGCAAAACACAGTGTAAGGTAAACACTCGCAGCAAGTTTCATGGTCGGTTATGAAAATGAAAATGAAAATGAATCTGAATATGATATCTCTGTTCTGCTACCTTCTGAGGCTTTTATATATATGTGCGTTCCATAAAGAGTGTGCTCTCAGAGATTATGTGTGTGCCGTATTTAGTGTACTCTCTCAATCTTTTTCATTCTACATTCTTCCAAAATCGCACAATCTTATCATTATGTGTGATCTTGCCACTTTATTTTTATGGTCTAGATTTCGCTTTTAAAAGCACACCCATGCGACACGATGCCTGTTTATACCAAGATTTTTCTTCTTCCTTTTCTTTATAACATATTATTCTTCGTTTATGTCTGAAATCTGCATAGTACATAACCAACTGTTTTCATGTGTTTTACTAAGTACTTGTTTATAGAAGCAGTGACTTTTATTTATAACATATAGTTTTCTGCACCAAGATAAATCCTAAATAGGCATATATGTTTGTGCGGGGATATGGACAACCATACATAACATTCATGTAAGAACAAAAAAAAAAAAAAAAATAGTAATTTGTTTCAATTGTGTTTTAAATGATTTTCACAGATTATTTTTTAATAGGTATTATCTCATGAAGGATCATTTAAAAACTTGACTAAACTTAATGAGATTTCTTAAATTAAATAATTATTTTCACTTTACCTTTTAGTTATAGAAAATAAAATAAAAAATTTAAAAAGGTGAAGCAAAGACAAGATAGCAAAATTTTAATAGTGAATCGTGGTAACTTGAGACTACTTTCAATCGTAGATACTCTATCAAGATTTTACTATTAGACAAGAATTTTACAAGTATTTTTTTAGGTAAAACTTCTTTAGTTTCCACAATAATAAGTATTCTTTGCGAATCTTTCATAAATACAAATATTATGTTTTTACACAAACTTGTTTAATCTCAGAACACAAGTACTCCTTAAAACAAAACCTACTTAGATTTTCATTGATTTTGATAAAAAAAAAGTTTGGATGAAAATAAAAATAAATATACAACTTAAGTGTTTTCTCTATTTTTTTCAACTGAACAGATAATATTTCAAACAATGAAAAAATAGCAAGAAATGTTTTTTAAAATTAATATTAATTTAATAATCAATATATTAATTTGAACAGTGTGATTAAGATTTAAAAGATTAAATGTCTCTATTATGAAATGAGAGGTCGAAATTACAGTTGAGCAGAATAGGAGACCAAAACTATATTGTGGCAAAAAAAATAAAAAGGGAAAAAAGAGTATAAGAAGTAAAGAGAAATGTTAAAAGTAAATCCATTCAACATAAATTTCATCATCTTTTCCTCTTCTTAGTTTTTCATTTTTTTTTCTGTTGTTTGGGCCGAAGCTCCCCTTTTATTAATTGGGTCGAAGTAACGTTGAATAAACTCCATCCATTCTCATAGTTTTTCTTTGCACCCCATAAATTTTCAAAATTGACTAGGTTGTCTCGTATTCTCTTATAACAAAAGTGGGACCCATTCTTGGCCCATCTTGATGGTTGGTGACTGAAGATGTTTAAAGAGTCTTATTGAAATCACTTGGGATAATTAAAAACCTTTTTAGGACCATTTTAAAAGAAAATTAAATTCAAATAAGTTGGTTATAGGTTATATTTAAAACCATGAAAGTAAGAGACAATTTACAAGATTACCTTAACAATTTACAAGATTACCTTAATCACGTAACTTTATTAAGATGGTGGTTGGATTTGAATTGGGACTATGTAAATGCTGAACTAGTTGGAGAAAAAGGTAAAAGTTAGCTCAAAAAGTAAAAACCACTAACAATGGCAATAGCAGTAGCAAATGTCAACCCCCCAAAAAAATGAGTTTTAATGGGCTCTTATCTTTTAAACTGTTTTTTACATCCTAAGTCAAAAGGCCCATTTCACTTAACTTTTTCTTTTCTTTTGGACTTTCACTCTCCATTTTAAAAATATGTCCCCTCTATCATATTTACTTTACAAACATCACTTTATTCACAAGTTCCACTCAATTACTATTATTATCATTTTTTTTCTCTTTTAAAATGACCGCACTCAAGTCTCCACTTAAAACCAACCTTATATGAATTGTTTAAATATTAGATTAACCTTGTTGGATACTATTTGTCTTTTTATGTTGTCTTAAACTTTAACTCTTATTCACTACAAAAACTTAATTGTTTCATATAAAGGTGAGATTATTAACAGCGCTAGTAATATTCTAAAAAAACATAGTCTACTTAAAAGAATTATGTAAAAGATATGAAGTATGATTAGATGACCTATTGAACAATAAGAGGTATGAGTTTCTTAAAAGTAAGATTTGAGGCTATATATAAAAGACTTCATTATTAAAATTGTACTATTTTTTATTAATTACACATTAAAATATAAAAAATAATAAAATAATACAATTATATATTTTTTAATTAATAAAAATGTTAATATATGTGTTTGGGCTAATTATCACTAAAAATATCTAAACAATATTTTTTTTAAAACGTAATTAATATATTAGAATTCTACATGGATGAAATCATATTTTATTCTATAAACTTTCAAGATTTGAGAACAGAACAAATGACCACATATGACCGAGTTAGTTAATCATTAGATGTGAGGTGTTGTGTTGTGCATTTAATAGTTAAATATGTAAAAAATTCACATTGATGTGTGAATATAGGGAAAACAATCTTATAACTCTGCATAAAATTACTCAGCCAATAAGAGTCAATTAAATTCATAGAGGGGTGCACTTTTGTTCAAGTGTGAGGAAAATTTTGTTTGAGTTAGAATTACTTTGTAGTCAGATGATGGTCCACAAAACTAGCATGATAGTACATTATTTCCTTCCATCAAAGAGTTTCTGGGTTACCATTAATGTCAGTAAATGCACCCAAAAGCAATGATAATTTTTTTGAGATGGTATCCAAAAGGGAGCCAATAATCAACATTTTTGCCCTCAGACTTTAAAACCCCTCAAATTTTGAAGCAGTCACTTTGAACTTTGGAATAGTAACAACCAAGCATTTGAAGGTTCAATAACCAACCCTTCTCTTTAGTTGTAAAATCCTGTTGAGAAATTAATAAGCAGTGAACCAAAAGCAGTAAACATAATTGATGAATTGGTTTGGCATAGTCATCTGCATTCTGCATAAATTTGTCCAACACTATTTGGTGGTTGATAAATATTGCAGACAAATTGTGCTGTTATGCTGCAAGTCCAATGTAAAAACATTATTCAGTACTTCAGTCTACTCCATGCATTCAATTAACACAGTTAAATTTCTGCCTAGTTAGTGTAGCAGCACAGATATCTCCTGAGGTAAATGAACCAAGTTAAATGAAAGTTCAGACTTTAGTGAAGTTATCAAAAAATTTACTATTCCCAACTTCCCACACAAATAACATATAATTAAGACATACATGTTCAGTACATACATACAAGTTAAAAATGTTTCTTCATTCAGATTTGGTTTGCAGAAACACATGGCAAAGAAAATCCTACATGTTGGTAAATTTTATTACTCTGTTAATTCTGATCATTTTATAAGTTTTTCTCTAATAAGCAAAATTTGACACAAGACTACATCATTTATTTGTGTGATTTTGATGACCACCAGAAATCCAAAAACTGGCATTGAATTCTACCGAAATGGTAACAATCAAAAACCCTGACCCCTCACTACCCACTTAGCAAAAGAAAGAAAAACCAAATCCCAAAGTGGCAGTCAACAACTTTCTCAAATTAACACTCTAAAATTTACAGACCATGATAGTCTAGTGGCCTATTATGCACCACTTCTTCACCCTCTTTAATTTGGTCTGCTAAAAATCTTAAAAACCCTGCAAGGCTGCAACAGAAAGATATGTTTATTTTCCCTCCCTCGGTCAGGCTCAGATACCCTCCAAGGCATCACAAAGCCTACCATATCCTATGTGACATAACAACCCAACACTAGCTAGGCGTATGTATATGTGTGTTTGAGACCACACTCGCTCACTTTCCTTGGATTTTGAAAAGCTGAAGATCTTTGCACTTTAACATGTTGCGGAGAAACCAAACAGTGCCCAAAGGCACGCTTATTCAGAATCTTTAATTCAAACACAGATAAACAAGTAAATTAAAAAAACCAAAAGAAAAAGGGATTTTTTTTTGCTTGGGGTAGTTCTAAAAGTGCATGTGAAGCGTGAGACACACATATGATAACTGCTATAAACAAAAGTGGAAAGCGAGGGGTCTCCACGGGGAGCATAGAGAAACACACTCTCTTCTCTTTCATTCATCTTTCTGCTCTGATCCTGCACTCACCATAACGCACCATTGACCCACCAATACAGACAACCCTTATGCTGTTTAACCACATCTTCATTACTCTTTATCTCAAAAATACACAAACAAATCTACATTAAACAAATTTCACCAATGTGATGGTGACTTGCTACCTCACAAATTTGGTTGCATCTACTGCATTCTATCCTACTAATTAAGCTCAATGATTCATCCTAATCAACCCAATTACAGTGAAATTAGTAAACTTTGAAGAAAAAATGATAATTTAATTGGTTGTTTTCAAAAGGGTAGCAGAGATTTTGTAAAAGAAAGTATAATAAGTATGAAATAATATAGATGTGATGAAGGGCAGGGTGAGAATAGAGAATAGGGCACGAGGCTCGAAACCACAGTGCCTTTCGCACTCAAACTTTAAAACGCCTCGAATTTCAAACGCTGAAAAGGATATCATCCTAAAGCCATCCAAAACAAATTACACCCTTATGTCCCAAATCACAAAATGCCTTATACATCATCATCATCATGATGTAGTATGAGTATGATCATCATATATCTCTATGGTACTTGTGGCGTCATACATACATACACACATAATCCATGCATACTGTATGTACACTTTCTTAGTCAACAGGAGCAAGGTTTTATCAATTTAGAAATCTTTAGATAGCTTATGAATAAGTTCTTAAATAAAAAAGTTTAATGTGTAATTTGAAATCATAATATTTAGTCTAATTAGAATTTGAAGTTATTTCAATTAGTTTGTGGTGGAATTAGGTTAGATTTGATTAAAAACAAAAACTTTGATTTTGAAAGATGTAAGATGGTAGTTATGGTTTGTTTTGATTGAATGATGGAAACTAAGGGAAAACAAAAAAGGAAGAGAAAGATGAGGGACAGAAAGAAGAGGAAGATGATGATCTTGAAATGGAAAATGGGAAGTGAGAAATGGTAAGTATTTGAATGAACAGAAATGGAATAAGAGACAAAGATGGGCAACAAGTATGGGACCCTGGCTTACCTAATTGTCTTCTTTCTTGTCACTCAAATCACTCATGCAATGCAATGACAATGGAAGTCTCTCATTATTAAATTTTGAAATATAAACTATATTAAAGAAAATTGCAATCACTTCTTTTTGTCAACAATGTCATATTTGAATTCATTAAAAAAAATGATAAATTTGTATTTGATCCATGTATTCATTTTTAGTACAAATAATATAAGGTACAATGATACAATGCTATTTCACAATTCATTTTTTTACTATTAAATAAAAATAATGACTTTAATATTTTTGCTTTTATTTATATAAGGTAAATTTTCTTATGTTTATCATTTTACCAAATAAAAATATTAAAGTGATAGAAAACCAGTTTGTATTATTATTATTTAGATACTCTACATTGTTTTGTTTTTATTACTTTTCAAAGAAATTCATATTACAATGCACATTTTAACTATTTTTACTTTATTATAAATATTTTATATCTTCTTAAAAATATGTTATTTTTACTTTACTTTGAATTTGAATAGAAATAGGTAATATAAAATTAATAATAAATATACTAAGTAGAAATGTATTAATTAAGAGTAAAATAAATAAAATGAAACTTTTTATTTATAAATAAAAGATTAATGTAAAATAGAATTAGAAAAACCCTCAATATATATTCCATCAATAAAAGTAAAATTTTTTAGTTAATTTAACTAAATATTTATAATTTCACAAGTAATTTAAAAAGCTTCATTTACAAACTAACAACTTTTAGTTCTTAAGTTTTAAAAAACATATCATAACACCTAAAACATTAAATAGGCATAAGTGAGATTAGGTGGCTAAAATTATTTTCTCTTATATACAGAAAACCTAATTTCTACAGTTAAATTTAGGAAACTAAACTCCAATATATTTTTTTAATTTCTTAGTTAAAATTTATATCTAATGGTTAGCTATTAAAATACAATTTATTTTTTCACTTCATATCAATTATGAGATAATGTGATGTTTAGATCTGGTGTTGAAAACAAAATTATTATTTGAATTAATGTAAACTTGAGTTCGAAGGGTGATGAAGGGAAATAAACAAGATAATAAAGCTCATGAGTATTGGAATTCCATGGTTGAAATTAGCAGTGACAGATAGAAGAATGGTGAGGTGAGAGAGAGGAACAGAATCCATGGGATAAGGTAGGGACATGACAGGCACAGAGTTGTGTTGTGCGGTGTTGTGATGGATCAACAGAACCATGTCGTCATCCTTTGTTTTGACCATATATATTTACTCTAATTTGTAACCCAGATTCTGTGGGCCCCACATATCTCTATTTCCATTTTTATTTCTTTAATTCTAAGTAAAATTAAAAACCCATAACAAAGCATTCATCTTTTGAATGCTGCTATAAAGCAACTAATCATCCCTTTAGTACAATCTGAAGACGTGAACAAAAGGGTCACGTTAATTTTTTGCAGGAGCACATGCGTTGGACCATTTAATGTTTAATGGAATGAGATATTACTAGGTACACAAAGCATCATTAAGCTAATCTTTGTCTCAATTAAATCACAAAGCTTCATCATTATCACTAGAAAGCACTGCTCCACCTAAGTTTACCAACTTTATTCATGTCAAACTTCATAGCATAAATGCTTGTCCTTTAGACATGCAACATGACCAACAATAAGCTCTTCCTTTGATCTCGCTATCAACGTCCTTCTCCAACGGAAAGAAACATTCGGGCACAAAAACAAACATCATCACTTGTCACAACCAACCCTTTTATGTTCAAGAATTTTTAACCACCATATATACACTTCTCTCATACACTGCATAATGTTGGTTTGTGTTGCATAATAATGGTGCTACTTCTGTCGTGGTCAGCATCTTCACAAGACTCAAGCCCTTCACAACAATGGGAAGTGTAGGTGACTAGGTGCATCTATTACTTGCGTGTCACTTTCATGTGCATCCTTGTCATGCAGAAAGTTCTCTTCCACTCTAATGCTTTAAGTTTTTTTTTTTTTCTCACACAATAAGGTTGAATTTGGTATAGGTTTCTTCTGACACAATCTTTCACAATTACCCCATCTTGCACATAGTCATCATATCAAATCCTTGGACAAGATTAGAAGACTCTTCATACCCCTTTTCTTCTTTCGTCCACCCCCACATGCCCATAACGTTGAATATGTTTTCCATGACGCAAAAATATCTTGTTGAATGACGAGGGAGAGGGCTACTACTGACTTTTGCAGCCTCACCAGATTCCATGTTGGGAGAGCACTTTATGCAGTATAACAAACATTGGCCATACCAAGACATCAATTTCAAATTAAATATAAGTTCAGATTGATACTATACTATATTATTTTGCTTGAAATTATATCAGATAAAAGATGATTGTCTTACAACTTTGGCATATACAGCTGGATGCATGACACCCTGCACTTCAGTTGAATTTGGATTTCTACTAATTAATCATATACTACTGTTCTGAATAGGCTGACTAGTGACAGACTGAGAACAATGTCACTCATGGTCAAATTTCTTTTATATTCTTTTTAATAAAAAAAAGCTTATATAATTATCTTTAAAATTATACTGATAATAAGAGTTAGTAATTAAAAACATAGCCTATTATTCAATTTATTTATATTTCACTTTATTTTAACATTATTATATTAAATTATACAAATAACATTACTATTACTTTTTTTTAACTGTCCTTAAATTTATTCGAAGGTAACATATCTCTGCCAAACGTATATTTCTCTTTTCCTTTATTTTCTCCTCGATCAAACAATGGAAAGCATCTTTCTCTTTCTTCTCAATAAAAAGTCTTCAAATCTTCTCTTTATGCACTCTTTCTCTTTCCTTCTATTTTCTCTTGAAAACCAGATAGAATGTTAAAGTGACAGATAAGAGTCCCGCACAAAAGTTACTTTTTTACCTTTAAAGTAAAAGATACCATCATATGTCCAAATTCCTCCCAATTGGTACACGGTTAAAATATTAGATAAGAGAAAAAGCCAAGTTAGACTTAGGATGTTGGAAGTTGAAACCAAGGCACACTTTTGCTTTAGAAGCAAGCAAAACACCATAATGACAATCGTGGTTTGTGAAGTAAGATAAAGAGAAAACATGCTACCCCGATGATAATAATATCAAAATGACCCCAGATAAGTATAAAGCAAAAGCCATCAACACAAAATTAAAAGGCTACCATACAAGGTTCTCTGCACAATGTGGCATATCCAAGAAGAAAGAATTCACCAAATTAACTAGAACTTTCATATAGCCATAAAATGCCATACATGTGGGCATAAAGTAAGGCTTACATTAGTACATTGGTCTGTGATAGTACCATATGGTAATTAAGTACTGAATTTAAATTAGTAGATAAAATAAGTAGAGTCTATATAGTTCCTCCGTCATACAAAAGACCAACTCATAAACATGAAGGCTAGGCAGTGATTAGAATCATCATCATTCAGGACTTTCCATGCAATGGCCTGCTCATAAGACACTGGCCGGTTCATACTTGATACACATATCCCAGCTGGTAGATAAGCAAAACCCTGAAAATAAACACAGAAAAGTAGAGAATAAGATACACGTAATATAGCAAAGAAAAGGATATACCATCCATCCAAGTAAGAATAAATTTATCATTGATTCCAAGTTTCCATTTTTTTATCTATAAGAAATGAACACATTCAACAGAATTTATAATAACTCACACCTCCTCACATAACCGAGTTATAAGAAACCCTTTTGATTTACAGCCATAATGCTGTGGTAACTACAAGGACCTTAGAGCCAAAATTAACAAAGAATTGAAGTTCACTTTCCAAGTACCTGTTGCATTATCTTGGAGAACTCAGAGCAAAGAATCTTCCTGCCAGATTCATCAAGAACTTTATCAAGCATTATGTCTTGAAGAGCGACTAGAGTAGTTTCAAGCATGTCTAACCCAGCTTGGTTAGCAAAGGTAAAAACTGGAGATGCCTGCAATGATTTTAGAAGTACACCACTCAATGGAAAGATTATTGGACAAAAGAATTGCACATTCTTCCAAAACATACGGCATATTATATTATTATCAACAAAGTCCTCTGACATCAAATCGATTTTTCAAATTCCAATAAATAAAACTTAAAACAATGCAAGTTATTACATTTGTTTTCACAGAGCAGCACATGATTGCATCGGAATGGTGCCAAAGCTGCTTCAAGATTGCATCACCTGCTGTGGACTCAGCTCTAAAAAGCTCTGTGCCAGTGTGGATCCTTAAAGGAAACACAATATACTGTCAGACTAAACAGAATAAGATCTGCGGAGTAAGTCATGCAAAACTTTAAAAAAATCACTCACGTTCGAACAGAATTCAACTTCAAGCTACCAACTAGTGATATAGATTATGCCAGTAACGAATATCTATAGATTCTGAAGATAACACGTTTCTAAGGGCACTTTAATAACTCCTAAACCACTCCAAACAAGTAAAAAGCTAAATTTAGCACACTAAAATAAAAGATTTGCAGTCAAAATTTATAGAAGACAAACCTGTAGCTTCTACTGATCCATCGTGCTAAGGTAAGGGCCTCTGGGGAACCTGGAAGTGACTTTGGCCCCAGTTGAGTACTAAGCCTGGAAGGAGCAATTGCCATGGCAACTCTCTGAACAGATCCAACAACACTACGCACATACTGGCGAGCCATTGCAGCAACATTGTCCCGCGTATGATTTTCAAAGGTAAATTGGAAAGCAATAGTAAGGACCGACCGCAGGTTGTACCCATTCAAATCAGCTTCACTGGCTGCACGAGCATTAGTGGATCCTACTTCCATTGTTGATGCCAAATCCAATGTCCGAGTTGCAGCTGGACCATCCTGGATGCACGATAATCAGAAGCAAGATATTCAGTAACTTGACAGGTTAAAATCTGCTGATTCGGTTACATTATCGTAATTACATGCAAATTATTTATATGTAGTTTCATAACCAAGAGCTAGTGCTGATAAAAAAGCTAAGAACTTATAAAACCATACAAGTTGCAAAAAAATGTCACTCAACTGATTTAGGATCTAATGGAATGACACGAAAACCAGATGGCAATAACAGAGCATCATCTGCAAAGGACTCGTCAATAGGTGCAAACACAAGTTGAGCACATGCCCCAATAGCATTTTCATCAACACCACTGCATAGCTGCCACATCCAGCAGTTGCAAAGCAAAACGGTCATTAGGTGTCATGCATAAGTATTTAAAGCTTAGTTAAATAAAATATGCAAACAAAAAATTTGAATTCATTACCTGCAATAGATACATATCACGTGCCAACGTGACATCCTCAGAAGAAAATGCATGACCTTCTATGCGAACCACCTCTAGAAACTGCACCATTGAGGCATGCCACAATTTAGCATAGCATATAAAATATATTGTCAAAAAAGAGAATGAGTTATCTCTTAGTTAAGAAGAAAAATACCTCTTCATGCTCAATAGTATGAGCAAGAGGTAAAATGACCTGGCTGCTAGGGAAGCCACCAGGCCTTGCACAAGGAACTGCATAGGGACTAGCTTTAAGGCATGCAGCAGAGTATGCATCAACACCGTAATCAGCCCATTCTGATCGATGCTCTCTCAAAAAGCGAACAAGCAAAGCAGGTGGAACATTCTGTAGGAACCATTGTTCAACAGAAGATTATAATCAAAATTTAGCAGATGCTTTAGAAAGTTAGGATAAAGAGGAATTGCTCATATAACTGTTAGTTTCTAAAGTACCTGCAGGAGCATCGATGCCTTGGCACACAAGACCCCACCTCCAAATGCTGGGAACATGGAAGCATTGTAATTGGACCCCAAAAATTTGTTGGGAGAAGAGTTTATAGCAATAGTCACATCTTCCACCCCGTCAGTACCCATCAGCGACCAACCATCATCAACAAACCCATTCACAGCATCATTAAATCCCCTGAACAATTAGGTTAAATAAAATCTTGCTGGTTATAAACAGGCTTGAATTATAGCAAGAACATGAAATATTAATCAATCCAGCAAGAAATTCAAAATGCATAGTGCACTAGTTCTACATAACAAGGAGATTCAAGCCTTACCTGCAAAGTCTCTGACTAAATGTTCTCAATACAGCAGGCTGGCGTCCCCCACCATACTGAATTTCTCCACTCGATTCTTGTGCTATCTGTCTTATATGTTGCAAGGCCTGCAGAGAATAGTTTTTTAAGTCTCAGCGATTTTCAGTAACTCACAAAAGTCTAATCCAACTCAAAAGAAATTAATCTTACAGCAATGGTCAATTTCTGGGCCAAGATTTTTGATGATTCATACAGGGGCCTCAGTACTTCAGGGACACTCCATACCTATTAAGAAAATAACAATGATAAAATACTAAGTAAAGGATCAGAGATTATAAAGTTATTTGACTTGTAGATCGTTTACTTACATCTAAATCAATATGATCCACTATGTGAATAATGGATCCACCACCCTCACAGGGTCTAATCAGATAACCGCTGGGAAGCATCTCAGCTCTAATGAAGGTTGTAGAAGGAGGCCCTGTGGGGCCACCAGTTGAGGTTGTCAATGATCTCTCACATATCTGCCAGCCAGCACCATAATTTCAATAAGCCAATTTTTTTCTAAAATCCCATGAGCAAGAAGAAACAATCATTTTTATATTCTGCAATAACACCTCCATAAGTAAAACCACATAATCAAAAGCTTCAAAAGTTTCAGAACAAATCCAACAACAAACAAAACTTAGTGGAAATTTGTTTTCTCCCCTTCTCTTCAAGAGAGAGGATACAGGGACCAGCTCAAGAAATGACTATTTTCAGCACAGGACAATACACAGCCATTTCGGCAGGGACAAATGTTTGTTAAGAAAAAACACAGCACACTGCATCCTTCTCCATACCACAAGACTTCCATCTTCCAAACTTGTCGTGTATCTCAGCGTCCAAAAGTCCCTTGCTGCTGCCAATGTTGTGGGCGCATATGTCTGGTAAAAAAAAACAAATGTCAACAAAAAAGCCAAGAAATGAATCATGAAATCATTCGAATTGCAGAAAAGGTCCACCAGACCTGCATGTACATGAGCTCTATGGTGCCCCCATTCCCTGTGGGAACTATACTCAATACTTCCACGCATCGGCAGTCACGGTACCATGACTGTCGATCTTTAAGAATCTCAGCAACCTGACAAAAACAGTCACAACCACTATTCAGAAAAAATAAAGTTCATTTTTTTAACTCAGAACCAAAGGAACATGACGGATACAGCAACACACCTTCGTGGGTTCTAGACTCACAAGGCCGCAGGCTCGTGCTGCCACACCACTACAGTTGCGGGAAACAGCAACGATTCCAATCGAATCCGGACCAGGCTGCTCAATACAAATCACAACGAATAATTAGACACAAGAACATTAACATGAGTGAACAAATTTTACTAAAACAAGTAGTAATTTTTTGTTAAAAAGAATATACCTTCATCCCAATCATCTGGACCCAGTCGACAGCAGTTCCAGTAGCCTTGGAAAGGAACTCTGCCAGGGTCTCCTCAGCTATGGCGAGAAGACTGAAACAATAAAGAATAATTATTTCACAACCATGGAAACATGGAAATGAACAACTATACAAATACCAAAAAGTAGTACACAGTGTGTTACATACCCAGCTGGGTTGTTGGCATCCCTATTGGGATGCTGAGGTGTTGGGTTTTGCTGTTGATTCTGACCACTCATTACGACAGACTCACAGCTATTGTCTGTGGTGGTGCCAGCAGAGGCCTGTTCAAATCAAAACATGGTTCATCCATTAACATTTACAAATAAGAAAAGCAAGCAGAAAATGAAGACGGAAGGGGGAGGTGTCCTCACGGTCTGTATCTGTTGCTTCATATAGCCATTCTCGTAAACCAGATGAGAAACCTGCTTCTGCAAACGGTCATTCTCTTCCATTAACAGTTTGTTCATCGCAGTCAGCTTTCTGTTCACTGTCTGCAGCCGAGAAGCTTCCTTCCTCTGCTTCTCACGGCACCTGCACCACCAAATTCACCACTGTCTTGTAAGAAAAAAAACACAGAAACTACAAGGTACTATTAGAAATTAGAAAAGTGGTGAAGGTGATGGCCTTTTTGAAGAGAGAATAAGAAAAAGAAAACTTTGACATTTGGGTTATTTGAAAGAAGTCACCTTCTGTTCTGAAACCAAACTTTGATTTGTTTGGGTTCAATATTGGAAAGGATGGGGCACTCTCTGATGAGTTGCTGCCTCCGCAAAGAACTTGGCTTGGGACACTCAGCATAGACCCTCTCCAAAGCCTCAACCTGCTCCGGTGTGTACCTAACATACTTGCTTGAATCCATCTGGTTGTTGGCTGAGTCCTTGTGCAAAGTAAGCGCCATCTCAAACTATAACAGCCGAAAGCACACTACTTTCTCTAATATACACACTAACACTAAAGTAGTCTTTGAGATTGAAAAAGAAAAACAAATGGGAATGGAGTGAGTGAGTGAGTGAGAAAGAAAGAAACTAGTTTTTCTCCTCTTCTTCACTGCTCTTGTTGGTGTTAGTCTCGGGCAGGCTCTCTTCTCCAAGAGAGCCTCCACTCTCCTTCATTAGATGCTGCTCAGTTCCTCAAATTCCAACTTGGGATAGAACCTCAAGAGGCGCTACAGTAGTCTCTATCCCACACACACACCAATCTCGAGATTTTGAGAGAAAGAAAGAGAAAGAGATGGAACAAGAACTGAGGAAGAAAGAATGTGTTGTGTGTTTTTATGTGTTGTCTCTGTGATAATATAATACTAATATTGTATATACCGTGACATGTAGCATACCATAAAATAAATGTGATACGTAGTTCAATAGTTGTTGTAAGAATGTGGTGGCTGAAAAAAGCAAACAACCAATGGGCAATTAAAGGGACTTTAATTTGTTACTGAGCCATTTATTTTATTTCTTTTCCTTTTTTGGTTGCTCCTGCAGTACCAAACTGGTTTCCTCTTTACTCATGGTCACTGTGTGATGCTAAAATGAAAAGCAAATAAATGAAAAGAGAGAGATATAAATGAGAGGACAGCACAAGCGCATAACAGATACGATTTTTTGACGACTCAGTTTCCCTGTTATTTGCTAACCCTTTCTCTCTCTCTCTCTCTCTTCGTGCAGCAAAAAGATACTATATTGCAGGCACGCAGGCACACCAATAGCGAAGCTTCTCTCTCTTCATGAAGGCATGTTTCAAAATGAAGGGGGATGATGATGATGTGATATGCTATGCATGCATGACTGCATGTATATGTAATGATAAAGATGATATGGATGAGGGAGAGAGAGGGGTAGTACTAGTACAGTGTACGTACAGAAAGAGAGTGTAGAAAGGTGGAGAGTAGACAAAAAAGACGGACAAATATTTGGCTTCACATTTGGTTGCAGGGTGAAAATGTTAGCAGGATCCCATAAAACTGGCTTCACTTTGATTTTCCTTTTACTTCTTTTCTCTATTATTTGTACTTCAAAAATTCTGCATAAGTCTATTCGAGTGTTTAGTATTTATTGTTGCTGACACTCTCCCACTTTTATTTTTTTCTTCTTAGTTAGAGCATGTAATTTCAATACTTTCTCTTCATACTTAATTCAAAAAATTCACATTTCAATTTAAACAGTATACATATACATATATATATATATATACATATATATATATATATATATATATATATATAAATATATAATTATCAAAACTAATCAATAAATTAGCTTATAGTTGATAAATTCTTAATATACAAGTTCGAAGTGATAAACCAGTTAATAATTAGAAATATTTAATAAATTGATTGATAAATTAATAAATATAAAAATATATACCAACAATAAATGTTATTACATAAATAAGATTTGTCTTAATAAATTATGTAATTATAATTTTATATTTTTTAAAATAATAATTTCTTTTACATTTTTAAATTTTATTTGTTTTTTGAATAAATTATATAACTTGTTTATTTGAATAAAACATTCTATTTAAATGATTTTATCTAACTATTAATTCAATTTTTTATTTATTTATTTTTTAGAAAATTAAACTTCTACTTTTTATTTGAACTACTTTTACATTGAATTATACTTTTTATTGTTTGTAACTTTCATTGTTTGTAACTTTTACATTATATCATATAATAAAAAAAGTCTGTTTCTTTAACATGTAATAATACTTTTCAAATGAACAGTTTCTTTATCCAATCTTAGATTTCCAATGTATGGAATTAAGGCATTCTATACTAAAGTCATATCAGATATTCAGTCTATATTAAAAATATACATTTTCTTCTTTGACTGTTCACTTAACTTTAAATGTTCATGTATTTATTATACTTTTTATCTTTTGTCAGAGAGAAAGTGTGAAAAAACTTAACCTATCTTCTGTTATAAATGAAAAGAATAAAGCCTGCTAAAAATTGCTCAGTCAAAGGATTAGTGTTAAACCCAAGGTGAACAATAAATAAAAAGACTCACATGTGTGAATGGCCGACAACATGTTGGTCTAAGTGATTGGCAACCAGTGGAGTCAGTCTGTTTGATTGGCTGAATAGCGTAATTATTATCTTTTTATTTAACGTTATGTAAAAAAATAATTCAATCAAAGTGATATATAAATTTATAATAAAATATGAAAAAAGAAAACAAATTTAAGGAATGAAAAAATATACTCAACTAGAGAAAATTTAGAAAAAATACTAAATAAACTAATCTTAAATGCTCTTGTATTTATTATATTCTTATCTTTTGTCACAAGGAAAGTCTGAAAACACTTAACCTACATTCTATTGTAAATGAAAAGGGTAAAACTTGTGAAAAATTGTTCAGTGTCAGAGGGTTAAGGTTAAACCCAAGGTGAGCAATAAATGAGAAGGCCCACATGTGTGAATGGCCGACAACATGTCAGCCTGAGCTACCAGCAGCCAGTGGAATCTGTGTGTTTGATTGGCTGAGTAACAAAATTTATTATCTTGTTATTTGAAATTATGTAAAGAAATAAAAATAATTCAATAAAAATGACATGTAAAATTATAATAAGATATGAGAAAAGAAAACAAAATTAAGGAATGAAAAAAATATACTCAACTAAAGAAGATTTAGAAAAAATACTAAATAAACTAATCTTAAATGCTCGTATATTTATTATACTTTTATCTTCTGTAGGGGAAGGTGTGAAAACACTTAACCTACCTTCTGTTAGAAATGAAAATGGTAAAGTCTCTGAAAAACTGCTCAGTGTTAGAAAATTGACCTTAAATCCAAGGTGAACAATAAATGAGAAGGCCCACATGTGTGATTGGGGGACAACATATGTGTGATTGGGGGATAACATGTTGTCTTGAGGCAGAGGCTACCAGTGGAACCCCTGCGTTTGATTAGCTGAGTAGTATAATTATTATTTTTTTATTTAAAATTATGACAAAATAAATAAAAGTGATATATAAAATTGAAATAAATTATGAAAAAAAAACAAAATTAAGGAATGAGAAAATATATTCAACTAGAGAAGATTTAGAAAATAATACTAAATAAACTAACCTTAAATGTTTGTACTTATTATACTTTTATCTTCTGTTATGAGGAATGTGTGAAAACACTTAACCTATCTTCTGACAGAAATGAAAAGAGTAAAACTTGTGAAAAACTGCTCAGTGTCAGAGGGATAGGGTTAACCCATGGTGAGCGAGAAGGCCCACATGTATGAATAGGGGACAACATGTCGACCTGAATGACTAACAACTAGTGGAGCCCATGTGTTTGATTGACTAAGTAATACAATTATTATCTTTTTTATTTAAAACTATGCAAAAAAATAAAAATAATCCAATAAAAGTGATATATAAAATTGAAATAAATTACAAAAAGGAGAAAACAAAATTAAGGAATGAAAAAATATATTCAACTAGAGAAGATTTAGAAAACAATATTAAATAAACTAACCTTAAATGCCCATGTACTTATTATACTCTTATCTTTTCTGTCAGAGGGGAAGGTGTGAAAACACTTAACCTACCTTCTCTTAGAAATAGAAAACTAAAGTCTGTGAAAAACTATTGAGTGTTAGAGGGTTGACATTAAACTAAAGGTGAGCAATAAATGAGAAGACCCACATGTGTGAATGGACAACATGTACGGTGGAGTCTGTGTGTTTAATTGGCTGAGTAGTACAATTATTATCTTTTTATTCAAAATTATGTAAAAAAATACAAATAATCCAATAAAAGTGATATATAAATTTGAAATAAATTATAAAAAAGAAAAGAAAATTAAGGATTGAACAAATATATTTAACTAGAGAAGATTTAAAAACAATACTAAATAAACTAAAAAGGTAAAGTAGTTTGTAATTTACAAATTAAAAACTTTTAAAATAAAATATTTTAAAATATTATTAAGCAAACAATAATTATACTTAATTTAGTTTATAAATTAGTGGAATAAATTATAAATTAATTTTGTTGGTCTTATTAAATACTTTCTTTATAATATTCCATAGTCTCTTGCATTGAGCTATAACTATTGTTACTTTGTAACTATCCACAGCCAAACTTTATTGCTATATTATTTGCATAGGAAGAAAAGTTTAAGGAGGTATGGTAATGGTCTTACAGATTCTAATGAAAAGGTAAATAAATTATTAAAGAGACTACATTTTATGAATTAAGACCTGTATTTGACAAGATTAATCCAACACTTCCCAAAAACTTAATTGAAGAAACAATTTTGTCCACAAGTTGTTATCAGGAGTAACTGTAACTTTTTTCAAATAATTCCAATAACTGAAGTTAATTAAATTTGAAGTCAAGAAGGTTGAAAGAAAATGCACAATGTGTTCATAATATTTAATGGGTTGGTCCTGTCTAACTACTGATTTATTAATTTAATCCATTGAATACTTTCAGGGAAAGTTTGGTGAATACTTTCAGGGAAAGTTTAGCCCATATAACTTTTTTTTTTCATATTTTAATAACATTTCATCACTTTAGTGAAATTTTTATTTTGTCATTTCTTTTTATCATTTTATCTTAAGAACTAAATATGTATTTTTGAAATTTTAGAAAATAAAATATATTTTTAATGTAAAAACCCGAAAATAATTTATCTGCAAATTAAAGATTAAAACTGGAATTAAACTTAAAAATAATCTATAATTACTAGACACGGTATAAAAACTTTCATTTTAATAAATTATATCTATTGAACTCGTTCTATATATATATTTTTTTTTGTATATTTTTATAAAATGGTTTACCAGTTTATTAAAATATAAATAGTTTATGTAATACCATGTGACTTTTATAAAATATTTATTTTCAAACATATTTTTATTTATAATTGTTTATTTAAATTAAAAAAATATTGATGCATTACAATAAAAATGTACTAGCCTAGACTTATGAATGTGATTAATTACTATGATTTATTAGTCTTGCTTTGATAAAGTTGATCATGGTATAAGTTATTGTAGCTACAAAAGCTTTCTTTTAAAAAGTAGTAAATTAAAGAACAATTTTACTTAATAATTAACCTATTCACTGACTTAGAAATGATGAATGAAAGTTCAAGTTGAGGCAAAATTGAAAACCTACTATGATTAGGAGTAAAAGTGGGTTTTTAACTCAAAGGGTTATTATATTACTTTATTTTATTTTATTTTCAAACATGAAAGCTTATCTCAACTTTTGGAGCCATAACATGATAATCAAGATCAATTTGAATAGACATCCACTGACCACTACCAACCGTAAATATAAGAGTAAAACACTGCATGTTTGATATAAATGTTAATTCATTAAGAAAATATTATTATGAAAAATGTTTTAGTAAGAAACTTTATAGCATGTTCTTTGTAACATATTTTTTGTTGAAACTTATACAAAAATAGAAAAGGTTACGAATATACTTTTAATAATTTTTTTAAACACAAAATTTATTAATGACTAATTTTTTGAGAATATACAAATCATATGTGACTCACTCTTTCTTTAACAAGTTCCACTTATAATTTTGTATTTTATTGAGAATTAACTAGTGATAGAGATTGTGTTACTCGTTAAACTAATAATGAACCAAATGCGTTAAAGTCTAAAACTTGTAAAATATTTAATTTCTATTAAATTTTAATCAATAATAAAAAATGTTGAAAACATATTCCTTATACGTCTTTTGTCTACAATAATTTCTTAATGTTTTTAGTCCACAAATGTTATCGTGTACAGAGTAATTAACATGATTGGATTCAAAGAAAATATGAGGATGTGTTTACCTTTTCCATGTTTTAATTTGAATATTTTGTGTTTGAGTTCTATGAATTTACTTAAGTAGTATACGATTAAATGAACCGTGTTGAATAAATTTGTAAGACAGCACTAAGAAATGTTATTCACATTATTTAAGACTGTGTGATGGCTTCTCAGTTGCATGCATGCACCCATTAATTGTATATTTATAAGTCAACTTTGATTTTCTAAGTGGGTTCATGGTCCTCACACTTTTTCAAACTTTTTTTTTATATAAATTAAAAAGCTATTATTATGAACATCAATTGTATAAGAAACTTTTTTTATCATTTGAAAACAGGATAAATCTTAAGCTTAACCCCTTAATTTGTAAAAATCCAATCACTCATAATATTTTTTTATATTTTTTCATCTGGTTATATAATTTAAAATTTATAGTAAGGCTGTTAACTCTTGTAATCACTATTTTAAAAATTACAATTAATGTATATCTAATTGATTTGAGAGTGTAAATTTGTGTATACTGACATACATAGAAATTACACTGTATTGCTTTTAAAGAATAATTTAAATACCTGTTAAACCTATGAAGAGGAAGATATAAGTTATAAAAATTTGTAATTTAAATCAAAGAAAAAACAAATTGAAATTTTATACATTTAAAATGACAACAAAAAAAAATATATAGGAACATAACATGCATTGAATTATCCAATTTTAAAGAGAGAACTAATGAGGAAAACACAAAGATGCAGCCATTAGTCTCTGTTTAGTAATCTATGTTGAAGGAAAATTGTTAGGTTTTTAATGCGAAAAAAAAAAAAAAAACAATAACTGCAAGTGTTAAATTTAACTAAACATAATTAAGTTGAATAAAACTGAAATTGAAAACCATAACAAAAGGTCAACACACTACTAGTTTCGTAACCTATAAGAAGGAGAAGATGCAATATCTTTTTAAATTAGTACATGACTTATCGATTTCAAATTTTCTCAATTAAATTGTATAATCCTTTGTAGAGGAAAAAATGGTGAAGAAATAATGATATTTTACCAAGCAAGGTTATATACCAAACATCGGTTAAACAGGTTGAATTGCAAAGTTATGATATAGAAAAGCGTGATGAAAAAAAAAAATACAGTGATAGACAAAAGTACGAAAAAACTGCAACTTAATTAATGACAAGTTTGTAAGTAATCAACAGGGAAAATGTATTTTTACACCATTGGAATGTATAAACCTCTCGCTTATTAAAAAAATGGAAGAGCTAAAATAATAACTATGTCTTAAAAAAATTGAATATACACTTTATGAAAAAAGAGAGAAAAAGGTAAATAAAATGCGTAAATAATTATAAAAAAAGGGATGTAAAAAATAAATATAAATTATGGTGATATCTAGCAATCAATTTTGTTTCCCATTCAAAATGGAAATAAATAACTAATCGGTTATAGATATGCATGAAAATCATTATTTGTAACTATCCCAAAATTATTTACCCATAATTTTAAAGAGAATGTGCACTGAACAATTAATATAACATCGATGAAACTTTTTGGCAGGGAGAAAAAATGGTATAGAACTGATAACCACAGGGTATACCTAATTATTTGAGTAAACATGGCTTCCTAGTATACATAATGTAGGCACATGTCTACTTTCATATAGACAATATCCAATGTTATAATTAATCTGAGGTTGAATTATCGTCATGGTGAAGTCACCTGTATATTATCCATGGTAATGTTGCGAAGTAGGCATGCAAGAAAAATAATAATTTACATATGACATTTAATGAGTGTATATATATATTTAGTGATTAAGAGAAGAAGTTAATAATGATGGGAAGTGGCTTAAAGAACACTAGTGTATCCCAGTGTAGAATCTAAATGCTTTAATTACGATTAAGTGTTGAATAAGTTTTAGGCCTGCAAGCTAGCTACCACATCTGAACCCTGAGATCCACCAAGCACCAACCTTCTCCCTTTTGTTGACAATTCATAGTGTTTCCCACCTCTTTCCCTTTACTCATAAGGATCCAAGAGCAAGAGAGATAATGCCTCACAAAAGTAATTGACTTTTGGATATTTACAAGGTTGACATTTCCATAAACCCTGATCTCTTAAGAGCATCCAATGATCCATCCAAATTAATAATGCAATGCTCACTAAAAACTCACTCATGTGGCTTTTTGTATAGTAGTATAGTATCCACTATAGTGCTGCTTTCTTTTTCTTCTCTCACGCACACTAACTGTTTGATAAAAGGTGTGATTAGGTCTGAGTTCTGATATTTCAGTGGTTAGAGTGACTTGACCAAAGGATATAGTATATTTGTTAATATGATGAATGGGGTTGTGAGGGGTAGTGAAGGAAGAGTCAATGGCTCTATACACAAACTCAGTTGTGTTTTTTTGTCTCCCTTTGCAATGTGTGATGATGATGGAGTCCCCCCTATGGCTATAGCTTTTGCTTCTGGAAGAGGAAGAGATTTGGGACAGTGAGACCCCGCCATTGGGACAGGTCCACCGGTGTTTGTATTGCGTGATTTTGTTGATAAAAAAACAAACAAAGGTGGAGGTCCCTTTCAATTCCTTGCAGTCCCATGCGGGGACCCAAAAGCCTTTGTTTTTTAATCCTTGGTTTTGAGCTGATGAACCTTTTTCCTTACATGCACGAAAAGAGTGTCATGGACTCACTCACAAGACCCCACATGCACCCACCACCTTCTCTCTCTCTCTCTCTCTCTCTCTCTAGAACTCTGTGCATGCCTTTGCTTCCATTTTACACCTCTCTCTCTCTTCTTCTTCCCTTGTTTTCTTTCGTGATGAGGGTCCATGCATGATCAGAGGTGTAAAGGTGGCCGCCATGATAGGATGCTCATGTGAGTGAAAATCTAATGTCTTGCGAACTAATTATGCCAAGATATCATTTCTAATCGTTATCATTAGTAGTGCTATTTAAGTATATACTGTCTATTTAAATTCCTAATTATACTTTACAAAAGGAACCAAATATTCCAAACCATCATAAGACACACTCTCATGGCTTCATACATTATTAACACCTCTCCAACTTGGCTATCATCTATCACCCACCAACTCCCCATGCATGCACTCACTTTGCACTTTACATTTCTATTTTATTCTACTGTCTCTCAAATTATGGCTCCTTCATTATTCTTACTAAATTTTAATGCTTGAGTTATATATAACATGTTAAAACAACTCATGTCAATGAGAGAAAAAAATTGTATTCAAGATTTTAAAATAATAAAGGGTTGAAGTAAAATTAAATCATGCATCTTTCTTTTCTACTTTCCCTCCTCTATTACAATTTCACACATTTTCATATTTATTCTTGTGATAAAATAAAATTAGTCATGAATACATTTTTATTCATTTTACTCATAAATTGAAATAAACATGAGACAAAAGTACAGTTGAATGTAACAAAATTGCAGCGCATAGGACTATAATATTCAAAATTAACTAAATGAGTTAAATAGATAAAAGAGAGAGAGACAGGAAAATATATAATCGTAGAAGAATGTGAAAAGAATGAGAATTGAATCTTAATTTTAAGCAAAATAAAAAATTTGGATGGAAAGGAGATAAAAAAAATAGCAAAACCGAATCTGCTTGTAATGTGTAATAATGATGTTAAAAATTGAATATGAGAACGGGCAAGTTAGATAAAATGGAGCAAAATAAAATTGCCGATGAATATGAAAAAAATAAAAATTGAATCATTGTTTTTGCTTTGCAAACCATAACCTAAAAACAAGTAGTAAACTTATGCAATTGTGACGGAAGAGGTGAAGATAAAAAAGAGATGCATTTAATTTAATATTAATTGGGTTTTGGCATCGGTTCTTTATTATTTTAAATTTTAAATCTGATGGCTGTAATTGATTGTTCTCAATTTTCACTGTAAGAGTGGTTGTCGTTTGAAACATCTCTTATGTTTTTAGACCAGGTGTAAAATTTCGTTTTAGTACACGCGTAATATCCAAAATTTAATTCAATTTCAAAATTATATAAAAGTTTGTCACTTCAATTAATTTTAATGTATAAATATTCAAAAACATGTAACAATACAACACGCATATAATTTTTTTTAATTATGTGAAATCATATATATATATATATATATATATATATATATAATTTGATTTAGTATGCATTTACTTTTTAGGTGACTATAGTTATTTAATTCTAGTTTACGTCGAGGTATTCCTACCTTACTAGCCAAAGATTAAGATATGTTTTACCATCAATAAATCCTTATTTTTATATATGATTAAACTAGAAATCATGCATTAACCTACCTGTTTAACAAACTTAAATGTGTGCTTTTCAGGATAATTTAAATGCTGCCTGTGCTACATTTGATTTCCTGATATAATATTAACGTTAAGGTTAACATCATATTAACTACTTAACCATTATGTAGAGTATTTATCTAGTTCAATAACTATATGATATAATAATCTATGTAGTTGTATTTTTTTAGAATTGCAACAATTTTTATTTTTTATGCAAATTAGGACGATGTAATTTATATTAATATCGATAATATTTAATAAATCGTAATTAAAATACATTCATATTTTGATGAAGATGTTTTATTGCATGGAGAGAGGTAAAAAGAAATGATAAAAAAAAACATCATAAGAGCTTTATCTCAACATCAAAATTTTTACACATATTATTGTGTCTATCAAAAACTAAATATTTATAAATGGTAAAAAAAATTTAATCTTAATTTCACATAACTAAGTTATAAAATAAGATTTGTACATACTTATATATCATAATTTATTCTATTTTCAATTATTGTAAAAATATACAAATACATTTTCTCTTATTAAAAACTAAATATCTTGAGTTTGATATCAAGTATTTATGTATGTTCTTATAGTATTTTAATAAGTGATATGATAATATTAATAAATTTTAATAGGATAAACTTTAATACCACAATAAAAATGAGTTTTTAAGTGTGACTTACCCGCACACAAATAGTTAGTTTGTAAAATAAAGTTTGTACCTACTTAATTATTATTATAATTTGATCTTATTTTTAATTATATACGATGGAATATTTAATATAAAAAAAATATAAATTATGAATGGTAATTTAAAAAAAACAATCTTTAAAAAAATATCGAAGTAAAGAAATCATGGAGGATCTTTTTGAGAAGGCAGAGAGTAGATGTGTGCACTACGACTTTATCATACGGTAAGTGGGTGTATATGTTTAGGCTTGAAAATAGGGGAGATTATTTCGTACTACCATATAAGTTGAAAAAATATAGATTTAGAACGTGTTTATAAAAAATAAGTTATCAATACTTTTACAAAAGTCGATGATTAAAAATGTCGAACCTTATATTATTAAAATAAATCTTTCTGAAAATAATAGTCTGATTTAAAGTAAATTTAAATATATTTTTAATATTATTATTATATTAAAACTGTTATGATATAAAATAATATATTTATTTATCTTTCTTAATTATTTATAATGTTGACAAAAATAAAAAATAAACTTATAAGAGAGTTGACCCACCTTAAAAACACCAAACTTATAATATTATTGAAAGATAATTTATATTTTATTTAATGATCTTATTACAGAGTATACTTTTATATAATGTTATAAATATACAGCTATACTATCTATTTATCTACTATACATACGATTATGACGTTTCTATATTTAAGTAACTTTAGTTCCCAAATTTTAAAAAGGTTATTTATTCCGTCAAAATTGGAAATTGTAAAATTAAAATGTGGGTTTATCGGGCTTGTCTTGTGTTTGAGTTTTCTTTTAGTCCTTTTCGTACCTTTTCTTCCATGGGACTACATTACCTGATTTTGGAAAATTTCCAACTCTTTCATTTACATGAACTTAGTCACTTTTTCTCTTAAAACTCGTCAAAGTTCACCTTAACTTGTCGCATAAACGGTGAGAAAATGGTCTTGGTTTGAAAATCATAATCATATAATGAAGTGCTATATTAAGAAATATTCCTTATATTCAAGTGACCTTTCTAAATGTCTCCATAAATGTTTTGAGAGACATGTCGTGATTTTATAAGAATTATTAATAACATTTCAAAATTTATAATGAAGTATTTTTAAATAGAGTATATTGAATTGTATTATTTCTGAATAATTTAAATGTTTAGTTATTTTTTAAATATCAAGTGATCAACTATATAATTAATAAAAAAACAAAAAGAAATTGAAATAATTTAAAGAAGAACAAGATTAACTTATCTTTTGATACAATAATAGATAAACAAAAAAGTTAGAAAAATATTCATTGGTAATCATTGAGAGGGTTTAAAATAAATGAAAAAAAAAATTATATTATTTTTTTTACAATAATAAATCAATTCAGCGTGTCTCTGAAATTTTCGTAAACCCTAACGTTATATATTTTTTTTCTTCTTTTTTGACTTAAAGTTTTAATTCATACATACTTAAGTGGTTTGATAATATTTTGATTTTCAACAAACCACAAGCTACACGCCAAATACATATAAACGGAGACTTCAATCTTTCCAGTTGAGTTGACTTGGCAAGTCAAGAAATCTTAAAAGGAAATTTTCTTTTGTTCAAACCAAATATTCTTCATGAAAGATTAGAACTAATCTTTAATATTATGTATTAGTAATAGTTATTGGGGTTTAATATCACGTCTTATTAAATCCTTCCAAATTTATTACTTTTTTCTTACTAAATTTCGAACTGTTCCATACTCCATCATAAGTCCTGGTGTGTTTGAATAAAACTTAAGATTTTGAAGATTTAAAATAAAATCAATAATGAAACGAATAGATTTATTTAAAAAAAAAAATAAAAAGTCATTATATTAGAAAAATTGAAAGAAAAAATGAAATGCAATTTAAATTAAAGAAACTGAAAGCGCAATTAACCAACAGATAAAATCCTAATTACAAAAAAAGGGTCATTCTTCTCCAAATTTCTGCTGTAAAAACACAGACACACACACGGTTTCTTTTATTTGGAATTGTAAATGAAATTAAATATTTTTTTTTCTGAATGCTATTACTATTATTAACTACAGACAAATGTTGTTGCTCCTTTGTTCTTGAAGAATTTTAAGTTGAGGTGTAGGCAAGTATAGTGTCTAGAAAAGAAGGTGTTGGCTTATAACCTTCACAGATTCTAAATAATCAGTCACAAAATTCCACCCCTTATGCAGAAAAAGAGCTATGAATGTAAACTTTTCAGCTGGTTCTTGGTAGTTCAAATTCTGGCCTGCGAATGATTGATAAGTTGTTGAGGTCAAAAGCATTATTGCATTTCAGAATAAGATTCCCAAACATGTTTTTATGTGTACTCACTTTTGCTAATTTCCTCCTAACTTTGTTTCTTGTCAACTTCCAAATTTTCTTATCCGCCGAAATTCTTCCTACTTTCATTCTTATAATAACAATTGCATTAACCATTATAAATGGTTGCTTTCCATGTTATTGCAAAAATTCATTTGATCTATAGAAGGCAAAATCTAGCCATATTCGCGTTATAACAAAGAGAAATATTAAAATAATATAATTCATTATACAATTATTTGACCGTTTTAACATGAAGTCATAACGAAACCGATCACATTATTGAAACAAAACTTAGTGATGTTAACTTTAAGCATCATTATTATTACTGAGATAACGAATAAAATCGCACATAGAAAAGGACAAATAACAAGTTAGTGATTGAGAACACTTCTGAACCCATTATCCAAAAACTTATGACAAATAAAAAGTTAAAAAGGGTGAAAAAAATGAAGGAGTTTGGGTGCAATAAGACAAATCCCAACATCGTTTAGCCAAAAATGATATGATTGCTTGGGTAGAATCGGTGAGAAGCAGATAATGTTAAAAAGAAGAAGCCAACAGTGTTCTTTTGATTTTTGACAACCCTCACTTGCCATTGAAGAAGATATAGAATCATGTTCATCCAACGACACACACTTATATGGCTCAAGAATCAAATCATTGAAAATGTTTGTTCAGCAATAATAGGAACCAATCACTTCTCTCACTTCATTCATTTTCTTATTCTTTAGTAAAATCAAATCTATGAATAGATTCAATAATAATTGTATAAAGGCAAGAAAATGGTTGATGCTACATATTTTAATATTTTTATCCATTTATTATACCGGGAGATGAAGTGTTTGTGTAATGTTCATTGCTTATCATCAAGATGGTTTTACCTGAGCTATTTAGGTTAGTGATTACTGAGTTGATGAGTGAAATTTTGAGTTGAACTCTAAAGATATTAAGGTTTGTTTTGTTTAAGTTGAGAATACTTGCTGCTGTTGTTTGGCTCTGTTGAGAAACATTGTAACTCATGCAAACTGAAAACACAAATACATCCAACTGTGTAATTAAAACTATTGCAATTAAACTTCATCTTGCATGATCTTTGATTTCATTAAATTGATTTTGATTCGAATTAAATTTTTATGTTAACAAGCTTTCAAAGGTGATTTATGATTAAACATGTATAAATATTTTATTCAATTATTAAAAGTTGTAGATTTGTTCACACAAATTTTTCCATAAAACTAAATGTAAAAAAAATTAGAAAAATTATATAAAATGGATTTTAACTTATACTTAACTAATTTTAAGTTGTATAGATACCAGTTTTAATTTTTTTTTCTAAAAGTATTTGTCCAGAAACTTGTAGAAATATGTTTATTTTTTCTTGGCTTTGGTCAAACCTGTTTTTAGGAATAAAAAAGTTATTTTGATACCGCCAGATATTTAACTGGCTTAAAAGCTTAAGCCTTATAAGGATTTTGTATCGGTACTTAGTTTTAGTGGAGTAAATTAAGAATTAAACGACTAATAGTCTTACAATTATTTGTATAGTTTTGACTCTTTTGTCAGATTTTTTTATTAAAAATTTAATATTTTTCTTAGATGAACATTATTCATGATGGGACGTTAGTAAATAATTACTTTACATTATAACAAAATGTAATACGTAAACGTAAATATTAGCAGTTAACATGTAAAAGATCTAAATATGAAAAAAAGCAATTAACAATAAAAGTTCAATAGAAAAAAAAAAAAAAAGTATCACTAAAATGAATTAAAGACACTTTCATCCTCGTATATACTAATTGGCCACCAAGCATCCTGAGTTGCGAGACAGGTATGTTATTTTCTCTGCCTTCTCTTTTATTATCTGTATTAAGTTTAATGACAATTTTATGACACATAATAAATTTTCACTTTATTATTTTGGGTTTAAGGCGAATCATCTAATAAATAATAACTTTTGACAGAATTTATTATTTTGAGTTTAATGTTAAGCTTAAGACTTTATTTAGTTGGGGGAGTGGATTTAAGAAAATGGATTTGAAGGGATTTGAGTAGATTGTGTACGGATGAAAGAGTTTTGTTTGGATTAATGAATAGATGATAAGATTTAAAGAGATTTGAGGAGATTGATTATTAAAGTTTGAAAATGATTTGATAGATGTTATAGATTTATTTTTATTTTTTTAATTGATATATTTCTAAAATTACTAATTAACCTTTGTGAAATAAGATAGTAAAAAATTAAAATGAATTGGATTAAATTGATTTTAATATAAAAAAACATTACTAAAATTATTTAAAATTATTTGAAACATATATTCTAAATTATTTAAAATTAAACATAAATCCTAAATAATGCAATGAAATCACAAATTTATTATTCTATTAAAATATACAATTTAGTCTAAATCATAATTAAATGAAATCTGAAAAAAAAAATCCTACAGTTTAAACTACTTTTTTTTATTGAAATAATTACTACTTTTTTTAAGTATAATTATTTTTACATTTTACTTAAATTGAAACTTTTAAAATTATTAGTCTAAATAAAATAGTTTGCAATGTTTTTTAAATTTACTTTTTTATTAATTCTCTTACTTAAAAAGTTAAATGTTTTTTTACTATATTTTTAAGAGATTAAATACCAATTTTTTGAATTCTTATTTCATTTCTATAAAAATATTAATTAAGTTATAATAAAAAGTATATAAACAGTCTACTCAAATTGACTAAAACAAATGAAATGTGTACTTAAATTTGAAACAAATAATATTAATAGATAAAATTTAATTAAAAATAATTATTCAAAATTAAATACTCTTATTAACATATATATAATTACCATGATATATATGTTTATAAGGATATTTCCTAATTCCCACCTTATTTGTTAGGACTATTTCTTAATTTCAAGTTTCATCCATTTTCAAACAGAAGGTAGGTTAAATCTGATTCACACCTTCCTCATGACCAAGTTAAGAGAACAATAAGTACACAAGCATCTAATGTTGAGTAAACTTTAAATACTATTTATGAAAAAAATGTAAAAGAGTCATCATTATACAAATACTAATGAAAAAATGTAAAAGAGTCATCATTATACAAATACTAAAATAAGTAGTGAATAATCAAAAGAGAGAGTGTATGCTTTTCATATAATCTATTGCAGACTGAACCTCTTATATTTGAAAATTGAATTTAGAATTAGAGTGTCTTCTACAGGTACATCTCCCTTTGTTGCAGACATCAAAGACTGAAAACCATAAAGAAACCATTAAAGTTGATATTTAGAAAATATTGTTGTAAGTCTCAAGGTTATGTAATAATATATATATATATATATATATATATATATATATATATATATATATATATATATATATATATATATTTGAATAAGTATTGTACTAATCAGTCACTCAGACTGGGCCTGCTGTCGGCCACTTTCTCAACCTTTTCCTTATTTATATTGAGTTTAACGTCAACTCTCTGACACAGAATAATTTTTCACTTTATTAGTTACATTCCTAATACAAGGTAGGTTGAATATGATAAAACATAGTTGAATTTGTTCCACACCTTCCCCTGACCAAAGTTAAGAGAATAACAAGTACACAAGCATTTAATATTGAGTGAACTTTACAATTTCTTTATGAAAAAATTGAAAGAGTCATCATCACATAAATACTAAGTTAAGTAGTGAATAATAAAGAAGGAAATGTAAGTTTTTCATATAATCTATTGCAGACTTAACCTCCCTATATTTGATAATTGAATTTAGCATTAGAGTGTTTTTTACAAGTACCTCTCCCTTAAGATTGAAAATCCATACAAAAACGGTTGAAGTTGATATCTGGAAAATATTGTTATAAGTCTCAAGATCATGTAAGAATATATATATATATATATATATATATATATATATATATATATATATTAATCCGCCAACCAAACATACTAGTTGCAATCACTTAAACTGGCATGTTATAGGTCACTCTCTAGCCCTTCTCCTTTATTATTTATAGTGGATTTAAGTCATATTTTGGATTTGGTCAACTCTCTAATAAGTAGGTTGAATCTGTTCTACACCTTCACCCAAAGTTAAGTTAAGAAGTTAAGACAAGTATTTAATATTGAGTAAACTTTACAACTATTTTATGAAAAATGTGTAAGGGTCATCATTACACAAATACTAAAATAAGTAATGAATAATCAAAAGAGGAAATGTAAGTTTTTATATAATCTATTACATATTGAACCTTTCTATATTTGAGAATTTAATTTAGCATTAGACTGTCTTCTACAGGTACCTTCTACTGTTATGCAACTGAAAACCGATAAAGAAAAACTGTTGAAGTTGATATCTAAAAAATATTGTTAAGAGTCTCAAGATTATATAAGAATATATATATATATATATATATATATATATATATATATATATATATATATATATATATATATATATATATATATATAACATAATACCTATAACCAAAATGACATTACTAAGAAAAAAAATTCATATATATATATATATATATATATTATTAATAATATAATTGAAATAAATACTAAAAATAGTTGTAATATTCAAGAGTCTAAGTTTTATATTGAGTACAAATGAGAAAGTATATATATAAAAAAAAAAATCTTAAATTTTGGTGTAAGAATTTTTGTTTTATTTTTAGGTTATAGATTGAACGTTGCGTTAATTCTTTGTATGAGTTTGACTAAGTTCTCAAGTTCTACATTGAACAAAAATAAAAAAGTTGAACAATATAGAAGAAATAAACTCCAGAAAAACAATGTCTTGAAGATAAATGTGACATCATTTTTTTAAAATTTTCCAATAAGATTCAAACATTAAATTTATTTAAATTTTATTTTAGTTATAAATCATACATAAGATTCCTTAATTTAAGATATACATTTCATTTTTTTATTTTATTTCTACTTACAATTTAAAATCATAAACAAATATATAAACTATTTATGTATAACATTGTGCGGTGGAAATTTTCATTCTGGCATATATATTTCATATTTTATTTTATCTTTGATTAAATTTATTAAAAGATAAATATAAATTAGCTATACATAATAATATATAAAAGGGGTTTTTTCATTACGTATTTCATATTCATATTTATCCTTAATTATATATATTACCTTTAATTATACTTTAAATGAAACAAATAAGAAGAGCATAAACAACCTATCTAAGTAATAAAAGTAGTTATACATGTAGTATATATAACTGTTAATTGTTTTTCTATTTAACTACCATTACTAATATTATTATTTTCCTTAAAATATATAGAGGCAGAGAGTAGATTTTTCACTGGTTTTTATAATTGAACCTATTTTTCTTATGAAAAATAGATAAAAATTCCAAGCTCAAAATAAAATACGTGAGTGCCCCAAGGTACAAGTTCAAATACGTCAGAAGAGAAATGGGCTACAGCCCAAGGCCTAAATGAAATTCGAGAGGACTATGCAGCCCAAAAGACCTCGTTAAAATAAAACGGGAATGTATACCATGATCTTTTAACTATTTTTTCTATAATACAAATTTATATGTTAATCATATTTCTAAAGTTAAAATTCAGAACACATGTTATATATAGATGTATCAAAATCATAAATGTAAGTATTTGTGACTGTCTAATAATTTTTCAATACTATACATTTGAGAAGTTAGCAAAACCTAAAAATTATAGGAAAAGAGAACCAGACTTGCAACCTTATTACAATGAGCAAATACCAAAGTCTCATGTCAAATTCTTCAATTTGGCTTTAACTTTCTACACTCCAAAAACCTCACCTACCATAATCGTTTTACTTAAAAAAAAAAGGGTATCTTTAGAATGTAAGAATAGGGTGCAGAGTGAGTTTTTTTAGCACATAAAAAGACACTCCCTTAACATGACTGCTTCTTCCTCGACCTTCATAGTTTCTTGGGACACTTCCATATATTTAAAAATTTTCCAAACTGTCTTTCATATTTTATTTTATAGATAGATATACCTTTTCCAACCTTAAACCTTCACCTACACACTCTATCCAGTTTACTAAATTGCAAATTAGATTAGTTGCAAATTAGATTAAGTTCATCCATTGATCATCCGGTACGTAAACTTTTTATTTTAGCTTCTAATTTTTCTTCCGATTTATAAAATGTATAACGTTGAATTGTTTAGTTTATATTTTTAAAAAAATTATATATTGGATGACTTCATGGAATATTCAAAATCGATAAAAATAAAAAATCTTATTTTGCCGTTATTCTTCATTGGTGTTCAACACTCTCCACCAGTAAAAAAACCATTTAATCACACACTCAATCTTCAAAAACCCCACCGATGAATTTCAAAGAAAATGATTACTATGCTGCATTGTGCTGACTGTGGGATGATTTTATATCAAAGAAGATGCATACCCTTTTTCGTTTTTTCGTTATTTTCATAAGAGTAATTTTGGAATTTAAAATTTTATGGAAGTACCGGATGAGATCATGCGTGGAGGGAGAATTCGTCCCTTGACAAAGGCCTTGGTGAACTGAGTCCAAAAGTTTAAATGGGGCGACATGGTAGTTTGAGTGAGAGATTTTGCTTTTTGCACCGATAAATATTACATGTACTCTAATATTTTTAAAATTATCATTCTACCCTTTATAGTCATTGTCAATGGTGACTTCAATATTCCCTTTTCTATAAATCTTTCGAACCAAAATTTTTCATAACAAGTTTTTTCGAATATATAACATGCTTTCTGAATTATGAAATTCAAAACATGTTTCTAGAATTCGCAATATGAAACATATTTTAAATATGACAATTCACAACACTACGTAAACATTTATTTTTCTTTTTTCAAAATTGTGTAATCTAAAAATATTACAGACAGAAAAATATTGAACAAATAAAATAATAAAGATTTTTTTTACAAATATGTTATATTTACAAATTTCTAATAGAATATTTAATTTATTTTAACATGCACATATTCTCAACTTTAGTATATATTTATTAAATATTTCTATTGCAGCTCCTTTATTAAGAATATAAACTAATGGACATTTTGGCCTTAGAAACGGAAACGAAATTATTACAACTAGCTTTTATTTGATGGTTTTATTCTATCCATTTCTACGTCTTTTGTATTGGACAAGATTACGAACAATTCATGTACTGTCACAATACAACATTATAGGTTTTTATGTTCAAAACTCAAGTTAACCAAAGCATTTATCACTCACAAAAGTCTAAATTTATTTTATATATAATAAATAATATTAAATGGTATTAAGTACTTTCTCGATTATTATTAAACATAATTAATTTTTGCGTATATTGCATTATTGAATATGAAGGGAATAAGTGCATGTTAATTACATAAATATTTAGGTGTGGTTGAACAAAATTTCTCACATTACTAAACACTAAATATGAAAATTTGAAAGTTTTATGTTGAATGGGATTAGAAAACCTAAATGATAAATAGGTAAATATAAAGGTATGCTGTGTGAGTTGGGCTTGGCCCAAAAACGAAGCCCAGAAGCAACTTCAAAAACCCTAATGTTCTCCTCCTTAACCACCCAGCACCGTGAGAGAAAAGGTTTGTGCCGTTGTTTGCGTAGTGCGGTGAAGTGAAAATGGTGTCAGGTTCGGGAATCTGCGCGAAGAGGGTGGTGGTCGACGCGCGGCACCACATGCTGGGTCGGCTCGCGTCCATCGTGGCGAAGGAGCTGCTCAACGGGCAGAAAGTGGTGGTGGTGCGCTGCGAAGAGATCTGCATCTCCGGCGGCCTCGTGAGGCAGAAGATGAAGTACATGAGATTCCTCCGCAAACGCATGAACACCAAACCTTCTCATGGCCCAATCCACTTCCGCGCCCCCGCTAAGATCTTCTGGCGTACCGTTCGTGGGTCTGCACTTTTCTCTCTTCAAATGTTCCTTCTTTTTTTCTTTAATTCTTTGGTTTTTACGCTAACTCTTGTTTATGTTCGGGGCTTTTAAGGTGAATGTCTAGTGTCTCTGTTTTAATTCGTTGGGTGAGGTTTTTAAAATTTGTCTTTTGTTTTGTAGAATGATACCGCACAAGACCAAGCGTGGGGAAGCTGCTCTTGATCGTTTGAAGGTTTACGAGGGAATTCCTCCTCCGTATGACAAGACCAAGAGAATGGTTGTTCCAGATGCTCTCAAGTATGTGTTTTTTCCTCCTGAACTTTTTTATGTGTTTTTTTAATAATGTATTATAGGTTAATTGTTCATGTGCTAGCATGGGGTCGTAAATGGTTCTCTGTATGATTCTAGAGGCTTTTCTTATAGATGTTAATAAATTAGCACTTTTTCTGATTTGTAATTGGATGTAAGTGTTAGGGCTTGTCTGTTGAGATATATTACATTGAATTAATGAAGTTGTTTATCTTGTGGACATTGAGCTAATTGATGGAAATTGGAATCAGGGTTTTGAGGCTCCAGAAAGGACACAAGTATTGTGTGCTTGGAAGGTTATCATCTGAAGTTGGATGGAGCTACTACGATACCATCAGGGTAAGTTTTTGCTTTGTGAGCTTATGATGCTCTAATTTCGATTTTATATTTTCTAAATGTGATTGGCATACTTCCAATATGTTCTCTTTGCCCATTGTGAAGAATATATATTTGTTTGCTACTTAAATGTTATAATTAGTCTCGTGATTGGGCAAAAGATTGATTTTGGAATGTAGGTAGCCATCCACACTAGTTATCTAGTATGGATGTGCCCATTGGTAAAGGCATCTGTGTGTGCTTTTGATCCATTATTACTATTTTATTATTATTATGATTGTGTCAATGTGGAGTTTTGGTATATGGACAGTTGCTATTTTTTAACATGTTGTGCCCATTTAAAAGAAAGGTTGTTCTTTACTTGTTCAATCTTGAAGGGAATGAGAAGTAGATTTATGGAAATTATGTGCTTCTGTACTGTGAATGTTATGCCATTTCAAATTACGTGTTTGGTGAGGTGAGTAATTGTTTTCTTATTGCTCACAGGAGTTGGAGAAGAAGAGAAAGGATAAGGCAGCGTTGGTTTACGAGAGAAAGAAGCAGCTCAACAAATTGAGGGTGAAAGCCGAGAAGGTTGCTGATGAGAAACTCGGTTCTCAACTTGATATTCTTGCTCCTGTTAAGTACTGAGTAGTTTTTTAGTGTTTTTAATTTTTTGGTGCCTCTTTATACCTAATTAAACTACCTTTCAATTTTGCTGGAGGAAATATTTGTTATTGGATGGAAATCTGATAATGTGGAAGCTGTCTTTAATTTGATTGTGTGTCTGATATAATTTAATATCATCCAGAAAATTTTCATTGCTTTTGAAAAAAAAAGAAAAGTAGTTCACGGCTACCCTTTGCTGCTCTTAGTGAAGTAATATTTTCAACGTTTTGTTTGTCATAATTGTTTGTTTAAGGTCATCTCCAATAATTGTTTCTCTAAGGTAATATCCAATTCAAAGATTATTCTATGAGGTCTTACTGGTAATTTTTACTGTATTACGAGAATTTTTGTAACTTTTTTTTAATGCAAGCGTTTTATACATGTTTAATAATTTTTTATTTAAATTTTGACTTTTTAAACTTAGAAAATATTTGTTCTAATGATTTGGATTTGTATTTCATTTTGTTACATTTTTATGTTTAAAGAGAGTGCCTTATAATGCAATATTCAACGCATAGGTATGAGGTTTGGTTCTGGTGTTTCATTTTGTTACGTTTTTAACGCAGAGGTATGAGGTTTGGTTCTGGTGTCTAGAAGTTTCATTTTGTCTTGATCCTTTTCCAAAGGACCAACCTTTTTATTTAGGACACAGTATGTAAGGAGTTAATTTCAGCTTAAATTATAGTTCATGCTTTATTCGTGATCTAACAAACTTATAATATAATTTGTTTTAATAGAAACTTCAATTAGAAATTGATTTGCAGTTTATTTTTATATCTGAACTACATAAATGTTTGATTATATACTTTTTTAACTTTTTTCTCACACTTACACTTCATGTTTTTTATTTGAACCAGATGTGGTGTCAAATTGTTGAAATGTTTGAAATTGTTGAAATGAATTGAATTGTTTCAAATGTTTGTTTTCATTTTATTTTTCTTAGAAATTAATCAATTATACAATTGTTAAATTTTATGTATTTTTATTTTCTTAAATAATTATATATTTAGTCTCATTTCTTCTTTTTTTCTAATGTTTGACCTCGTTTATTTATTTTTTAATTTTATTTCTCCTTTCTGGTCCAAATATTGGCAGATCGTGCAGTTCTTTTAAAATTATTCACGATTTGCTATGAAAAAAGTTACATTCTAATTCTTTTATTTTTACACGCATTTTTAGGATTTAGAAATTTTACATTTCCTGGCAAGATAGATAATTTTATTTGTAAAAAAATTATAATTGTATGTGTATGTGTACGTGTTATTATAATTTACTCTATTACTTACTAGAAAATTATATTTAATGTATTGGTATAAAGAATACGACAACATTGTCATTGCTTAAATATAATAATAGGAATTGAATTGTAATATATGTACGGGTTAATGGGCAATTTAATTATTATAATAATATTAGTGTTTATAAAAAAGATTAACTAAATATTACTGATTTTATGTACTTATAGAAAAGATTAACTTAATATTACTGATTTTATGTACTTTTTATTTATTTGTGTATTGAACAATTTTAGTTTTTTATTTCTAAATATTTGTTGAAGGTCATATTGTATATAAAACTAACCATATTTTATTTCGTATCCTATATTTGGATTTTTTTACATGCAATTAAGGACGTCTGGCTTATGTGTTAAATGCTAAAAATTCTTTAACATTGATTCAATCCCTATATTATATAAGAAAAAAAATATTTTCAAATGATACATTTAAATTTGAAACAAATTTTAATGAATGGTTTCTAATTTTTTAACAAATATAAATAGTTATAAAATCATAGTTTACATGAAACTGAGCAATTGATTTCGTTTTTTTTTATCAGCGAGTAATTGACTTATTATATTCTTTAAGTAAACTCCCAATTTGTAAATGAATGTCCAAATAATATATTGAATGTACTAAAATTTATTTAAAATTAATAAAAACAACCTACAACAATTAAAAATCATAATAGTGATATATATAACAATCAATATTAACAAGAATACTAAAAAATATCTCTTTATGATGAGACCTTAAAAGAATATTGAATATAATAAAATATTTCTTAAGAATGAGTAAGTACTAGAGAGATTCCTTGAGAAGATACAAAGAGAACAAACCAATATGGTGAAAATTAATTTACAATTATTTTCAAAGTTTTATAGGTTTCTAGAATATTTTACATAGAAATAATGAATGAAAAATACATGATATCTATAACCATTTCATAAATTGATAAGCTATGCTCGTTCATAAAAAAATTCACATTATTAAAATATATGATATCTATTAAAATATTATAAACTGTTGTTAATCCAAATCTTAATCTCAATTTTAACTAAGCCGCCACCATCTCCATCTCTACTACTTCTTGTACTCCTTCTTTAGAAGCTTTGTGACAGTTCAAGGTGTTATCTAAGTAAGTCCTGCAATTATGCTGGCCTTGACACCCTCTTGGGAGCCACACCACACCACTGCTGGGTGTGTCTCCGTTAACTATTCTTTAACCTTGTTTCCTTTCTCTGCTGCAACATTATTATTCTACACTGATACTATATGTTTAGATAACTTTAATGCTGTTTCATCCAAGTCACGTTTTTGCTTTCAGGGGAATAAACCCTTTACAAAATAATGTCTTGCAGACTTTGTTTTACATTTTGTAGTTATTGTCTTTTTATTTGTTCTTGTACCTTCTTTTCGCTATCTAATTTGTTCTGCTGTTTAAGCTCTGTTTGTAGTTCCACAAATGAGGAGTTTGGTAGATAAATTTATGTTTATTTTAATTTGATAAGTCATTTCAAACGCCTTGAAATGTTCTATTTTCAATTTGCTTTCTCCAATGCATGGCTGTGGAAATGAAAATTTCAGAAAGCAAAACCACAGAGAAATGAGTGTGTTTTTCAAGGTAATGCACTGATCTTTATTTACGCATATCAAAGCAAATAAATCCACAATGAAATGGCTTGGTTTGTGTGTGAGAGAGAGGGATTGCAAAACAGCAATTACTTTATGCTAAAGTTGTTTTGTCCTATCAGAAAGCTGCAGGGAGAGTTTCTGAGACCAGGACTTTGTTTCTTGTGACTCTATTTAAGACATTACCTATTTTATAATTCAAATTCACTTTCATCATGCTAAACATTTTAGTAGGTTTCACTTTTAGGTGATATAATTTTTTTTGAGTATATAAAAACAAACAGTTAAATATTTGAAAAAAAATTCTCACTTACAATTACTTTATTTAATTTGAAGATATATTTTTTATAGAATATAAAAATAACATTGTAATAACTATTAATTCAATTTCAAAAATTATAAAATCATATTAAAATAGAAAAATTATAATAACTTAGTTTAATAATAAAAAACATCACTAATTCTCTCTATCTTTATTCATATATTAGAAGATATAGATGCTCATTTTCATAATATTTTTATTTTTGGATTTTATGAAATATTATAAGTATATTTTAATTTTATTAATAAATAATGACAAAAATATTTTGAGAAATCATTAATATTGATGACAATATACTATGATGGTAATATTTTTCAATAATAATCAATAAAGCTAACTGAATGAGTAATTAATAATTGTATTAATATTATTTAATTAAGTTAAAGTATTACTAAATAGATATGACCATAGCAGCCTATTACAGGAGGAGAAGGTGGGAGAGATGGTGTGAAGTCCAGGAGCCAAAGAAAACAAACCCGACCTTTCCCTTTCACCAAAGGATCATAAAAACCAAATCAAGACCAGTTTGAACAGTCATTGGTGTGCTACCTACCTCCCTTATATTACACCCTTTTAGAACTTGTTTTTCAAACCTACCCTTTTTCCAATCACATCTTCTACTCGGATAGCCACTACAGCTTCTTTGTTCTCGATCTCAAGATGTTTCATTTGACTTTGTCTCAGGTATTTTCCTTTCACTCACTTTTTGGCTTCCCAGAATAAATGGGTCACTGCGATCGGAATCAAAATTCAAACTTTTTCATTTTTACTCTCTTTTTGCTCTATTTTCCGTTTGGGTTTTTTTGGTGTGCGGAGATGTGTTTGTAAAAAGTCAAAGCTGAGAAATTTAACGCGAATGGAATTTTAAATGAGAGTTTATTTCATCAGTTGGTGAATGAAATTTAATTACCCAGTACTAAGATTTTTATGGGGTTTAGCAGGTGGCTGTAGCTGTTCCCGTTAGCAGTGATTTGTCTCTCAGAAGATCTGCTTTCAAGGTTTGGTAGTATTCTTGTTTCGTTTTTTCTGCCTTTTGTCTTTGGAAGTTATTTGATGCTTCTGCTGGTTTTGCATGTTGAATAATCCATCCAACTGTCCGAAGAATAAGTAGTTATTCTAGCTTTTTATGAGTATGTTGATTTGGTATGGCTGTTGGAATACCTCGAGGGATCAATTTCAATTACAGAGATTAGTGGATGAACATGTTTATTTCTGAGTGAGTTTAGAAAGGGGCCAAAGAGATATGTTTTACTATAGATTTATTTGCTTCAGTTCTTACATGCAAAACTGTAATGGACTGGAACAAACATCGGGCAGAGATGAAAGTTTTATCTTTTGGTACAAAAAAGGCTGTTGGTTGTAGTTGGTTACTTGGTTTTATATATGATCTTCTACTTGCATGTTGCAACTGGGGTATTTTTAATTCTATATTAGAAATGTAGAGCTTTAGCATTGATGCATTTTGGTTTTCCAAGAACAGTGGTGTTTTAGTTAGAGAGTCTACTTAACGCATTTATATTGGGTTTGTACGGTCTTGTTTCCGTAGACACTTGTGTAATTATATATTAATTGATTTTCTAAGAACTAAGAACATAATACTGCAGTTGTTAGCATGAGAGATTCTGTTTATTTTTAAAGAAAACTACACTTGACGTTGCAGGCCCCTAACTTAAACTTTTGGGATAAGTCATGGGCACCAGCATTAGCTTTGGACTTGAAGGCTAACAGCTCTTGTTTAAGGAGTCGGAATGTGGTATGCATGTCAGTGCAACAAGCAAGTGTACCCAAAGTTTCTGTCTCACCTTTAGAACTGGAAGATGGTGAAGAACCTCCATTGAACTTGTACAAGCCTAAAGAACCCTATACAGCAACAATTGTTTCTGTTGAGAGTCTTGTGGGACCGAAAGCTCCTGGGGAAACTTGTCATGTTGTGATTGATCATGGTGGAAATGTTCCCTACTGGGAAGGACAGAGTTATGGTGTTATTCCTCCTGTAAGTGACTCATTACTGATTGTTATTCTATGTTTCCCCCTCATTCTTTCTGATAACTGCTGCTAATCCATGATGATTGATCTTTGCCTTCGGAGTTTTTGAATAAATTAATCTTGATCAAAGGAATGGGTTTTAAATATTTACAATGTTTAGTTATGTGTCCTTTTCCTATTATAGAACTTTATGATTAATAGTCATCATCGGAATTTAAGCTGATTATGTCTCCCCTCGCCACCTTCCATCTCAAAACTAATGGTGCATTTTGTGCTTGTTAATTCATGTATAAAGCATTCTTTTTCTTTTTTTTGGTCGGGTCAGATGTAAGTATTAATGCAGTTAAAACTCAAATAATTTTACAACTTGTAAATACCACTTTCATGGGTGGCAGGGCGAAAATCCAAAGAAACCCGGGACTCCCCATAATGTTCGACTATATTCAATTGCTTCCACGAGGTATGGAGATTCTTTTGATGGTAAAACAGCCAGCTTGTGTGTGCGTCGTGCTGTTTATTATGATCCTGAGACAGGAAAGGAAGATCCGTCCAAGAAAGGCGTTTGTAGCAATTTTCTGTGTGACTCAAAGCCTGGAGACAAAATTAAGATCACAGGTAAGTAAGGGCTAACTCTTTTTACTCCAGCAAAGGTTTGACATGATATCTAATTTCTTCTTCAACTTCCCAAAATTTGTATTCCAACAAAATGATGCCTTCGTGCAGCATGCTCAAGTTGTAATCTCTTCTTATATATTTATGCTGTCTTGCTCAGTTGTTTCTTGCTTTGTCTGTTACTATATGCGTGTTCTACGCACCTTACAGAGTGTGTTTGCTAATCTATATTTCCTAAATATAATGTTGGAATATAGCTTGTTGACTGCTATTTGTTTTCTGATTAATCAATTGGAATTTATGCTGTGAGTGGCGGAATCTGTATGTGAAGGTAGCAACTTGGTTAAATGATAGATGTCGTGATTCAGAAAATTTTCTCATTTTCATGAACAATGATTTGAAATTGGACAGACAAGGTGATCTGATGTGCTTAAATTCTATGAACTTTGTAAGGTTTTCATTTCATGCGGTATACTAGTGAATTGGTTTTTCACAATTTAGCAGCTCTTAAGTTTTAAGATTTGTATTATTGGTTAACATCAAACTCTTACCGTACGGAGCATTGTAAAGAAATGCGATAAACCAAATAAGGAGAAAGTATATTGTACAATAATTTATCGGTTAGTGTATGACTGCATTTCCATATTCATTATGAGTATGAGTTAGAAAGTTTTGGCTGTTATTGTTCTACCCCTATTTGATTTTTTCAATGTGTAGTTTCCACTTTCCATTAAATATAATGGCCATTCATTCTTCCTTTTATCTTTTATTTTGATTTGTCCATGTTGGAAAGCCACCTTAATTGTGGCCATCCTAGCACATGTAAGTCACAGTCTCTTTGGACTGCCTTCATTGCAGCCACCAGCAACTTCATTGTGCTGGGTGGGAGGGGTGTGTTTAGTTTCACATTGCCCAGATAATGATTATGTTATAAGGCTTGTGCAGTCCTAACAATATATGTTGCTTTTGTGGGGTTGAGTTAGACTCTAAGCTCAAATTCAAGCTTAGATCCATCTTTGGGTTGGGACATTTGCATTGGCCATGCTTCAGTCAAATAGCCGAAGGCATGAGAGGTTTGTTGGAAAGCTGTCTTAATTGTAGACTTTCCCCAGCCTCTTTCGATTGGCTTCATTTCCGCCTTCAATTGTGAGGGGTATGTCCCACATCACCTAGTGATACAGCCTAAGTAATGCTTGTAAGGTTTGAGAAATTCTATATTGTCACCTAAGCAAATATTTGATGTCATAAGTTTAGAATAACTCCCCAAATTTTTGTCTTTGAAATTTGGTGGGTAGCACAACGGTCCCTGTGGATGTAAAATATCTCCTGTTCCATAAAAATCACAAATAGCATCATATTAAGTTCTCAACACTAGACTTGTTAGCCCATAAAAATGATTAATTCACATTTGTTGTTCTTAGGAACCAAGGTGATGTGTTATTCATTCCTAGTAATTATTGTGTACACTGCTAAATTTCTCATAATTGAAATCATTGTATATTTTTTCATTGTATAATTTTGTGGTAGTGATATAGAAGGATGCATAACAAAACCTACCAGAGGTCTATTGGCAAACTATTTTGGTGATTTCCTTGTCAACTTGCAATGGGTTAACTGGTCTTGGGTGTCAACTGTCATTGTGAATGTTGGTGAACTTTCCTCTCTCTGGGTAGGAATTGAGTCATCTACGATTTTTTTGCAGGCCCTTCAGGGAAGATAATGCTTTTGCCTGAGGAAGACCCTAATGCTACCCATATAATGATTGCCACTGGCACTGGTGTTGCTCCATACAGAGGCTATCTACGTCGAATGTTCATGGAATCTGTCCCCACATACAAGTTCGGTGGACTAGCATGGCTTTTCCTTGGCGTTGCCAACTCTGACAGTCTTCTCTATGATGATGAATTCAGTAAATACCTCAAGGATTATCCAAATAATTTCCGCTATGACCGAGCCCTTAGCAGAGAACAAAAGAACAAGAGTGGGGGGAAAATGTATGTTCAGGATAAGATTGAGGAGTATAGTGATGAAATCTTCAAACTCCTGGATAACGGGGCCCACATCTATTTCTGTGGTCTAAAAGGGATGATGCCTGGGATCCAAGACACACTGAAGAGGGTTGCTGAGCAAAGAGGAGAAAGTTGGGAAGAGAAGCTTTCTCAACTTAAGAAGAACAAACAATGGCATGTTGAAGTCTACTGAGATTCTCTAGTGCAGATTGCAGAGTAGTTAGTCCCCTTTGTCTGAAACAAGAAAAATTCAAAACTTTTTCATTTGGTGCTTTTAATAATATTCATCTAGCAGCTTCAGTAGCTGTAGCTATTCTGTATTAGAAAATTGCAATGATACATTGTGTTCTTGATCGATACAGAATTGAAAAACCAAGCAAGTGGCAATCTGGTGGAGTCCACTTTGTTGAGGGCAGCAGCATATTTTCTTTTGCCAAATTCTGAATTATGTTAATTAGGATTATCATCCTATAAAAAGATTAGCCAAACCTAGAATCATGAATGAAGAAACATATGTTAGCCCCCTTTAAATTTTGTTATTTAATTGAGACTTATTTCCTATTTCAAAACAATTGGGAATACAAAGCAGTATGACACATTAGGATTCACAAAGAATAAATAATGATGTCTTGTAAAATATTCAAACAGCATTAAGTGTTTGAGGAAAAATGATTGGAGACTCAACTTTAAGAGTACTTTATAAGCTATGAATTAAAGTAACAGAAAAAAGGTGTAATTTAACACGATAAAGAGAAAATAGATAATAAAAGTAAATAGAAAACAAGAACATGGAAAGGACAATAGAGAAAGCGGCGAGAGTGACAGGTAGTCGCAAAAGGCAACGCTTAAAACCTAAGCAACCCAAAAAGAAATTCAAATACAACACTCACCACACTCTTTCGGTTTCAAACAACACACAATTTATTTTTTCTTTTGAAAAATATAAATTCCAAAAATAAGATTCTTAAAAAATTATGAAATAATTGTGGAAAAGAGACATTGGCATCTCTATTTTAAAAGAAATTAAAATAAAAGAAAGAGATAACTATAATTAAATAATAATGAGTGATTTTACAGATTGCAGTGAAAAGGTGTGAATTAATTTGAAGAGTATAATTAAAGCATCAAGAGATTGAGGAAAAACTAGATAAAAAATAAAATAGTAAAATAAAACGGGATTTACGAAGTAATTATAAGAACAAGATCTAGCTTAAAAAAATTATGTACTAACATCTCCTATTCTTTTCGTATATAGTCATACACTTGCTTAATTTTTTACAGCAGTCATTGCTTAATTATTATTATTATTATTATTATTATTGTTATGCGAATATATTTACCGTAAGAAGAATTAATAATTTTATAATCACTAATATAAAATGCTTTACTTTGGTTTATGAAAGTAATATATTAATATTATACTAATATTAATAAAAGGATGAGTGTTTTTATACTAATCTATAAATTTATTTTCTTATTAAAATTATTAAACCACAAAAACATTAAAACCTGATGATATTATTTCAAACTTTACATAAAACATGTTTGATTAATGTAAAAATGTACATTAATAATATATGTAAATTGAACTATTCGTATCTTTGCTAGCGACACTAAATCGTATTGTGATTGGTGAAGTGTTACATTTTTAATCCCACAATTGTTATATCAAGAAAACAAAATTTAAAAAAATGTAGTTAAACCAAATCAAATGTCAAATGTCAGTTGAATTTTATATTAGTTAAATTTGTTTGAAATTAATGACAAAGATAACATATTTACGAAAAAATATAAAAAATTGTCCTGATAAAAGTTTTTCGCTATATAATTTTGATAAAACTTAAAAACCAATATCATAAAATTAACATATTTGTGTGAAAAAAATTATATATATATATATATATATATA
>Ga0209700_100109_pt1 | contig 117428 bp, 49 predicted proteins | sample SiratroredBW_FD_187528 | JGI IMG/M metagenome (GOLD analysis project Ga0209700, IMG submission 187528) | Root nodule microbial communities of legume samples collected from California, USA - Siratro red BW (SPAdes) (version 2) | ecosystem: Host-associated > Plants > Roots > Nodule | place: USA...
TTTTTTTTTTTTTTTTTTTTTTTTCAATTTGGCTATCTATGGTTAAGCCTTGGTTATTTCATTTAAAGAGAATCATGAAGAGATCTTTTTGTAGTTAAAAGCTTATATAAATTTGCCAATTGAAAAAAAATATCATCCTTATTCATTATTAATGAAAGGGAGTCATTCTCTGTAAGAATTTTATCTCTCATTTGACTACACTCTTATTTAGAGTTTACAACACAAAGTCCATCTAATTAGACACGTTACAGAATGTTTTTGTGTTTACTGATATTAACAAAGAAAGATGCACAATTGTCTTGGTTGACTTTTGTACCTGCAAATTTCTTTTGATATATTTTATACGAAAATTTGGTATATATAACAAGCAATGCAATGCGGGTTAATTTTGCAATGGTATATATAACAAGCAGAAACAATGCGTGTAATTTTGCAAAACTACTTAGGTCAATGGAATAGAGAATCTTTTAAGAAAAATATGTAAAAATCACATCGACTCCAGACAGTGACTAAAACATGAACGATCATTTAATATATGAAATAAAAAATATTAAATATTTTTTATTGTTTATTTTATATCTTTTTTTTATCATTATTTTGTGGTTAAAATATGGAAACAAATTGGTAACTTTATTTTATTTTCTTACGCTTTCGATTTAAATGATAAGATATGTCAACTAGAATCGAAAAAGATGTATTAAAATAATAATTGACTGAAGAGGAGAATATAATTTAACTTAGTTATTAGTGGAAAAAATATTTTATCAATAAAATAAAATTCAATAAACTTAACTTCTACAAAAATCTGTCAAATCACAAATCAGACATTGCTTATACTATTAAGGGACGCTAATATTAATTAATTAATTCATTTGTTGAAAATTTTATGCGAGAAAATAACTCTGATTTGTATGAGATTCAAACCAGAGAGAGCTGAATAATTCTTTATAGCAACAGATTCCCTCGAATGGAACGAGGACAAAACACTAATGTAATTAACTGAGCGGACACACATATTATTAGTTGGATAATACTAATATTTGTTCTGATAGTAGCATTTTTTTAATCGTAAAAATAAAACTCTTCTTGCGATTATATTTCAGAAATAATATTTAAAGAAATTTTAACTTTGGAAGAAAAAAAAAATGATACAAAAGCAAACAAAAAATAATCATAGATGGATGGTATAAAAAGCAGCACCAGCAGTGAAAAGAAAATGTTACTGAAAAAGCATGCAACCTTAGACTAAAGAAGCAAAACCTTTAATGGCTCTCGGTGGCAGAACCCTTAAATAAAAAACTAAAAATAAATTTGCTTTGTTGGGATGAAATTATTAAATTTTTGAAATATTGATTAACAGAAATAATCCTAGGAGTGATAAGTGAAGCATGCGTGGGAGTTAATGATGGGAAGGCATTGAAGAAAGCAGAGAATTAGAGTAATTAAAGTAGTTACATATTCAATTCACCAAATTCTAAACACCATGCATTCTTGTCTTAAGTTGCACGCACTACCATGGGTTTTTATGTTTCCTAAGACCACAAAACCAGTGCATGCATTTCACATCTTTTTTTATCTCTTAACTCCTTTGTCTTATTTACCTCTTACCTACTCCATTCCTTCAACCAATGTGTTATCTCTTGGCCTCCTACAAAATAAAATACTTTGTTGGGCAATGAGGCATATTTGTGTGGATTCACATCCAATTTCAAACACATTATACGATATGCTTCCTAAGTCAATTTCTTAGAGATCACTTCTCTCTCTTCAATCAATAAAAACACTCTACACAAATTGGATTATGTAGTGTAGATTATATTTCTTTTCTGTTTTTTTTTATCTATTAATTTGATTAAAAGATAACATACTAATGTCATTACTATTCGCTTTATATTAAAAACCATGACTTCCATGTGTTTAAAAATTAAAGCTCAAAATAATAGTTTTAAAAATAAATTAAAAGTCGTTTGGGATTTTTTTTTTCTTTTGAACGTATGGAATACCTAGATTTGATTTGAAGTCTAATCTCGTGCTTGGTTCTACATCACAAAATCGTGTCAAAATATAGGAAGTAACCAATATTTTCTCTTACATTTTTTTTCTTTCTTGAATTTAATGTGAGTGTGAGTGACATGCGAAGATAAAAATCTTATCGTATGTGATAATTTAGAAGATGAAATAAGCTTAAGTAAGTTTTGCTATGCATGAAAGGCGTATTACATTTTTTTCCAATTCTTTTATTGTTTTCTTTTTGTAAACATCGTTTCAAAAATTAAAAAATATAAGATATAATTTTTTAAACTTTAATATTTTAAATTTTCATATTTAAATGATGACACAATATTCCATTTCCATATACTCATGGTTAGGTCGAGTTGGATTAAAAAGATTATAATAATCAATCTGTTTTTATAAAGATGATCCTTGTTGAAACAGAGGAATCCATACTTGTATATATAAAGATAAAAAAAAAAAATAAAAATCTCACATACAAGTGTTCAAGTTGCTGATACATTAATCAAACCAGCGAGGTTGAAGAGCTTTTGTGAAAAACAAACTAATTTAGCATCAACTGTGATGTGAATTTATGCGATGTTCAAATTGGTGATTAATATACCGTTTATTTTCTGGTGCAGGTTATTTTATACAGGTCAACAAACTCTCTTGATAAGCATTCACTATTACTACACCCTTTAATACATTTTTAATTTTTAAGTGAAAGATATGAAAGTCCTAATTATCTTATTAACACCACTGATACAACCTACATCTTATGAGCTCCTTTCAGATTCTCTCCAACCACTGATAACACATATATTATAAATTAAGCATCACCATTCAAATATATTACCTTTGTAAACCATCACTTAATGATTACACGCGACTTAAAAACCTGTAAAAATATACAAAAAATAGCATAAATATCTTGTCTTATCAGGGGAAAACACCATACATTGGCCTGTTGACAGACGCAACAAAAACTAAGAGAGAGTTGAGTCTCCATGAACCCTACTATATTACACTATAAAATGTGACAAAGAAGTTAAAAAGAAATTTTATAAGCAGACATACTCGTAATTGTCACGCATGCATGCTTCATAAAACCCCTTGAAATCAGCTGTGAAATAAGCAATTCACAAACTCTTGGCCCCAGGAAGACTAATCCATTCCAGTTGAATTTCCAGCTCACCGCATTCCACATGTCGTAATCTTAGAACAACATTTTGCACAACTTTACCATTCTCAAAAACCACGCAACTTTCCTCCGCCAGACAGTTTTGCCTACTTGGTAGTATTCTCGTGATTATAGTACCATTGGGAAGATCTTGTACTCCCATCTTTAAGGCTTCTATATATGGTTTGATATCAAATTCTGCATCCCCCATTTTGTCATCCATGCTGAAAGTATCATGATCATACACAGTCTGTAATTCATTATTCAAATGCATCAGCCCTTACTGTGATCCCTGAACAAACTAAACAACAAAACCAAAGAGATGCTACGTAAAATATGAACATTGGATTACCAGTATCAATGGACAAGAGGGATCTGTGACAGAAAGGGTAAGATCTTCATTCCACTCAGGGTTAATATCCTTTTTAATCACACGAGTCTTGAGCTTCTGAAGAAACAGGTTAGGGTTGAATAGTGATAATTAAAAAAAATGCTTGCTGGGTATGTTCACACAGAGAAAAAAGTTTAAGAATTTGTTGATGTGATTAAATATAAAAGAAGTGACCTGCTTGTCCATCTTAACGACGACGTATGGATCGCTTGTGTTGACATCACGAATGGCGAGGTTGACACCACGCTTGACGTGAATTCTCAGAAGGCCGAGTAATTCGTCCATGTTTGACTTTGTACCTCCCTCCCTCCCCCTCTCTTAATTCATATGCCAAATTCAAACAAAACTTGTTATTTACAATTAATTATTTTGGATCAAAAATGAAAATAACAGTAAAATATGATTAGGTTAGGGAGGTAATAACCCACCAGAATTGGGTTACTTCGGGTGATTGTATAATTTGGTGGTGTGGTTATTATAATTAAGAGAAAGAGAGAGAGAGAGACAGAATGTTTGTGTGATGGAACGTGAGAGACAGAGATTAATGTTGGCTAAGGTTGGTTTGGTTTTATAGAAGAGAGAAGAGAGGTTGAGGCCATTCATTCAGAATTGCATGCATGCCATGCAGACCTTCAACGTGTACGATGTTCCCTTCTGTGCTCCTCCAATTTCGTGGTTCTTCTTTCTCCTTGCTTTATTTTATTTTGTGGAAGTGGGATTTGTTTCTAAATATTAGAGATTAAATGTTTTGATGGCTAAACTTAATTCACACACTTTTCACCATAACTCTTCTCCAAATAAGAACTCCATGCATAAGTATCTGCCAGAATACGTAACACAGGGATCTTAAAATTGAAACCTCACTAGCATCCTTTTCTGACAAGAGTAATTATAGCTGCTTCTTTTTTCTGTTGCTTGTGCTGCCTGATACTTTGCTCCACAATTTTAATGAATGTAATAAGTTCACAAGTAACTAAGAAAATTAATTTTTAAGTTTTAAGTATTGAATCTTAAGAAATAATTATATTACTATAGATAAATTATTTTATTGTTTTAAGAGAGTGAACGGAAATATACTGTTTTACTTCAAATAATTATAAAAAGAGAAAAAGAAAATCAAACTTTAAGTGTGACCAATTGATAGATAGATTAAAAGCATATGATATGATAAAATATGATATGAAGATGTTAAGGATATGTAACTCAAGATTACCCTAATATAAATTAGTTAAGGAATCCTATGTTGTGACATTTCAATAATATAATCAACTCATTAAATTATTTAAGTTTCAATTCTTTCACAATTATAATAAATATCAATGTAGCTTAAGAGTTTGAGATACTCTTGGTTAGAATTAATCAATTCTTATTAGTTTTAATTAGTTTTTCTTCCCAAATATCTAGATTTAAAAGACTTTTTTTAATGTCGATAAAATCACAATTAAATAAATTAAAAGTCATCAAACTAATACAAACATTAATAAAAAAAAACAATATAATTAAAATAATTTGTTGATAAATTTAAAATCAATTGTTTACATGGATTTAGATTATATCAAACTCTAGAAGGAAAATTAGTTTTTGTTGTTTCATTGGAAAACAATTTTCAAGCGAATAAAGTCTACTATTAATGAATGCTTAGACAAAACTTTCTAACCATTACACTGAGAATTTTGAATAAATTTTATCTATAAAAAATTAGTTGGAATCTTTTCCTAAATTTTTGTTTATAAGAATTTTATTGAATCTAGATAAAAGATATTTACGAAATTCTTATATTAATCATGTATTATAACTTCGTATTTTCCCAAGTTCAAGAGAGATTCAACATCTTCACCTACCTATAAATAAATCACTCACAAAATAAAAAAAAATGATCTATTTATATAAAATCCTAAATAAAAACTCAAAAGATTATAGTAATTAAAAAAGGATGATAGATGTTAAAAACACGATTTAAATCATATTATATATATTTACAAAATGCTTATTTAAAATGTAATACACAATTCAAAATATATAACTTTCGAGTTGGGCCTAGCCCATGGCCCCGACCAAACAGAAGAAAAGGAAGTAACCGGCGATTTCTTTTCCCGCGCGTTGAAAATGGAACCCTGGGAAGCACTTGACGTCGATGACACCGATCTCTCCGCCTTCCTCCGCCCTTGCAACGCAAATTCCAGCTCCTCTGCCCTCATCCCCGGTCCCGCCGGCGCCGTTCAAGCCGTCATGAGCAACCGCAGCTGCGACGAGCCCCTCCCCACTCAGGAATTCATAAGGCGTGTCGGCTGCGAAAGCCACCGCGATTTCAGCACCAATGCCTGGCTCTGCGCCATCCAATTCGTTCGCTCGCAGGGTATAGTGGACGCTGATGACGTGGCACACGGCACGCCGTTGAACTCAATCAAGAACACCGAGAGAGTGCCTCTGGTAGTGGCTGTTATCAAATCCTGCACCCCTAACGGTCTCGGAGACATGAAGATTACGCTCAAGGTACTCACTCTACTTTTACTCACTGCAACTAAATATATACATATACAACTGTTCTCATCTGCGTTTCGTGAGAAGATTCATACGAATTTCCCGTTTCAGGATCCTACAACCACTGTTAGTGCCAGTGTCCATCGCAAAGTCTTCGCGCAACCAGAATTTAAGAAGAACATTGCTGTTGGTTCTGTCTTGGTTCTGCAAGAGGTCTTTCTCCTTGCTACTGTTTTCTCTGGTTTGTCTCACACGTTTGCCTTGCTTTCATTTAATTTTATCATGCTTTTTCAGGTTGCTGTATTTTGTCCTAACCGTTCTACCTGTTATCTGAATATAACAGTGCGCAACGTTCTCCAGGTATGCCGTAGGCTCGTCTCTGTTTTTCATTTCAGGTTAATCCCAATTTGTTAATGAATTCAATTCCATATTCTATAGATTCCCTTTTCTGATTAGAAACTTCTCGACGAGTTAGGTCACTTTATTTATAGAGTGTAATTTTCATCCATTGTCAACATACAATTGTTTTGGCTGTTAGAAAGAAAACATAATATTATGGTTTTTAAGTTAGTTATTATAGAAACAACAAATTTTCCATGTAGTCTATGATTAGATGACACTGGTGAATACACCATTTTCTCTTATTTAGTTTAATTTCTGTGCATTGTCAACGGAAATCAATCGAAAATCTCAGTAGATATGACTTTCAAGGTATTTATTGCAAAAATCGATAGACTTAATGCATTTATCAATTTATGATTGGATGAAAACTGTATAATCCTTGTACTATATATATATGCTTATTGTTGAAATGTGGACATCCATAGCTTGTTAATATGTTCACAGGTCTTCTCCAAGGACTGTGGACCTCCATCAGAACAATTAATATATCCTGTACGCCCAGTGATACCCACTACACCTAGTGTGGGTATGTGCACATCTATGAATCAAGTTCTTTTATTAAGTATTCCTGAACACACTTTTATGCGTTATTGATATTGCGGAGTTATTGGAAATTCATACTTGGCTCTCTTTGCAACAGAAAGGATTGAAAGGTTATTGGCAGCTGGAAGTACATCCTCTCCGCCACGGGAAAGAAATGAAGAAATCATGTCTGATCTCAGATTTGAGTCAAGCTTTAGAGAAGTAGCAGATATTGACGGGCAGAGGGCTGAAGTTTTGGATTCAACAAATGGAAACTATCAAAACCGCGAACCTGTTTCGGAAAGAGAGAACTTGCCATTGAGTCTGGATAATGCTGGACATGTGCAAGTAAACTGTGTTGGTGAGCTTGATAGTGAGATGGAAGATCAACCCAACCCTCCTAGATTGGATGAAGAACCCGACAGTTTAGCGCGGATTGCTCAAGGCAATAGCTCTACAACAAACTCGGTTCATACATCTCATGGCGAAAAAGCTGGGATGGAAAATCACTTAGAAAGTCAGAGGCAGATAGAAAATGAAAAAAGTTCAGTCCCCCATTGGACAGACGAACAGCTGGATGAGCTTTTAGATTTTGATTGAGATAACAATATCTGTTTGTGAAATCAAAGTATACTAGAGGATGCTGGTATATCCCAAGTTTCCAGGCATCTTAATGATGCAATATTTTGCATTTTAAAGGCGCATGCGTTTGGTTTGGTAAATATGTGCAAGAATATGTTCTTTATCTGGAATTCCATATATGAAAGTTACAGGTGTTTGCTTTTGTTTTTCTTTTGCCAATATTAATCGTGCTCAATCTTTTTATATTTCATTTTACATTTTTTTTTCTTTTAAAGACAATAGTTAGGTGTTTATTGTTTTGATCATATTTAGCGTTAATGTTTAATAGCTGTCATTGTGCCCTTTTAATTATTATACTACTTTATTACTCAACTGTCCAATTTAATTATTAAAATGACCGTGTTATATGATATAATATTTTAATAAAATATTTAATTATGTAAAAAAAATCATAATTAGAATTTTTTACACGATTTTTTAATTATCAAGTAGTTGAAAAACTTTTTTATCAAACACTCTAGGTAAATATGCTAGTTCATTGGTTTCTAGCTATAGCTTATTAGTTAATTACTGAACACTCAGTAAGAGCATGTACAACATCCCTTTTAAGTGTTTTTCATCCTAATATTTAATTGTTTTGCGCATATTTACAACAAAAAATGCCTTCGAATTCGGGCAATTAAAGTCCCCAACAAATTGGAATAGAAAGTTCTATTACTTCGTTAGTGAAAATGAGAACAATCCCAATAAAACAAGATGAACCCTGTCAATATGCTCTAATTTGAAAGAGCAACTCCAAATTTCATCGCATTTTATTTCAAACTACATAATGTGTGTGAAATAGCGGACAGTCCAATTTTCAAAATATAATATTTGACTTTCCATCTCAAATTAAAAAAAAATACTTAAAACAAAATTATAGCACCTAAACAAAAATCAAGGAAATACGGGCACCAGGACAAATTTAATTCCTAATACATGCACTGGGTCACTTCAAATAAAAGTTTCCAAAAACTACTCTTATCAATCAAATAAGAGTTTGTGTTTTTCTATTCTCAGAAATACTTCTATTTTGGAGAACATGTAGAAAGATGAATCCATGCATGACTTTAACAAAATGTAAATGTGTGGCTTACCACACTAGTGGTTAATAGCTTCTTTTTTAAAATAAAATCGTTTAAATTTGATGTTTACCAAAATACATCAACTTTAAGACTAAACTGATGGATGCTCGATACTAGAAGGATTACTTACACGGGTTTATTACTTTCGGGGCTACTTTAGAGAGGGGTAATACTTGAGAGACTAATTTGGGGTACATTCATATTACAAAAACATAGAGAACTTGAAAACATAATGACATGGGCATAAAATATACAAGTTCTATGGTGGCTGCAGCTTCACAAGGCAATAACAGTTTCGCAAAGGTTATCAATAGAGTTCACCTCCATTAGAATAGATAGTTAAACCTGAAACAAAGGGCAACACAGGGGACTGCCAAGGCCATTTATTACGTCCCAAAGCGAGTTGAAATCTACATTTGACATTGATGATGAGCTAATGAAAGTTAACTTTCAGTTTACATAATTTTTCATATAGTATTTTCATGAAACACAACATAATGTTAACCCGGATACAAGAACTGTCCGACATGTAAAAACTAAAAAAAAGCAATATTAAAATTTATAAGATACTTGCAATATTACTGTATCCATAAATCAGATCAGGTGAGGACAATAGAAGTTAATGTAAGTTTGCCATTTAGCTATAACTGTCATGAATACACACCAGATGAGACTTGTAAAAAATCTCATCCATAATATGCATCAATATTAGATTAAAATATACACATCAACCACAGAAAGGAAAAAAAACAAACTTGATACCAAAATCCAACATATATGCTAAGAAGTTTGAGATACAATAACAAAAAATACCGTCGTTCATAACATTCAATTTTCAAAATCAGTGGTCTTCTAGAAGTAAAACAATGGCAGTTAAATTGCACGATTACAGTCAAAATCAGGGTTGAGTCTATAATTTATTTCATGTCATACCTTCTCTTTAGCAAATTCAGCAGACTGTTCCTTACTGATAACATTTTCAGATGATTTGCTTTTGGAAGCAATATCAGCCAGTTCTTGGAGAGTGGTATACACAGTCTGTAGTGTGTCAAGTAAAAATCGATCACCACCACGCCTAGCTATCAAGGACACTGAAATAGGATACTTGTCCTAAAATCCAAATGTTATTGAGACCTGAAAGGATAAATCATGAAAATACAAATGAAAAATGCATAACAACCACCACCAACAAAGCCTTTTCTCACTAGGTTCTCGTAGAGGTATAATTCTACACCAATAAAAAACAAACTGCCTACGTGTAATGTTGATTTAGGAAACAATTTTCTGCAAAAATTACTCTAGACATACATACATATGTGTGTGTGTGTGTGTGTATATATATATATATATATATATATATATATATATATATAACCAGATAATGTTAAGCAAGTTTCATAAAGGAGAAACTTTTACCTGGCAACAACCTGAGATGCTTGCAATACTCAATAGACTAAATGGTCGGCTCTGATAATCCTCTGATAAGACCTCCTTCGCACCTAATTTTGGAGGTGGATCAGCTACAGTGGGGATAACCAAAATTCCTTCATCCTTTGAAAGTGTAAAAAATTATGTAACTCAGCACAACAATGTCTTGTTTATAAGAAAATTCATGGAAGAACATTTTCAGCAGCTTGCCTTTATTTTGAGTGAGAAAAAATATCAAAACTCTATCAGTTAACAATCTAGTTACTCACACTGTTTAAGATAAAATACTTTAAAAGATGCAAGTCAAATTCAATTGAGACGGCACAAAGATTGTCACAAAATAAGGACTTGAGGAAAGTAGGGTGCAGAATGGTGTGAAATTATTACCTTCAAAAGCAAATTTATAGCCAAACGCATCTCACTTCTAACAGACTTGGAGTTTTGAATCTCCACATCAGGTACCTCAAATTTGTCATGCAATTGCCACATTATTGTTTGATTCATTTCTCATTGAAATTGTACCATTTTCAGATTTCCATATAAATAACTGATTATAAACCCGTTATGCATCCCCCTCAGCTGAACCAACGTAAAGCCAGTACAAAAAATTATTTCCATATATCTCGCATAGCTCCTACAAAAGAACCATTTCCACACAAGCACCTACTCTTAATAGGCAACACTAACGAGGAGACAAATAAAACGATGATTAAATAGGGAAATCTATTCCAAAATCTTTTAAGTACAAAAGATATGATCATTAACGACCCATCACACGTTTGGGCTTCTTCACAAAGCTCAACCGAATCTGCTTCAGTCGGCTTCTCTTTCTAGCCATTTTCTCAGGCAAGGTTTCCCTCTTCTTCACACCCTTGACAACCATCTTCTTCTTCAGGTACCTTGGGTCAACAGCATAATCTTTAAGAATCACTGGCAGTCCTCTACTCTTTGCTTCGTTGAACAAAGCATTAGCCCTATCAACACGATTGTGGGCACCCAATTTCCTCATCAACAAGTCATAAGTTTTAACCCCGGGTACACACCCATCAGCCTTCATCATAGCAAACACACTCAATGCATGATCAATCCTCTCAATGCCACACAAAATTGTAAGGAACTGATAGTACGCCTTCTTGTCAAGAAACTCACCATACCCAGCAGATCTCATCCTATCAATCATTTCATCCCCCTCCTCCAACCTAGCAGACTGATACAAACTCCTAATCAGAACAAGAAAAGTAGACTCGTTAGGATAACACCCCCACTCTCCCATACTACGAAACAATCTCAACGCATCCTCAGTCTTCCTAATCTTACACAAATTCGTTATCAACACATTGAAAGTCTCCACATTCCTGGGAACCCCACGGTACTCCATCTCCACCAGCACCTTCTCCGCCTCCGAATCAAGCCGAAACGGATCCTTCTCGCGGCAAAGCTTACACACGCAATCAAGCATGGCATTGTAAGCCCCTACACCAAGCTCAAATCCTCCACGATACATCTCACCGGCGAGCCTCTGAGCTTCGTCGAGCTTCCCATCAACGCACCAGCCTCTGATCAACAAATCGCACGTGGCTTCGTCGGGGAAAAACTCCCTCGCCAAATCCTTTACCATCTTCTCGGCGTAACTCGCGAAGCCCTTCGAACACAGCTTCTCCACGACTACCTTCAGCGAACTTCTATCGCGCTTCAACCCGTAGTCTCTCTCCATTCGCTCGAAGAACTGAACCGCCTGGCTGGGCCGGCCCGCGCGGACGAGGCGGTCGATCGCCGAGTCAAGAGTCTTGGGTCCGGCAACGGCAACAGCGGAGAGGAGGTCATGCGTGGCTTTGAAGTCCTTGCGGCGGCCGAAGTAGTCGACGAAATAGGAGAGTGTGTGGTCAGTGTGTGTGAATTGGGGAATGGAAGAGAGCCATTGGTGGAAGCCTAATACAGTGCGGCCAGCTCGGGGGGAGAGGTTTAGGGTTTGGAGAATCAAATTGGGGGTTGGAGTGATGTGGGAGAAGCTGAGGTGGAGGCGCTGCGAGACTGAGCGAGGGTCGGAGTCTGGCTCTTTGAGAAGCTCCGAGGAGAGAGAATGCGCAATTGGATCTGTGTGGGGTTCGGAGGAGAAATGTCTGGTTATGAAGAGCGAAGGAGAGAAGAGAGTTGTGGAATGGAAATGGGAAGAGGGATGAATCGGAGAGGGAGATGTGAATGAGAAGGAACAAGATCGGAGGAAGAGCCTCCGAAGTTGCAGAGACATGATTAGGGTTTAGAATGTGTTAGAAGTGAAGAACACTATGAGGAAGGAGCAACTACAGCTTTTGAATATTAACTTTAGTTTGTAAAAAAATATTAACTTGAGATTAGTAGTTCAAAAAAAATAATTGAGATTGACACATCAGATTTGTTTATAATTTGATTAATTTTTTCTAAATAACTTTATAAGTTTGTTAGTTTCGCGTTAAGAAAATATTTATTTAAAAAATGCTTGATAGATGGAGAGCTAAAAATTTGTTGATTATTACATTTATATAATTTAATAACTAGGCTAAATTACCTTTAAAATTAACTTTTATCATTCTTAATATAATTCTTCATTGTTTTTTATCCATCACTCAGTCCAGCAATTAAATTGATTCAAATTTTAGTTTAATTGGATTGAATTTAATTCGAACTAAATCAATTAAATCTAATATTATTTGAGTATGAATTATAATTTTAAAATATAAACAATCTAAACCAAATTAATTATATTTTTATTATTAACTATTATATATAAATTTTTATGAATAATTATACAATTTTAGCTGTTATTTTGCTAATGTAATTCAATTACAATACAAACATAATTATTTATCTTTTTTAATGATAGAATTATGTGTAAAATTTTTAATCGTATAAATAAAATTTAATCCAAACTAGTTTGATTAGGTTGAGTCATATTTTAATTTTTTAAGAGTGTAAATTAATTAAAATCAATAAAAACTGGTTAACTGAAAGCTTTAATAGAGTTTTAATATTTTTCTTTTATATTTTAATTCATGTGATTTAGTTCTACTTATTTGAATTGAAGTATAAAACAACTAGAAGTTACGAGCTTAAATTTGAATTTATTATTGTTATACTTAATTTATTTATATAAATATTGCAAATTTTCACGAAAGTATTATGAATATTCGATTGGAGATTTTAGAGAGTTTTGATATAAGACATAAACAAACATCTATATAAAATTAAAACATTAATTACTTTTAATCTAAAATTTTAAGTAATAAGTTTGGAGAGTTTATTTTTTTTATATTCATTTTTTTACACGTGAGATTTTTAACTCATTATTCCTAACTTATTTCTTTTCATATTAGTACACCTCATTTTTAAATATAAACAATTTTTTAATTATAAATATTCTAGTAGTAGTAACAACTTTTTAATTATAAATATTCTAGTAGTGACTCTTCCTTTATATTGTCCTTTTACAATACTATATACTTCTTTGAAATTGAAAACTTTTGATAAAAAAAATACACAAAATTTAAAATTATTTATCTTCTTTATGTAATAAAGTTCATCATTAAGACAAACTACACTTTGATATTACTCATAGATTTTATAAACAAACTTTCAATTCAAAACTTTAAATCAATATGTTTAATCAATATGTTTGTAGCTTTTATTATTATGATTTATTAATCTTATTCATTATAATAAGAGACTCTCAAGTTATCTTAAATTCCCAACACACAGTCATTTAATTCAAAAACATTAAATTACATCAGAACTAGAAAATTCAGGTATTTTCTTAATTTTTATAATATTTTTAATATCGTGGGCGAGTATAAATTTTTACAATTTGTTTTTATATACAATCATTTTTTACACTTATTGGATGCTTTCAGAATTTTCTTATAGTAGTAAATATTTCTAAACTTATGGACACGACTTTAATTATACTTTATGCATTTTTTTTAATTCTAAATCTCATCTAACAATCTAACATTTTGATTATATTTATTTTTAAATAAATTGTAATTTATAATTGTGTTTATATGTTCGTAAATATTTTGTAAATACAGGTTTTTAGAAACTATAAAACAAATAAAAAAAAATACCTACAACGATATGTAGAAGAATATACATAAGAACAATATTTAGATTTGTTTATTTAATGTTAGGGATTAGATGTGATATAAGCAAACGACAAAATTGGATGTGGAAGATGAACAATAGATAAATACGAGAATGTCATGATTAATATAAAAAAAAATACATATCCCAATATTTAGGTCATGTGTGATGTTAAGGTTGACATGCTATAAAGGTAAATAAAGGTAAATGTTAAAGGTGAATAATGGATATTAAACAAATGTAGGCACACCATTAATGGTTATAAATTTATTTAAAATTATGTTAATTGTAAATAAATGTAAGAAAGTATAAAAATAAGTGTTAGGTTACCTATAGTATCCTATAGTATAAATTTATGTAAAAGTTAGTTTAAATTAGATTACGTTTAAGTTAATCATAAATCTCAATTAATTTTGAGTAATCTGAAGTAAACACACTTCCGATCTCCCATATATAAATTATATTATCACATGTTGGATTTTCCAATAATATAATTTAAAGATATATTTAAGCGTAAACCTTTTTTATTTCTAACCATAAAAATATAGAAAAAACATATCACGAGGATGTATCAAAATTAAACTCATTAAAATAAGTTAACCACACACAAGAATTTAATAAAACTGACAATTATTGTTAATTTAGAGTACAATAATTGATGAAACTATTTTTATCATTACTGACCTATTAGTTATATATTTTTATTTAGAGTCAAAATCATTAGGAGGGTAAATATCAAGACATCATCATAAAACAAAAGAATGTCCTTATATACGTAATAAAAAAATATTTTTATTTTTGTGTATTCAACAAAAAAATGATCAACTTGTGCATAATATAATAGTATTTTGATATTCTACGCTAGCATCCAAAGACAAGATTATGAAAAGATATACACACATGAACGTGAGGTTATGTTAAAGAAAAAACGAGAAAGTAATAGCTTATTTTTCCTTCCTAATGAGTATTGTTACCGTGGATAGCACTGATACATGGACATTACTATTCCTATTCTACAAATGAATGAATATAGAATAGGAATAGTAGTGTGAATGAAAGTATCACTGCTGTATGCTGTATTATATAGAGGTAAAACAGACACTAGTATTGCAGGCACAGAAAATAGAACAGAATCAGAAGGAAGTGTGTTTTGCAGAGAGTTGAGAATGAAGAGAGGGCTAAGATTATTAGGTTTGGTGTGGTGTGCGTGGTGTGTGATGGCAGCAATGTTAGGAAGTGGACAGAGTGCGAACAACGTGAGGGCTACATACCATTTGTATAACCCTCAGCAGATTGGTTGGAACTTGATCACTGCCAGTGCCTACTGTGCTACTTGGGATGCTAACAAGCCTCTCGCATGGCGTCAGAAGTATGGTTGGACTGCCTTCTGTGGACCCGCTGGCCCTCGCGGCAGAGATTCTTGTGGCAAGTGCTTGAGGGTATCTCTCTCTCTCCAACACAACCAAATACTTATTCAAATCATGAAAAAATTAGGGTATGTTTCATGCATGCAAATATATATAATATTGTGGTACTGTGTCAGGTGAGGAATACAGGAACTGGGGCTGAGGCTACGGTGAGGATTGTGGATCAGTGTGCTAATGGAGGCTTGGACTTGGACGTCAACGTGTTCCGACGATTGGACACCAACGGAGTGGGAAACCAACAGGGTCACCTCACAGTCAACTATCGCTTCATCAATTGCGCTGACTGAACTCACTTTATCTCATCATCTATATGTGACATAAAACCGCTACACCTCACAAGATAAATAAGCGGTGTTGGAATAAAAGTTAAATAAACCAAAAAAGTACTTCTTCCAAACCAACATAATATGTTTATGTTTCTGTCTGTAACCTCACGGCTGAGATCCGGCTGATTGCTAAAAGTGGAGTGTGTTTTCATAGACTAAAATCAATCAGTTAAGTACGACTATATTTGATGGATTTGTCTCTTGATCTTATAGGAATCGAAGGTCGAATGTACTTTTGGATCAATCTATTTCCATAAGAATAAAGCTCACATATTGGAACCCTATATTTATTGAACTGCCGTATAAAAAAAAAAACACTTGCTTGAAACAAATTCTTAATAAATTTGGAATGGTCTAAGTTTGGATTTTTTTGCTGGAACATTGGTTGTGATATTCGATTGCAATCTATTCCTTTCAAAGAAAGGTAGTTTGTTTCTAGATTTCTTTGTTTTTTCAAAGTTTGATGATTTTTTTTTTCAGAAGAATAATGTAAATCCTAAACACTATTGCATTTACTTAATTTATTTAACTTGTATGGAAATAAAATCTATGATGATATTGATTAGAAAAGATAGGAAAATTTTGATTCAAAGAAACTAGTGGTTATATTTAAGCCCACAAATCTTTATGTTATTTCATAAGGCAACTACTTGGAATATGACATGATGGGTAGGGTTTCCTATGTACAGAGAGACATATAGAAGTCATAGCAATTGGGTTATGTTTATAAGAAGCGGTGGAATCGAAGAATATTGTTTAGCTCTTTCATATTTGATGTAACTATTATGTAGTTCCTCATTACTGTAACTATTCCTTTAAATAAGAATATTGTTGTCATTTATTGTTATTAGAATTCAAATCTGTCAATAAAAAATGTGTGCAAGTCTTATACTATAATGAAGTTGGTAAGTATTGATTTGAGCTGTGATCCGGTTGGATTTGTTACGTCTACGTCCCAAAGAGAAAGTCTAATAAATTTCCTCTGATCATTATACTGACATTTGATCGAACTCCCAAATAAGAATATAGATCGATTGAAAGGCGTAAAATAATTAGTGGCGTTAAGGATTTTAGACTAGTGACGTTATATGTAAGATGCGCGATATATTTTTCTTTCTTTTTTCTTTTGCCGTTCTCTCCACCTCAATTCCATGCTACTATCATCTTTCCATTCCACATATAATTGTCAGAATTTAACTTGTACATGGCATTCTTGCAAGCAGCCCTTCTTTTAGCCCACTGGGCACTCAACAAGTCATGAGCACTTGGAAACAAATTCAGTGGTAAATAACCACTTGACACTATCTAACGAAATAGTTCAACTGCGCAAAATAACAAAGGACCTGTCATGTACGATCCATTTTTAAGGAAAAAATGCACAGCTGTAGTCATAAGCATGTGCTCACTTGAAGTCATAAGCACTAACAAATGGGGTACTTCCACTGGGCACAGATTATAAAACAGTGAAAGTACAATAGAAAAACAGTTAAATTCGGAGCTATAGTCATACGAACTGCCTCACTTGACTGATTACAATCCGAATATGTATACCTCCAGCAAAATTGGGACTCATTCTGGCAACACATAACTATTGTCAAAGAACCTGAAGAAGGGATGGTACAATACATGCTTTCCATGACTAAAAATCGATATGCCTCAAAGCACAAAAGAATCATTATCATTTTGCAGAAATCACATGACGGATTAGTCTTCTATTATTGTAACTAGAAACTCATTAATCGTCTCAGCGCTTATCGGTCACCAGCACCACCACCAATGAATATCATTTGAAGCCCCTTATCGCGTGCCAAAATTATGTACCTACTGGAATACCTTCCTCAACCTTTCAGCAGCTGCAGCTGCCCTTTTGTTGGTCGGCTCAAGTACAAGGGCATGCTTAAAATCTGCAAAGCAGAAACCTTTGTTAGCAAACACAGGAAAATTTTCATATCTTGCCCAAAATGAGAACAATCCCACTAAAACAAGATGAACGCTGTCAATATGCTCTAATTTGAAAGTGCAACTCCAAATTTCATCACAAATTATTTCATACCACAAAAAAAGTGTGTGAAAGTGCGGACAGTCCAATCTTCAAAATATAATATTTGACTTTCCATCTCAAATTAAAAATAAATACTTAAAACAAAACTGTAGCACCTACACCAGAAATCAAGGAAATGCGGGCAATTGGACAAATTTAATTCCTAATTCATGCAGTGTGTCACTTCAAATACAAGTTTTCAAAAACTACTCTAATCAAATAAGAGTTTGCAATATAGACCCCAAGCCACTTCAAGTAATACTTCTATTTTGGAGAACTTGTAGAAAAGATGTATCCATGCATGACTATGGAAATACGTGGCTTACCATACGAGTGGTTAGTAGCTTTTTCGTTTTAAATAATACTGCATATAGCTCATTGACAGTCCTTCTCAATTTTTCTAATGATATAATAAGATGCAAAAAAATGTCTAAAAGAATGAAAAGATGTTACCGTCAATTGCTTCCTTGTAGTAGCCTAGCATCTCTCTAGATGTACCTCTACGAAAATAGGCCTTCACATTCTGGGTAAAACAGATAATAAACAAATGTTACTGTAAAATGCTTGAGTATGTTATTCAAGGAATCATATAGTATGCATGATAGAACAAGTTTGATAGAATGTCGTATAGTCTACAACAGTAATATGAAATATCTTTTTTCCTGCTTCCTTCCATTAAGACACTGTAATCTTTCCTGTTTTCTCTTTATATTATAATAAATCTGGAAGCTAAACAGATGCAAGTTGTTATACAACTCAAAATGTTTTTGTAATTATATAACAACTTTATTTTAGTATGGCAAAGAATAGTAGTTAGTCTTCAATTACAAAGCTTTAATTTTCAAACCCATGCATATTTGGAATGAAGACAAGCTTTTGCAAGACTATTATGACAAAATCCATAAACTTCTACACAAAATGTTTTTTTTCTGAAGAAAGTCACCTTTTTGTCCAGACTAATTGCCTTGGTACAATCGGCCTCAGCTTGAAGATAACTGGATAAACAGAGGAAACAAATCAAGATTTTTGCAGACACTTTTGACAAATAGCCAGAACAAAACACTACCTTCCAAGTTCTAGATACGCTTGAGCCCTGTTACTATAGTACGTCGCATTATCACTACAGAGTTTGATAGCTTCTGTATAAAATCCAATGGCTTTCTGCCACTGCTTATCTTTATAGGCTTGATTTCCCTGACATTAGTGGCAAACCAATAAGGGTTGAGGAGAAAAACAAATACAAAACTCAGAATTAAACAACCAACATTACCATATGTGACTTAATAAAGAATAAACCCTCTCTCCTAAATGGACTCTAACGTAACAAAACTATGTAAGTAATCCCCCAAATATTAAAAAACCGTTCAAAAATTTGAAGTTTACTGAAATACATCAACTTTAGGACTAACTCATGGACACTCAATACTTGAAGGATTACTTACATGGGTTTCTTACTTTAGGGGCTATTTAAGAGAGGGGTAATACTTGAGGGTCTAATTTGGGGGTTCATTCATTTAACAAAAATGTAGAGAACTTGAAAACATAATGACATGGGCATAAAATATACAAGATCTAAAGTGGCTGCAGCTTCACAAGGCAATAACAGTTTCGCAAAGGTTATCGATACAGAGTTCACCTCCATTAGAATAGATAGTTAAACCTAAAACAAAGGAAAATATAGGGGACTGCCAAGGCCTATAACGTCCCAAAGCAAGTTCAAATCTACATTTGACATTGATGAACTATCGAAAGTTAACTTTCAGTTTACACAATTCTGGCATATAGTATTGTCATGAAACACAACATTATTTTAACCCAGATATAAGAATTGTCCTACTAGTAAAACTAAAAACACCAATATTTAAATTTATAAGATAATGTAATGGACAACAGAAGTTAATGTAAGTTTGCCATTTAGCTATAATGTGGTTCATAACATTCAGTTTTCAAAATCAGTGGTGTTCTAGAAGTAAAACAATGGCAGTTAAATTGCACGATTACAGTCAAAATCACGGTTGACTGTATAATTTATTTAATGTCATACCTTCTCTTTAGCAAATTCAGCAGACTGTTCCTTACTGATAACATTTTCAGATGATTTGCTTTTGGAAGCAATATCAGCCAGCTCTTGGAGAGTGGTATACACACTATGTAGTGTGTCAAGTAAAAATCGATCACCACCATGCCTCGCTACCAGGGACACTGAAATAGGATACTTGTCATAAAATCCCAATGGTATTGAGACCTGAAAGGATAAATCAAGAAAATACAAATGAAAAATGCACAACAATCACCACCACCAAAGCCTTTTCTCAGTAGGTTCTCGTAGAGGTATAATTCTACACCAATAAAAAACAAACAACCTAAGTGTAATGTTGATTTAGGTAATAATTTTTTGCAAAAAAAATTCTTTATATATATATAACCAGATAATGTTAAGCAAGTTTCATCAAGGAGAAAATTTTACCTGGCAACAACCTGAGATGCTTGCAATACTCAATAGACTAAATGCTCGGCTCTGATAATCCTCTGATAAGATCTCCTTCCCACCTAATTTTGGTGGTGGATCAGCTACAGTGGGGATAACCAAAATTCCTTCATCCTTGAAAGTATAAAAAATTATGTAACTCAGAAAAACAAAGTTCTTGTTTATAGGAAAAACTCAGGATATAGTCTTGTACATAGAGAAAAAGAAAACTTCATGGAAGAACATTTACAACAGCTCGACTTTATTTTAGTGAGAAAAAATTATCAAAACTCTATCAGTTAACAATCTAGTTACTCACTGTTTAAGATAAAATACTTTAGAAGATGCAAGTCAAATTCAAATGAGACGGCACAAAGATTGCCACAAAATAAGGACTTGAGGAAAGTAGGGTGCAGAATGGTGTCAAATTTTTACCTTCAAAAGCAAATTCATAGCCGAACGCATCTCACTTCTAACAGATTTGGAGTTTTCAATCTCTACATCAGATACTTCAAATTTGTCATGCAATTGCGCCGAAACAGAAGGATTTAGGTCAGGTTTTACTGTGTTCATCCACTCATCATGTGTAAGTTTGAATTCATGCCTGCACAAATATATTCAGATAATAGTCACCATATGATTAGACTTCCACAGACAGTCATAATAACACAACAAATATTAATTATTCACATCCACAATTATGAATAATAATTGAAAACAGAAGGTATGACATGGTTACATTGTGGTTAGCCCAAATGTTAGTAGTAAAGTATGAGATACAATCCCAAAGAAAAGTTGTCCGAATGACAGAATAAAAAGTATGCTATTTTTTCCAAACCAGTGTTAACAACAATTTGCAACTTATGATAGTATCTCCATATCACAAAGAATCTGACTAACCTTTGTAGGAATTGCATAATGTTGGCAAGTAACTTTAATGAAGAATCTTTCGCTTCACCGTTTGTTTTATGACCAGAGCAGCCCTTCAAGCTTGGAACTCTAGAACTTATATAGTCCCCAAGATTCATGTGCTTCAATACTTGCCCTGAAGACAGTTGACGATGGACAAAAATTAATGGAGTGCGATTTCATGAATAAAGTTGTACAAACAAAGATGCACGCAGAGAGAACGAGGTAAGAGCTTTTAATAATGATTGAAACAAGAGGGACCATATTAAAGGGAAAAATTACATACTTCCGTAAAGCTTCTCAGTAGTTTTGACCACAACTTGAGAACTCCTATCAAGAGGAACATTTGCATGCTGAAAACAATCATCAGCTATTATTATTTGCCGAGGATAGCGTTGAGGTGCAAATGGTGCTTGTAACAGTATATGGCCAACTCGACGCAATGTAGAGGGATCTTTTGCAAACCAACCTGAAAATGGCATATCAGAGTTAAAAATTGTAAAGTGCAGTAGATGGTATATTAATAGCCTCCAAAAAAACAAAAATTAAGTACCGGAACTATACAAAAAATGTCTGAATGTATAACAATTATAAGAGAACATCTGCTTTTCCTCTTCTTGGTGTATATTTTTGGATCGCCTTAATTTGTATTTAAATTTCAGAAGATCTTACTGACAAATATTTAAAAAACAAAAAGGCCCTAAATAATAAGCAAAGGCAACCAAGCAATTTATCCTTATACCACATAAAAACAATAATCATTCAAAATAAATCAATTAAACAGCCACTTGAACCCATAAGCTCATAAATCAAACTACATTAAAAAATTGAATTGTCCATACCAACAGTGTCCAGACTTGTAGAAATAGGTATGATTCCCAAATGTGAAACAGCACCATGTGAAGGTCGAAATCCTAGAATGCCACAAAATCCAGCAGGCACTCTCACCCCACCAGTAGTATCAATACCTGTTGTCGATGATGGTGCAATAGTATAAGAAACATTTTCCATTATATTCTATAAACGTGTAACCCTCAGATATCACCAGGAAGACAACTAAACAAGCATGTTCTTCTGATATTTAGTTATTGTTACGAACATAAATTAAAAATACAAGAAAAGAAAGTTGGTATTTCTTGATAACGAAATAACTGGAATAACTGTCCTAACTAACTAAAGTTAGGACAGTTATCACCAGGAAGTGCAACCATCATATATCATGAGGAAGACAACTAAACAAGCATACTCTTCTGGTATTTAGTTATTGTTACGAACATAAATTAAAAATACAAGAAAAGAAAGATAGTATTTCTTGATAACAAAATAACTGGATTACTGTCCTAACTAAACGTTAGGATAAACATTGCCATGAGCACTTTTGGGAAAAGAAAATATGATAGAAGTTCGTCCCATAAGCTAGCTAAAATCAGTAAGAGTAAAAGTTAGTATTGAGGAGAGCATTATTATTTTTTTTCCCACATCACAAGTGCTAATGGAAAAGTTTATCCGAACAGGACTCAACTTCTTAACAGTTACTTGGTTTCCACACGGGACCTTCCACAGCCAGTGAAAGAAAACAAGGAAACACATAACCAGAAAAAAAAAAAAAAAAAAAAAACATAACTTTGGTTAACTTCATAAATGTTATCAATGAGTGGCAATGATGTCGCGATTTGCACATCAAAAGTGGATAACGGCAATAAAGAAGATATTAAGAAGCTCACCCAATGCAAAGTCAACGAAATTAGCAGCAACAGCCACAGCAGCACCACTAGAGGATCCACCCGGTACTCGCGCAGGCACAGCAGGATTAGTCGGTGTTCCATAGTGCTTATTTTCGCCACCGATACTGAAAATTAAAAAAAAAAAAAAAAAAAAAAAAAAAAAAAAGAAAACAGCTCATGAAATAGCAAAACAAAATCTAAACCCCTACATGCAAAACCAGAGCACATCGTTTACACCACTCTCTCACAAGCACGGGAAGAGTTATTATGTTGAGGTGTAAGTTTTTGGAAGGAATTAAAAGAAAAAGGTCAAACCCTAGAGCAAAGTCATCGACAACGGTAGTTGCAACGCAGGTAGCGCCGCCTTCGACGAGAGCAGAAACAACGGGAGAAGTGGAAGAGGCAGGCTCGTGAGACCTAGCCCACTCGGGATGGCCAAACGTGGAGACATGTCCTTCGATGTCAAATCTGAAAAGAAAATCGAAATCAGAGGAGACGAAAAATGTTGTTAAATAGTAAGACAGAGAGGGAGAGAAAGAGGTGCAGTGATTAGGTTAGGTTTACAAGTCGGAGAGTGCGAAAGTGAGGGCGGTGAGAGGATGAGGAGCTTTGGGAGGAGCGGGCTGAGGCGGCGGAAGGAGCTGAAGCTTCTCGAGAAAAGCGCCGAAATCCTCTCTGACGGACTTCTTGAGCTTTCTGGCCATGAGAACTATTCCAGCTAAACCCAGCCCCAATAGAACCCATAGGTTCGCCGATTGACTCGTCATCGATTGATTCCTCTGATGCGATACTCTGTTTCAACTGCACAACACTGCTTGTGTAAGGCTTCAAGAACAAGAAGAAGAAGAAGAAGAAGAACTAGAAGCGGCGAAGATAGGATTAACTTCATTATATAACAACCACAATATCTTATACTATATTTCATTGTATACTATAATAATTTAAATTAAATAACATTAACTATTTCTAAATATTTAGATCAAATAATTATCATATTATTAGTTATTTTTACGTAAATTATTTTAATTATGCATTTAAAGAACGTAGACACTAATTTTTCAAATAATGGTTTACCTATGTTATTATTATTATTATTATATCACATTTAATTTTAGTTTGGATAAATATGCTAAAAAATCATTTCAAGTAATTAATTTCCTGTAATCTTGATATTGGTTCATACTCAAAGTAACCTATTAGGTTTTCAGCTTGAGATTATGTAATTGACAAAAATTACAAGTTGCGACTATTTGCGTAATCAATATCGGTAATAATTAACTTGATCTAAATGTAACAAAATATTTACATAGAAGAAGAACATACGAAATTGAAATAAAATTTTGTTAAAACTAATCCACTTCTTTAAAACAAAATTATAAATTTTAATATAAAAGAATGTGTTTTCCATAAAAAAATAAAAAATAAACTTAGGAGGAAAATATAAAAGAATGATATCTTTAACTTATTACAATAGTTTGTTTAAATTTAAAATAAATATTTTTAAAAAGCAGCACTTATACAATAAGCAAAGAGGGTTTGCATATTGAAGTAAACAAAAAATTATTTATCTTAAAATAAGTAAATTAAAAGACCAAATAGAAAAATAGAAGTATACTTATTTTATTAAATAAGTATTTAACAAAGTATAAACAAACAGATTCAATATTTAATTAATTATAGGTGTGAGGAACATGATTATTTTATGGATAAAACTTATGTATTGTATCATATATATATATAGTTAGTTAGTTAGTTAGTTCGTTAGTATTATTCTCTAATTAAATTTGAAGTTTATCCTATAAACTTATAATTTGTTAAATACAATATAAACTATTAAAATAAAAATTTAAATTTAGTTGAAAAATACACCTACTTTATTTAAAATATGATGTTTTAAGTTTTTAAAATTTTGGATTCAGAGTTTATGATAGTATGTTATAAAGATTTATAGACAATAATGAAATAGTCTAATAAATCTTTGTAGTAGAATCAAAATCTTACAACTTCGTCAAAGAGGTCAAATTTCAAGGTTATTTGCTTAAGGGAAGAGTCATCACATATGAAAATATAATTCTTTTAATTAAATGAGTAATAACATGTTTGTGTTTCTAAGTTAGTCGAACTTAAAGTTTGTGAATGTATTGAAATTTTAGAGATATAATATTTAAATTAACTTTCAATTTCTTTTTAAATATTATGTGAATATGTTTAATTTGCTTTTTTACTATTTAGTTAGACTATAATTGATGTAAAACTCATAATTTAATTCATCCTAACTAAGATTTAAATGTGTTCATGGGAGAATAAACATGCACTTAAAGGTAGTAAAAATACTTTAAAACACTTACTTTACTCTGGAAATAAAACACTTACAAATTTTACATTGTTTTTAGTTGTTCATACACAACAAATCACATTATTTTATTATTGTTATTTTTTTCACAGTATTATTATTATTTTTAATTGGTTACTTTAAAACACTTACTTTACTCTGGAGTTAAAACACTTGCAAATTTCACATTGTTTGTAGTTGTTCATACACAACATATCATATTTTTTTATTATTGTTATTCTTTTCACGGTATTATTATATTTTTTTAATTGGTTCCTTTTCTCCGTTTGACATGTGATGTTTTGTCGTAAGTTATAATATAATCAATTATGTGTTTATCTATATAGCTCAACCATATTATTAATTACATTATGATATAATCTTTTATAATTATGTTATATAATACAATAAAATAATAATAACAGTAAATAATAAAAAATTATATGTTAATAAAGTTATTAATTAAAAATAAAAACAATATAAATAAATTATATAATAAGAATAAATAATAGTAATTTTTATTTATATAACAAATAATAATATTACTAATAAAATAATAAATAAAATTAAAATTAAAATACCATTAATAAAAGTAAAAAAAATTTAAGATAACGACAATAACATTATTTTGTTAAAAATAAATTTAATTTTAGATCAATAATTACTCATAAACTTTCTTTGTTATTTTTTCTTTCTTTTTTCTTAAATTAAACAACTTTATTTTACGATTAGTTTATATGTTTATTGTTTTAAAAATTTGTAAATGATAATATACTAATAAAGAAAAATTATATGAGATATGATAAATATAATTCCTAAAATAATATAATTTGACAGTGGATGAACATTTATTTTACTAATAAGTAGCTTAAATTTAATTTTAATTCCTATAAAGGATTATAAATAAGAAAACTTTATCGTTCCAGTTTCAATCTTCTTCCACACGGCTACCAACAACAACAGCAACAAAAAAAGAAAATATATATTATAAGAAAATGTTATTTGCCATCAAATAAAAACAAATTCACATCTCATCCTCCTTGCACTTCCACTCAATTCTTTCTCAGGTACCTTTTCCCTTTCTTATGCTGTCTCAATTTTTCATTCCACATTTCATTTCCTACTTACCACATTTCTCACCATCTATTCTTATCGATTGCTATTCTTCTCACCCATTCAGCCATTGCATGTCTTGTTTTGCATCGAAACTTTCTGGATTCCCAAGGTTTCGAAACCTTTGTGTTGCGTGCAATGGGCGTTTATTAACTTTCTTTCAATTTCTGCTTTCTATTATTTTTTTAAACATGTCCCAGATTCTACTTTTCATAAAAGTTAGAATTTTCCGTGAAATTTAGAATTGTACTATTTCCATCAGAAATGGGGATTCATCATTTTCGTTTTCCGTTTGTTCACTTGAAGATTAAAGAAGGAATAAACTTGGTTAGACTTGTTTGAGGGGGCAACTCCTATTCAGAACGTTCTTCCTCACCTATAATTTGCTTAGGTGTGTACTGAACTATGCAGCTTGCATATTCATGGTGGTCTTCATTCTTCTCTAACCTGCTTTTCACCTTTTTTCTGCATTACTTTTTTTGTTCTGTCCTTCTCATGGTTGAAATGAATCCGAAAGTTCGCATGATTTTTTTGCTTGAGAATGCACAACAGAGTTATGCTTTATGTAATTGCTATTTCATTCTATTTGTGATTTCTGTAAGACTTGGTGTTTGTTTGGTTTGAAGTTGAGAATTGAATTTGAGCTGCTGAATATGATTGAGGTCATGGATAAATTGATCTGAACCACATATTTTCATTGCAAAGTTTGAGATTTTGTGTCCACTTGTTAACTAAGTTTTTAATACATCTGTCAGGATCAGAAGGAAGAGACTAAAAATGGTAAAATCAACATATGAAAGATTTTCAAAGGATTTTGTAATGGGAGGAGTAGCAGCAATCATATCAAAGACCGCCGCAGCTCCAATTGAGAGAGTGAAGCTTTTATTGCAAAACCAAGGTGAAATGACTAAAAGAGGACAACTCAAAAAACCATACTTGGGCGTGTCTGATGGCTTTAAGAGGGTCTTCATGGAGGAGGGTTTGATTGCCTTTTGGAGAGGTCACCAGGCCAATGTTATCCGATATTTCCCCACACAGGTGAGTTATTCACTTCACTGGCATCCTGATTAGTGTTAAATAGAGATAAGCATCCCCACCCTCACCATTTATTTTTCTCTTTCTTTCAAGTTGTCACAGCTGTGAGTTAAATGGGCTATTGTTTGTTAAATTTGTAGTGTTTTGTTTTCACCTTTTACCGACACTTCCACTAAATGATAGCAGGGAAGAGATAAAAAAAAACATATGAGTGAGCATGACCAGTTATCTTGGCTTCTGAGTGATGAGCATAAACTTAACCATTAAATATCTGGGTAATTATTTCTCATGATATTCTCCAAAACCTAAAACCAAATAATATACTCAAATTCTTTTGTCCATTGATTCTGTATTCTGTGTCATCTAATGGACCTTAGGTATTCAAATTATAGGGAAAATCTGTTATCTTATTTCCCTTTCATCCTTTTCTTTTTCCTTTCTATATTCTCAAATAAATCAAAATATACCTTATCTCAGAGTCCTGGCTTATCCTATTTTCTACTGCATGATGCAACAATAATACTGTGCATCCAATCAAATTCTTTGATATATGATCGGTTCCAGTTTGTTCTGTTACGTTAACCTACAAGCTTGCTTGCTTTGTGCTTTTCCTGTCAAATTGTTAATGCATGTCAAATATTATTAACCGTGTCCTTGTTTTTTCATAAAATAATGCTCCACATATATGGAAAAAAGATACATTAATTTCTGGAATCATGTGTCTCAGATAATAGTTTTTATTATTAAAATAATATTTGAGCAAACAGTTAATTGGTCTATAGGCTTTCAATTTTGCATTCAAAGGTTACTTCAAAAGCATTTTTGGGTATTCCAAAGAGAGAGACGGGTACATTAAGTGGTTTACTGGGAATGTGGCTTCAGGCAGTGCTGCAGGAGCAACAACTTCACTGCTACTGTATCATTTAGATTATGCACGCACACGATTGGGCACTGATGCAATAGAGTGCCGCGATACCAGTCAACGGCAGTTTAAAGGACTAATTGATGTATACAGGAAGACCTTATCAAGTGATGGAATTGCTGGATTGTACAGGGGATTTGGCATTTCAATATGGGGAATTGCCATGTACCGAGGGATGTACTTTGGGATCTATGACACCATGAAGCCTATTGTTTTAGTTGGGCCATATGAGGTAAGCAACTAACCATTTTCACTTCTGTAATGGGAAAACATATAGTTGATACTTTATGCTTTTAACTGAGATTTTTTGCCTTCTATTGCTATGGGCTGGTGATTTCTTTAGTCTGTTCCACAGTGGTATGTGTGCCAAAGATTGAGGTTTACGTAGATTCTACAGATTTACATTGATAGTTGAATCCTTGAGTCTGAACATTCATTTTCAAGACATAAGTCAGATAACTATTTCGGAAAAAAAAAAATGCCAAGTTTCCTTGCAGTGTACTTATCGTAGATGCATCTCTTTATTGTATAGCACTTTGATGAATTTAGACTATTGGTTCTGTTCTTTTATGCCCAGGCTTTCCAATGTGAGTCTCTTGGTTTATCTTCTACAGGGGAACTTTCTTGCTAGTTTCTTCTTAGGGTGGAGCATCACAACTTTTTCAGGGGTCTGTGCATACCCTTTTGATACATTGCGCAGGAGAATGATGCTTACCTCTGGACATCCAAACAAGTACCGTAATGCAATACATGCATTTCGTGATATTGTTGGGCAAGAGGGTTTCTTAGCTCTATTTCGAGGAGTTACAGCAAACATGCTTCTTGGTATGGCAGGAGCTGGGGTGCTTGCTGGGTATGATCAGCTGAATAGCATCTCATCTAGACATAGTCACTATAGCGAGACAAATCAAAGAGTTCTGAAATGAATGGCGGATTTGTAAGGGAGAAAAGCATAACAGAGAAAAGGAAAATTCATCATCTAGAATGAATATTATGCCTGTTTATTTCCAAGGTTTGATCTCAAAGATCATAACACAATAAACAAGCTTTTGGACATGATAGCAGAGGTATTTGTTCTATAAAGTTTAACCTAATCCACAGTTCACAAGTAATCACATTTATCATGTCCAAAAGTCATGTGTTTTTTAAAGGGAGTATTGCATTTTGGGACCTTAAAAAGTCATATTTATCTTATAGAATGAATGCTTGGCTTTGCATTTTAAAAATTTGGTCTCAAGGACCATAAATAGAGAAACTTTAGGACATGATGGCCAAAGGCATTTGTTCTATGAACCGAACCATGGATCGAGTTAAACTTGATTTTTAGGTCCTTAAAATAAATTCTCCCCTTTTAGTGGTGAAATTTAGATTTGATATACTTTACTGCCTTACTGTAAATGTAACCGTCCATTTTTTAAAAATTATTTAGCTTGGTATCTGATTAGTTCAAGCATAGGGAAATTCTATTTGGTAACGTTTCAAGACTGCAAGAAACAGTCAACCCTCCTGTTTGTTTATAAAGAATGGTGTATATATGGAGTGTACAATGCATATTTACATCGCCCACTTCAATTATGTGTATTAACATGATAACGCAGATTTATCTCTGGAAATTGCCTAGAGTCGAAGATCTATTCATATAAGATGCCATATCTCGTGAGAATTGAGGTTTTATACATCTTTCCACAGTGATACACCGTTTCCAAACATTGACTGTTATTACTTGTTATGAAAAGATATTTTCACTATTTACGTAATATTCATTCCAATTAGATTGATTTATGGATATTCATTCTTCCTTACTAGCACGCTTGCACTCTATGTACTAGGTGGTGTCCGATATCATGATGAGATGACTGTATTAAAATACTGTAAGATTTTAACGAGTTAGCTTACGAAATACTCATTTTGCGGTAATTCTTGTATTTCGAAAATATAAGAAAGAAAACACTTGTGGAGCGAAGGGGTGCCCTTCAATAAAGGTGAACAAAAGAACTGTAGAATCGCAATCACAGCACCAACCACAACCTTCTAAAAGCCGAAAAACTGAACATTATAGATTCCATACTGCTTGTAAAATTCGTAGAATCAAGTTTGTCGAACATCTTCAGCTCTCAGCACCCTCGTTTTCTTCTCCAGAATCATCATCTTCATCAGCAGATGCATCCTGGTACTGTTGATACTCTGCAACTAGATCATTCATGTTACTCTCTGCTTCAGTAAACTCCATCTCATCCATTCCTTCTCCAGTGTACCAGTGCAAGAAGGCTTTCCTTCTGAACATGGCTGTGAACTGCTCACTCACTCTCCTGAACATCTCCTGTATGGATGTTGAGTTACCAACAAAAGTCGAAGCCATAGAAAGGCCTTTGGGAGGAATGTCACAAACACTAGACTTCACATTGTTGGGAATCCACTCAACAAAGTAGGAAGAGTTCTTATTTTGTACGCTCAACATCTGTTCATCTACCTCTTTTGTGCTCATCTTCCCTCTGAAAACCGCTGAGGCAGTCAAGTAACGACCGTGGCGCGGATCAGCTGCACACATCATGTTCTTGGCATCCCACATTTGCTGTGTCAGTTCTGGGACAGTCAATGCACGGTAGTTCAGTGATCCTCGAGATGTCAGAGGAGCAAAACCCACCATGAAGAAGTGAAGTCGTGGAAATGGGATCAAGTTCACTGCTAACTTTCTTAGGTCTGAATTGAGCTGACCCGGAAATCTTAGGCAGCAAGTAACTCCACTCATTGTTGCTGATATCAAATGATTCAAATCTCCAACTGCAAAAAGTTAATTGAGGAAACGGTTATTAAGTAAAAAGAACTTCTTTAGCACAGGTGCTCATTAGTTCTACTGCAATTATGCTTACAGCTTGGTGTAGTGAGCTTGAGGGTCCTGAAGCAGATGTCATATAGTGCTTCATTGTCAAGGACCATACACTCATCAGCATTCTCCACCAACTGGTGAACAGAAAGTGTAGCATTATAAGGCTCAACAACCGTGTCTGACACCTTCGGAGATGGAAACACAGAGAATGTAAGCATCATTCGATCAGGGTATTCCTCTCTTATCTTCGAAATCAGCAGGGTTCCCATTCCAGAACCTGTTCCTCCTCCCAAGGAGTGGCACACTTGAAATCCTAGATTCAAAACCAAAACCGTAAAATACATAAATGTCTCATATTTTAATGAAACAGTCTATCATATGATGTTTGGCTACTTTTTTACCTTGCAAGCAGTCACAATTCTCAACCTCCTTCCTTACAACATCAAGGACAGAGTCAATAAGCTCAGCACCCTCAGTGTAGTGGCCCTTTGCGAAGTTGTTTCCGGCACCCGACTGACCGAAAACAAAGTTGTCCGGCCGGAAAATCTGGCCATAAAGGCCGGTGCGGGCAGCATCCATGGTGCCAGGCTCAAGGTCCATAAGCACTGCCCTTGGCACATAACGTCCCTTGCTGCCCTCATTGTAATAAACGTTCACTCTTTCAAGCTGAAGTTCGGTGTTGCCTACGTACTGCCCCGTAGGGTCAATCCCATGCTCATCACACACCACTTCCCAGAACTTTGTTCCTATTTGGTTCCCGCATTGCCCTCCCTGAATGTGAAGAATCTCACGCATTTTCTAGCTTTGCTTAGAAGGCAAAATTAACTCTTTGGACTTGGTATGAATAAGCAAAGAGGCTACATTTATAGTGAAATGAAAATGGACCGAATTACATTCTTGTCCTTTGAAAATAAGCATCTAGTGAAGGTTAAGTTGGACTAGGATGAATAGTTGAATGCCATTTGTAAGATGCTACTTGCAACCTCGCCGGCTTCACAAGAGGGTTTCCATGTTTACTGCTGAACTTGGTTTTTTTATTATAGCAGTGGCATATGCAAATATCAGAAGATAGAGACTTGGAAACCACCATATAGTAAGTTAGAACAGAGGACTCACTCTTTTCAGTTTTTGGTTTTCTTAATATAACATCAGCATCTATTTTTACAATGTAAAGGACTGGACCATTTGGGAGACCTAAATGACTTATTTATTGTCTTTTACAGTGGAAAGTGACCATAAAATAGAATCTGATACGTTTGCTAAGGCCGGCAAGTTCTGATCAACGATGATCATGTAGTAACTATTCCAGCTTTCTTGCAATAAATGTTGCTACTCCTTATCTAGAAATAAAACCAATACAATATTATTTGGTTGCACAATTTCCTTTGGTAGTTGATTGTATGCACAAAAGCTTGAATTTGTTCAAATATTTCAAAATCTCTGACTAATATATATGCTAACAAAAAAAAAAAAAAAGAACTTATTAGCTGTTGCTTATATGCACAAAAACTTGAATTGTGCTACTTATTATTCCCCTCAACCAAATCTGGCTATTTTTAAACAAGTGGTAACACTCTTGCAGTGGCGAACTGGTGAAGAAAAATAGATATTAAGTCCATTGGAGCAGTATCCGTTGTAGCAGCATCTCCAATATCCTTTGGATTTTTACATAAGAACTGTTTCTTTAAGTATAAGAATCACATAAACAAGTCACAATATCTGTTTCAACATTGCACGGCGTTTATATGTTGAGTATTGTTTAGGATGTGTAAAACTTAAATTCACCTTTTATTTGTTTCCTATAGCAAATATGTAAATTCGGTCCTTTGAAAAATTTAACTTTACATTTGATCTTTTAAATTAAGCAATATTCATCCGTTGTAACATAAGATGTTTAGATGTTCGTTGCTTATAATTAAATGTTAATGTATCAATCAAAATTTTAGGTGTTAAAAGGTTATTATTAACCTTTATTATTAATATCTTATTGGATAAAAAAATTAATATTATTCTGACAACCATATACATTTATGTTACAATGGACCAAAATTATTTAATTTGAAAAATTAGTGGACGAAATGTGTAATCAAAATTTACTGGAATCAAATTTACAGATTTTAAAATATATCAAGTTCAAAAGAAAAGTTAAACTTTATTTTTTTTCCCCAAAATAGCATATTTATAAAACAATAGAGATGAATTTAAGCCTATTTAAGTATAAAAATAAAAATATGTTCATTATTTTTTAAAATTGATGAAAAATTATTATCATAAAAATCTTAATGAAATATCAAATAAACATGTACTTATAATAATAAAACCATTTATTTCTAAATAAGTAAATATAAAGGTAAAGTGTAAGAATATTAATATTATAACACGATTACTAAACATTATAATTATTGATTACTTTGAAATCATTTTTGAAAATAAAATATTTACCACTTCTGAAGATTTATTAAAATTAAGTCAAAAATCATAAGTAATACTTACTAAAGAACAAAAAAAACTCGTTTAATTTTATATATTTTAATAAAGTTTAACTAATAATAAGGAGTGTTAAAAAGTAATAATTCTATAGAGTTTAAAAAGTGTGTGGACTTTTTAAATGACAGTCAAAATTAATGCAGCCAAAAGGTTAAAAATTTACTGAGACAAAAATCTTTGCAATTCCTTCTATATACACTACAAATACGACCTTGTCTACAAATCACCAAATATACGTCAGGAAAAGAGACAGATGCAAAGCAATTATGCTTAATATAGGGACTTTTCAGTAAATAGCTGTCATCCCACATTCTGTCCGCCTTTGACTTCACAAAGTCATGAACGTATGCATGTGAACACACTTCACAAAGTTGTTTTATGCATCAACATTCTTCCACTCTCCAGTAGCAACTATTCAGCGTGCCCTCAACTTGAATGCAAAAGTGAAAACTCCCAGAGTACCAAGATTAAAGTATGACATCCACAGAAAATATAAGATTGCATATCTTTCCCTCTATCAAAACACTTTCCTGAGAACCACTATTGGCATGCAGCGTTTTCTTTGCTTTCCTATAATGTTCTGCTTCAGCATATCTACCATTTCTTTCTAAGCCGGCTATTAGTACATTATATGTTCCTAACACAGGACAAAATCCTTTGCTGCACATGGTTTTGTAGATCTCAAGTGCCTTATTAACTCTTTTAACAGAGAAGTAAGCACTAATCAAAGCAGTATAGGTGGCAGTGCACTTATGGTTGTCAGGTAATAAATTGAAAATCTTCATCGCAAAAGTGTGCTTCCTAGCACAACCAAGCCTAAAGATCAAAATTGAAGCCAGATAGATTCCAAGTGAATGCCCAGCTCTAGTTATTTCCTCAACAACGTCCACCAGCTTTGAGAACATATTTGATCTGGTCAATAAGCCCATTAAGGAGAGATATCCTGTTCTCGCAATACTTATTCCCATTGTAACACTGTACTTGAAAGCCAACAAAGCACCTTCAGGTCGGCAAAGACTACAATTTACCTCAATAATTGTTGAAACGACCTTATGATTTAAAGATAGTTTCTTTTCCATCATCCCTGTAAGCAAATGGTCAATAGCAACAAAATTTCTATTTTTCAATAGAACAAATAAAAGCTCTTCATCCATATTAGTAGGAGAATCTGCAGCAACCGTGATACTATCATTTTTGTTCTTCGTTATGCTAGAGTCAATATAAAACTGAGGATTCACTTGCCTTAGAAGGGTATCACTCTCACCAGCCACTTTTAAAGCTCCCAATGCTTCAACAAAAACAGGGTATCGGAGAACAAGACGGTTTTCCTTCATGTACTGAAGGATATGTGTCATGAACTCAGTCCCACCAACTTTAGAACACCTCTCAATCAAAATATTGCATGCAGCTTTGTCAGGTTGTGCCCCAGCCTCTTGCATCTTTTCAAAAATCTCTAGGGCCTCTTTGCAGTTTCCTGCAATGTAAAAATAAATGAAATTACCACATTTAACATCATATTAACAAACAAAAGACAGTAACAGTCAGGAAAGGTGGCAAGTAGAAGCGCTTAGAAGCTTCAAAATGAAATTGGGCTGAAAGTGATCGGCATAAAGCTATCTTTCTAATCAGCAGAATTATGTAAAGTCAAGTAATATGTCTTTAACTGTATAGATGATGCAACCAAAGTAAATACACAATTTAAATTCTTTCTTCAAGACTGAGATCATATATGTTTCTGAGCAAGTCCTTTGTTGGATTCCACGAATGCAAATGTTAAAATAATAGGCCACATTTATATCAATTTTTAACAATCATCATTCAATAACTAGCACAGACAAGGACTGAATGCCCTGCTAGACCATTCGACAAACATGTTCAAGGTACACTAACCAGACCCAATAAGATAGTCCATTAGAACAGTGTAAGTGTGGCAATTTGGAGCGACACCAGAGCTAATCATCTCCTTGTAAACACGAGTGGCCTCCTTTACTTTTTTATTATCAAACAGAATCTTCATATAAGCCGTGTAAGAAACAACAGTGGGGTGACACCCCTTGGATTTCATTTCTTCCCACACTTGCATAGCCTCATCCTCGTTCCCAGAACTAGAAAGCCAATGCATCATGGAAGTGTAGGTAACAGAATCAACCTTGATCCCCTTCTCCTGCATCTTCTGGAAAACGTGCTTCATGGAAGATATTCTCCCCGCTTCCCCGAAAATATCAAGCATGGTAGTGTATGTGTATTGGTCGTGCTTGAACCCTCTGAGCCCAGAGGCCCAGTTGAAGAACAACCACGCTTTCTCCATTGGAGGGTGTGACTTCAAAACCTGGTTCACCATGTACGAGTCCCACTTCAAAGGGAGATTGTTGAGCTCTGACTCAGCTGTTTCCCAGGTTGAGTACTTTAGCGTGTTGTAAATTTTTCCAATTACGTTCCTCGTATACTCTCTGGGCTCATCCTTCTTCTTTCCTTTCGATTTCAAATTCAATTTCTCGTGTTTCTTCACGTTGGTGTTGCTGTCTCTGCGAAATGGAGTAATGGGTTTGTTTTTTTGTTTGCTTTGAAGTTGATTTTGTTGTTGATTAAGGAAATGCGCGGCTTTGGCTTTGTTTTTGGTAGAAGGAGAAGGAACAAGGTTTCTGAGAAATCCATGACGCTTGGAGATTCTGGTTCTACACTTCAGTAACATGGCAAAACATTGATACCATAGCCATCATTAACCATTCTATATTCCATGCAGTATTTTATGGGCCGGCCCAATAATTGCAAGGTTAGGAGAAAGGCTGAAGAGATTTCTTTTCGGACCCTATACTTTCTGTCTGAGCTTCAATAAATATAAAAATTCTCACTTTGTCAAGAAAAAATGATTTCAAGTCGTTTTTTGCACAAAAAGAAAAAAAAAAAAAAACTAGATTGCATAAACCAGAAGTTATGACTTTCGACACAATTCAAAAGTCATTTTCTTGTATAATCTTAAAACTTTTATTTATACTTCCAAAGTTTATAATCTGAAAGTTATTTTTTGCAAAAAAAAAAAAATCTAAATTTCATAATTTGGATTGAGAGTATTTTTTTTTTTACTTTCCAATTGTATAATATGAAAAAGTCTTTTGAATTACACAATTTATTTTTATTTTTTTTATGAAAAAACGAATTTTATATTGCATAATCCATAAGTACTTTGGACAATTGAAGACACATTGTTTTTTAAGTCCATTCATGACATCACATAAGGGTAGGGTAACAACAAGGGGGCAACCAAGATAAGGGGTGACCACATGGGTCTTTTAACCATCCAATGTACATGAAAAATATAAGAGAAGAATAATAAAAACAATTGAATGTAGTCTAAGCTATACAAGTATTTCTACAATAACAAAATTTGATTTGATAAGGGTTGTACAAACAAAATCTTCTACTCTAGGGGAAGTAATGATGACCAAGATAAAATTATTATGATTTGATTGTTATTCATTTTATTTTATTTATTTCATCTCAACCAAATATATTGAGATGAGTGAATGTCATCTTAATATTAAAATTTAAGTATTTATTATTTATTTATGATGTGTGTTAGGTGGACAATTTCCTTAATCTTACACGAGATCAAAACTCCTTTCTATTAATACTTATTCATCTTTTGTTTAGCAACCATATTAATAGATCACATGCCTAATATGAAAAGAGATAGGAAATCACACAATTCAATACTCAACTCAAAATAACTAATGGACAAAATAAATGTCACAATATAAACATAAATTAGGTATGACACCTAAAATGAACTCCCACATCACTTTAGGATTCAAGAAAATCAATATAATATTGAAAAGATTCAAATACCCACAACTGTACTACATTGGTGTATAACAACATATAAAGATACAAATATAATGAAAGGTAACACCTAAATTAAAAAACATTTCTCATAAGAATTACAACAGAAATCTAATAGCACTTTCAACTTCATCTGAAGATCTTAATCAATGATTATTTCTTATGATTATTCAAGAACTCTTGTTTTAAAAATAGTTAAAATCTCTAGTAATTATTGAGAAGAGAGATTTCGTTTTAAAACTATTGAATGATTGTCATTTAAAAGGAGTATAAAATATTATTATATTTAATTATAATCGATTACTACATTCCTCATGCGCTTCATACACTTAAAAAGCATTTTGAAACAACATAATTAAAAATAAACATTTTAAATTTAGTTGACATAAATTGATATTCGTTATTTATAATTAATTATTAAAAAAACAAATTTTGATAACATAATTAATAATCACGTAGATACTGGATTATTTACTAATCAAATAACATAATTGATTATATATTTAACGTAGTCTGTTTCGAACTAAAAAAACACAAAATCAACTTTTAATTGTGTCATGATATGTAACCATGATTGTCACATCATCCTTCTCAGAAAAATTTTAAATAAATAAAAATCTATAAAATATGAAATATTAGTGATTCAATCCACTTATTTAATCAAAACATATATTTAATATAATAATAACAATTTTTTATTTTTACGTTTTAATTGCTACAATTAAATATAATAATTTGATTTTATGAATTAAAAACATGAAAAAGGTGGTATTCTTATGTAAGAAACAAAAAGTAATACGGTGATGCGGCATGACATCATCATATGATAAATAAGGAATTAGACTACTTTATTTGATTTTGATTATCCTATTGCAAATTAGATAACGTTATCATATAACAAATACATGATATTGAATAGAAATATAATTAATAAATAAAGAGAGTGCAAGTGAAGGTTTATTGAACCAAAAATAAGTAAAACAATCACTAATTCTCGTTAGCAATGTTCAACATTAACAGGTAAAAACAAAATTTAGGTTAGGTATCTTACATATATTTGCTGATATAATTTTTGTTAAAATTTAAAATTACATATATCGAAAATATGAACTATACTATAATGTATTATTACTTGAAACTAGAAAGTAAATCGACTCATCTTTTCATTCCTTCTTCCATTAATACGAATATATGGAGAGATAAAATATTTTCTTAAAAAATACTAACCAAGAAAACAAATAACATGATAAAGATTGTAATAATTGTATAATTTCATAACAAAGGTGAGTAAGAATGCACTTCAGGAATAATGTAGTTTTGTAATCAAATATTGCACCTTATGAATAATGTAAACAGGCAATGATTTTTTTTTCAATCATAAAATATTAAATAACATTAACATCAAATTTCAATTCATTTATGCAATTTTAATGTAAAAAAGATTCCTTTATTAATTTAATATAGAAGATGCCCTCTTAATACTTAAAATACCATAGCAATCACCATTAACCTTTTTAGTGTTTTAAGCAAATTCGACATGAAGTTAATTAAGAGTTTAAAAGTTAGTCAGAAACTTATAGTTAAAAGTTGAAAGTTAAAAAGTTAATCATGCGACTGCATAAGAAGAAAAATATACATATAAATTTACATACATACTTGTTATGAGGAAAAAGCTATAACTGTTCACTCTGAACTGTTGTCGTCGCAGTGTGATTGCTTTTCATCATGTTTTGTCGTAGGGAGATTGAGAGAGTTTTACTATACTCTTGGGAAATACAGAAATTATCGAGTTAGAGTAAGACCAATGTCACCTGAATTTTTGTGAAAACAATGAATGCCAAAGCGTGCACATGTAGACAACATGTGTATACTAACAATTTTAGTTTTTTTTTTCATATATATATATATATATATATTAAAACAATCAGAATAAAAAGAACATAAAATCTTATTATAATAAAAAAATTTATTTAAAATAGTTTCTTACAAATCAACTATTCCTTTTCAAAAAAAGAAATATAAGTTGTAGGATATTTATAAAAAATATTACAGTTATTCAGTTTTTTATCTTCAATTTTTTTTTTCATATTATTTTCTTTATCTTATTTCTAAAACCCCTGTTGTTGTTAAAATAAAAAAATGGATTAATACCATGTAAAGTTAAAAAAATATTAAGATTATTTAATGAACTGTACTGTAGTAATGAGACATACAAATTATACCTCCAAGTTTACAGATAAATTAGAGTACAACAATGTTTCAGTTTAATGATTTAGTTCAAAAATTAAGTACATAAGTATTTAAAGTGTTCTCCTTGAAAAGTATTATCATAAAAAACTACACAAACTCCAGAAAACTAAAGACACCACCTTAATGTGTGGTTTAGCTTTTGAAAGCTGCCTAATTATGGAAGGTCAAGTTTATATCCATGCCCTAAAAAAGGACTTGTTTTGTGTTTGAACTTTCATCACTGAAACCTTTCCACACCTTTTTCAGATACAAGTACCAAAAAAATTAACCGTGATATATTTGTTTTAAATCTTAAACACAAGCGCAGGATAAGCATATTGGACGAACATGGAGAAAAATAGTGCCCAACTGAAGCAAGAATTAATCACGCACATGTGTAGAAACTTGACATGCATACTCCAAGAAACGAGAGTAGGTGCAGCTATTGGGTACCGTATGTAAATGATGCAGATTCACGGGTAATATGTAATATATGATAGATCCTATGATATCCTGTCACATATATTTAGAATGGAGTAGATATGAGGAGAAAAACGAAAAAAAAACACGACATTACATTGAATAGGACTTGACAAGTTGGGTTGATTGATGGTATGTTAGTTATGGGGTTTGTTTTATTATTGTTTAAACATGCTAAACGACGAAGGGGCCTTGGAGAAGAAAACATTCCCATACACAATGTTGTAGAGCATTGACTAATTGGAAATGCAGGTGAAGGCTCTTAATAGAGAACAGTTTTAGGGGGCCACCCTAGGTATAGCACTAGCAATAGCAATGTATTGACTAGGTGAGTGTGGTGGTGGTGCTTGTTCTGTTTGGTTTGGTTTGGTTTTCCCTAGCCAGCCAGAAATGACAACTGATTAGGGCTTTTATTGGCAGTGCAGGAGTAGGGGAAATGCACAACATTACAGAATCACAGTAGAGAGTGGATATGGATATGCATTGTGCTGTAGTTTGCATGGTACTCTCATTACATATTTTGCATGCACATCTCATAAATAACAGACATACAAATAGTAGGGATTCAGAATTTGCAGGCTGTAGGCCCTCCACCCAACGAAAAGCTAGAAATAATTAATCAATTATAGCTTTCAAATTCTATATCAGCAACTCGAGAATTGAGTCATTCCTTCATTATGACCAAGGGATTATACCTAAGAGGCAAAAGGAGAGAGAAACAAACCAAGCCAGGCCACACACAGTGCACATGGACAGATTTGCTTATTGCAACAGGACAACCCCCTCCATCAATTTAATCCAATTAATAGATCTGGACCATGCAAAAAGATTCCAAATGGGTAACATAACATGCAGTAATTTTGCTTGGTTAATTGCTGCCTCCACCCACCCTAAGGGTGTAAGTATTTATCATCTCTCTGGGTGATTTTAACTTTTAGCCACCTAGCCAACCTACTTGAACAAACAACATGTCATCATGCTCATGCTCCCAAGAACATATACCACCACACCGCTTAAAAAAAACTATTGGAAAAGGAAAATGTACACAAAATAGTGATAGATACAAACACACTAACACACTACGTATAGTATGGTGAAATGAAAAATTTGAAGATTGAGAGAGTGAGAGAGTGAGAGAGAGAGAATTGAAGTTCGTACAGTGGATGGTGCAGGGAGGGAGAGAGAGAGAGTGGTGTGCATGGACAGCATATTAGACAAAGAAAAGGTTAGGAGTAGCAGGGAGGGAGAGAGGGGCAGTTCGGATTGAGAATTAGTGTGAAAGGCACGAGACGTGAAGGGAACAATAAATGAAAGGGGGAAAAGAGAAGGGGTGATGAGGCTCATGATAACCCTCATGATCGTCACGTCGTTTTTCATTCGCTACTCCCAAAAATCTCCCAGAATTCCACGCTTCCTCACTGACTCCCTTCTTTGCTTTTCTTTTTTGCCTTTGTCCTCTCTCCCACTTTCTCTCTCTAAATAGCCTAGTCAACCTCATGTCCCCCTCACTTTGTCCCATATTAAACCAACAACTCCCTTTCTCATTCTCTCTCTCTCTCTCCCCCCATATGCTAGCTAGAGAGAGAGTGATCAATCCCCATCTCTGAATCCTCTCAGACACAAAATACTTCACACACTACTCTACTTTCAGCTTCAACTTCAACTAACTACTCACTTTCAACAACAATGGCCTTCACCCTTCCCCTCTCTCTTACCATCAACCCATGCCATATATAAGCCTTCTCTACTTTTCATCTCAACTAGCTAGCTCTTACCATTTTCTGGGCCACCTTCACATCACTCACTGCCTTCCCTTGCATCCTCCACACCCCTTTTTAGATTCTCAACTTTAACTCCCCCACTCCTCCATTTCAATTTCCATCACCCAACCCACACAACACAAAGAGTAGCCCACTTTTCCTCCCCCCCTAATTATTATTGCACTTCATTGATTTTAGATACTAAATATAGGTATACTACCTTCCTTCAGCTATTTATAACCCCTTTCCATTCCCCACCACCCCAACACTGCCATAAACCCTAACTTTTACTCATTAATAACTCAAGAACAAGCCCGCAGCAATGTGGATGGTTGGTTACAACGAAGGTGGTGACTTCGGCATGGCTGATTATGCACTCAATGGAAGAAAACTCAGGCCTCTCATGCCAAGGCCAGTCACTTCTCCCAACAACACTCCAAACGCAAACTCTCCATGCTTGAACCGCATCCATCATGGCAACGATTTCTTTTCACAATATCACAATATGGGTATGCTGCTTTTTTTTAACTTCCTCCACCCACCAGCCTTTTTCTTTACCCTCTCTATTTCTCTGGTTGTGTTTGCATGCGAGACATGGTGTGTATGTGTATGCATGTGTATGAACAGTTTTTTTATCAGCATCAGGTGCAGATCAGGGCAAGAGAGAGTTCAATCCTCCACCAGTGGTGGTGAGTTCAAGGTGGAATCCAACCCCGGAGCAGCTAAGGGCATTGGAGGAATTGTACAGGAGAGGGACAAGAACACCATCTGCGGAGCAAATCCAACAAATCACGGCACAGCTTCGAAGATTTGGAAAAATTGAAGGGAAGAATGTTTTCTATTGGTTTCAGAATCACAAAGCGAGGGAAAGACAGAAACGCCGCCGTCAAATGGAGTCAGCGGCTGAGGGTCATCACACCCGTGACTTTGATGGTACTCTTGAAAAGAAAGACTTAGGTAAAAACCACACGACATAATTACCACCATACTTGTTTCTTTGCATGAAAGAGACAAATAATGGAAGAGGCTCTCATGTCTTGATTTGCAATGCATGACCGATGGCTTCTTTTGTTTCTTTTTCATTTTCTCCAATTGTGTTTTGTTTGGTATTACATGCGTTCGCTTTCTTTTCCTTCTTTCTAATCAAGATTGTTGCTTGAGATGTAAAGTCATATTCTTTTTTGTTTTTCTTTTTGTCTACAGGGGCAAGTAGGACAGTGTTTGAAGTTGAACAGACCAAGAACTGGGCACCCTCTACAAACTGCAGTACTCTTGCAAAGGTCTATTATTCTATATCCTCCTTTGTCTTTGTCCTGGTTCATGGACTAAACCTTTTCTTCTCAACTTGGGATTTTCACTACTTAATCACCAAAAAGTTTTAGGGTATCATAAGGGTCCATTAATCAGTGATTTAATTAATTATTGGCATATGATTACTAGAGAATGAAGTTGATGTTGGAAACGTTATAGAAAGATATGCACTAGCTAGCTAGCTTTAGCTAGGGAAAGGACCCTAACAAAAGCTTTGTTTGTTGGGAAATGAAAAGGTCCTAAAAGCTGCATTCCTTCCTTTCTGTCGGGGCTGCTGTTATGAAACTTAGCTGGGCTTTTGGGGCTTGTGCTTATTCATGTCATTCAGGCAGTAGCTTTTGGACACTCCATACAATATTCTATGGAATTGAGCACCCATATTGATGGTGGAAAAGACAACTCTCACCCTACTTTAATTTGACTTCTCATAGACCATGCAACTTTATTTGAAAATACTACCAACTAGGAGTGCATGCCCATTTGAAATCTGTGCTGTCCAATAACTTTTTTTCCTTTGCCCTTTGGCTTTTTACCACACATGTTGAGGTTTTCACTAGTTTGTTTTCATTGCATGCTTACATTTAAAATCTACAGGAATCTGTTTCAATACAAAGGGCAGCAAAAGCAGCGGTTGCAGATTGTAGAACAGACGGATGGCTCCAATTCGATGACGGTGAGTTACAGCATACAAGAAACTTAATGGAGAGGAATGCCACGTGGCATATGATGCAGTTATCTTGTCCTCCCCCTCCTACAGTTTCACCCCACCTCATAAACGCTCCTCCTACCATCACTACTGCTAGCATGGCCACCACACCCTCAGTAACACCAAAACTAATGGACCCAAAGCTCATTAAGACTCATGATCTCAGCTTCTTTATTTCACCTAACAGAGAAAACGGTATTATCCACTTAAGCAGTATCAACACCTACACCCCAGATGATAATTCTGTGGAATCTCAAACCCTTCAACTTTTCCCAATAAGGAACGAGGATGAAAGCAGTGATAGCATTAACCACCAAAAAGAGACAGATGTATCAGCCTCAGCAATGAATGCTCCCAGCCAGTTTTTTGAGTTCCTTCCATTGAAGAAGTGAACTGATTAGAAGAGAAAAACTTGCCGTGTATGTAAACTTATGGGGCTGTGTTCAGACATTGTATTTTGTTAGAAAATAGTACTACTTTTATTGTTATGGATGTTATGTATCAAGGAATTGGTGCTGTAATACGACTCTAGTTTGAGTGAGGTATTTTGCCTTAAAATGCATTTGGACTATGTTGATTGAATCAAAAAATTATTACTTAAGTCCAAGGGTTTATTATTTATGGTTCTTATTTGAGTAACTTGATATGTATGTATACACGTTGCTTCTGATATGTATGGTGAGAGAAACAGGAAAGATGGTGTGGGAAGGGAGTGAGGGACGTAAATAAAGAATGTATAAGGAATTTGATGTGAGGGTTTGATTAAAGACATAGTATCTGAAATGGGAATAAGATGTGACAGACTAGGATGTTGAAGTAACTATGAGCATGGGTTGGAGAATTACTTTTGTTCTTTTGTTGCATAGTTGGAAAACAATAATGTACATTACCATCAATGTTCTGATGGGGTGAACTCTGTAGTCCAATTTATTACAATAAAGAAATCACATCAATGCACCAAAAGGGAAGAGAGCGGGTGCATTTAAGGTAACGTTCGGGAATTCAATTGAAAGAAGTTTAAATTATTTTTCCAGCTAATTAAATAATACTGATAAAGTCAGAGTAGAATTTGAGTTTTACGAAGAGAATATCCACGTATCGTCCTCTTCCAACAACCAACCAACACAATATATTGAATGCAAGAAATAGAAGTTGTTTGTCCATGTATGTATATCATCGTGTGACAATTCTTCATTTAAAAAAAGTGATCCTTATATCCTGATTTGATTGAATTGATTTGTCCAAATATCTCCAAAGCCTACCCATCTAAGCTAGTAACATTTCTTGAGCCTAGTTAACGATATGCATTAAATTGTAAAAAAATTATCTTGACTTATGAGACGAAATATATATGCATTAAACCTGTGACATTTACCTCTTTGGAGAAGCTAGCTGTATCTGTAAGGTAGGGTTTATTACATTAGGGCATATGATAAACCTTTCAAAAGTCTTAAGGGCTAAGACTAGGACGTGTCACTCAAGAGGCGTCAAGCATCACCAGGGTAAAAGGGAGGCCAAAATATTCCCTCTGCAGCCATTTAAGCCGTGAGTGGGGGACCATAATAGTTTAAACAATATGCATGCACACACCAAGTCTCATAGTTTGGACCATACATATTTGCGTGTTTCAATTTACATCTAATTGATAAGGCAATCTCGCATTTAGCTAGCTACATGCATGGTATGCTGATGGCTACTAGTTAAACAATACAATGTTTTGTGTTGTTTTCCTTCTTTCCGAGGAGGGAGATTTGATGGCGGGTGAAAAAGCAGGATTGTATTATGTCAGTATTCATGGAGCTTAACCAATTGATTTATTGGAAGTAATGGCGTGTGAGAGAGATTAAAAGAGCTTTGAAAACATAGATGCATGTACAGAGAGAGATGAGATGATTCGTGATCACGGGTGGTGCAATAGTTTGTGAAAAGGGGTGATTTCCAAGCTGTTGCTTACCCACCTACTTGGTACTCTCTTAGTCCCTACAGCATCTACTCCAAAGTTGCAGAAACTAAAATCCAAGCCACCCACAGATCGGTCGCTTTACAACCGAACTGAACCAACAATAGGGATTACGGGCCATACATTTCTTCTCTTTTCTTGCTACATCTGTTTCCTTTCTTTCTACTGGTTCTTTCTATTACCATTTTGGCATGGAGCTCAAGCAATCAAAAGATAAGAGCTACTAAGTAAATTATTTTGATTTAACGTTTCATAATGAAGAGTGAATTTCAAGGACTCGGTTTTCGGGTATCTGAAAAGTATTCCAAATAATGCATTCTACTCTTATTTTGATTTTATAAATTGAAGCTGGTGTGGTGGAAAGTTTTGTCATTACTTGGTTCTTAAACCCAGCATGAAGCACGCTGTTTTGTTTGGCAGGATTGGATCATGTACTACCTGTTAAAGCATTACTTAAACATATATTCTCATTTTCTGAGGGGAGAAAAACTGATTTACAAACCAGTGCATATATACATATACAAAATTCAAATGTTGCTTCTGAGGATGTAATTAAACCAAATCAGCTATATATGAAACTTCACATGTATGTTAAGTAACTTAGAAAACTTAGAGTAATATTCCTAAATATCACTTCAGAAAGTAGGTAGACAATGACAGTAAAGGTACAGAAATTCCAAAACAAAAGGTAGGAGCATACTCATTTCAGAACCTGTGTTTAAGGTAACATACATAGAAAAAATGAAATTTTGTGATTTTTGTTTTAAAAAAAAATAAAATAAGATAACGAATATGAACGAGTTATTAAATTTATTAAGATTGTGTGAAGTTATTATCCTATCCAAATGGTTAAGTCACATCTCAAATTCCAGTATCACGGGTCTTTTATATAAAACAAAATTGGACCGCATCTGATGACACTAGAAATCTGAAATAAGAAAATCTGCCATGTCAATATCAGAACTACCTGTGGTAACTTTTTTAAAAATAATCAAATAACTTAAATAAATACATATTAAAAATAAAGTACAGCAAAAAATGTAATAGCTACTTTAACTAAAATATTAATTCTGGACACTGTATGTTTTTAGATAGATTAACCTGTTACTGTTTCTTTATAGTATATTTGTTTATGTTTTCAATTTTTTTTTCATCTAATGTAACATAGGGAGTAGAACAGAAGGAAGGAAGTGTACTATCTGAACAGGTTTGTACAAAAGTTAGAACATCTTCAAATATTTTAGTTTATTTATTTCATTCTTTATTAGTAAAAAAAAATTAAAATATTAATTTAAAACTTATTTAGCTTTGTATTCCTTAATTATGGTTAAAATGGTTTTAGAAAAATTAATCCTTTAATTTTTAAAAATACAATTCTAGTTTCTCAAATTTACTGTTAAAGGATTAAAATTAAATTTGAAAACAATATTTTAGTTTCTCAAATTTAGTATTCACATTTTTTAATTAAAAAATAATTTATATTTGTTTAAATTTTGTGGCGAAAACTAGATTCACTCCCGATTTTAAAGGTTAAATAGATAATAAACTGTAATTATATAAGTAAACTTAAATAAAATGAAATATTACTATATTTATATGGTCATATATTATTATTTTATTATTATGTTCTATTATTTGGATTTACTTATTTATATTAATTAATATTTTTTATAAAAGTTTATTTAATTTTAAAAGTTATGTATCTTAATTATTATTTTTTTTAAAATGTCACATGAAGGGAGAAATTCATGTTAGACATTATTTATTTATTAAAAAATTAGTCAGAATGTAATGTATACACACTTACTTAGACTAATTGTATTATTAGTCTGAAAGTTGACAATGTATATTTTGATATTCTTTGTATGTGTTTGGAACACGATTTTCCTTGTATAGTTGCATGAAGCTAATTTTGAATTTGCAGTTTGTTGTTTTATAAATGAATTTGTCTATTAAAAAAGTTAGAAGTATAGTAGGATTTTGGAAAACATGTTTATGATTATATATTATCTTCTAGGTAATATTAAAATGCATTGAAGAATCTATTTTAACACAAATTGAATAACTTACATTGTCTTTTGCATCTATCTATGTCTCACATTGGTTCATGTTTTCTACTCCTTACACACCATCCCTTCAGTCACTATCTTAAACCTTTTCAACTACTTATTAGGGTTGGATCAAACTTATTGGGCCAAAGAAGCTGGGCCATTCTGTCAAGGAACTTCATTATGTTAATGGTTTTTATGGTCCAAGAAAAACCATTTTTAATCACAATAATTTTTAAATAATAAAAACACCAAGAAACAAAGCCTTTATTTAATTAAACTGATTATGATTAATTTATAATAAAAAATATATATTATTTCCATAATTCAAAACTTTTCACATGTTTCATACATAATTCAACATTTTTTTATTTTAAAAACGAAAATAATCTTTATCCATCTTTCTTGACAGAATGATCTTTAGTCATTAATAAAGCATATAATAAATATGTCTGGCTAAAGATATGATGATTCCCTGCCTAAAGTTTGTAAACGTTAGGTAACCGTTGGTGAAAAGTTGTTTAAAGCGGAATAGTGTATCCTTGACAATGTGGATCCATTCTTGTACTCAGTTTTTAGTTTGAAGTTGAATATGAACATTTTTAGTAACATTAGCAAAGTAATTTTGAAAGATAATGCAGCAGACGATTTTAAAATTAATTTTATTTAATTGAGAATAAAAATTTAAAGAAAAAGGAAAATTCTATGAACATGAAGTTACATGTAACAGGCATACTTGACTTTGTGGCCCAAAACAGTAGCAGAAGAGGTTGTCCTTAAAATTAGAAACTCTCACGTGGGGTAGATGTCGTGTAGCCCCTTTTACCTTCTGCACTGTCTAATTCTCCTTTACTCGTTCAAAATACCTAAACTTGTTCATTTTTCTTTAACTTAACGTCATTTTATTATTTACTAGTAAAAGTTTATTACTTAATTTTCCTTTACTCTTTGTATATCTTTGTAAACGACAACGACCAAAACCAATGCATGCATATCCTGTCCCCGAATTATAGTCGCTGCACACACAGACAGTGGGATGGACGTGCATGCATGAGCTCGTGTCATTCTATCAGATCCATGGGATTCTGACAATTTTGTTTTGTACACAGCTATTCTCTGTCACTACTATTTCACGCGCTTTGTGAAAACTCTAACTTCAGGTAAGTCAGATATATATCTCATATTCAGTAGGTATAGATAAATACAATAAGTCACCTCTTCAAAGAAAAACAAAGTAAACTGAGTTTGGTTAAATAGCATTATAAAAAAAAATTAATATATATATTTAAGAATGGTTACCTCTAATACTTAAAAAATGTTAGTATTTACAGTTCTCGAAATTTTGGAAGAGTCCTGCAAATTAAGTCAGTAACGATCCCAGTAATACAAGACTAATAGAATCAAAATAACAGCAGTATTCTGGATCAGTTTTTGATTGATTTGGGCTGGAGGCCCAATTGTCACAAGTGTTTTCTGTAATTTGTCAAAAGTGTTTTGACTGATAATTAGTGTTTATCTTGTCAGTGCTCACATTGAATGAGATATAATTTTAATAAATTTGAGGTTGAAATAATCTAATTTTCTTTCTGTTAACCTGATTTTTTTCTTGAATAAATTGTTATTTCAGCTGAAAATATGCATTTATCTTTTCAAAAGTATTAAAAGATTGTTTAAAAGTAATTACTATTGTATGTTAACAAAGAAAATTGGAAGATACAGTCATTATACGATACATTAGAGATACAATTACAATTTTTGTCAGAGCATGTGATCCAGTGATTCAATTTTAAATCCATGTTTATGAAAACAAAGTTGTGTGGAAGAAATTTAATATTATTAAAGTATTATTCTTTTATTAACATTCTTATTATATAGAAGAATAGAATATGTTTCTCAATGTGTTCGTCATGTTGTTGCTGTCACGTTCTCTAACAGTGACTGTTCCCAGTTCCTCCAATTCCTCTTCGTGTGGTACGTACTTTCTTGTGAAAGAAATAACAGTTTACGGAGTACTAATTTTGACATATAATTTTCTTTAAATTATCTCTAACATTAATTAGACATGATTTATTATTAAAAAATATTTTAACCAATTTTATTTTTTGAGTTCATTAATATATTTAAAACATGAAAAGAAATCGCTTACCTAATGGATATAGTCCTCTCACACCTAGATTATGTAGATACTTCAGCATAATTCCAACTTCAAACATGTTTTTTATTTTAAAAATAATGGTAACACTGTAGAGAACAGAGTAGACAAGCATCTTGTAGATTGATATTTAGATGAAAAATGAAATGTGGGCTTCAGAATGGGTGGGGCTGGGCTTGTTTGTGCATGTGAATTTTGTAGTATATGCCTTTCTTTTCTTGCTCTGTGACAAACTTTTCCTTCCCACCCTTCTTCCTCGGGTTATGAGCTTAACCAAACCCTATTCCCTTTCCCAAATCAAATCCCATCCCTCTCTGCAATTTCCATAAAAAAAAGAAAAAAAACTTTGACAGCAATGAGGGATTTTGATTTTCACACTTTATAAAAGCTGCCTCGCTCAACGTATATGTCTAGGGCCCACATTTTAACCTAATTTTGAACCAAAACAAATATAAACACCATCATTTACTAATCTTGCTTAAACCCACCTTCTGAGTCTATAAAAGCTACCAACTTTCTCCATCCCTAACTAAGCTACCACTCACCATGGCCACAATGCCGATCACTCTCACCGCACTCTTCTTTCTAATCTCTACCCTCTCACAGCTCCAGCTTTCAGCAGCCGCCTCATTCGTGCTCTACAACAAGTGTCCCTACCCAGTGTGGCCCGGGATCCAGCCCAGCGCCGGAAAGCCCATCCTCGCCCGCGGAGGCTTCAAGCTCGCCCCCAACCGGGCCTACTCCCTCCAGCTCCCGGCCCTCTGGTCCGGCCGCTTCTGGGGCCGCCACGGCTGCGTCTTCGACGCCTCCGGCCGCGGCCGCTGCGCCACGGGCGACTGCGGCGGCTCCCTCTACTGCAACGGCATCGGCGGCTCCCCGCCGGCCACCCTGGCGGAGTTCACCCTGGGCAACGAGCAGGACTTCTACGACGTGAGCCTGGTGGACGGGTACAACCTGCCCATCTCCATCACCCCCTTCAAGGGATCCGGCAAATGCAGCTACGCCGGCTGTGTCAGCGATCTTAACACCATGTGCCCCGTGGGCCTGCAGGTGCGTTCACGCGACAACAAGCGCGTGGTTGCATGCAAGAGCGCCTGCTCCGCTTTCAACTCCCCCAAGTACTGCTGCACGGGCTCTTACGGAAGCCCGCAGGCCTGCAAGCCCACCGTTTATTCCAAGATTTTCAAGACCGCATGCCCTAAAGCCTACTCCTACGCCTACGATGACCCCACCAGCATCGCCACTTGCACCAAAGCTAACTATTTGCTCACTTTCTGCCCTCATCGTCACTGATCTCCACTCTACTCAACTATTCCCCTATCACTTTAACTAGTTACCCTTCTATTTTCATTGTCTCTTTTATTTTGTATTCCCCTTTTAGTATAATACTTTTTTTTAATCGATGCTCTATGTTGTGTAGTCCTATATTTGGCAATTCATTTTCGATCTATTGTCACAGAATGTGGTATTAGTTTTGGTTTAATGAATGTGCTGAATGTGCGGTGGTGAACTACATTCTATGATTTCTGCATAACCCCACATCCTCGATCTAATTGATGTGTACTTTTTTAGTCTCTAATTGGCTTATGATTTGTCTATTTTGAGAATTTGGTACTTGGTTTGTCCGTTTGGCTTTAGAGCTTGACACTGATGGACTTGGATTTTGCAAACGCTAACCTAAAAGGTGTTGTTCTCTTCACGTGGTTACTCAAATTAAATTATAGAATGTCACTCTCCCCTTGCTAGTAATTGTTTGTTTGGACCCCTGGACTCAATCTAGCTCCAGATTCTTGTTCTGTTCACTTCATTGCCTTCGTTTTGGGATACTGAACATGTAGAACTGTATTGTTGTGAATGTGAATGCCTTCAAAACTATTAAATCAACGTTTAGACAATCGACATTAGTGAAATGGTGATGGAAAACTTAATTTACACTCACCCTCCTATTTTAGCTACAAGAATGGACATAAATTTGATAACAGATCATCAATGTATTATGAATTAACAGTATTTGAGCTGTTGGAGAATACATTGATGATCAATAATAGCCAATGGTGTGTAGGTATGCCCCTTTGGGGGCTAAAACTAAGCCCTCAAAGGTCGTTTCTAGTATTAATTTTAACTAAGAAAAAGAAACACTCAATGTTATGTCTGCATTTAAAAATGTGATGCGGATGCATCCTAAACTGATTAAACCATGGTGTTCGGACAGCCCATTCTAGTCTGTTAGCCCATTTCCACTTAGGTGGACCGCATCCTTTTCAAAATTTAAATCAATCAAATATTGGGTTATAATTGAGAATATTTCCCCCTCAAACTTTGTTTCATCACCACTTTTGGTTTCTTTTTCAAAATTTCTATTATTCTTCCATCTCACTGTTTTTGTTTTTATTTTTTATGTAAATTGTTCAACAAATAGTTTTCTGATTGGATGGTGATATTTTTACACCTACTAGATAAAAGCACCTTCACTTAACAACTCAAAATAATAATACTTTAATTATATTTATTTTACTTTTAATTTTAAAATTCCAATACATATTGTCATATTATTAAAATGGCTTATCAAGTGAGTATATGTTTTTAAGGGTGTTAAAGTATTACCTTCTCCTTTCATTTTCTTGACACGTTCAAAGGGAGCAATACGTGATATGACGAAAAAATAAATCAAAAAAATATAGGAAGTGGTGAGTTAATGTTATAACCAATATTTCAGATAGTAATTTTTTTTTATGTTGTCTGTCTTCTATGCGTGCCGACCTATAATTTTTCAAACAAACAAACATATATTTATTCCTATAAATTTAAAATGTTGTTCGGGAAATTTTTGTAAAATAGTTTATTTCAATTTTTCTTAAAAATAATATATTTGCTGACATTTATCATGAACAAGTTTAATATTTAAACCTAATTTTTCGTAGAAAAAAAAAAAAAGTGTCCACCCATAACCACGGGAAAAAGTTCATTTGGTTATTATAAATTGACATCTCTAGCCTGAAAAATTATTTCATTCTATTTAATCAAGCATGAAAAAGATATATTCTTCCCCTACTCTCTTGATGTAATGTTTAATTATTCTCTGTTACAACTGATACGTTAAAAACAAATCAAAGTTGTAACTTCATTCATTTTTTGTTATCTATATATTAGCCGAGCCAAAGACTACAAAAGTTTGAGTTATTGGGATTTATTTTAAAAGGGTTATTATCTTTTAGTTTATTTTATTTCACATAGACAAAAATGGGAATCTTAACCACACTATTTAATGAAATTTAATTGTTGATTAATACTATAGCAAACTTGCTATGTTCAACAATGTCTTCTTAAGTTCTAAAGCATGTGGAATTTATTGGTTACGAAAATGACATTTTCTAGCATTTCGACTGCTACTTATTTCATCCATTCAAACCTATCAATCAAAGTTAAAATATGAAGTATACGCTAAGAAATATCATTCCATTTCTTAAGTTGCGATTTTTTTTTCCAATTACAGTATAAATTGTAAACATTATAAGGACTTATCCGTGTGATAATACAATTGTGTGAAATTAATTAACAAGTGGTAATTATATTTATTATATATTTAAAATTTTATTTAAAGATGTATGGGAGGTATGTTGGTTAGTTTAAAATTTCATTTGAAGATGGTAAGTATATTTTTTAAGTTAAGAAGTGAAAATATAATTTCAGAGGAGTGTAAAAAGTAGAAGCAATTTTGACCTTGTTGTTGGATTTTTCTTTTGGACTGCAACATAATATAAATTCAAAACAGACAGGGGTCAAATGAGTAGTTTAGGGGTTACACTTAAAAACTTGAAAAACTTTAAATTCTTCTCGAAGCCAACAACTTCTCTCCTCTCATCCTTCCCTTTCTATTCTTCCTTCTCTTCTAGAATTCAAAGACCTTATTCTTCACTCCTACTTTTGAATTTTTTTTTTCTCAAGCTAGCCACGAGATTTTTTTTTCAACAACTTTTCCTAGGATGGACATGCATGTGGGAATTTGTTTGGGGATTATGAATTTTGGTAATTGAGTTTAGTGTGGGATATTTGATGATTATGATTTGATTTTTAAAGATTATAAAGAAGTAGATTTTAATTTGTAATGTGGTAACAATTGATTATAGGGCATGTAGATGAATGAATATCTTATATGTTTAGATATCGGGTTAATATTTTAGGATTGAAAAAATCTGTAATCAGAAAAGTAAAAGTACCGAAGTTGGAGAAAACCTATACATTTTTCACTATAGTGTTTTCTTTTGTTTCATTTAAATTCAGATTTTATTTTGCTGGTGTTGAAAATTAAAAATAGTCTGACAAAAACAATTCGTAAATTTATAGTCAGAAATACCCTAAGACCCTTCCCTTGTTTGAGGTATTATGAAGAAAAGTATTCGCCACCTTCATACTTTTACTTTCAGAGGTTTCATTGCATTGACACGTTATCATGGTGGTGGTGACCCTTCAGTGTTTTATGTTTCTTTTTTTTTTCAATTTATTATTTGGTACCTCTTATCTGAAAATATAAAAGGGATATTTAAAAAATAAATACAAGTTCGTGATGTTACTTGTATTCTTAAGCTCTATAAACATATTCATTTCTGATTTTCTTAAGATTATATCTGGGAAATGTTAATGCACTCCTTTTCAATACTCTTGCAATTAAGTTATATTTTTGTATGATTTTTAATTTAAGTTTAAATGGCCGATAAGTTCTTAAACCAATTAGAAAAATTAATTTGCTTTGAAATAGTGTTTCTAAGATCCCAAACTTGTATTTATTTTTCGATTACTTGTTTGCTTTGCTGTTAATTTTCTTAATAGAGTTAAGGATACGGACATAGTATGAAAAATATATATATAATTTAAAAAAATAGTTGTATTTATTTATTTTATAAAAACAGAACAAGAAGAAGTTAATTTTATATCCTTTTCACGTATTAAAGTTACATGCGCGTTAAAGCCGTGTTCATAAGCCGCGTGTCCCACTTGAATATAGAGCCACCAATAATTTATTTATTTACTGTCATAATAAGCCACAAATAATAATAATAAAAATAGTAATAAAAAAGACAGTTTCAAAAGAGTGTTGAACACGTCACACGTCTATCTAGATTAGCACGAGCCACAAGCAGCCTCGTCGGCTATCTGTCTGTTGGTCCCTAAATATCAGAGTCAAATTAACTAATATTATACACTGAGTTTTTCTTACAAAAATAAATTTGACTAAAATATATTACCCTTATAAAAAAATTATACTTTCATTTACCCGTAATTTATCATGGAATTATTTACTTTTTTATTGATTATTATAATAAAACTCTAATATGAAGCTTTAATAAGACTTTAGTAAATGGAGAAAAATATGTCTTAAATGATTGCTTATCAGAATAATGAATTCTGAGAAGATTTTTCAGAAGCCATTGAATTTATAATTTTTTTCATTAAATTAGGCTTGCACAAGCATTATGTTGGTACTTCAATTCATATTCATCATTTACGACACACCTAGAAGTACATTAAAAATAAATAAATAAAAACAAGTAAACAAACAAAATATCAGACTATTTAAAAGCACGTTTGACTAACCTTAGTGAAACTTAATTTTGATTCTAATAATCGATTAAATGGCCATAGATTGTGCAACAGAATAATCAATTGTCTACTAAACTTATCTCTAGTCAATTGTAAAGGTTTTTTTAACTATCGTGATTCTAATATAAATCTGAGTAGTTTTTTTTTTTTGATTTGTATGAATCTTTATAAATTTTTAAAATAAAGAAAACAGTAGTAGAATCACATTGTACAAATAAAAAATGAAGTAGATTATAAAATATTCAAATTATCTTAAAACATCACGATAAAGATAAGTGTACATACTTGATATTTTAGCATTATAAAAAAACAGCTTGTTGAGGATAAAATTGTTAAAAATATTTATATAATTTTTACGATAGCCCAGTTAAAGAGTTTGATGAAATAATCGAGTAACTTGCTAAATTCAACTAAATATTTAATTATTTATCGTGTACAAAACTAATATGGTATTTTTATCACAATAATTTTTTTAACTAATAAAACTTAAACTTTATTATGAAAATAATTTTGTGAAAAAGAAAGATTTTTTTTTTTAAGAAAACTTTGTGATAAAGAGAAAAACTAAGAATATGTAGCTTTAACTAACTATAGTTAATGAATAGGCTTGAAAATAAGAATTATAAGTAGTGGTGTTTCATCGATAAAAAAATCATTAAAAATCAATAAAAAGTTGATAATGGATTAAAATTTAAAAAAAAATATCAATCTGAATTATTTTCTATAATTGAGTAATTCAAATCGATTTTCAATTTTGACATTTATAATCGATTCAAATTGAACTAAAATTAATTATTTAAATATTATTTCATTTGTATATAATAATGTATGTAACGTGGTTTATAAGTGCATGCATTATATGCATACGTAACAAAATGTGTTTAGTATATGAATGAAGTCGATAGAGAATTGTCACAATAATGTAAACATTATTAGGTAATTGTTGTTCGAGGGGAAAAAAATGTCAAAGCAAATAAAGTATTGTAAAAGAAAATAATATAAAGAGACTGGTTTAGATTTACTGTAATATATTATATATATGTAAGAGGGTTGACAGATTTATGACAAGTACATCCTAAATATTATGCATTCATGTCAGAACATATAATACAATATAATTACTCTTATTATTTCTTTTTCTCATGATAAGCAAAATATTTAATTATTTAATATGAGTAAACAAATTATCTAATACTATAAAAATGTTGAAGACAATAGATATTAAATAATAGCAAAGTAAATAATGAAACTTATTCTCAATAATATAACACTAGATTGTTATGTAAAAAGAAGTAAATTAAATATATATTATAAAAGTTTATACAGTAAAACAACAAAATCAATCCAAAACCAAATAAGAAAATATAATTTAATTTGGTTTGGAACGAGTTCTTTATGTTTAAATTTGAATTTAAATATATTATTAATCAAAAATCAAAACTTTATATTTTAGTATACTTAACATTTGTCAGATCTAAAATTATTTTAAGAAAATTTATTAATATTTGATTGTGGTATTTAAAATGAAGAAATAATATGTATTTTTCATTGGATGGGTAAAAGTGAAATTTATATTCCATAATTTAAATATAGAAATATAACTTCCACACTCAACTCAATTTTAACCCAATAGGACAAAAATCCTAAAATTAACACTAGGCATTATAGAGAGTAAGTCGTTGTTGACCAAATGTGTGTTCCACATTTTAGTTATAGTCAAAAGTGAAAAAACCATTATTTTCAAAAGGGAAACCATTAAAGTGCGTAAAATCTTTATCTACAATACTTTTTCCACTACTAAAAAATTAATTTACTTAAGTATATTTTTAATTTTTTAAATGCAATGAATCCATCTTAGCTTCTTAACTTTAAAAAATTACTTTATTCTCTGAATTGGAAAAATATACATTTTTAATCTTTAAACACTCGAGATATTAAAATAATTTAAAAAAACATTTTAGTCCCAAAATTTCATTTTGAAAATTAAATTCGCATATTTTCCAAAATTGAATATTTAAAATGATTTTTAAATTTGAGAAACTAAAACCGAATCTATTCTAAGATTTGAGATACTAAAATTATAATTAAGTTAATTTAACGTAGACAAAAAGTTTTATGACTTAACACGTATGTTACTGTACAGAAACAATTTGTTTCTTTTATTCTGACAAAAAAAAAACATTTTGTTCCAGAGGAACATTAGACCCCAATTAACTCTTTTTACTCCTGCACCCATTTTATCCATTACAATAAGCCTAACAATATTAAGAAATTTTGATAGTTTTTATAAGATTGTTGGTGAAATTTTTTCATGCCATATCGTAAAATAATTCAGCCTTAATTCTAAAGGTGTATCATGCCACGCATAGTATCCAACTAAAGAGGGTAGGAAACGACAACACTACTAGTAAATAAAACAAAATATCAAACTATCATAATAAAGACAAAATGATAGTTAGTGTTCAGTAACGTCATGTTAAAAGAGATTAATAATTAAACGTAACACGAGTGTTACAAGAACTTGTTTAAAAATAAAAATATTTAATAACAGTATGTCTTTATAAAAGTAAAAAGATTTGTTTTCTTAAAGATGTTAACAGATACTCTAAAAACACTTATTAGAATTTCACTAATTAATATTGTATATTTTTACATAATTATTGTAATATACATTTTATATTTATCAATCTAGATAGTTTTGTGTTTAAAATGTATGGTAAAGAACACTTCATAATTTTGAATAATAAATCTCCATCTTTTAGAAAATGTGTCAATGATTTTCTTTTAGCTATAGCTAAATATTGATGACTATGGATATTATTATAGTTTGAAATTAATAGTCATAGAAATCAGATTTATATACTTATTAACATTGTATATTATTAAACAATTACTGTATTCTACATTTTATATTTATCAATATAGATAGTTTTGTGTTCAGGATTAGTCTTAGCTGAAAAAGCAGAACAGTCATTGAAGAAACACTAACTCAAAGACTAAGTGACTCTTCTCCAATCCATGTTTAAGCAAATCCACTATTTTTTTTTTAGTATGATGGAGAAACAAGTACCACCATACTACATCTTTCCTAAAATCACATCATTTTTAAGATCAAATGAACTGAAAAGTCATCTTAAAATTTTCCAAACTCAAATATTAAAATCTTTGAAATTTGAAGAGGATCTCTCACATATAATATTCATAAGAATAAGAAAAAAAAAAAAAAAAAAAAAAAAAAATATATATATATATATATATATATATATATATATAAATTATAGTATAGGTAGATAATTTCTAAACACTTATTAAATGTCTTAATGATATGTTTATTATTAAAAATTAAATAATATAAAAGAATGATATTTTGGTTTTTATTTAACAATTAAATGCGAGTTACTTTTATATCATAATATAAAAGATTAAAAAATAAGATAAAAATATCGATCTAACTTGTGGACAGTTTTTCATGACAAATGTGTACCGATCATAAACATTTCGTGTCATGTTAATATGCTGAAACTACAAAATTAAATAATTTTGAAGATTTAGGTGTAAAATAAAACTATTTATCAAAAATTGATAAAAAGTCATTTCTGTGACTATTATATTTTTCATTTTTTCGACAGCACGATTAATTTCTTTTAATGGCAATATAAATGGTCCTTAAATGACTTAGTAACTCTCATATATAGTCAATGCATTAATGATGATATGGAAAATAACAATGTAATATTTTATTAAATAATTTAAGGGATAATAAAAGTATGTTAAAAATCCTAACAAAAAAGTGACAATTCTACTTTTATATTTGAATACTCTTTTAACCTCTTATCCTTGTCTGTTTGAAAGATATGTATAATGGATTTATTAAGTTTCCTTTATATGTATTATTCTTGAGAAAAGATTCTTACTTCCTTGAGTAATTGAAAATTAGTGTAAATTTGTGTTTTTTGTTTTTTTATTTTGGTTTTGTGGCTTCATTTTCTTTTCCATTGCAGTTGCATAACATAGAAGTCCAGTGGAAAGCAATCAAAAATTGAATCTCTATTGCACACTAATTATTATAATATCGAAATTAATTTTTATTATGTTACATTTATACATAACAGCAAATTTTGAATTACCTAACAAAAAAAGTACTCTTGATCTGTTACTACTGTGTTTTCATATTTTATTTTTTAGGAAACATATTTTTATGGTCATATCTAACGTCCATAAGCACACTTTAAAAAAGTTCCTAAAAAAGAATACTGCAAGGACATAATATTTTATGTAAAAAAAATCTTAAATTATTGATTTTAAAAAATCAACGATTTCCGTCAACCACAAACAATGGAATTCCAATAGGAAAGGAGTGTATAAAAAGGCCCAAATGGCACCGCTCCATTCACCTCACCAATTCCAATAACCTTCTCATCTTCTTCGTTAACAGATAAAACCAAATCCTTTAATCTGATCTATTTATTGGAGAAGATGGCCACGAATCCAATTGCAACGGGAAATGGCGACGCCGCACCAACCCCTGACGACAGTACCAAATCCTCCGTGTACCTCCAGGACCTGGAGGAGATGAAGCGAGTCTTCAGCCGCTTCGACACCAACGGCGACGGCAAGATCTCCGTCAGCGAGCTGGACAACGTCCTACGCTCCCTCGGATCCGGCGTCCCGCCGGAGGAGCTCCAGCGCGTCATGGACGACATCGACACCGACCACGACGGCTTCATTAACCTCTCCGAGTTCGCCGAATTCTGCCGCGCCGAAACCGCAGACGGCGGTGACACAGAGCTCCAGGACGCCTTCAACCTGTACGACCAGGACAAGAACGGCCTTATCTCCGCCACCGAGCTCTGCCAGGTGCTGAACCGCCTCGGAATGAGCTGCTCCGTTGAAGAATGCCACAACATGATCAAATCCGTCGATTCTGACGGCGACGGCGACGTCAACTTCGCGGAGTTCAAGCGAATGATGAGCAGCAACCGAAAAAATAATTAGCTTAAGAAAAAAAAATAGATTAGCGACTCCTTCGGATAGCTAGCACTTTCTTTCCGTAATCTCTGACTTGTAGATCTGCGCCTTCTGTGCTCTTTTATTACTTTTCTCCTCGTTCCGTTATTTATTTTGTGTTCAATCGCCCTGAGTAGAATTAGAATTAGAAAATTGAATGAAAAGTTATTACTATGTCTGCCGTTTTAGTGGACTGTGAATTCTAATTTGCTCCGTGAATTTATTTGTTACGTTTTCAATGAATCTATGGTCAGTCGTGAGCGGCGGCGATAAACGATTGGATTGGTCCGAAAATGCCAACCTCCATGTGTTTGGGGTTGTGGAATCACGTGAAGAGGAAATTGTGGCCTGCGGAATCACGCCGCGATGATTTGTTCTTTCTCGATGATCACTCCGTGAATTGATTATGACTTGTTTTAATACAAAGAATGATTTAAATTAAATTAGATATTTGTATAGGGAAAAGGAAAGGAACGACGGTCATGGAAATGGGTAGCGGCCAGTTGAGTTGAATGGTAGTGGATGGAAAAGATGTGTCAGGCCATTCAGGGCATTTAATGTCCCCACCGTGGTAGAAGGAATGTGCTTGATATGGTCTCCCGATAACTTTTTTTCTGTTCTTCTTTTTTTAATTTATGATTGTTCCGTTAGTGACATGATTTTAAAATGAAAAATAATATTTTAATCACCTTTATTAAATATATAATCACTACACAATTTATTATAATTACATATTTAAGTTAATATATATATGTTAAATATGTTGTGAATATATTAAAGGTCTTTTTTAAATATCTTAAGAGAGTATTCACTATCTGAACTCTTTATTTTTCCAACTCTATCTAATGATAATTGTTGATTAAGTCTTAAGAAAGTCTCTTATTTATATAAGATTATTTTTATAATTTCTTTATAATTTACTATAACTATTATTTGTAGTGAATACTGATCCCTTAAAAATCAAACTGAACGTTTTAAAAAGATATAACTGTAAAATGTTGACGTTATATTATGATAAATGCTAAGATTGTTTTATAACCACATACTTTACTTAATTCTTCAAACTCATAATTTGAGTTCTTAACTAAATCTTTGGTTAAACAACATGGAGTAACTATAATGAATATTTTTAAGGTTGGTGGAATTGTTAAAAAAAAAAATCCCAACAACTAGAAGTCATAATATGAAAATTTCTTAAGTAACTAATTGATAGCAACCACTTATTTTATACTTTAGAAGTAGGTTGAAAAAATTGAACACAAAATCCTTAAAAGATTGATTCTAATAGAATCAAACTTATGTAATCAAAATCATATGTAAACTTCTTTAATTACTAAGGATGAATATCTGTTTGATAACAATAAAAAGTAGGTCTCTTAGACATAAGTTGATTAAAAAATAGAATGTAAACATTTTAAATCACTAAGATTGGATCCTAATAGTGTTCATAATCACGTCTCTTGCACCTTTAAACTCAGTCTTAATAAAATGCAAATACAAGCTTCTTAGGTCATTATAGTTAAACTAAAATTTGATGTACACTTATAGACCTAGTTAATGAAAATCAAATACAAACATCTTATTAAGGTTGGACTCCAATTTGATAAATTCTCAGTATAATAATAGGTTTTACTCATTTTATTTAAGTTGATAAGAATGAATCACAAGTCTCTTACCTAATCCTAATTTTGATAATAACGAATAGATTTGATGTGAGTTAGATATCCAGAATATAACTTCACATGTATAAATTAGTAATTGAAAAGATAATATGAAAAAACCAAAATAATAATTATAGGTGTATGATTGGAATTAATTTGTTATCACTGTATAAGAGTTATTTATGTCTCTTTTTATTACTTAATGATAATAGTTTGAAATTCTATTCATTTATGTTTAAAGAAAATTAAAACAGATTTCAAAAGTTAATTCTCCAAAATGTTATACATGAGATGTTATGTATGAACAAGATTCAGAGATAAAATAGATAATACAAATGATTCATTCTGTACTTGCTCATTGATATGCTGCACAGCAAGAATTGTTGCACTAAATCAAGTGGAATTTGATTGCTTGAATTCTCATACTTCCACTGCACCAAAATGGATTGATAATGTGCATGAAAAGGATTGCAAATACTAGATGAATTCAATTGACCTTATCAAATCAATTTGCCAAACCAATTGCACTAACCGTTTTTTCTTGGATTTATGTGAATTCAATGTAAATGTGTCAATTCTTCATCCCTTGAATAATAATTCTTGGAACCTTGAAACAAACCACCACATAATCAGATGCGTCAACTTCTAGTTATCATTTCAACCGGGAAGTAGCTTTCAAATTTCACCAATGAATAATTGAAATAGATTTGAGTTCACAACATGTTTGATCAATTGCACACAACTTCAATTAATTTTGCTACTATTTTGCTTGTGATTCGAAGCCCTCCAACACACATTGATAAACTTTAATTGGGTTTGATCAAAATCAGAATCAACGTGCTTGAATTAATCACTGATGTAAACAATACAGATTCCACTCAACAATGTTCATGGAGATTGATACTTACTTCCTGTCTTAATTAACATTAAATATGCATTGTTACAACAGATATGATAAGTTTATCAAGATCACAACAGTGCTTTTATGATGGAATTAGTTGATTCCTCTCCTTTTTTTTATTTTTATCCATAGAACCTGGCATAATCTTCAAACAATCAATATTGCTCTAATGATGCTGAAAGTTAACACAAGTAAACAATTTCTTAAAGCAAACCATGAACATGTACTATATAAATTTTAACCAAAATATAGAAAACAGAAAACCTATCAATCATCTTGACATAAAACTCAGGAGTTTTAATTACATGCTTATATTTTATAAAATTTCCAATTCTAAAAATAGTTTATCAAATTCTGAAAAGTACACTTGCTTTCATGATAATTATTTGTTAATTTAGAGCATATGTTTTTGGTTGTTTTTGTGTTGGTTTATTTTATTAATTTAATGTTTCTCTACTTTTTTAAGTTTAACCCACGTCCCTTTATTTTCAATGTTAAAAATTTATTTCTCAAATAAATTATGATTGATTATATATATATATATATATATATATATATATATATATATATATATATATATATATATATATAAATAAGTATATTATATTTCACATTATCATACCAATGATAATTTATTTTCTTACAGTAAAACTTTCACAAATTGAAGAAAGAGTAAAGTGACATAGACTATACTAAATAGTGAAAAAACAACAAGTGAGCTGGTTTTGAGAAAACATTTTTTTTTAAATTATTTATTATAGTTTTAGATGGTAGTTTATTAAAAAAGCATGAGAAAAATAAGTTTAAAATAATTTATCTTGATAAGTTAATAGGTGAGTCTGTCTAAACTTAGAAATAAAGTTTTTGCGAAAAAACAATAGAAATAAATGATTATTAAAAACCCAAATTATTTACATTTATTATAATTATAAAAAAAACTTTTTTATTAAAATAGTTATTTTTTTAAAAAAAATAAGTTTTACGTGAGTTTATTTTAATAATTAAGATACTCTATGTAACTTATCAGAATAATTTTTTTTAAACTTAGTTTTTATTTTTATTTTTTTAAGTTTAAACAAACATCTAAGTCCTTTTAGGTTAAAAAAGTGATTTTTTTTCTTAAAAAAAAAAACTCAAACAAATTCACACTAAATTATAAAAAAATTAGGTAGTGCGAAAACCATTTTCAAAAACACGGAAAAATATATTTAATGAACACACATTTTTTATAATTGTATAATTTTTATTTTTATAAGAATAGCTTATTTTTCATTACTTTTTTAATTATTCTTTTTAAACTTATCAAAATTCACTCTCTGTGTATATTCTTTACATAATCAATTATCACTAAGTGTTTATAACGACAACATATGACATATGTTAGTTTTGTATGATAAATTTTATTTTGATTCAACTGTTTATTTGATTTATCGTAGAAAGTATACATAAATTATGTATAAAAAGGTTTATTTAAGTTACTCTGTTATGAAATCTCTTGTTGCTATCTCTTATTAGTGATGAAGAAACATCGAATAGAACTAAATGCGATGATTAAATTGTTTTTCTAAAGTACAAGCAAGTGTAACAAGTGTGTATACAAGTCAAGCATTTTGCATGGAAAGAGAATATTCTTGTTTTTGTGTTTATCAATCTTTTTGCTTTGCTAAAATCATTTTAAAATTCTATTTTCATACATCTAATTAGAGAAATGAAAAAAAGTTATACAAAGATTTGAATTCACTGAATAAAACAATCGGAATTACTTAAAGATTGATGATTATACTTTCTTTGTTTTCTTTAGACGTGACTAAAGTTTGCACAACTTTTATATCAAGAAGCAAAATTCCAAAGGGTGAGATAATAAGAAGTTAAAATAAGAAGATTTTAATTAAACTTATAATATTTTCTTCAAGTCAAAATTTAAATTAAATAATATATTTGTTTTTTTATGTTATTCAACTTTTTCATTTGGAAAAGTGAAACTCATCTTTACACTTATATTTAAAAGAACATACACATCAAAGAGGTATTTTGATTCGAAATTTTATTTTCTTCTTTTCATGAAAATTATAAACAGAGTCTCCTAAAATAAAATAAAATAATATACAAAATAATTTGATAATCTGATCAGTCAACAACCTTCACTTATTGTCATAAACCTAAGAGTGAGTTGTTGGTATCCTAAGACTCGATAATCAAATGCGGAAATCTTTATACTAACTAAAGTAAATGAAGTCCTCTTCAATCATGAACAGTGATAATTTTTATTATTATTCCAAACTCCTTTTAATTTGATCATTACAACGGTACCTAACCACAAACATCTATGATCATTCCTTGTAAAACTATATTTTACAAAGAGGAGATGAATAATTAGGAATCATAACCCTGTGCAATTCTTTAACCTCCTTAAGATCATTATGATCTAAACAATGTCACTCCATAACCAATCTGAAGTGTGATGTACAAAAAGAAGTGTTTGCCAATCCTGAAAGGCCACATAGGCATGAAAAAGGCCAACTTTCACATTGAAAAAATTGATGGGGACAGATGGAACAATACCATTGGACCTTCTCAGAAGATGGAGGCAACCATGGCTGGCTTTTCCACTTGATTAATGTCATCCACTGCTCTAGACAACATCAAGGATTATTACTCGTAATGGCTTTTTCAATGGTTTCACATGTAAATAAAAACTCAGCACCCTCCAAAATAAAATACCAAAGAATTGTGTAGTCTAGTGCCCCTTTTGTTTTGCATGTATATAAATATGAACATGACCTTGCACCCTATTTTAACCCTCTTCCTAGCCCCAATGGCTCATGATCAACATTTTCTTTATGGTTAAGTTTTTTCTCTCATTATTCTTGATGTTTCCTTAGAATTTCTTCTCACAGGGTATTAGGGGGGGAAAACTAAAAGATAGAGCTTAATAGACAAGGGTAATATTTATGGCTGATACATTTGATGAAGAGTGTGACTATCTCTTCAAGGCTGTTCTGATAGGAGATTCTGGAGTTGGGAAATCAAATCTGCTCTCAAGGTTTGCAAAAGATGAATTCCGTTTGGATTCCAAACCCACAATTGGAGTGGAATTTGCTTACCGGAACATCAAGGTTGGAGACAAACTCATCAAAGCTCAAATATGGGACACTGCAGGCCAAGAGAGGTAAGGAACTCACTATTCCTTCTTTTTCTTTTTCTTCCTTCCAATGAATGGGTCTTTCTTCTCTCTTCAATTGGTGATCACTTTCAACTTTTGTTTTTTCCTTCTCTCTTGTTTGTTCAATTGTTTCTTTGTAGTCCCTGATCGTTATGATTTACTTTATTTTTCAATGTTTTGATCATACTCATCTGTTTTCATTAGCTCATAATAACCTTTATAGAATGTTCTTAAATTTTGAGTTTGTAGTTGAGAATTCAGTTGTATATATAGTAGATCACAGGACCATGGAACTTGTTTTGATGAAAGCTTGAGGCTTTATAAACCGGGGTTTCGATTTCTAGGTGGGTGTTCACTGGATTTGCTTAATATAGAAGATTTGAACATGAATTCAACTTGAAATTACAATGAACTTCTGTGTTCTGTTTTGTTAACTAAACAAGAATAGTTCTTTGGCGTTCGCTTGTGTTAATTGGCCAAAATAAAGGAAAAAGGATAGGGAGGGAGGAAAAATATTTTAGCATTCTTTAAACTGAACTGTTCATCCGTGATGATCTCTTAGATTTGATGATTAAAAAGTGTCAGGCTGCCAAATGCCAATTGAGTACCGGTTTCATTACGTGGGGGAATGAAATTAGAAAAGAATCACTCTTGAATCCATTCAGTGGGACCCTCAAGACACTAACATCATCATGATTGAATTCCATGCCTGAATGTGTGTGTGTTTGAGTACATAAACTTGTGAACCAAAAACTAACACTATTATATCATTAAAAAATCCAAAACATGTTCTCCCTCCAACGTAGGTGCTTTATTGAAACCTTGCCGTAATTTCCTCCTTTTCCGTGAGTGCATGTAACTTGTATTCCAAATTTACAAAAAGAATAGTAGTTACTACTTTTGCCTCTAGGTTACATGCCCTCAGTTTCCTTCTTTCCCACTTCTTCATAGTTTTATTTTCCTTGCATTTTCAATCCTCATCATGAATTAGGCAGAAAACTATTATGTAGCGGAGTTGAATAATGAGCATGCCACCCTACAACGTTCCATTATTTGTGGTTCCATTAAAATGGGTGAGTGTAGGTTGTGTAAGTGTAGAAACCAAGTTTTCTTTTCTTGATTTCTTTGATCATGCAATGCAATCTACATAGCGTAACTATTAGGCGATGTGGGTCCGAGACGTGGACTTGTTCGAGCTTTGTCACAGAAAGAAAACATGATGAAAGTGATTGAGAGAAAGAGCAGAAAGGCAAAGGGCAATCAATGAGTCGGGTGTGGAAATGAATGTAAGATGGTGAAGATTTTGGTGCCCAATCACATACTCAAACAATTAATTTCTTCTTTCTAATTATCTAAAGATTCTTAGGCTCTCCAAGGAGATCCACATTTTCCTCTCCTACATCACCTACCTATCAATATGCCTTTCCCATAAACTATATTTATATTTAATAGGTCACAACAAAATGTGACGACTCTTAGCCTAATTTATGTATGAGACATTAGTTTGTAAGTCATATTTCTTACATTTTGTTAATTTTCTTATATTTTGGTTAACTTTTTTATTTCTAAACTACTAGCACTGAATACTTAAGTGAAATCACAATTTTTGAAAGTATATATATATAATCGCACTCTGAAAAGGATGGTTATAATTTGGTGTCAGGTTTAGAGCAATCACAAGTTCATACTATCGAGGAGCCTCAGGGGCAGTGCTGGTGTATGACATAAGCATGAGATCAAGTTATGAGAATGTGAGGAAGTGGTTATTGGAGCTGAGAGAGTTTGGAGGCGAAGACATGGTGGTTGTTCTGGTGGGAAACAAGTGTGATCTGGATCAATCAAGAGAGGTTGAGAAAGAAGAAGGAAAAGGGTATGCTGAAACAGAAGGGTTATGCTTCATGGAAACCTCAGCTTTGAAGAATCTCAACGTTGAGGAAGTGTTCTTGCAAATGATCACAAGGATTTATGACATGACTAGGCAGAAAAATTTGGCAGCAAAAATGGAGGAGAAACCGATTAATCTTCTCAATGGGAAGGAGATTCATGTTACCGCTGATGAAGTCACTGCAACCAAACAAGCCAGCACTTGCTGTTCAAGATGAGACATTTTCTGGAAAAAATTTTGCGATAATCTTTCAGTGATTCATTCTTCCTATTTTCTCTACTTCCCTTTACAAAATCTCTTCATCTTACTATCGCCGTTTCTTCATTACATGGCGAAGACGAATTAATTTTTAAATTACACCAATGGTGACTTCTTCATACAATGTAAATGACGATTTTTATATCATACATTTTTTTTTTTAATTCTTTGTAGCTGGATTTTTTTTGGCGTAAGCTCGTGTCTTCTTTTATGGATAAATTTTGTTTCGACTAAATAAAACTATTTCCAACCAATTTTTTTTCCAATTATGTAACGTGATACTGAAAAAATATATAGAAATAAAATTTTCACGTAATATTTAATTTAAATTTTTATGAATGAAAAATATAATTACATAAAATTACTTGCGAAATAAATTTTAACTGAATAAATCTGAATTTAACACCTTTTCTCAAGTGAATTTTGTTTCAACTATCTTGTGAAATTTGTTCATGAAAGAACATAAAAATCAAAGAAGAAATAAAAAAAAAAACTTTTAAAGGTAGAACGATTAGAGAAAAGCTAAAAAAACCTGGAGGTTAGATTTTAGAAATATGATAGAAAATACCTTAGAAATTTATAAAAGAATCATAGAGGTTTCTAGATTTTTGTCGATAAAGGAGTTGGAAAAATACATAAACTTATTTAATTACCTCAATAGGAAAATAATATATGTTAATAAACTTAACCATCTCATTACCGAGGGGTTATATCTTTCTCAAACCATTTTCCTATGACTTGGGTTACTCAATAGTTCAAGTAATTCTATTTATTTTGTTTGTATTAACTTTTATATGGATGTATTCTCTAACTTTGAATAAATGAAAATCATAAAGCTTGTTTGAGAAATTTCGTTTTTGAAAATATCATATATGTTATAGAAACTTTGTTCTAATTTTTTTTTCCTAGAACACGTCTCGTATATTTTTAAAAGTATTCTCAATGTTTTGGATTTCTTTTTTTTTTTAAAAATATCATATATGTTATAGAAACTTTGTTCTAATTTTTTTTTCCTAGAACACGTCTCGTATATTTTTAAAAGTATTCTCAATGTTTTGGATTTCTTTTTTTTTTTTTAAAAATATTTTGGAAAGCTATATATTTTATATTCTAAAAATTTTCTTATGAAAATCCTTGTCTTGAAATCATGTTCTATAAATTTCAGAAAGTTAGTTATAGAACAGGTAATCTAGTAGTGACCGTTATGGAAGGTAAAATGGGCATTAAAAAATTATGCGGGTGCAGGAAGTAAAAGTCCAAAATAAAGGATAACTGGACTGTATACACTTTAATGGGCTCAATAGACCCAGCGTTGAAGCCCGGTAGATGGTGGTTCAGACAGTTTGGTAGTTGCGAGGACAAAATCATCGGTACGCCGAGTGGGACCCGAAGCGAAGCAGTGCGATTCACTCAACATTGATTGGCCCAACAAAACATGTTCCATGACCCGCGTGTCACTCTAACTTTCCCACTTAATCTTCTTCCTTGCAGCTTTCATGGCGCCCTTCTTCTTCATCATTACCGCCATCATGGATCTCTCGCTCAGAAAATCATCATCCTCCTGAATAATCTTTTATGCACGCGCGTTAACCTCTTCCAAACGCCGCGTTTCGATACACACGTGCCTATTGCGGATACGCGACCTTTTCTCTCCCTTTCATCTCGTTGTCTGAAACCATGGCCAATTGGATCTCCTCCAAACTTAAAGCCGCAGAGAGCATTCTCCACCAGGCAAGTCCGACTGTTACAATGCTTCGCATTTTGTTTTCCATTTTTGCATTTTCTGAATCCCTAGCCATAGGAGTTGTAATTTTCATCTAAATGTATAGCGCAATTATAATTATTTTGGTTCTCTTTATCTTTATGTTATCATGAAATATATTAATTTGTTAATTGTGTAATGGACGGTTCAGCTCGATCAACAAGCGGCGGAATCTCTTGGCAAGAACGAGGGTTTTCGATCCGAGGAACCGAGCATTGATGCTCCCGCGAAATCAGGGAGCAGTGTGTCTCTGAAGGATCAATTGAAGAAGAAACCCTTGGAGAGCAGTGATTATGGTGGAAAATTGCGTAGTGATCCTAATTTTAATGGCCTTAAAGTGACAGCCAGTGCACCCAAACTATCTCCCAAATCTGGCCCTACCCTAACAGACGATGATTGGACTGAACTCCTTAGTGCACCTGCACTTACTCAGTCTACAGCTTCTGCTTCTGGGAGCAATCACGGTAATGGGTTACCTGCACCTCGAGTTTTGAGCAGAAATAGTAGTAGGAAGCTAAAGGGTTTGTCTTCAGCTTCGTCGGTGTCCGACGTCAGGAAGAATGCAAGAAGTGGCAACATTGGTCCGAGGTCCTTCCAGAAGTCTGACTATGCGAAAGAACACAAATTGGGTGGAAAAGCCTCTGATGATGGGAAGGAATCTATCTCTTCGACTTCAACAGGGAGGAATTCGGCTGTAGAATCAGAGACTGATGGTAAATGGGGTAAAGAACCGAAGTATTCCGACAAGGACAGTTCTGAGAAGCTTTTGATCGAGGAAAAGGGAAATGAAGAAAATGAGCATCGGTTTAACTATAGGGACATTTCTCCACCAGAATCGTTGCAGGAAGTCGACCAAACTTTGCCTGCAGAAACAGCATTGGGGATTGATAAGGTGCAAGAACCTAAGATTGTGGTAGATTTTGATGGCAGTCAATTAAGAAGTGCGATAAAAGAGAGGCATGAGCTTAATTCAATATCTGATGATTTGAAAAGAGGTTCTCCCATGGCCAGTGAAGGAACTTCTGATTCAGATACTGATTCCGGTTCAACATATGATTCTGAAAGTGAACATGAGAGGGAGGAAAGGAGAAAGAGGAGGGAAAGGATTCTGGCTGAAAAAGCAGCAGCTAAGGCTATAAACGCTATAAAGGAACGGGAAAATATGGTGGCCAAATTAGAGGGGGAGAAGGAGAGTCTAGAGAAAATACTTGAGGAGCGAGCTAAAGAACAAGCACAAGAGGTAACATCATGACAATTTAAGAACTGATCTTTATGTGTGCTTTTTCACTTTTTTGTGTAGTGGTTACTCAACATGGTTTCTTCTATAGGATATAGGCAATGTTAGACAAATTTCTTAATTTTTTTTTTTTCGTGTGATTAAGTGGCAAAATTAAAATGTCAAACTCCATAGGCAGTGTTTTGCTTGCAGATATAACAAAATGGAATGTTATACTCTGCTTTGGTTTCACCCTCTGAGTAAAATCAAAATGCACCACTATTTTTAATCCAATTCCTGTTCTGATTTGTTTTTAAAATGCACTAAACAGGAAATAGAAACCATATTTTAATGTTATATCCTATTCTAACACTTCTACCAAATGCTACCATGGTATAGAAAATTCTTCTAACTTCATGTTTATGAGCTTTTGGTTATTTATCTAAGCTTTTTGTTCCTTGCTTTAGGCTTCACAGCTTCAGAGCACTACAATGGAAACGATGGACGCTGTTGAGTTAGAAAAGCAGAAACATAATAATACTAGAATGGAATTTCTTGCTCGTTTAGCTAAACTGGAGGTATGTTGATTTAATTTATTCAAACCGTTAGTTTATACTTTATATGATAGCATAACTTACTGTACCTTTCTGTAAATAATTTATAATGTTTTTTTTTTTTCACAAATATATCAAGATAAGCTTGTTGACAAATGTTTGGATTTATTGCAGACTGCCAATGCTGATCTTGCAAGATCTCTTGCGGCTGTGCAGTGGAACCTTGAAATTGAGGTATATTAAGATTCTTAGGTAACTTCCCCCCGTACGACCCGACCCATAGAAAATAAGCTTTGTGGGTCTATAATTATTGAATAGAAAAATATAGTTGCTTGCTAGTACCTGTTTCATGGATTTGGACTCCAGTCCTAATTTCGTGATGACTTATGATTTCCTAAAATTAATGGTGACATAATAAATAAGGTGATTATTAATTTAATATGACCAATCTGACAGCATAATGAAGCTGATCAGCATCATATATCTCAAGACCTTAGCCCTATTACTGACTCTGACGCTGTCTAGAAAAATCTCCAAAAATATTGCTGGAACTAAAAACTGAAAAACTAGACTGAATGAACCAATGGATTCCCAGAAGATGTTCTGATTGAAAATTTAGTTTTTGGAAGGAGTGGAATGAGTTCCAGTATATGAAATACTTGAAAAATATAGAATTATTTTATTGATATCAATCACACAAATTACATTCTCATAGTCTCTGTTTGTAATAACCAAAATCTCTACAAAAAAGGAAATAAAACATGTTGAAATAAATAGGAAGATTTTGAAGATATTTTATCCTAATTACTATGGAGATATCAAAAATATTTTTTGTCCTAATATTTTGCTATTTACAATACTCTCTCAAGTTAGTAAATGAATATCAATCATTCCCAACTTGCCTACAAGATCCTGAACCCAAGGAGGCAGCCCTTTAGTGAAAATGTATGTAACCTTAGATCCCTATTGAAACATGAGTTGTAACTGTTAGGTTTCTGTCAAGATTATCTTTGATGAAGTGTCTTTTAATATGTTTGGTCCTATCTTGATGAACTGGATTATGGACAATGTTCATGATGACTTGTTATGAAATACAATTGCATATGGATGTCAACATTAATTTTTAAGGTCATCAAGTATAATCTTCATCCAGAGTCCTTCACAGACTTTGAGCAAGGGTTCAAAATTCAACCTTTGGTGAAAAATAAAGAATTATTTTAATGATATCAATCACACTAATTACATTCTCATTATCTCTATTTGTAATAACAAAACTTTTAAGAAAAGGAAATAAAAATATGCTGAAATATATAAAGATTTTGAAGATATTTTTTTTCCTAATTACCATGGAGATATCAAGAATATTTTTTATCCTAATAATCTCTAATGTACAACACTCTCCTTTGTTTATATACTGTAAATTGGTCTAATCTCTAGTTGATGTGGGATCTTCAATACATGTTGAGGTATGGACATCTCGTTTGTGGGACTAGATATTTAGGAGTGGTTCAACAATGACCCAGTAGGCCTAACAAATCTTGCTAAGATAAGCTTTGATATTATATCAAGTGAGTTAAAATTCAACTCACCCTCACAAAACCACAAAATTGACTTGTAAGTTAAGGATTGTCTTCACTTATATATTGTAAAGTTGGGCTAATCTAGTCGATATGAGATTTCTAACAGAAATTGAATAAGCCAAATAGCATGCGTTGCTTCAATTCCCATGGTTCCTTGATCCTCAGATCGTCCTCATATATATCTGGAAAGGTGTACTAATTTTCGTATATGTTTTATCAGGTTAAACGAGTAGCAGAACTTAGACAGCAAATCTCATCGAAGGAGTTGCTTCATGAAGGTAATGGATCTTTGCAACGTATTTTCACCTTGTTTGGTACATTATTTCTTTCCAATGGATAATACATGTTGTCTTTTCATGGGACTTGTTAACTGCCTAGGTTTATACGTCATAGCTGTCTCATTTTACTTTGAATATGTATTTTTATCATTAAACATTAGTCACTAGATTTTAACAAAAATGTAGTGACTTAATTATGAATTTAGGCATAAGCAATTATGCAAGGGACTGGTGATTAGGTGGTTAGTAGTAAACTTAGTATGTGATCGAAGGATAGGCTTGCAGTCAAAGCAATTATGTGCTCAGCTGCTATAGGGATTTTGGGAACCAATCAACTTGGGATGTGCCTTTCTGTTGCCCAAGAATATGTCTGACAAAGAATATGAAATACTACTGTCTTTCTTTCTGCAGTTCCTGAGTGATAATAGCTACACGTATCATTAATTTGTCAAATTGGGTTGGTTAGTGTGTGGGAGTTGTTGAAATGAGCTAATCCTTTAACCTTTTGTAGAGCTCAGAAGGAGAATGAAGAATCCTCCTCAAACTGGAGCTTCACAAAATCAAGTAAGTTATATGATTATTTACTGAAATGGGGACACATTGATCCATTGGTTTCTTTTGTTAACTTGTCGAAGTGGGGGGCTTTTTAGAGGGTGTCTCTAGTATCGTATTTTGTTAGATCTTGCATTTCCCTTATAAACTTATGTGCTCACTACTATCTTGTTTATTATGCTGATATTGTAGCTAGCTTCAAAAGGAGTGGAGTTTGAACGGGAAATTCTTGAGGCAGAGCACTCTTTAATTAACGATAAAGTCACTCAATTGGAGGAAAAGGTAAGGTTTTAAACTTTTTTCCGTGAAGATCTATGATATTTATTTCAGATGCAATGTAATTCATGACTTTTAGCAGTCTGCATAGAATTTTCTATCTTGAAATGTGGTGTCTCTCTTTTTTTCTTCTTTGTATTAAATAGGATTTTCTCTTGTTTTCTGGTTATATTTTAAAAAGCAAATTTTGTAAGGATCAAAACGAGTCTTCGAAATAGTCATACCTGTATATTTCTGTTTCTCCATGTTGTATTTTAAGTCTTGGAAATTTCCATTATATGTATCCTTTCTTATTGGTTTTAAATTTACCAACTATGTGCCCTGTTATCTAATGGTTGTGGTCCACTCCCTTAGGTTTCTTTCTTTGTGCCTTATCTGGCTAGATAAGTTTGGGTACGATGGTGAGAACCCGACGGTCTCCAGGAGTAACAAGTACTGAATAACTTTGTGCTAAATTCTGCATAACAATCTGTTTTATTAAACTAACTAATATGTTTTTACTGAAATAACTGCCTGTAAAGCTTTCATCCTAATAAAAACAACTTCCATATGCTGCAGATATACGAGTTATAGAAATTACTGAAATATTCAAACACCGGAAACCACCATACTAACATGTGGCATTAAACTGTAAACCCGAAATTGTTATTATCTATGCATAATGGTTGACACTGATAATTTGAACTTGGTTCCTCCTTTTCCTTCACTGATATCCTTGTTAGAAGGCACTACTTTAGTAACTAAGTTTGGTTGATTGGAAATTGTAACATTAATAATATTTCGCTATTTGGTGTCCTTTTTATGCTTTTGTGAAAGCTGAAATGTTTTACCAAGTGAGCAGTTATGGTTTTATTTCAATCAATTACAAACGGTCAACTCTTGGAAACATTTCCTTTTTCTAAGGAACCAATTAATTTCTTTTAAATATATTGCAAGTTTTTAAGTCAATTTCCATACGAATTGGAAAATTAAAATATAAAATATACTATGCTATCATGAATTATTTCTAACCTGCATCTTTTGTTCTTGCATTATTATAGATCGCTTTATGCCTGTGAAGTTAATATGATTTCCTCTTGCTGTGTGGAATTGTTTGATTTGTATTTCAAAGGCAAGAAAGCTGGAAGCTGACATTGAAATAACAAGGAAAGAGATGGAAGAGCCAACAGAAGTTGAAGTTGAGCTCAAGCAAAGGCTTCAACAAATGACTGACCATTTAATACATAAACAAGCAAAGGTGTGTCTTTTAATACATCTAGTTGACTGTAATGTGTGTGAATGTTCATGGAACACTGCTTTAAATTTAAAGCGGAACCAGCCAAACTGATCAGTCAGTCCTAAGGGTGACTGACTGAAAAAATTAGCAGTTAAAAATCTTTGTGCAGTCAAAATGACCAACTAATTAACCGGATCCACTTTTCAGAACCCACAAGTTAGTTTAAAATGCCAACAGAAATATATCAAAAATTCTTTCAAGTACAAAATTAGGACTGGACTTTCTTAACTGTTTCTTCTGACCCCTACGTATTTAAATTTCAAGCAAATTATTCTGCTTGTCAACAGGTGGAATCACTCTCTTCAGAGAAGGCAAGTCTTATATTCAGAATCGAGGTATACTTTTTACTGATGCTATGATACTAATTCTTGAAACTGTATATACTTGATTTTCAATATTCATAATCAACTCGGCAGGCTGTGTCAAGGTTGCTGGATGAGAACACGTCAGCATCAGGTGCAACAAATATGAATCCTGCCTCTTCATCAAGTGACTTAGAATCAGGAGTATGGGAGCTCTCCAATTCAAAGTTGAAGCCTATGCTAAAAGCCAGAATTCATTCTGGCAAGAGACAGCTTGGATCATTACTTCAACAACTAGATTATATTTTCGTGACCGGTGCACTTTTTCTGAAAAGGAACACAACTGCAAAATGGTGGGCTTTGATATATCTTGTTTGCCTTCATTTCTGGGTGCTTTATATTCTTTTATCACATTCTAGCCCGTCAAATGAGGGTAGATCTGGTGCCCAGATCTCGTTGGAGAACATTAATAACACTGGAGGAGTATGATTGTGTTGCAATGTGTCTTTTACTTGTGTCATTCACCTCGGCTTTTTAGGAGGCTCGCAGTATATTGGATTTATTTTGTTACGCCAGAATATATCAAACATCTGCAGTTGACATGCAGGTATGCCCGACACTTATGACCACAAAAATACAGGACTTCATAGCTTCCTATTTCGATGAACTAAATATCTTTGAAGTTGTGGAACTTCATTGGATGAGGAGGGACTCCATCGGAGGAGCAATGTCCTACTATTTGTATTGACACAATGGCTAATCAGTATTGAGACAATTAATGTAGCAATAAGTATTTTGTATGTACAGTTTAACAGCAGATGATGTAGTAACAGAATATGCCTCTGATCGGCGAGTGACTTGGAGAGGCTTTGATGTGAGCTCTGTTGTGACTATAGAATTTAAAATCAAAGATGCCGCCGTAAGCAGTTTCGAAATTATTATCTCTTCAATATTGTAGAGGAAGAAAGAGAATCCATTTTTTTATTATACAATTATTAATAAATATTTATTCATCTGTCTAGTGCATTGGAACCTCATACTTGATGACATTGTATAATTACATCTAGGTCGACTCTTTGATTTAATTCAATATATATTCATGTGATGTTATGTTGATATGTATCATGTGTTTAGTAAGCTATTAATCAGTGGTCTTAGTCTAAAGTGAATTAACTTGATGAAATTGGAATTTATTAGTTACTTTTATCTTATATCCTACTTTTTCATTCCCCTACTTAAATTTTGTTTACTACGCCAAATAATTTTATTTTTCACCTATTTTTATTTGTCTTCCTTATTTTGTTGTGACTTATTTCTCACCTTTTTTTTTTCATAATAAAGTGGGAATTATTTTTAAGAGAGCAATGTGTAAAAACGAACAACTTTAGGACCTTAAGTCAAAAATAATTCATGCCAAATTAGAAACAATTTCTAGGGTGGCGAAAAAAAGCACTAGTCATATTTCAGCATGTTTTATGAAAGATACGATAACACTTTTGTTGACAGTCCAATTCATGTTCCCAAAGAATAGGCACTTTATTAATGATAGTTTTTGTGATAGTATGAACGTTTACCACTAGCACGCGAGGAACTGTTAGACGCAGATCAAGTTGTTTTAAAAATGCAATCCAACATGCTGAAGTTATGTCTATTTTCAATTCAATGTAAAGTAACTTGTCACTGCGTATTGGGATTTCACGTTTTTTATGGTTTACGAAAACCCACCACACATCTAAACATATTTAATGAGCCGTCCTAGCCACCTCCTAACAACCATCACCAAAAAGAATGGTTTTTCGCAACTAGAGTTAATGAAAATTGGGTTGAATGGAAATAACCCTAGGCAAGTTAAGAAAATAAATTTATTTTTGTCTATTTATTCTCGATCACTATCTCGTTGTGTGCTCTCTCCAAACACCACAAACGCATAAGCAAAACACAACCTTATGACAGATGATATTCTCAACATTCACCAGACAAAAGCGTTCTGTTATAACTACATTGTGTTAAAAAATGAATTTTGCTAAATACAATATTCGGAGGCATCAACAAAACATTTGTGTTCAATACCTGCCAAGGTTGCAAGTTACAGGTCCATAATGAATGTAGGAATAAAATAATATGAGAAACGGAGTTGATGGTCCATTAGTACCTGCACAAGCCATTATACTTGCAAACAAACATGTAGTACATGAAGGTGAATTATACATATCTAAGAGAACGAGCAATAACTGCATCATAACCATGGGCGACGGCAGCTGCAACTTGAGCGTGACGTTGTGAAAGGAATCAAACAAATTCAAAGAACTAAATGCTAGCCAATTTTCAGATCATCACTGCTTTTCCCACTGCTTTCTCTACAACTTGAGACAGTAAATAGTTAAATATCATCTCACCTACAATTAAGAGACGCAATAAGGAATTTTAAAGCATTTCCAGATCATTCAGAGACAACATCTGACCTTCCTAAACAATTGCATATTGTATTCCGCAAATATGTTGATAGTATATATGTGTGGCTCTATTTAGATGATTTATCTTTCCAATATAATCACCTTATTCTTAATGAATTAATTTATGCCTACACTATAATCTAGGGCATACGATGTTCTAATCCACAGAGCAGTTTTGAATCAAATCCAATGTGCAAATCTCGAGTTACTCTTTTTCTTCTTTCCAACAAATGATACTTTATAAATCATTAAACAACTCTGAATATTTATTCAATATAAAATACTTAGGCTCGTGAGATCCAAAATGGTAGAGCACAAAAAACCAAAAATACGTTATGCAAGTGGAATTAAAATTGCATCTCACCAGTTCTCTTCTTGTGGAAGATTACGACTGTAGAATGGAAACTCAAAGAGAAGGGCTGTTTTGAACCATGCCGGTAAGTTCCCATAGACCGATGGTGGCAACGGGATTAAAGGGCTGAAAATGATTTGGCTAAGTCACTTTTTCTAAACGACAAAACAACAATAGCCTCATCCCATTGGGTAGAAAGATATTTCTCCTTAATAAAACTGAAAATAAATAAGAACATGGAGGAGGTAAATTAACCTTGTTCTTTTTTTGTATATCCTATATCCATCTACATTGCCGAACTTCTTATCTGCGGAATCCTGTCTCCATCATGGAATTCATCATCAGGAAAGCTATGAAATTATAGTACAATTTTGATCAAGTGATAGGTAAGAAGCAAACCTCCAGTAGCGGAATGCCACTGACAAAAAGAAGCAACAATGTGAGAAAGAGCGGTCCAATGATTACCAGCCATTCAGCACCCTCCAGTACAGGTGTAGATGCCACAAAAATCCCCCACCAAAGCAATATCTAAGTTAAGCATTCATGACGCATCAAGGTTTTACGTTTTTTTGTAATAAAATAAGAAATATTGTTAGAACATTGAAACCCCTATAAATACCAAAATAACCATTAGCTAAGCAGCCAAAAGAGGAAAATTATCACTTTAGTTTATCTTATAGAGATGCAGGAATGTAAACAAATAGCCTATTCTGGCATATCTCAGCAACCCTATGCACATTTTCATGGAAATAGCCATACAATATACCAAGTCACACTATTTATTATTGGTTGAAATTTACTTGAAATTATAGAATTTTGTAGGTCTCATTTCTTATTTAATAAGCTCTACTTATGATTTTGTAGTTTCCAACAAATTTTGACCAATAGTAGAAAGTGTTTTAGAAATGTGTTGCTAGCACTCTCTGTATAATAAAAATGTTATTTAATACATATATTGATATTATTTATTTCAAAATATAATTTAATTTAAAATTTATATTTATTTTATCCTACAATTCAATTATATATAATGTTAAAATAGATATATTAATAGATCGGTTTCAAATTCATATAGATGGCCCTTTCAAATTGAGGCCAGTAAGGACAAAGATAAACGTGTCGTATGCATACCCCTAACTGCTGCAGTTGCACTAATAGTGTGTTAGGGTAAATAACTTAATAAACAATTAATCAATAAGTTTACCAAATGATAACTTATATTATATCATAAGCCAGACTTGAACCTTACTCAATGAGTTGAAAAAGAAAAACTAACACAAAAAAGCTACAGAATAAAACTTGTTGGAACAAGCTATAAAGAGCTTATAAGAATAACCCTAGCTAAATTCACAAATTCAACTAAACTTATTGTACTTTCTTCCATATTTTCATTTGAAAGAAATAATAGCACTTACCTCACCAAAATAGTTAGGATGACGCGAATATTTCCAAAGTCCAACATTACACCACTTCCCTCTATTTTCTGATGATCTTTTGAAATTCAGCTTTTGTTGATCTGCTGTACCTTCCACAATAAAACCGACAGCCCACAAGATCCACCCTATTATATCCACAACATGTAGAAAGGGATTTCTGTCGCTTGCATTAACCAGTGTAACCGGTAAACTCACAGCCCACACCCAGACAGCCTGTAAAAAATCAACGTAAATTGACTATTACCAGACATCAAAAGAGAAGATTTCCTGAAAAACAAACATCAGCATCCTAAATCTTAAAACAAAAATTATACAAATCTAAGAAACCTGAAATATCCAAAATATGGCCAGTCTACCCAAATTATTGCGCATTTCATCAAAGCGTCGGTCTTCTCCCCACTGCAAAATTCTGACAAGCATATTTAGAAGTTAGATAAACTACACTCATAAAGACACTTAGATAACTAATAGTCCTGACATTAAGCTGCATCCTAATGTTGAAGGAAATATGCCTTGAGCATGAGAATTTAGAAGAATTGATGCGTTTAACAGAAACTTGAATAAGTAATTTTCTTAACAATTATGGTGCCTTGCTATGATACTTTCTTTAATCACAAATTGGTCACTGAACCAACTATGTCAGGTACATGCTAAACATTGCAGTATATAATATAAAAGAGCTCCAATCGAAAGGGGATTTTACAAAAATAAACATCAGCATTACAATATGGTAATCATATCATAGATTCATGTTCTGGCAAAGTAAAGAGAAAATAACCCCTTCAAATCAAGCATATAAAGTTGAAGATGAAATGAAACATTCATGTTCTGGCAAAGTAAAAGGTAATAGATAAAAAGAAAAAGGATATGGAGTGAAATTGGTCCAAATGGTATGTGATACATGGAATAAACCACATTCAACAAAGTTATACTCAATACTCTATAGAAGTACTGCAACGGTACCGCCACAAATTTATCAAGATGCAAAATTCAATTTAATCGCAAAAAAAGCACACAAGACATGCTTCAGTCATATAACATATACACACCTGAATAAGAGGAAAAGCGCCAGGCGAAGTCCCCATTTCACAACAAAAAAAGTCAGGATTATCTGAGAAGAGTGATTTTAGTCAACATCGAGCGGGACTCAGGGTAGGAGAATAAATATTGTTTTGTAATCTTCAATTATATATATATATATTTTTTTACACTGATAATTCCAAATACACAAAAAGAAAAGGACACGTTAAATTACCTGTCGAAAATACCAAGAGCCTTTGATCACCAGAGTCAATACAGCAATTATAATGAAATTCGTGCTTCCTTCAACGAGAAATTCATGGCAGAAGATTTCAACAACCACTTTGTTTTATTCATTAACAGAACAATAAAATATACCAGCTACTTCTTTGTTTATTACCAGAACAGAATAGAATACTAGTTATTTTTTGAAGTCAAAGAAACGGTCAAAGTGCAGTAAGAATAGCGATACCAGCAAAATCAGTGACTTTGTCGAATTTGAGGAGCGCAGTGACGACGAAAAACAGAAACTGATAGCCAATCTGAAAAAATTAAACGAACATCTGAGATAAAGAATAATGGAAAATATACGAAATGGAGAACGAGAGAGAGAAGAAGAAATTGGGAATGGTTACAGTGACAAGTGCGGTGAAAGCTAAGAAATGAGAGTCGATGAGAGTAGCCATTGCCTTTGCTTTTGCTTAGGAAGGAAGAAGAAGAAGAAACGTGAATGGGTGGTTGTAGCACAAATACTTTGATTTTGGTATTTTGACCTTGCGACTTATCCACATCCACCACAATTAATATTTTTTTTTATGTGAAGAGATTAATAAATAAAGATTTATGGTTTTTAATTTTATAAAATGAATTGAAATTGTATCTGTACTAGTATATCTTCTATTCTTAGTTTTTGTTGATGAGTTTTCGCGGGAGAAAGGTCATTGCTACAGTAAAATGACTAAAAAATCGTTGACTAGATATTTCTTTATAGTTAATGTTTAGGACTACAGCTAAAAATGAATAAGTAAATTAGGTAAATAATAAATTTACAAATTCTAACAGTAAATTATATAAATTTTCTCTATGCTGTTGATTTGCTTACCGAAATACGTTATAAATAAAATATAATAAAGACAAAAGAACAAAAAAGTTGACTTCTTTAATGAAAAAGTATGGGAGAAATTGGAAGTGTATCAATGGTTAGTCTTAACATTTTAGAGATAGATAAAGATATAAGCCTTGTTCATGTAAAAAATTTGGTTGAGTCTTCTTTGTAACTTGAAAATTAACTAAAAGTTGAAAAACTAAATTAAAAATGTTTAGTGATTGATTTAATGTTATATATTTAATCTAAATTATTAATTTATTGTTATAGATTTAAAATAAAAAATAATAATATGGAATGACCAAGTTACGTGACAACGTGAATAAAACAGATATGAACACACCTCTTCAATAGGAACATGGATTATTTCTATCAAATTCACGTGTGCATTTGCATGCATGGATACCCATACATGACTTTGCTATGCAAATGAAGAAATTGGTAGCTGAGGAAGAGGAGCAAGGCAACTCACTTATGATTAAAAATGGAAAAGGAAATAAAAAAAGGATGGAAAATACAAAATGAAATTATTTGAATTGAGAAAATTAATGAAATTTTCTAATGAAAAAATCAATTAATAATTATAATAATGTTGGAAAACTATTTTTAACATTCATCCCCGATTGTGTTTTATATCAATATTTGAGTGTATTAACTAATTTAGAAAGTGTTTTCTACAACTGATATTCTATAGGTATATAGTAATTAATAATTTCATGTTAAAAATAGTAATTATAAAAACATATTACAAAATTGACTTGATAAGATCTAAAAATATCAGTGGTTGTGATTGCAAATTTTGCATAATAAAATCAAAGTTTAAAAATCTCAAACAAAAGTTCATTTTTTGTTTCCATGCTATTCTTTGCAATGTAAACCAAGAGCAAAAGTGTAAAACTTATGACTTTTGTCTTCAAACTCAGTTGAAAAAACAATCTCAAATTCCTTCTCCTTTGTTCACTCATATTTTAGCGAGTACCAATAAATATAAACACAAAAATCCGCACCTTTTAAATATACACTTACACCAACTCTGATAAAGATATAATCCAAACAAATAAACTCAAGAGACCAAATTCGCATAAATTATCAAATGAAAGTAAGCTTTTCAATGCAAATTTAGATAAAATCAGTAACCAAATAGAATGCTACAAAAACTGAAAACGAGAATGCTTTCTAGTCAAGTTATCAAAACTGATAAGGAATATAATTTTAAACTTCTTCAAGCACGAGCTGCTCCCTTCAGGCTAACCATGCGAGTAGATACATCGCCATGGGATCCCCTTAATGCTGAACCCCTTTGAGCAGTCCTCCCGGAACCTCCATATGAAGAACCTGTTCCTCGTCCCCTTGAATAGCCACTCCCAGCTGCTTGGCCTAATGCCATCGGTCTTCCACCACCACCATATCCGGCACGCCCACTGCCTGGTCTTGGCTGAGAGAGCGACAGGTCTTGCCATCTACCACCTGAAGATGTTGTTCCGCTACCAGCTGCGGCAGCAGCTGCATAGTCCTGGCCATCTCTCCGCCTCAGAGGCAGATCCAATCCACTACCACCTATCCTTGCCTCTGTTGCTTTTTCATTATTCTCTGCAAGAATAGATAACTTCTCGGTCAACTGGAATGCCAATGCCTGCAGCCTAGAGTGTTCAACATCTTGGAAAAGAATACACCCCGTTGGCTGGTCCCAGCTTGCATAAAGCTCTTCATTGATCATCATCCTACTGACAATGCTATGAGTGCGAGAGACAGAGAGATCAAAAATTTTTGTGAGCTGATCCAAGCACAAGGATTCATAAGACGAAGAGAAGGTAAAGAGGTATGTCCTCAATGCCTCCTCCTTGATTTTGTCCTTCAGCATTTCAAGGACAGTGTCTCGATTTCTCACAAATTTCCATACATCAAGAGACACAATAATGTCAAAAGCCTTCTGGAAGTCTCCCTTGCGTAGAACCCTTGTAGCAGCCATAACATGATCTCTCACATTTTCCGGTGGACCAGTAAATGTTTGTTTCTCACTTACCTCAAGCAAGCGACGGAAAGTTTTACTAATGACCTTCCGTTTGGCATCATGAACATTGGCTGCCAAGTTGGGAACTTCCAGCAGCATAGCAGATACAAGATGTACGGCCTCCAGGAGCTCAAGATTGATGTGCATATGATATGGCATCTGCCGTCTTCTTTCCAACCTTTCCTGAAAGATAATTGGAAAGAGTTATCAGCAAACAATTTATCCAATTCTAAAACAAAGAATTGATTTAAAATGCATTAACAATACTGTTGTCCAATCACAGGTCACTACTAAAATACACAAGACGAAAAGTTAGTGTCTATTGGGAAGCAACCTGATAATTGCAGAACCAACAAAAAAGACAGATCAGCCATCTCTTGACGAGCTGATTATCAGCATGCTGACCAAATTATAATCAGTTTCACATTACTTCAATTTCTTTCAGTTCTTTGGCTATAAATTCTCCCCATGATGTCATTTTTCATATAACAAGGCTTTACCTCTTTAGTACTGATTTACATGGTACACCTAAGCAGTTAAATAAATTCATATAATTTTCTGATTAATTGCAGTACATTAACAAAGCACACAGTTTCACTACACAAAGGAAATTTAACACTTAATGCCTCACTGCACAGAAGCATCTTATCTGAACTTGGTAAGACTAGAGTGATATCGAAATGACTGAGGAGGATCTAGGTATCTTCAGATATATTCTATTTTGAAAATATTATGATAAGAAAAATAGCATAACCATACATGTTTACATACACATATCTTGCAAATACTCCCTTAGTACCTTAGTAATAAGAATAAATGCATTGAACTCTTAACAAAGACCAGCACCTAATAAGCTTCCACCATATCAATCAATTGAAAAAAGGAGGTCAATACCTGTTCTGGAGTCTTCTCATGATAACGACTTTGTGACACACCTTGTGCCAGCAACTCCTTCACCCTTCCACCAGAGTAGAGTTCGGACAGACAGCCATGTGCTTCAGAAATCAGTCCAACCCGAAAAGCACATAAACCTAACTGTGACATAGCCCTGTTAAAAAGTATCTGTGTTGAAATGTCTAAATGCTGAACACTGTCTTGCAAATGGCTCATAAGCAGCAGATCACGGGCAATTGAGAACTCATCAAGAAGTGCATGCTGATATATATCACAGAGCATTGCTCGTGCTTTGGTTCGCTCATCTCCATATTTGTATATCAAAGATACCAATACATCCATCAAGGTCCTGCTATACTCAGGGAAAGTGGGTTTTCGTGCCACAACCTCAGGGGTAACAACAAATGCAGTTGGAACTCTTGGTTCAAATTCTTTCGACTCCTCACTTACCTCCCCTCCATTCTCCCCAGCTTCTGTCAACTCAGTCAATTTTCTCATAGCATCATAAACCTCCTGCGGTTTGTAGTAAATGAGCTCAACCCTCCTCAAAGCCACCTTAGAAGCGGCTTTGAAATTTCCAACCCTTTCAAGATATTCCTGGACATTCTGAGCAAGAACCAGAAATGTGGGTTCATCCCTAAGTCTCTCCACATAGTCACGTGTATGAGGATCTATGCATTGCAAGCTCTTGAAAAACTCAACATCGATTCTTTCTAAGAAAGCAACTAAGTTACCCCAAACCCGAATTGGTCCAGTATGTTCAGTACCTTTCTGAGTCTCATTCTCATCTGGTTCCACAGAATCATCGACGACTATGTTTGGGTACTGGACCAAAATATCAAGAATGATCAGCATGTTCTGCACACATTTTTTCCATACATTTATGGGCATGTACCCATTCAGACCTGGATTAACATCAAACTGAGCAGAAACCGCACTGAAAAGAATTTCCAGCTTCTGTGCAGGTGTCTTGGCAACTTTTGTTAGGAAAGTCAGCTGCTCAACCTGCTCAAACCTCCCAGTTCCCTTCCTTCCCCTAGCAGACACAACCTCTTTAAACTTCTTGTTAACAGTGTCCCATGTGATCTCACTAGGGTTTTTCATGAACTGCCTATCTAAAAGTCTGTCCTTCTTGCTCAGCTTTTGGTCCCAAGGACCTTCATCTGGCTTTTCATCGTCATATTGAGATGCTTCCGAATCAGATTTGGCTTCTGGTTTTCGAAGCTGCTCTGGCTCAATAATCTCATCATCACTTTCATAATCTTCCTCACTATCATCTTCTTCTTTCTCCTCCTCACTCTCAGGGTTCTCCCTGCACTTATTAATCAACTCCTCATACTGCTTGTTATTCTTCTTCAGCTTCTGCTTCATTGAGTTCAAGGCTTTAGCATTGCTACTACTCATTTTCTTCTTGGCATCCTTATTAGCCAAAGCCTGAGCCAAGAAATCTTCCAACATCACAAGTGCCTTGATGTAAAGGTTGGGGACCTTCACCGACTCAGTGACGCGCATGACTTTCTCAAGCTGTTTGTTAATCTTGTCAAAATACTCTAGCAAGCTCACCCAGTCGTTGATCTTCATGGCATTCTTCATCTGGTCGACAGTGGAAACCATCTCCTCAAAACGCTTGTCTTTTGCTGACCTCACAACACGTTTTTGACCATCGGAGTCATCACTGTCACTTGCATTGTCCTGCAGGTACCTGCTTGTCACTGCTTGACTGGCAGAATCACCAACTGCCGTTTCGACCTCCTCGTCATAATCACTCTCCTCCTCCTCAGAATCACTCCCACCCTGCCATTCAGTAAATAAAACACGCTTTGATATCACATATTTCTTCAACTCAATGCAGCAAATAATCAAAACATAATTATGAATGTTTTAAAAACCTGGGTCCAGAATCGGGAAGCCATCCTTTGTCAAAAGTTGTGAGAATCGTCAAGAATCTGCAAATGAACAATATCAAATTGTAGCTGTATCACGAAAGCATAAAATCAGATAAAAAAATCCATTTTTTCAACGACAATCCTCTCACAAAAAAGGGGGAAAACCCCATCCTATCGAGGCTTCTTCCCAATTTACAGAAGAGAAAAGCACAAGGACGACATCGGTTATTCAGCAATAAAATAATTTTCTCCTCATTCCTAAATTTTATCATGGTATAGAGAACGTGAAATTATTGATCCTATATTTTTGTTGTCAACATTAAAATATTATAATTATCAATTAAACGTAACAAAATTCTCAACCAAAACAAACCAATTATCAGAAAAACACAGATGCAATGACATCCAAATAGACCCCTTGTTCCAAATACAGTAGGATAAAAATTGAGCAGAGAAAACAATACACACATTCAGAAACAGGGATATGCCGGAGGGAAATAAATAAAAGTAAAAATTGAGCAGAGAAAACGAAACATCAGAGATATAAGGGGTAAAGAAGAAGATCAAAATGGGGTGCCTACCGATTTGCAACGCGAAAGAAGAGAATAGGGAGATGACAAGGATTTCGAATGGATGCGTGAATTATGGTTGGTGAAGAAGAATCAGGGTTTTGTATTCAAAACTGCACTGAGGTAAGTGCTGTGTAACGTGTTGTGTTGTGAGTGCTAAAGAAATAGGGTTAGGGCAGAAGAAGAGAAAAATAAGGAGTAAGCAAAATTTTAAATATATTTAGATGAAGAAAAATAGGAAAACAAAATAAATATATTTTTGACTTGAAAGTAAAAATAATTAAATTTATTTTTTTACTGAATATATAGATAAAAACTTTTACATTCTCATTCAACTAAAGTAACTGATATGATTTTTTTTTAAATAATTACGATATAAGAGAAACAACAGTATATGTATTGATATGTAATTTGTAGATGATGTAAAGTTTTTAAAACTTAGAATAAAAGTTAGCAAACTTAGTATATATGGTAATTTGCAATTAAATTATAATATAAAGCTTTTCATATTATTAATATATGTTATGTTATAAATAAAATATTTCAAATAAAATTTTTATGTAGTAATTTTTTAAAAATAATTTAGATACAAAATTTTAAGCTTTTGGTTTATTATTTTCTCTAAACATAAAATTAAGTATTATTTTAAAAAAAATATATGAAAAATTTAATTAAAAATAACTTAAAAAAACTCCCTTCCATTTATTTCACTAACTTAAGGGCAACTATTTTTTTAAGTTAGTCGCACCACCTTTCTTTTTTCAAACAGTAAATTTGATTTTTTTTTCCTTCGTTATATAGTTTTTTCCACTCCTATACATCCAAAAGTAATATTACAACATTAGTCTAATTAAAAAGAATTATTTTTAAAATTAAGCCCATTATCGTTGGTTGGCTTCTTTTCTTTGGAGGGGATGTAGTATTTTGCAGAATCCATCCTTTGTATAAAAAACATTATTTGCTTCTCCACAGCCCAATTTTCCGTTTAAGTAGAAAAACCATTACCTTTTCTTATAAAAAAATCTCTTCGTCAAAAACCCAAATGCTTGGATGCAATAAGAACGTGAATTATTTTTATTGAATATTTTACAAAATCATAGTAAATATTTTTATTGAATATTTACAAAATCAAAAATTGGTGTGAGTTACTTCCTTTCAATTGTTTGAAATAAAACCACATTCAGATAGATACATATCTCTCAGACCCATTCATTCCTTGATATGAGATTTAGGTTAAAAGTAATATACTGTTTACAAGTTTTAGCTATGCATGGAGGCTATTAAATGAGTCAGTAAGGGTCCAATAGCAGAAAAGTTTCTAGCGCAGCCTAATTTAAATCTCTCACAAGTTTCTGGTTTATCTGTCTTAGCCTGTCCCGTTACTGATAAATGAAAATTGATTTCTTTTTATTCTTCATTACTGCTGCCAATGCCATTAATTGACTTCTTCTAAATAAATGTTAATATTATGTGAATGAAAACTAGAATTTAGCATATGTAGGAGTGATAAGAAAAGTGTGGTACAATTTGAATATTACTGATAACTATTGATATTATTGTAGCTCCATCATGTCCTCCAAAAGTCTGTTAGGCAAACTTGTTGATTGTTGAAATGTATATTACTTTCAATCCCATTGAAGAGAATGAGAAAATAAATGGATAACCTTATATGATACAAGCTGAGCACCCTGCATGATTGGATTAAGGAGCTATTAACAATGATGAGGACTTACTAGAGGAAAATTTGCATTGAATATTGAATCATTAAGCAGGAGCAATGGAGACTTTGTCCACCTCTACAATGTACTCAAGGGTTGCAAGTGGAGGGATTTGAACACCAGTGCCTAAGTCAGCACCATTCTCTCCAAACCCCAATTGAGGAGGGACTATTACCTTCCTCTTCCCACCTGCCTTCATACCTTTTAGCACATATTCTATCCCTTCACACACTCCCTTACTATATGGCCTTGATCCCATCACTAGAGCCAATGGTTTCTTCTCCCCCTCAAATGTGTTCACAAACACTTCTCCATTGTTTTCAACTTTTCCCATAATATCAATCACAACCAGATCACCCTTTCTTGGTGAAGCGCCACCACCAACTTTCAATTCATAGTACCTGTGATTCAACGCATCAGAAAATGAGGCATATAACTGTATAAAATTACCTATAATAGAGTGTGAAAGATAGTGAACCTTATGCCATTAGGTAGCACCACCTCTTCCACCTTCTCAACGTTCCTATGCAAGACAAGAAGCTCATCAGTCATCACTAAAAAAACTAATATATAAGCTTTGCTGTTTAATTTTGGTGAATGTAAGAGAAGAGGGTTAATGTTGAAAAGTCATCTTAATCGAAATGAGTTCTAACCAGCCTTAATTGGAACCTATAGTTAGTTGTCTTCAAAATGAATACTTACAGAAGGGCTAGCCAAAAAGACTAAGTAAAACTTAAAGTAGTGATTAAAGATATGACAAATGTAATTCTTATAAGACTCAGACAGTTTTTACTGTAAAAGCCCAAATTGTAAGAACAGTAAATTTTCTTGAAGAAGTCACTGAAGACCTCTGTAGAAGAAAAAAAGATGCTTTTAGTAACTTTAAAACTTTGCCGGAAAGTTATGGATATGTAAGTGCATATTAGATTTCAGTTGGGAGATAAAAACTACTTTTACTCTCAAAAGAAATATTTTTTTCCTTCATGAATTGGAATTCGAAATTGTGTATTTGAATGACAAAAGCAATTTTCTTACTTTTATCATAGTCTAAGAGGCCTACTGGTGCCACCAGATGATGTATTTTTGCCACATTTTGTGAGAGAACTAGTAACATTCATAAGTCAGGTGTTCAGGGGATTTAACAAAATATATATATTTCAACGTCATAAATTTCTGTAGGGGTTGATGAATTTTCCTAAGGATGAAGCAAAAAACACACACAGACTTTTCCATAGAAACTTGGAACACGGACGGACCTTGTATTTGCCTCTTGCTGAGAGACCTCAAGGCGAGTCTTGATTTGTTCTGAGATGACACCAAATGCAAGAAAACCAACCCATGCAAGACCAGCTCCTAGCCCAAACCGTCTAGTCAAGGAAGTGGCTATCCAATCTGTGGATTCAACCTTAGTGGATGAAGTAACTGGTTTGATGGGCTTCTGTTGCTTAGCTTCAGTGGACACTTGCACTGATTCCTGATTCAAGTTTGTTGTTCTTAGCTGTGGAGAGGAAGTTGGGGGTTGAGATTGTGGGGGAGGAGTTGGTGGAGGTGTTGGTGGTGGAGTCCCTGATGATGATGAAATGTGATGAGTTCTGGGAAGGGGGAGGGAGAAAATTGGTGGGGAACCAAAGAAGGTAGCCATGTTGAGGATGAAAGAAGGTTGGTTTAGATAGAAAAGGTAAAAAGAAATATCTAATAAGGTACAGTTAGGGGCTTGTAGTCCCCACCTTATCCCTTACAAGATCCATCTTAGCCTTTGGTTGCACATGTCACAAATGATAACATAAACTATAAAACCTTAGCTGTTACGTATAAATTATGCAGATTGATTCTCTGCTTATTCAGTAAAACAAAAATGACACGTTTCTTTCTTTCTGTGTTAAAGGGGAAAAAGGAAAAGTTTCCCTGCCAATGCCAAGTATAGCTACGTCATGTCACTCACTCTTCCCAATGCATATAATCTCTATATATTACATATATTTTCATGTAATGTTAATTTCAGATACTTGCTCTTAACATACTCTTCTGCAAATTGAAAAGAGAACAATATCAACTCTTGCTTTTTATATTTTCTAACGGATAATATTCTGCCCTTCTTAAAGTATCATTAACATTTTAATATAGAATACTTGTATAGAGAAACAAAAACAAGTTTTTTTTTTTTCAAATTAGACGACTAAAAAATTTAATTTTAAAATTGAACAAATACAACCATATTGTTAAAGGGGCAGGTGAGACCAACTCCACTCAAATACAGCACCTATGTTGTTGCTTAGTCTACTAGAAACACGAACAACTGAATAAATAACATTATTTTTCCTGTAACAGTATGCAAGTCCAAGAGAGAATTGCAAGGCTCACAGAAAATTTAGCACGTTTAACCAGTTGACATGGTCACTAATTACAGAAGCAAGCAACTTTCAATTATCGTTAACCCTTTCTTCTGTCCAAATTACAGCTGCAAATTTCCATAACTATTTACGAACATCAAAATTTAGACACTGATTACAACATTTTGCAAAGAATTTTGTACAAACAAATGGTACAACCTGACACTAGCTGCACTGTGGATTACACAGAAAAGAGAAGGAAATGGACGAAAACAAAGGAGAAGGAACTAGAGGAGTGAAAACCTTGAATGAGAATGTAAGTTAGTTGAACCAATCACTTGTCAATCCCAAACGGTAAATACTCTACAATTTGCCCTCACATTTTTAGCAGTAAAAGGAAAAACAAAATGTTAGTTGTATAATTGTCTCTTATCCTGCGCCAAATTCAGCAACCCGTGATGACTGAGCACTTGATCTAGGCACTTGAGAAACAGTAATTGGCCTCTGCAATGGCTTCAGAGCAGCCATGATTTCAGCAAATGTGGGCCTCAACTTTGGATCTCTGTAATTCAGAAAAGTAGCATACCCAGTCATATATCTTATTGTAGAAAAAAAAGTTTCTTTCACTTGCATTTATTTATTACATGCAATGACTGAGATATATTATTGCAAACTCATATATACAACCTTAAAAACATGTTTATGCCCTTTAAAAGATCACATTACAATAAGAAAACACATTATCTCCAACTGCTTCACCATTTAAACTCAGAAATTCATCCTTACATTTGGAGAACGTAAACAGACTAAACAGAATGAGAATAACAACTTCTCAGAGTGATATGCCACAATTCTATCCGGTTAACTAGAATGGTATAACATATTTGAGTCACAGTTCAGAATGGAAGCACAAAATGATTGAAAGTACACTCACGTCTGCCAGCATTGTCTGATAATATCTGCAATGGCAGGGTCTACATCATCTGGAATGTCAAGACGGCGATGTTGGAAACCCACTGCACCAACAACTTGCATTGGATTCATTCCTCCCCAGGGTTGCTGCAAAGTAGAGAGCTCCCACAATATGACGCCATAGCTGAAAACGTCGCACCTAGAAAATGAATAGCAACTTGTCATCATAAAAGCACTGAGTTTTAAAAAGTGGCTGAGCCAATGCGAAAATTGGTTTGAGATAAGACGATAGAACAGCTCTTAGTACACAAGAAAAGAAAAACCGTGTTTTGTTTCGCTGAAACTGTAGATTCCAGAGGATTCAGCAAGTTAACCAAGCTTATTTTTTGTTGATAAAAGCATAATCTTTAATTACAAAGAGAAAAAAGGGATTATTATCACAGTCCTCCTAGGAAAAAAATGTGGATGTTAGCATCAAGAACCAACTCTCCCAAAAGCTTTAGTTGTTAGGTGCAAGCCCATGAATGTTCTTATTAGTATATCACTTCAGAAAAATAAAAAGAGAATTGGACCACATTGCAGATTTATGATCAATCTGCAGCATCCAAGATCAACTGATGATTCTATTTCCCCATCATTAGCCTGAAGCTAACGATCTTAAGATTCCTCATGATCAAATTATAGAAGACAAACATTTGATCTCCAGTCATGAAACTCAGGCTGTCCAACCCTATCCTGATTCATTGCTCCAAACTCAAATATATCCTTCCTCAGTTTAAAGTCTAAAAAACCATAGCTTCTGAACTGAACATTGTAGAACCTTCCATATAGCATCTGTAGTTATATATCCAACTTTCTAATTACCAAGTATGACAAGCAGTTAGTTCTTGTTTGGTATAACAGGCTTGCTTGGGATAGTTTAAATTGTATCAAATAATAAATTTTCCAAAAGCTCTTTCAGAAAGCAAACAGACATGAGCAATTATTTCTTCAAAATAAGCTGAATCAAAGGTGCACTTAATATAAATTCATAAATTTGGCTACTGAAGTTTAGAATAGGCTAAAAGAATCAATTTGTCCTGTCTACTTGTTAAACTAATGAAATCTACATAAATATTTGCATGCACAATTTGACAGTCATGCATCTGTGGCAATGTTAAATAGAGGAAGAGTGCTCAGATTGGAAGGGTTTTCCCTTTGTGTCCTTAAAGCAAAACAACGACTACCAAGAATAATAGAGCTTACTTTTCATCTGAAAGTTCATTTCTCAACACTTCTGGAGCCATCCATTCAGCCTGAAACAAATTTTACACATAAGTATTTTCTTGTATATCCAGTTCCAATGAGTTCTACTAGGCCGTCTTTCATCATTGCAGATAAAAGAATGATGATGCAAGAAAATGGATGTCGTAAACAATGCCCCAATTAGGAGCTTCAAAACCACAGAACCAAAACGTAACAGAAAGACGTAGTTTAAAAATTTACAGGATAGAAAATCCGCAGCCTTTCTAAAGGTAGTTATTAGTTAAAAGATATACCAAGAGTCTTTAATTTGTGTTCGAACATATGTTTATTAGCATGATATTATTTGACAAAGGGGACAGAGTTTATAACAGCTACTGGTCAAAGGAAATAAAAATTATGATAGCTTACTGTTCCTGCAGTTGATCTGGAAGAAAGGAAGGTGCTATGCTTCATTCGTGATAAGCCAAAATCGCATACCTATTCAACAGCAAAAAAGTGATAGCCTATCAACAAATAAAGCCACTCACAACACTATAAGGAACATAAATCACAAGATTCGTTATAAGAACCTTTACAACCCAGTTTTTGTCAACAAGAAGATTTGGGGACTTCAAATCACGATGCACTATCACTGGAGTACTGCTGTGCAGATAGTTCATTCCTCGGGCCTGAATAAAAAAAGAGAGAAAGGTTATACATCATGGGATCTCTGGTTGATACAGCTATAATTTATGTAGTGAAACTGCATTCACTTAAAGACAACAAGATCCTACAGCATCAAGGGCCATCCGCAACCGCCTTCGCTCATCTAATTGATTGTTAGGTCGGTGAATTAATCTATACAAACTCCCTCTGCAAAAGATTATCTAGATCTCAGTATTCGAAGAATCAAACTCAGAAAGACATTAATCAACTATAACAAATACCCTTGAGTATGGTTATGTATAATTTCTGACTTCTTGCGTCACTAGCCTAACAAACATCAGTATAAGTTGGCTTTGAATTAGTAACATGTAAATGGTACATTTGCAAATACACGCCTACAGTTTCAGTTCACAGCATTCATATATTAGAAAATGGTATGGAACTCAGTCACAAATAGTTTTACTAAAAGATACACGAAACGCATTCAAAAGTATTTCTATTTTGTATATGTAATCAAGGAGTTATTAAGATAGAAGAGAGAGGACCAAATGCTATTATACTATCCAATAAGGATTTTCTCCTTCTCACGGCATATGCTACGACATAGAACATAACAACTATTTGTCTATTTAATTGATTAAGCTGTTAGTGCAAGCAAATATCGACTTCTAAAAAATTGCAAATCCACAATATCAGTCTCATTAAGCTCAGGAAATGAAGAAATTCAAGTTACCTAGGAAGAAATTCAGAAACAATTGAAAGATTTGGAGGCCGAGTTACTGCTCCCATGAAGAGAACAACATTTGGATGCCTCAGTCTTTTCATTATTTGGACCTATTGCAATTTACATAAATTAAACAAGCACCTCCATCATTGAACAGGAACCATATAAAGATGTAAATGAGATGGTTGGACAACAAAAACAACCAATGTTACATAATACCTGAAGAATTGACGCAAAATTACTTCACATAATATTTTGAATTGGTAAATCTTAAATTAGAAAGATTAAAGAAACAACTAAATTAAACTATGTTCCATTTGATCCACTTATCTCACTAAAACTCTACAGCCTCTATTGAACTTATCTATTGACCAGACCAAGCTATAATCTTTACTACAAATGGAATCATTAATCATAAATAAGTAAGAAAACCGTAGGTAGCAATGGCCTTACCTCACTTTTGAACTCTTCAAGTAATTCACCAGAGATATCTTGATATAAGAACTTTTTTACGGCAACTTCCTATAAAGAAAAGAGAGGGAACATACTGTAAATATACATATATACATACACACACACATATAATATAATCTACAATTTAATAGGAAACCATGCGGTATATATATTGGCAAGTAGCAACATAAATGAGGTAGGCAATACGGCAACAAAATTACATTTTATAAATTGTTGTACTTGTATATACAAAGGTGCAATTGCAGTAGTGAAGGCTTAAAAAGTTCACATTTTATTGCAAACAATAATGACTAAATAATACAATTAATAAGGTTCATGATGGTATGATACTCACAGTTCCATGCCATTCACCACGGTAAACTTCCCCATATGATCCTGCACGTGAAACACAAGCCACACAGTTGCAAATTGAGTTTTTTCTACAGAACACGGACAACAAACAAGTGCTCCACTACACAGTAGCACTGTAAAACAGAAAAATGTATGAGTGATATAGAACAATGCACAATTAATACCTAGTCCGATACGCTCTCCCATTTTGATTTCCTCCCATGGAATGTCATACTCGGCAACCTCATCCAGTGCAGAATCAGATTTTGTGCTGTCATTACTTACCGATCTATCAGATTTTCTCTCACCTTCTGAGTTTTCTCCTAAAGCATTAGGCTCTCCATCACCACTACCCTTTGACTCAGAGCCACCACCCTCTGTGTCCCCATCACTTCGACTGCCCTGCTCATACTTACTGACAGCAGCAGTAGTTGCTACAACAGCTGCAGCAGTAGCAGTAGCAGCTGCTGCTACAGGAATGTCGAGATTTGAGTCAGTGTTTGATTTTGTCACAGCAACTACCATAGAAGATGCAACAACAGCCGCAGCAGCAGCTGCAGCCGCTGCCACTGGGACATTTTTCCCATACTTTACCCGAGCTGCTTCTGCCTGAAATGGTATGCTATGTCCAGCAGTTTCCCCTGCATCAAGAGGAAGACCAGTTCCTAAGCCATCTACAGGCTTAGAATCCAGCTGACTGCCAGGAGTTGCTTTGCGAAGAATTTTGTGGTAAGGCAAAGGAGGCAAAAATCGAGCAGGAACTAGGTTGTCATCACTCTTAATTTCTTGCTGCACACTTGCTTGTTTATTTTCATCTTTTTGTTCAGTTGGAAAATTTGTACCAGTTGCAGTACCCAACTGCCCATGATACATTTCAGAAAATAAGTTTGGAGGTGCAACAACACCACTTTCAAGTAAAACATCATGAAGTTTTTGAGCCAAGTTAGGATTCTCCTTAGCAGCATCAATCATGTATTGAGAAACATCTTTGACTTTCATTCTACGCGCTGCAGGGGAACTGATGCCTTCAGTCCAAGAAGGAGATCTTCCATGCATGTATGAATAGTTAGATCTGCTGGAAGATTCCTTCCCTCTGATCTTCTCTGCATATGGGGTACTATTGGATTCATTTGATGGTTTCTTTAAATCTTCCTTGACTGTAGCAAGCGCACTCACACCAGATTCTTTCCCTCCAAAGTCTGAAGTTTCTTCAGATGAACTTCCAACCCTGCTACTGAATGATGCTACATTGGACGAATCTAGCTCTCTTGATGAAGGACTGGCCACAGAAGAAGATCCATCGCATTCAATGTGTGATCCAGTAGCATCAGATGGAATGAGTGCTCCTGGAGCTGCCATTAGGTCGACAATGTACTCCCTGAAATTCATATCAGTCATAACTTGCAGATACATGTTAACAAGGCTTTGAAACTTCTGCTTAAGGAAGTTACAAAAAGAATGAGAGAACATTCAGCCCTAGGCAAAATACAACTTTAGCGGTGCTTACCTTCCATCATCTATCTTGACAAAGTTCATTGCCACATCATCGGAACCCATATACTGCAGTCCTTTCACTAACCGACATGGAATGCCCAAACTGTCAGCTAAAACCTACATTTAATGTTGGAGATCCCATTTACTAAGATTTAATGCAGATAAATATAATGTTATCAGATGAATGATGAAAGTTTCCAGAAGAGTATAACAAAAATCTCATAGCAAATATCTCCTCATTGAAATAGTATTGTTTGTATTAAACCTAACCATAACTAATGTTACTAGACCATTCTTCATTGAAATGTAAACCAGAAAGAAGAATATTGGTAAAAATACCTTGAATAACAATGCGCGATGCCGAGCCAATCCAATGGTCAGTGAACCAAGTGGCAAAACCATGCTGCCAAGGGTTGCTTTCAGACTGTAACTAAGACTCCTCCAGGCTCTAGACATGCTTTCAGGATCTTTAACTGATCCACCCATATAGTCAGCCACCATTATTGCAAGATTGTGTACCAAATTACTATTTACAACTACTTCAAAATCTTTTCCTGAATTGGCAGCCATCTTCATGGCTTCTCGTTCAAGTTTCAACAAGTTGGAATCAGCTTCCCTATTTACCAAGACTGCTTCCCAAGTGACATCATCTGAGATTGGTTTTCCTTGCAGATCTACAAGAGAAGGCATTCTTGCAGAGGTTGACTCAGTCAAGATCCCATACAGATCATAGAAACCATCTGAGATCTTGTCATCATAACCAAGAGCATTGTAATTCTGTGAAGCACGGATAAATCTACGATATGAGATAAGTCAGAAAGGAATATAAAGTAGGACATATTACAGTTAAGCAATTAAGTGACATAAAGAAAGAAGTTAGCTTTCACCAGTTCATGTATCAACATCCTGATCAATTCAGCATCATTAACTCTAAATTTACTTTCCCAACATGTCAACAAACTATTACTATTATAAATCGTTTGAAGTCCTGGAAGTATGTCTTATAAGTCTAAATTGAAAGTTCTTAATTCATCTCAGGCACAACTTCAGCATCCTTTTTCAATATATATGATATGGCAGAAATCGTAGCCATTATGAAACTCCAACTTCTAAGAGCAAATATGCTTAGTGATATTGGAAGTTCCAGCCCTACAGCACTGTTCAGAGTGCTATTGATAAATTTAATGATGGAAAAATTCCTACAACAATCATGAGTTGTTATCTTTGTCATTTCACACAGATAAGAAAGTTTAAAGACAAAAAAACAAGTGAGGTCAAATGCAATATAAAGAGTCACAGATCCTTTGCTTTCAAAATCCGCCCCCCTTCCCTTTCTTCAGGCTTTAACCGCATTACAATTCCATGATTCAAGTTATGAAAATGAAGCAACATCTCTGAATCAGAAATTCTTTAAGCCTTGCATATCTCTGTTTGTAATAGATGATACTTTTGCTCTGGTGGCACCCTCATAAGTATAACTAGACGAATGTGACATCAACCTTTAAGTCAATTGCCTAACAGAATGACTTACCCAGTAGCGGTAGGCCACAACTTCAGCTGGTGTATTATCAGGGTCACAAGATCCCAAACTGATCTGCTTAACAGCTTCAATCTGCACAGCCTCAGGATCCTCTTTTGCACTCAGCTCCAAAGCCAGTTGTATCTGATATTCCTCTTCCACTTCAGGATCCCTAGACGTGCTAGACTCCGAATCACGCCTCGCTGAATCAGACACAATATCCAAACCACCACTGCTCACTGAATCAGAAGGGTCCATTCTTTCTCCTCTTGCCAGGTTGGGAGATGGAGGACTGGAACTCTGCCTATTAGAAACCGAATGCAACCAATTCGATAGCTTCTTAGGGGCAGTGGATGAAGACGAGCCATCACTGGACTTGGTGCTCTTTGATGAAGTAGGCCCCTGTGCATCATCTGATTGGTTAGACATGATATGAAGCTTCTTAAGAATGTTCTTCATATCTATTCTCTAGAGTACTGAATGCTAAAGAAGTGGAAAGCTCTCCATTTTGTTCTTTGACCAAGCATGAATCTCTCTGACTAAGTAAGGTCTTGGGTATCTAGAAAACTATTCAAAGAGCCCTTTTTGCAAACAGCTCCCGAACCAGGACAATCAAATCCAAACAGTCCGAAGCAACAGGCCTTGCAAGCTTCCAAGCAAGGCGATCCAGATGGTTGAATTGAACTGGAGCAGTCTCCTATTCAGCAGACAAGACTAAAATATTCCAAAAGAAACACAAACAGATGTTTGATACCATTCACCACCTTTAGGAAGCAGGGAAACCAAAATCACCTAGCCCCCATATGGAGAAAGAATGGATCTTTGTTTCTGTTTGTGGAAGGAATAAGAGCACAAAAATGGAAGAGACAAGGGAGTTGTGAAGACAACATTAAAGGGCAGAGGCTAAGACAGCAGAGACTAGGAGCAAGTGGGAGGAGGTAGGGGCCACAAAGCATGACCCACTTGAGAAGATAGAGGGTCACAACTACTTCACAGTCCCAGAGAGAAAATTAAAGGGGAACTTGGTGGTGGGACTGGCAAACAAACACAGAGACACACACACAACAACAACAAATTTGCTTTCTTTTTCTTCTTCCTCCCCCTCCTCCTTATCTCTATATGTTTAGTGGAGTCCCAAATGAAAGTGGTGCTGGTGGAATGAGTTGGGTACTTGTGGTGAACTGCTCCGAATTGGCATAGAGAATGAACAAGTTGAAAAAAAAAAATTTGGTTGCTTTGAGTCTTAAACTTTTGCTATTTGAAGCAAACCCAATCTTTGTCCTTTGTGGTATGCAAGTATAGGACAAAGGGCATTTCTTTGAAGTGGAAGTGGGAAAAAAAACTGACTTTCATGTGCACCCTCATCTCATCTCATCTCAACTACTTGAGTAGCCCGCACTCTCTTCAATTCTGTTCGGTTCTATGCTACTCGCGGATAACGGTACCCATTATTACCCCTTTCTTTTTTCCTTTCTCAACTAAATCTACTACTCCTAGTGCTTCCTACACACTATTATACCATAAAATATTGCATCCCACCATTCTCCATAATATATATATGGTGGAGAGTCTACTAGACTTCGTACTACTCTTCACCTTTTTTACCTATTAGCCTCCACCATTCATACTTTTCCACATTATCATTTTTCATTTCTTCTTCTCCAATCATACACTCTTTCACATTCACTTCATTCTTTCCCCTTCCAAATCTCATTAAATATTAACTCTCCTTCTCCTACTAACTTTAACCTCTTTCGTCGCTTTTACTTCCTTCACAAAATCAAACAGTAATTAGCCTGTTTTTTAATAATAGTTTCTGTTCTTTATACTTAAAAAAAGGTTACCTATTTTTATGAGACTCACTTTGTTTCTTAAGAAATCAAATTCTATTGTGTTTATATAATAAAACACATCTGAGATTTTTCATAAAAGAAAAACAGGGCAACTTAAATTGATATGTTATATTTTATTTCTGAATCAATTATTAATTTTAAATTTGTATATAAACAACATGTTTTAACACTTAAATAGATTGACAAACGTATAATTTAAAACCATTGCAGTATAATTTATATATATTTTATTTTATCCTGAAACACTTTTATAATGTAAAATTATTAAAAATAATTACTATTTGAAATGCATCTATAGTTGTTTATTTATTATAAATTTTAGTTATATAAAGTATTACAATAAATAACTGCAAAATTATAATATTTACGTTAAAAATACTTATTACTGTAATTACCTGAAATAAATTAATGAAAGAAAATAAGTGTCTTGACTATTGAGTTTTGGTTGGTAAATAGAGGTGTTGACTATTTGGTTTGATTGAGTTTTGAAAAAACAATATTTATTTCATAAAAAAAATTGCAATGATTCAAATACAATATTAAATAAAAAATTTAGTTTAATCCGATTAAAATAGTTTGAATTACAAATGTTAGCCAAAACAAACTAAATCTTCTTTAAAAAATATATAAATGAAATAAACAACATCCAAACGATACATAATTAAGATGACAAAGTTACAAACAAAAAGAGTAAAGTGATCTAGTAATTCTATGCGTGTCTAATTATACAACTTAGTTATACATGACTTTCAAAATAATACAATGTACGTGTATATAAGTTTGATTTATATTAGATTAAATTAGTTTTAAAACTAGATGTGAAATTGAATTGAATTAAATTAAATAATTCTTAATTTAATTTATTTTCAATTTTTCCTCTTGGATTTTGACAAATTAGATTCAATTCAATCGGTTTATTATAAATTAATTAATTAATTAAAGAGTAGGAACGAAAACTCAAAAAAGTGACGTTATACAACATTTATTGCGGTTTTATTATTGACCACTAATTTTATTGGCCACAAATTTCTGATGCATAGCCCCCAAAGTCATTGCCCATGGAGGACAGTGACTTATGGGTAAATGATAACGGGTGCTTATATTATATATTTATTTTTTTGTGTTCTAAAAAATATTTAAATTTTTAAAAAATATTTTTAAGACGCTCACTAATAAAGTTATTACAAAATTAGTATATATTATGAAAAGATTGGTACAAATTTGATATTTTGAATCAAATTGTTAAATATTATTAGTCAAAAAAAAATAAAACATAAATATAAGACTATTTGAAGAAAAAAAAAGTAGCCACGGTTATTAGTTACAGCTTATATTTGACGATTAACACCAAGTAGTGAGCCTTAACCATTTTGGTTATTCCTAGAGTTTTTTATGTATATTTTATAGAGAAAATGTTCAATTCATAAATTTAAAATTTATGATAAATAATTGTTTTGAAATATATAAGTAATATTATAATAAACGAATATCAATAAATATATAAATTATATCTTGAATATATATACAACTAACAACTAAAACTGTGAGGTAAGACTATTTCTAACTGATGATTATTTCCTTAAAAGAAATATTGGAAACTATTTCGAGGCCAAGATAAAAGATGATGAATGTTTAAAAGAAAATCAAATATATAAAGAATTACGGTTTAAAATAATTGTTAGAGAGGAATTATCTTATTAATGACAATGGTCGCATGTGAAATGCATTTAAAATGAAGATACAAAATATTAATAACATCACATACATTTCAGGAGAATGAAAATCTCATTTTCTAAATTGTGTATATACTTTAATTTGTAATATTTTAATAGAAAATTCATACATTGTGAAAATAACTAGAAAAATCAACAATTGAAATTAAATAAAAATAATTAAATAGATCTCAATATGAGCAAAACCACGTTTGCAAAATCTTAGAACGTTGAAAAGTAATTAAGGGTGACTCTGTCCTTCTCGCAGTGCCCTAATTAACAGGGATATTAGTATTAGGGATTTTTAAGAATAAAACTTTCTGAAATCCAATTCAAATTAATTATTTTTTTAATTCGTAAAAAGATAAATTTGGCCACATTTCCCCCAAATTTAAGCGAAAAACATTTGGTAATAAATTATTTTAAAAGGTTTTTATTAACAACTTTTAAAAAATAAATTCAAATACAAGTATGATAAGAAAGTACTTAAAAGTGCTTTTATGGATTAAGAAAACTAATTATTGATTGATTTAAGTATCATTTAACTTGTATTAATAAGTTTGTTAATAGTTTGCTAAACTATATTTTAACTATAATGTAGTTACTTTCAAAATTAGACAATAAGACACTCATTGGAGTTCTTGTAGCAAATTTTAAGTTAAAATGCAGTTCTTGTATAATGGAGAGATGATTTGGGTCCACTAAATTAGAAACTTAACAATTACTGGTTTAATCCACTTTTGATTTTCATGACTTCGTAATTTTAATTTTTTTACAAAAGTTTTAATTGTCATGGATTTCATTTTTTTTAAAATTAAATAATTATTGTTCACTGCTATTAAGTTCTATATTTTTTAATAAAAAAAATATCGATGTGTCGAACAGTAATCACAATGTTAACTACCTTCATATATATCTAACAAAATTTGTTAGAAATTCAATTGCATATTAATGTTTATTTAAATTTACTTAATTTTAAAAATCTGGATGAGGAAATACAGCATTAGATTTTCATAAGGAAACAGTACATTTAAATATTGTAAGAGAAAATGAGAGAAAAAAGTTAGGTTAGGTTTAGTAAGTGATTGGTGATATTTAGTGGTCAAATGATTAATATTTTGAGTTTTAGCTATTGATTGATGTCAAAGATGCAAATTCCAAGCACAAAGGAAGAACTTAACTTATACTTTTTTTTAACTAAAATTCATTATGTTCTCTAGAGACTTTTGCAATAAAGAGGAAAAACAAATAATTGTGTAATTGATATATATAAAAATGATAATCAGTATTTAATATTTTTTAAACTTTGTTATTTTCTCATTATGTTGAATTAAACAATAATGATTTTCACTCATTAGACTTACATTAGTAATATAGTTACTATAAAAATAGAACAGCACATTGCATAAAAATGTAGAAATTTCCAATAGAAGAAACTTGGAGTATTTGCAGAAATTAATAAAGTAGAATCCCAGTGGATTTCTTTACAGTTCACAAGATCACCATGTTTGAACAGTGAATATCAGAAATCATCAAATTGAATAAAAAAAAGAAAAAAAGAAAGAGATAAGAACATTAATGGAAAAGGCAAAGCAATGATATGATAATAAATATTTAAAGGTAGGGAATTAGAAAAACAAGAGGACATGATAATGGCAATGGCGGCGTTATTTGTCCTTAGCACCCATATAATCACTCTTATCAATTATTCCATGAATTCAATTTCCTTCTCCATGTGCTTGTTTTTTTTTTCTTTTTGTTCCTACATATATTTAATATATTATAGTTTTTTTTTTAATTTCGTAAATCTACAATTTTATTTTTTATAATTTTTTTATTACACATTACATGATAAGATTATGGTTTACATGTGCAAAAATGTAATTATAATATTGTTTCAAATATACAATAAATGTAAAATATAATTTAAATGTATACAAATATTTTTTTATTCTATTTTCCAATTATAATATATATTATTTATCTAAAAGTATTTACTTACTATAAATTTTGTCTATAGAAAATAAATATTTATATTAAGAGTTTATACACAGCATGAGATGTGACTCAATCAAGATAGTATAGGACTGATGATATCATAACTAATTTGTCAGATTCAACTATTTATTCTATTCCACCTTTCTAAATTATATTATCAAAATGTCATCCTTCTATATTTTTTTATTCATTTAAAAAGTAAAGTATATGATATTTCAGTAAGGTAAAGTTATTAAATATTATGAATATGTGTGTTTTGTATTAATAAAATGAGAATATAGTTTTAAAAGTCATTAATTGATCCATATGATCATATTCAATGAATAAAAATGAATAAAAAAATAATGTAAAGTGCAATATAATATACATGTGTGTATAATTAATTAAGAACTGCTAATAATCGATTTTAAGGGTTTATGAAATTTAAACAAAATGTTAATATTGATTGAAAATAAAAAAAGTCAATTAATTTAATAAATTTAATTGATTAGTCCAAAGTAAGATTTTTTTTTTTTTGCAATAATTATAAACATCAATTATGAGAATGTCATAGTTGATTGTAATTGACTTTTGATTGATTAAGCAGAATGCATAATTGAACCACTCACATGACATCAAACAAAAGTTAAAAAGAAGAATGCTGAATTTGTTGTCATTTCACATGCTTTTAACTTTGTCTCTAACAACAAACAATGTCATATTCTCATCATTTCACACTTATAATTTGTTGATATAAATTAAGTATTTTTCATCATTGCATATTCTTTTATAAAAGAACGATGATAGTTTTTATATAATTAAGTATTTCAATTGAATAATATACTAGAGTTTAATTTTAATGGGTTAAAAGAACACAATTATATTATTTAAATAATTTATCTTGTTTAAATTAATTATATTACACGTTTATTTTAAAAATGATCATCTATTTTCACTATTTATATTCTATCAATTAACTATTTTTTTTCTCTCGACTTATTCATTTATTTATCTATATGTCTCTCCCTATAATCAGATAGACATTAATTTCATTCATTCATACTTTCCAGCACAAAGCAAATATATAATAGTATTTTCTTATTTTCAACAACTTTGTGATAAAACCAAGTTTTCGAAACACTTTACTGTGAGACTGGGATCATGATTGTCCTAGTATTATACTCGTTCATACTTTGATCATTTTAAAATACATCTTAAATATGTTTTGTTAAAAAGCTTAATGTATTCTTTAAGATATTTTCAGTTTCTAATATACTTACGTGCTATTTCTTCTTAAGTTTCATTTATGATGGGTCTATAATGAATTTAATTTCAAAACCCGTAAATTTATGAACTTAACTCGACCAAATTTATGATCTATTCTAAAAAGTTTGATTAAACTATTTGTCCAGATATAAGTTAAATGAATAAAATATCTGTTTAATTTAATAAATTAGTCCAAAATAAATAATATGTTGAAGTTTTGTCATTCTCCAAGTTTTCATGAAAGTGGGGTACTTTTTAAAAATTTTCTAAAATGTGTAAATTTTTAAAATATTGTAGAAATAAGTAAATCGTATTTGAGAAACATAAGTTCAAAATAATAAGTCATGCTTTTAAAACATGCCTTTTACCTTAAGATAGAAGTTTTATTTTAATTACACGATTTTAATTTTTAATTTTTTTCATTTTTAATAAGTTGTGTGCTCAATGCACAATTTTAAATTTATTTTATTAGAAGCTATGTTGTGTTAACGTACAACGTCTCTTCTATCTGGTTTATTTTTAGTGAGATTCTCTTAATCTTATAAAATTTAAACCTTATTTGTTGGAGTGTAGGCTCACATGCAAAGCTTATCATATATAGTGGTGTAAAAAATATTTAAATAAAAATTCTATGTTCACCTTTCGACTTCATTAAAATTAAAAAGTAAAAATTAGCCATATAATAAGTAATATTTTTTTATATTTTGAAATTGTGTTTTTCAAATATGACTTGCCTATATAATTTTTAAAAAATCTAATATTTTAATAAATTAGATAAAATAATTACCTTAATTTTATAAAAAAAAAACTTAAATAATCAAATTACATAAAGTGGATATTCTTCATTCTAAAATACACTTTAAATGTAATTTTTTAAAGAACTTAATATATAGACAATTCGAGTTGTAATATAGTAAATTCTTTCTTAATTTTCATTTACAGCGTGTTACTTTTCATGAATATTACAAATTTTGTATACATTGAAAAAGATTAAAACGAGGAAATCAAATATTATGTGAAAGATTAACAATAAAATAAATAAAAAAGATAATTAATAAATATGATATGAAAGCTTATTTGATTTTATGATTGAATTATATATAAAATTTAATATGTTAAAAACTAATTTTCCTGTAATCACTGTTGACAAATATAGAATAAGTAACCACGTTTAAATTATTGAAACAATAGAAACATGTGAAATAAATCAGAAAACAGATACATGAAATAAATGAAAAGCTAATAAAAATTAATTAATTAAAATAATTAAAAAGACCATTGAGGAATATTTAGTACAAAAAGTGAAAATTCAATATACATTTATAATTAAGTGGTTGAAAATAAATAGTATGATGTCATAAATTTATTTGTTCATTTATATAAATTAAAGGAAATTTTGGCACAAACTTTTCCAATATCTGAGTAAATTTTATTAATTAAAACACCTTTATCTAAATTATTATTTCATTTTGAATTTATTAAAATGTAGTTAACTTTATTACGTCTTAAATGAATTTGATTTTATTTAAGGAATTTTTGCTTAATTCATACCAATAAAATTGTGACAGCTGAACAACATAAATATAACATAAGAATGGTATATGTTACAAGAATAATACGGCAGTGTGAAAGGTATATGTTACATTGTTAATCTTAGGAGATAAAAGTCATCAAGTAAAAAATAAAAAATAAAACAATATAAAATGACAGATTTTAATGTGTATGTTATAAATTTCATACATTATTATATATGAGAGCAAGAAAGTTGTTACGGTTATGAAAAGTGGATACTAACGATCATTTAGTATTTATGCCATAATATATAAATATAATACAATCGTTTTTGTTCTTGATTTTTCCCTTTGTCTTAAAAGCATAAATACCCCTTATATTTTTATATTTGATTTTAGTCATTTTAATGACAAAAAATTGATAGTATGTTGCAAATTATTTAATATTATACGAAATATTAAAAGAAACAAATATTTAATTACAATAAAACAAAGAAATAAAATTATTTATTATAATATAACATTATATTAGAAATTTAAAACTAAATACATGTATTAATAAAAGAAATATACAATATAATTATAAAATCCAATTCATATCAAACCACAAAAATTTACTGAGTTTGATTTAATTTTTTATATTCAAAACAAACAATTTTTTTTTCTAACTAAAAACCCAGTCAATCATATGGCTTGATGGACACTTTCTTTTTTTTTTTTTACTTGAAAAATGTTGAGGACTGTGACGGGAGATAGTACAATTAATAAACCTGTGTTGTGTCCTTGTTTGAAGAGTTTGCTCCAACTAGATGAAATAAATAGGTTACTAAGTATTGTGCTTCTTCTTTTTCAGTTTTCACATAAATTCTTTGGCCATTTTGATTGGAGTTTCTTTTTGGAGTTGTGACAAGTGCGAACTTTCTTACGAAGTTGGGAAATTCCAGAAAGAGAAAAGTTTAAACAATTAGGCATAAAAGTCATTTGAGACAACCAAAGAAGAATGACATGTAATAATACAAATTGTTCAGGAAGCTCACTAAAATCTGCCTGTACAGAGCACAATTATGGCATTTTTAAGTTTAAAAGTTATATTCAATCAATGAATCTTTTTCTTTAAGCGAAATTAGCTTTTTCAAAGCCAGGGAATCATAACATGAAAAACCTTTTGACGCTCACTGACAAACCAGAGTATTACATTCCATTACACTTTAAAAACAGGAAGCATTATACCCTCAAAAGCAGGTTCACACTTCTGGTTATAGCTCTCAAAGGAAACATTTCAAACTAGTATAGTTTTTATATAATCCACCCATTTACCCTTAAAAAACCACATATTTGATGGAAATACTAACTGAACAAAGGACAAACTATACACCTCTAAGAAAAAATTCTAGGTTCAAGAGGATCATTCAACTTGAATCCTTCATTAGGCCTATCCAACAGTGTTAAGGGGTGACAATGAATACAAAAAATTCTCAAAACACAAGTACTCAATAATGATAAATAGCAAGCAATGAAGCAGTAGCCATCGAGAATTAAAAATTAAAAGGAATCAACACACACAATAATGGGACTAAATTAAACTGTAAAAGGTCGAATAAAGAAGTTTGAATAACAACAGAATCATCAGTACCCGATGCTAGTTATGCTTCAGGGGTCAAACTAGAGGTTCACAACAACACAGTCATTCCACTCAGAAAATCAGTTTTTTTCTGCTACTTCCTACACGCTTTACATACCTCTTGTGCCTAGTTAAAAACACTTGTACAAGTTGTTCTCCATCGATTCAGGCCTAGCTTTCAGCTGATGAATGAGGTTCAAAAAATTGCTGCAGCTGTGGTGGCTGTTGCGGCACCTGGGGGGGATATTGCTGTTCATACACCTGTGTCTGCGGCAGTGGCTCTGGCTGTTGCTGAGTCTCATCCCTCAATGCTGCCTTAAGATCCATAGTTGACAGCACTTCCAGCTCTTGAATTGCTGCAATTGCAGTCACTGGACTTTCATGGTTAAAGTACGGCTTAAGCATGCCAAGAGACTCCTTCACTTTGGTTTGCTGCAAATTAAACAACGGAGGCATGAAATATAATACCTATAAAAATATGATAAACAATTCAACGTTCAAATGGAAGACAATTTAAACTCACAAAGTGTTCAAGCTTCTTCCTTAGATCTTCATTAGCAGCCTTATGTGCACTGATTGCAGCAGCAGTAGATCCCTGTTTCACGAGTAATGAAGCAACACAATATAACAAGAGAGAGCAATTCTCACTATCAGGTATAGCTGATCTATGCGACAAAGATATGTATTTTAAATTCATAAACAGAAATATTTTCAGAATATTGAGAATAAAAGACACTTAAAATTCACAAACGTGTGCCCATTTTCTATGTTACATAACACTCTTTAATCAAACTAAATAATCCAGATATTTTCAACCTCCAATCCAAAGTCCACCTCCCCAAACAACAAACAAGTGAGAATAATGATACTGTAATGTTATATCAATCTACAAAGGCTTCATTCGACTAGTGTTTTAGAAAAACTAGTTTTTGAATATTTTCGGTTAAAAGAAGTTATTCATATAATCATATTTCAAAAAACAATATCTTAAAAATTCGCCAGAATTATCAATTTTTGTTTTAAAATTAAAATAAAATCAATTTCTACACATAACACTAGTAGGTGTCTTTGGTTTAATATGAAAATCAATTTTAACTCACATTAAGTACACGTCTCAATCATGTCCAAAAGTTCAAAATTAACTTCACCAAAATTTAAGATAAATAGTGAGCAAAAGTAACATGCACATTATGCACATTCTCCATTTACTGCAGAAGGCAATTCTGATGGGAATAAAAAGCTTCAGATATCACTTCAGAAACATATGATTATAGTAAAAGAAAATTCCCTTTCTGCACGGCAACTCTAATTAAAACAAACAGCATCGAGACTCGTACGGACCACTCACAGGACAAGATTAGAAGAACGCATTACAAGACAAACATGCTCACATCTGATACTCTTCATCTTTTTTCGTACAACCACATCCTCAATCACAAGACTTCCAAAGAGACAACAAAAATAATCATATAGCAATTATGAAAAAAAATAAAATTGGCTATTCAAATGGTACGCAGTGGGACGAGAAAAGGATAAAATTCAAAGCAATACAAACAATTTTTTTACTCTCTGCCTGCTTAATATAAAAAATATATATATATGCACATATATTAAATTCGCCCACAATATTTGTTGATAAAATCAGGCATTAAAACAACATTTTTTCCCATTCATTTTAATTGACATGCAATTGTTTTTGCCGCAAAAAGTCATCCATGACAAGGCTTAATTTAGGTATTCAATCGTGAATCTAGTCAGTACTTAAAGTATCAAACACCAACACCCCAAAATAATCATAACTATAAATAAGCGTAAATGCATCTATGCTTGTCTTGGAAAGATGAGAAAAACAGAGAGATGACATAAAAAAAAAGAACTTCACTTCAAGACCTAATATCAAAAAACAAAAAAGCTATTACCTTTGGGCGTCCCACAGGCCTTCTTGCAGGATTTTTAGCCCTTCCAACGGCCAGTTTCTGGAGCCGGCCCGCCCTAATCACAGGCAAGACCCCACGTGGCCGTCCGCGGCCACGGGCTGCACCGCCGTCGGCAGTGAGAGTGAGCAGTGGAGCACCACCAGCAGGAACTATCTTTTTGGGGCGTCCTCTGGGCCTGGGAGACCCATTGGGCACAGAAGCGACTGGAATGATGGGCTGCACCCCGGCCTGGTCAGGAGCAACCGGAGCCGCAAGGGGGATTAGGGAGAGGTTGGAGTTCGCTTTAGGAGGACGGCCCCGTCGTTTGAGCCCACCGGAGATCCCCGAGACGGATTTGGGCTTGGGCGGACGCCCGGCCCTCTTGGACACCTTAGATCTCCCAGCAGAGCCCGGTGGGCGGCCCCTTCGGGCCGGCACTGCCGCACCCGGGCTCACACCTAGGATCTTTCTGGGACGACCCGGGCCTCTTTTTGCCGATTCAGGAGCAGAGGCAGAGGCAGGGACAGGGTCATCCGAGAGGCCGAGTGAAGCCCAGACAGGGTCGGCGGTGGGCTGGGGCTTTGGTTTGGGGGGCCTGCCACGGGTCTTCTGGACTTGAGAGGGAGGAGATGGGGGAAGATTATCAGATCCAGGGAGCTTATAGGATTTTTTGACCATGACGAGAAGGTTAGCTGATCTCAAACGGTTGAGGTGGTGAGTGAGAAGAGCAGAGTGAGTGGTTGGAAGGTTCTTGTACACTTGCTCTATGTACTTCCCTATGGCGCGCTTGCTCGACCCATCTTTCTCCTTCAGAGCCCCGATAGCTGTGTATATCATCTGACAAAACATCAAACAGTTGTGTTGTGAGTCGCATGTTAGTGTCTGTCAAATTCACCAAAACAAATAAACAATTTCAGATTAACCGCTGAAGTTACCTCGTCATAGGGCGGGTGGCTGGGGGTGGAGTTAGCGTCCGCCGTGGGCACGTGATTGTTGGGTTCCACAGTGAAGGGGACGGCGGCCGGAGGGGGAGGGTCGGAAGTTGGGTCCATGGAGGAGGGAGAAAGAGAGAGGGAAATTTTGACGATTGGGAAAGAGATTTATGAGAGAGAAGAGAGGGGTTAGGTCATCTGATAGGTGTGTTTTTGAGAAACAAAGGGACTCAGTGACTTAGCGAGTAGCTTAATGTTGTCTGAATAAAGTCGTAACCGACGTTATGTCAGCAATGAAGCATTCTCCACCGTTGATTCTCTTTTTCATCGTCATCGTTTTCTCCATTGATTTACTTTACAGATATGCCACTGTTTGCAAACTTTCTTCACACTTCACCATTTTCTTCTACACAACCTTTAAAATTCGCTTCTTTTAAGAGTTTTTACTTGCCACTTTAGATAAATTTCAGTGGTAATAAATTAAAAAAGATATACAATTTTTATTATGTTTTTTATTTGATAAAAAATATATAAAGAGAGGCGAAATTAAAAAAAATATAATGAGTTTTACTAGTTTTTTTGTTTATTTATCCATGTTTACTCAAATTTTTAACTAAATTTGTATTCCAATTAAAGTCGTCATTAATTCGATTTTACCTGTTTAAATGAATTCCGTTCAATCCATTCATACTAATCCATACATGGATTGTGAATTTATAATGTTAACTCACTCAATTTTATGAGGCGTTCTACCCCATTTAACAAAATTATTTATCCAAATACATTTTAAATAAAACTAATTAAAAATAAATAATATTCTAACATTAATTTATCATTACCTTTATATACATTTTATTGTAGATTAAATATATTTTTATTAAAGTCAAACTTTTTCGAAACTCGTACAATTTTTAAATTGTTTTTTATTTATAAATGTGTATCGGTTACATTCTGTTCTTGTATTTATTTTACATTTATTATTAGAGTGGTCATGAACAATCACACAATCAATGTGACTATAAAGTTTGTAGTCTTCTCATCCACGATATTTGACATAGGGACTTTCACTAAAATGAATTTTCCAACTTATATTTTTATAATCAATGTGAATTTAAATTGTGTTGTTTGTCTCTATGCAAAACTTGATAAACTTTGAGAAAAGTTCAAAAAGAAGCTGGAATGTGAATTTACACCACATTAAAAATTTCAATTTATAATCAATCTACCTGTAAATTGTGTAGTCTTAAACACAAAATTAGATACAAAGATATGACGAAGATGGAAATTTTAATTTATGTGTCGTTTTTGTATACACAGAGAACAATATAAAAGAAGATAGACTGAAGTGTAAATTTACTCTAAAATCATGTTTTCAATCTATGATTGATGTGATTGTAAATTGTGGAGTCTTCTTGTTGCACACAAATATTTGATACACATTAAGAAAAAGAATAAAAATATTAGTTTGAGTTCAAATTTACACCAAAATGATTTTTTTAATAAACAATCAATCTGATTTTAAACTGTGTGATTTTCTCGTGCATAAAACTTGAGATTCTAGATGGTGTATAGTATTCTATACAAGTTTTTATGATTTGATGATAGTGTATAATCTTCTATACAAAAGTTATCTGAATATATTTTAAATAAACAATTTTGATTTTAATAAAATAATTTAAAAATAAATAATATGCTAACATTAATTTATCTTTTTGGGTAAAAATATTTTTATTGAAGAAAAACTTTTCTAAGTTTTGGATATATGTGATAATTAAATCAGCTTTATAATTGTATTTCTAATAAGTTTTGATTTTGAATTTATTCAAAATTAACTTACTTTAAACAAAATTTATTGCATTTGACAAATTTTTATGCAAGTTAGAGTTTGCCTTTTACTATGAATTGTAGTCTTACTTTTAAAAGTGAATTACCTAGATTCCAATACTTTAACACAAAGAAGATTATGTGAATGGTCAATTTAGTTATCTAGTCTTCCATCAAGAAACTCCATGTCCAAACTTCCCACTAAGACATAAAAGAAAAATATAAGAATTAGTTTGGATGAAAAATTTACACTAAATTTAATTTTTTAAATTACTGTCTTTTTTTCTTTAAATCATGCTCATGCACTTGGTTGCATGAGATCTTGTGATCTTTATGGTGTTGTATAATTAATAAATAAGTAATTTGATTCATGATAATCACTATTTGGAGGTAAAGAGTTTGTGTTCTTATTTTAATTTTGTTGTTCTATCCTTTTTGTTTTTTTATTCATCTTCCATGCAATCAATAACAAAAATTATTTTCACTAGCTTACCTAATGTCTTCGAGGAACTAAACAAAACATTTAGTCTTTTATTAATAAGTTGGGTGTTATCCAAACTTAAGTTCATAATTAACAATAATAACATAGTTTGTATAATGTGAATATAAAAAAAAAAAACTTGTAACTATATTGGATATTATTTCTCATGCTAATATTTTATTTCATGTCTCGAACAGGCTTTTAAACAAAAATTAACATTAATATAATATTGTTTAGATTAAAAAAACATTTAATTTTAAAATTATACTTCAAAATAAATTTTGAATTTAAAATATCTTAATTGTATTTTAAATTTATATTAGTATTATACATATTATTTAATGAATAACAATTTTCAATTTTTTTAATAAATTAATAATATGTTTTCTTAAAAAAAAAAAACTTTGAATGGTAGAGGAATCCTAAAAGTTAAAGTTTTTTAAACTTTTTATCTCTTTCTATCATCAACCGTCTCCTACTATCCCCCTTCATTCTTCCCACTCTTTGACTTCTCTCATTTATTTAACTAACTCTTTCACTGATTCTTTTATATTATTACTTCAAATTTGAGTTCTCATTTTTTATTAGCTCATTATCCTATTCCCAATTTTGTTTTATCATTCCATACTCTTTATTTCTATACTGGTCTTTAATTGGAAGTTTGGAAGTGTAAATTGAGGAAACAAAGTTTTTATTGACTTTTGTTTCTTTCAAGTGTGTGAATGATAGGTAAATATTGGTATTGGATTGATAATTTGATATCAAACTTATTTTTGTTTTTTTATTATTGTTTAATTAAATTCTTAACAAGGTATAAAACTAAAAGGTAAAAGGAGACTTGAGACTTTAAAATAAAATATTACGATCAAATTTTTGTTCTTATAAAATATGTTTTATGTTTTGTTAACATAGTCTCATTTTACATATTTATAAATTATATTTTGTGTCATATATATTATAAATTTTAATTTTATAAAAAATATACAAATATGTTAATTAGAGGATATGAATCAAACAATTCAAATTTTCAAAAAAAATACAAAACTTTAGTTTTTTGTTGAATCATATAAAGGAGATACATAAAAATGTATAAAAACAAACAAAAATAATAAATTAGAAAATATAGGTGAATAACTCATAAGATGACTCGTTCATTATAGAGATCTAGATATAATTTTGTATTTTTGTTGTAAATTGTTTAATGTTGTTTGTTCAACAAGTAAACTAGCTGAGAAAAAATAATAGAGATTAGATTTTAATGACTTAGATTTATTTTCAAAAATAAATATTTTAAAGAAAATTATAGGATTCGAAAATGATAAATCAATCAACATTCTTAACTATATAAAAGAATAAATTATTTTTATAGATACATATATAACATATTCAATATCAATTGTTTGAACTAAAAATATATTTTACAAACTTAAACTAATAAAATCTTATTAAGATTAATAATATATCAACAAAGATTGCTTAAAAAAGCTTAAAAAATAAAATTTAAATAAAAATATTATAATTTTAATAAATTATTTTATTAATTTACAGATTTTATTTTTTAATTTGCTTTAAAACCACTGTTATCTTATCTGGAGTTTATTCTCCTTATCTATAATATGTTTCTTATTATCAACCATCATTCACATATAAAAGACTTTTATATAAGAATTAATACATAATGTTATATAATATATATCTTTGAATGTTTCTCATGAATGAATATATTTTTCGACCATTACTTATTCATATATCGTTATGATAAAAACTCTAACTTAAAATTTTAACTTAAAATTTCTATTAAGGAGTTTTAGCTAACCTCTATAAATAATAGTGTAACTCTTTTAAATAAGTTACTACAGTAATAAAGTTAAACATTAATAGAGTTAAACATTAATAACAGGCGCATATAATAAAAAATATATATTTAACTTTTATAAAATGTGAAAAACTTATTTATTTATTTTTCCATGATTTTAAAGTAACAGTTGTTTTGAAATTTAAATTTAGTTAATATATAACTTTCTTTTATCTTTGGCTTATTAGTTTATTACTTTTTTATTTCATGTATGGATCATGAGATAAAGCATTCATGAGTCAAACTATTTTATTCGTTGTTTAGATGAATATGTATAGTGGTTCGAGTATGTTTGGTTTATTTTAACTTAAAAACTATATTGATAGTAATAGTATATCTGTTGTGTTGTATAAGAATTGGAGTATTCTTAAAGTGTTTTTTTTATTTAATTTATTTTTAACTGTTAAAAAAAATCGTTATTTACATTTTTATTACATTTAATAATACTTAAATTTGATAATATGACTAAATTTTGATATTTGTATTTCATTTGTGTTTTCTTCTCATATTTGCTACATTTTTTCACTTGTTTTCGTTTTTTTTTTAATCTTGTAAATTATTCGGCTCTGGCTTGGAGCAAGTATAGCATTGGACTTAATTTTGTATTATTGGGTGTTTAGTGCATTTTTTGGTTTTTATTGTCTTTTGCCAAATCTCAGTGTTCTCATTTGTAATTTTAGTGCATTTTATGGTTTGGGCCTCATCATGGACTGGAGTATTCTGATTTCCTTTTGGGCCAAGGTCCATTGTTAGACGCATGCTTAATAATTATTTGCAAGC